>OIWM01001217.1_pt1 | contig 26572 bp, 15 predicted proteins | sample 1587451 | NCBI WGS metagenome assembly OIWM01 (sample SAMEA3888907, study PRJEB22519) | human gut metagenome | biome: human gut; feature: human-associated habitat; material: faeces | place: Denmark | collected 2011
CTCATCGGCCCGCCCGGCACCGGCAAAAGTATGCTTGCCAAGCGGCTTCCCGGCATTCTGCCGCCCATGAGCTTTGAAGAAGCGATTGAAACCACACGCGTGCATTCGGTCTGCGGCGCACTGCCCAAGGATAAGCCGCTTGTGGTCAGCCGCCCGTTCCGTTCGCCGCACCATACCATGTCCACCGCAAGTCTCATCGGCGGCGGCAAAACGCCCATGCCCGGCGAGATTTCGCTGTCGCATAACGGCGTTCTGTTTTTGGACGAGCTTGCCGAATTCAAAAAGGACAGCACCGATGCGCTCCGTCAGCCGATTGAGGACGGCGCGGTCACCATCGCACGTGTCAACGGCCGGATGCGCTTTCCCAGCAAATTCATGCTCGTGTGCGCCATGAATCCCTGCAAATGCGGCTATTTCGGCAGTCCCGACCATACGTGTACCTGCACGCCGTTTGCCAGAAGCCAATATCTTGCCAAAATTTCCGGGCCGATGCTCGACCGCATCGATATTCAGATCGAGGTCGGTTCGCTCACCTACGAAACCCTGCGCGACAATACGCCGCGTGAACCGTCGGCCGAGATCCGCAAACGCGTGGAGCAGGCGAGAGAGCGCATGACCAAACGCTATGCCGGCACGGGCATCCACGCCAACGGCCAGCTGACGCCGGCGATGATTCGTGAATATTGTGTGACCGACGAGAAGGCCGACGCGGTGCTTGCGGCTGCCTTTGACCGTTTGGGCTTGTCCGCGCGCGGTTACGACCGCATTCTGCGGCTCGCCAAAACCATTGCCGACATGGACGCGTGCGATATCATCGGCGAAAGACACGTCGCGCAGGCGATCCAACTGCGCAGCCTTGACCGCAAGTATTGGCAAACCGTGTAAACTGCGTCAAAAGTACGCTGTTGCGCGTCGATTGTGCGACTGTTTTGACGAATGCATAAAATTGTATCTTTTGTGGGAAAATCAACGTAAGCAAGCCGTTTTCCGGCCTTGCGGAACGTATAAAAGCACGCCGCGAAACACAAAGTGTTTTCCACCGAAAATTATTATTTCCACCGATTGCCTGTTGACAACTCTGTTGAAAATGTTTATAACTCGGTGAAAATGACGCGGCTTTATCCGCTTTTCGGGATTTGCGTGCTTTTCCGACAGAATTCGACAAAAGAGTGGAAAACTAAAAATGCGTCAAAATTATGTTAACGCACACAAAGGATTCGAATGAATATATACTCATTTTGAAAGAATAATTATGCATTATAAACGTGCGTATCTTGCTTGCATTTGAAAGGAGGACTGCATTTGAAGAAGATAGCCGAATTTCATACGTGCTGTGAAGAGGAAACCGAAAATGCGGCGCGTGCGTTTGCAAAACAACTGAAAGCCGGCGATTTTTTAGCCTTTTTCGGCGATCTCGGCTCCGGCAAAACGGCGTTTATCCGCGGGCTTGCTGCCGTGTTCTGCAAAGGCGTGCGCGTATCCAGTCCGACGTATGCAATTGTGAACGAATATCGCGGCACACCGCCGCTTTTCCATTTTGATTTATACCGCGTTCCGGATGAGGACAGCTTGTATGCCACCGGTTTTTACGATTATTTCGACCGCGGCGGCATTATGGCGTGCGAGTGGTGCGAAAACATTCCGTATGCTTTGCCGGAGAAACGGTATGAAATCCATTTTGAGAAACAATCGGATACGGAGCGCGTGATTCATATTTTTGACGCGTCCGAAGAATAAAATCCATGCATAAATACGGATTTTGAACGCATACTACCGTTTGTAGTCTGCACAACGCTTGCAGGCTTCAGGAAAAGAACCGAAAGGAATGGTAAGTATGGCAAAAATCCGATGTGAAGCACACAATTGCAATTTCAACGATAACGGCGGCTGCCGTTTGGAGAGCATTCGTATTGAAGGCGAAGACGCCGAAACCTATAATGAAACGCTTTGCGACAGCTACACGGACCGCACCGAACACGGCTTTGTCAACTGCACGCCGAGCGAATGCGCCTGCAACAACTGCGCAGTGGAATGCGATGCGCATGAGTGCAAGTACAACGAACACAGTGCCTGCACAGCCGATCGTATCGATGTCGGCGGCGAAAACGCCTGCTGCAGCAGCGAAACCGAATGCCGCACCTTCCGCAAAGACTAAGGCGCGTATTTAGAAACAAAGAAAAAGACGAGGTATTGGTGCCTCGTCTTTTGTTTTAGTGAAAATACAGCTCTTCGTTTGGCCGAAGGATAGAGACGCCGGCGGTGCAGTCTCTTTTGTAGGCACTTGGCGTTTGTCCGGTGATTTTGACGAACGAGCGCAAAAACGTGCGTGTGCAGGAAAAGCCGACGCGCGAAGCGATATCGTCGAGCGTGTGGTTTTCCAATAACAGCCGTTTTCCTTCGTTAATCCGCAGCATCCGGATATAGTCCTTTAGCGGCATTCCGCAAAGGCATTTGACAATTTCGGTCATGTGCTTTTCGGTGTAGCCGAACCGTTTGGCAAGACTGCTTACGGAAATATCGGTCATGTAGTTTTGTTGGAGGTATTCGGTGATGACCGCTCCGTCGGGAATGCTGCGTTCGGTTTTTTTCTCGAAGGTCGTTTTGCCTAAAAGATAGACCATAAAGGTGTTTGTCAGGCTTTGCAGCAGCGCGTCTTTGTTGTTAAAATCCGCAAAATCGGCGGTGTTTCCGATCACCTTTGCCATGGTATCGAACAGCGTTTTGATAAGACCGTCGACCGTGTCCGTAAAAACACACGGCGAAAACGTGCAGCCGACAAGCGTACTTCGAAAGGGTGCAAGCATGGCAAGCGGCAGCAGTGCCACAATGCAAAGCCCTTCTTGGGCGGCATACGAATGGACAATGTTGCTGCCGATGACGGCAAATTGACGCTCGGATAGGGAATAGGCGGCGGCATCCGCACAGATGGTGACGGTTCCGCTTATCACGTAGGCGATTTCGATGCTGGCATGATGGTGTTCGCAGATTTCGCTGTGGTTCGTATAAAAGACTAACGGTTTGTCGGGAAGGTCGCGGATTTTTTCGTAAATCATGGCTGCTCCTTTTTGTCAGTCGGACGGAAAGTGTCACTGATTTTGCCGTGTTTTGTCATTGCTGCACGAGGGAGGGGATGCTATAATATACATAGATAAAGAAGAATTTCAGTATCGCTTTGTTGAAAATCACAAAAACGGAAAGGATGAGATCTTCGTATGAAACGAATTTGGACGACTCTGTTTTTGACGGCGGTTGTGCTTGCTGCAGTTTTGACACCGCTTTCTGCAGACGCCTATGCCTTGAATGACAGAAATAAGCCTCTGTCGCGCGAGATTCTGACAGAAGGCATGGTGCTTTTGAAAAACGAGGCCGATGCGCTTCCGCTTGCAAGCACGGATCGGATCGCCGTTTTCGGCTCTGCTTGCGTCTATACGGGCAAAACGACGAGCGGCTTTCAGATCGGAGGCGGCGGCTCAAGTGAGCTTACGCCGAGCTATACGCCGATCGATTTGCTAAGCGCCCTTGAAGCGGCGGAGAACGCCGGTGAAATCAGCGTCTACAAGCCGCTTGCCGAGGCTTATCGGAATCATGCAGGCTATGTTCCGGATGATGCGATGTATGCCGCTGCGCGCGCCTCCACCGACAAGGCGGTCATGATTCTTTCGCGCTATTCGACCGAAGGCGGCGACCGGAAGGCTGAAAAAGGCGATTGGTATTTGAGCGACGCGGAAGCCGAAATGTTAACCAAGCTTTCGTCGCTGTATGATACGGTGATCGTGCTTGTCAATGCAGGCGGCGCGATCGATACGTCTTGGACGGTCGGAAAGGCCGATGGCATCGACGTGGAAGCGGTGTTATACGTTTGGTATCCCGGTGCGGAGGGCGGCAACGCGATAGCCGATCTGCTTCTCGGAAAGGCCAACCCTTGCGGAAAGTTAACCATGACGCTTGCGGAAACGCTTGCCGATTATCCGTCGGACGACGGGTTTGATAACCGCGATTACACCGACTACACCGAAGACATTTATGTCGGCTACCGTTATTTTACCACATTTGACAAAAATGTCAACTATCCTTTTGGATTTGGTTTATCGTATACGACCTTTTCTTTTACGGACGCGGCCTATACAGCCGATGAAACGACGGTGACTGTCCGTGTGACGGTGACCAACACCGGAGAGATGGCCGGAAAAGAAGTGGTGCAGGTGTATTACGGTGCGCCGCGCATTGCCGACGGCAGCAAGCTCGGCAACCCAAAAGCGGAATTAGCCGGTTTTGCCAAAACCAAGCTCCTTGCCGCCGGAGAAAGCGAAACCGTGTCGATCTCGTTCCCGATAGCTTCCATGGCCTCGTTCGACGATACCGGTGCCACCGGCGCGGAGAACAAAAGCGCGTATGTGTTGGAAAAGGGCGACTACAAGCTGTATGTCGGCAACAGTGTAACCAACGCGCTCTCGAATCCGTGCGGCACGTATACCGTCGCCGAAACGACCAAGACACGGCAGCTACACGCCTATTGTGCGCCGACGGATTTGGAAAAACGCCTGCGTGACGACGGAAGCTATGAGGATTTGTCGGGGCTTGCAGTGTCCGATACAGCGCATAAGCCGCAAACGGCCGAAAGTGCCGTCCGCACCACGCCGGAAAGCGTCATTACCGGGCGCGACGTGCTTGCAGGCAAGGCGACGTTAGACGAATTTTTGGCGCAAATGTCCGAAGCGGAACTGGTTTCCTTCATGGTCGGACATGACGGGCGTGTGGACAACTGCACCGGTGCTATCGGCGGCAGCCGCGCCGTCAACAACAAGTATATTCTGCCGGAGCTCCAATCGGCTGACGGCCCGGGCGGTCTGCGTCTCGGCCGCAAGGCGACGGGCTGGGGCTGTGAAACCTTAATCGGCTGTACCTGGAATCCGGAGCTTGCCGAACAGATGGGAGAGGGCATTGCCGAAGAGGCTCTTATCAGCTATATCGATGTGTGGTTAGCGCCCGGCATCAATTTGCACCGCCATCCGCTATGCGGCCGCAATTTCGAATATTACTCCGAAGATCCGTTGTTGTCGGGCAACATGGCGGCGGCAGCGGTCAAGGGTGCGCAGAATAAAGGCATTTATGCGGCCATCAAGCATTTTGCGGCAAACGAAAAAGAGGAAAACCGCAGTCAAAATGACAGCCGCGTGTCCGAACGGGCTCTACGTGAGCTGTACCTAAAGCCGTTTGAAATCTGTATTCAAGAAGCATCGCCGCGCTTTGTGATGTCCTCCTACAACTATTTGAACGGGTATGAAACGGCGGAACGCTATGACCTTTTAACCGGCATTCTGCGCGAAGAATTCGGCTTTGACGGCGTGACGCTCACTGACTGGTACAACGATTCCGATCCGGTGAAGGAACTGCGTGCCGGTATTAACGTCAAAATGCCCATCGGCGATGAAAGCAAGCTGCTTGCGGCTTTATCGAGCGGCGATCTTACGCGTGCCGAATTGATTTCTGCCGTAAAACCGACTGTCAAAGCAATCTTGGACAGCCGCAAAACTGCCGAAATTTCTTCGCAGGTCATCCGTGCCGACGGTGAAACCGGTATCCCTGCGGAAAACTGCTACCGCACGGACGGAACGGTCTACCGCAACGATTTCTTAATGCTCATCGGGCATTACGACACGCGTAACCATTTTATCCCGTGCTTACTGCATTATTTCATCAAGGTCGAAAAAGCCGGGTATTACAACCTTTCCTTCATGGCACTCAACGAAAGCGGCCGCAGTCACAACGATTGCGTCGATGTGTTCGTGGACGGAAAACGCTGCCAAAACCTTGTGTATAACAACAAATACATTTCCGGCGACTATGCTTTCACCAAAAGAGAATGCGGCGTGGTGTATCTGCCCGAAGGCGAGCATACCTTGACCGTAAAAATCAAGAACTATTTCGGACGGTTGGATGGCCTTGTGTTTGAACCGACGCAAAAGCCGGCGGTCGATCCGCTGTCACTTGCAACGCTTTCGTACGTGTGCCGTGAGGAATACAGCGGCACCTTGCCGGATTCGTATACCGGAACTGTCGGCGAGACCGTGACGCTTCCGACTGAGTCCCTCAAACGCTCTGGGTATACCTTTGACGGTTGGACGGACGGAAGCACGGTCTATGCGCCGGGCGCGGCCATGGTGCTTGTCAGTGATACGGAGCTTGCGGCGGCATGGACCGCGCACGAGGTGACCTCCTATGCATTCACCTTTGTATCCGGAAAGTCGTATACCGGTGCTTTGCCGGAAAATGCGCTGTCCGACACACAGACGTTTGTGATTCCGGCCTGCACGGCCGCCAAAGAGGGCTATACGCTTTACGGCTTTACCGACGGCAGCCGCTTGTATAAGACCGGCGATACCGTGCGTGCGACGGAGGAATATACTGCTCTGCAAGCCGTTTGGCTGCCCGTGAATGCGGATATGTCCGTGCTTCGTTTGGCAGATGCCCGTACCGATTTTGACAATACGGGCTTTTATGCCAGCGGCTCGTCTACCGTGCGCCTGACGACCGATCCGGAAAACCCGGACGCCTATGCCTATTATGTGAAATCACATAACGGCGCGTTCTATTCGGCCTTCAGCTATCGCAATACCAAGGCCGGTTATCCGCTCAAAGCCGGACATACTTACGATATTGCCGTTGAATATTTCGTAACGGGCATCAACAAAAACGGCGTGGAGACCATGACCGACGCAAACGCGTCCGTGTTCGTCAACATCGAATATGCCGGAAAACCGCACCTTGTTGTGTCGGATGCGGCTGCCGCCGGTCAATGGCGCACCATGACCACCGCCATCACGGTGGATAAGAATTTTACACCGTCCGACAGCGATACCATCACTTTGTATATCAATCCCGACACGGCGCAGACGAGCGGTTATAATTACTACATCACCAAATTTGACGTCATCGACCGCACCGCGACCGTTTCGTTCGCAAGCGAAGAAAGCGTTTCGGGCGGCAGCCTGCCTGCGGCGATCGATGCAGCCAAAAACAGCGAAATCACGCTGCCGGAAACCGATATCACGCGCGGCGGCTATTACTTCAACGGTTGGACAGACGGCCAGGCGGTCTATCAGCCGGGTGAAACGTATACCGTCACGGAAAATGTCACCTTCTATGCGGTTTGGAAAGCCGGAGGCGTAGTGTTGGCTCTCCATCCGGGCGATTCGCTGACGGATGTTCTGACCTTCTCCTATGCGGCACCGACCGTAACCGAAAACCCGGATCTTGCGTCGGAAAAGGTGTTTTATACCGATAACGGCTTACTCATTTTCAATACCCATGGCCGGATCGCCATGGAAAGCGGCCACACCTACAAGCTAAGCCTTGACGTGCGCCCGGACGAAACACGCGGCTTTGCGCTGTTCTGCCACAAGGATCAAACGGCCTCGCCCGAAACCTTTGTCTATACCGGTATCGGCAGTGCCGCGGCCGGTGTTTGGACGGAACTCAGCGCAACCTTTACGCTCGATGGCTACAACAACGTTCCCGGCAATACCTTGCAGCTACAGATTCAAGGCGCCAATACGCCGTATTATTTCCGTAACTTTACGCTGACCGACCTCACACCGCCCACCGCCTACGAGGTGTGCTTTGAAAGCGACGGCACCTACCGCGGCTCGCTGCCCGAAGCGCAAAGCGTCAAGCGCGGCGAAAGCTTGATCCTGCCGGATTGCACTGCCAAGCGTCCCGGATACGTCTTTGACGGCTGGAAGATCGGCACGACGCAGTATGATGCCGGAAGCACCTTCACGCCGTCCGCAAACATTGCCGCACAAGCCGTTTGGCTGCGGCAATCGGTTGTGTTCGCACTCCGTCCCGGAAGAAGCTATCCCGAAGTCAAAACCTTCTCGATGATACCGCTCGGCACGGATAAAAATCCCGACAACACCGCCGAAACGGTGTTCCGCACGGAAAACGGCGTTTATATCGAAAACACCAACGGCCTTCTTTCCTTGCAAAAGGGCGGCACGTATCGGTTAAGTTTCGATATCCGCCCGGATAACGACGTGAGCCTTGCCTTGTTCTGCCATAAGGATAAATCGGCGTCGCCCGAAAGCTTTGTGTATCAGGGACTTGGGAAAGCAAGTGCCGGGGCTTGGACGAGTATTGCCACGACGTTTACGCTGGATTCCTTCAAAAATGTGCCCGGCAACACCTTGCAGATTCAGATTTCCGGTGCGAATACGCCGTATTATATCCGTCATATCGTCCTCGAAGGCATTCCGGATTATACGGTGACATATGCCGATGCCGACGGGAACGTCACGGAGATTGTCGATCTGTACGGTGCCGTTACGACCTATCAGCCGGAGGAGGCTTTACTCGGAAGCAAGCTGTATACCGTGACAGTGGATGGCGAAACCAAGATTTTCTCGGTCGATACGCCGTTAAGGCTTGCAGAAAAAAATACGGTGATCACGGCCTATCTGCCGCATGAGCTGCAGATTTCGGACAAAAACTCCATTCGCGCTACGTCGCCGGCCGGTATCCGCTTTGCTGCATTCATCGACGGAAAAGGGCATATGAGCGCCGAAGAATACGGCTTTTTGGTGGCGCGTGCCGATTTGTATGCGTTGGCCGGTATCGATCCGGAAGCGGATCTGAAGGTCACGGTTAACGCCGATACGCAAGAACAGACCTTTAGCGGCGTGACCGCCGGAGGCTTTCGGTATGTCGGCGGCAGAAACTATCGCAGCACAAGCACCGACAACAAGACCGTGTTTGCCGAAAACGGCGAAACGCCGTTCGGCTCGTATGGAACAGACGGCTTCTATTTCACCGCTGTCATCACCGGCCTTGACCGCCCGTATACCGTGGAGGGAACAACGTATGTCATGCGGTATCGTGTGCCGTTCGTGGCGCGTTCTTATGTAAAAATCGCCGGTGTTTACTTCTACGGTGATTGCCGCACAGCCAGTATGGAACAGGTTGCCGAAAGACTGACAGACGATGCGAATGCATCGCCGGAGGATAAAAAGTTGGCACAGGAGATCTTAGAGCGTGCCAATGAGACCACATGAAAGAGGGAAAGACATGAAACGCCTGTATCAACCTCTGGCAATTGAATGCATCGGCGTGCCGCTTGCCGATATTCTCCTAAACAGTGCCGATGACGGAAATCTTTACGATGACGCGGATCTGATTTTGGATCCGGACGACGCGGAACTGTTTTGACAAATCCGGATATATAAGAAAAATCCGTATTTCCGTGCAGAAAAGCTGTCGGGAATACGGATTTTTGTCGGTCGGAGCCGTCAAGGCTTTTATGAACGGCTTGCCGGTTCTTGGGCTTTTTCCTTTTCGTCTTCGGCGGACGGTGTTTTTTGCTCCATAAAGCGTTCTGTGTGAATCCGGCGCAAAAGCTCTTTGTCGGGGGTCGATAAGGCAGTGTCGCGCTCGTCGTCCACACCTTCGGTGGCGGATTTGATAAACATGGTCTTGATGGTCAAAAGCACAAGCTTGATATCCAAAAGCAAGGAAAAGGTCGTGCCGTAGGTAATATCCATCAAAATTTTGTCCGATACGCGGGTGTTGTATTTGCCGTATACCTGCGCATAGCCGGTAAGCCCGGCCTTTAAGCAATACCGCATATCATAGCTGGCGACGGCCTCGGAAAACACATCCGCAAAAATCGGACGCTCCGGGCGCGGACCGACAACAGACATCGAACCGCCGAGTATATTGAAAATCTGCGGCAGCTCGTCCAAGCGCAGCGCACGAAGTACCCGGCCGACACGCGTGATGCGCGGATCGTTTTCGGTGGCAAAGCGCGCCCCGTTTTTTTCGGCATCGATGTACATGGTGCGCAGCTTGTAGACCTTAAAAATTTTTTTGTGAAGGGTGTAGCGCTCTTGCTTGTAAATGACCGGTCCGGGCGAATCAAGCTTGATGGCGATTGCACAGATAAGTAAAACAGGAAGGACAATAACGCTTGCCGCAAGGGAAAAAACAATGTCGAAAAGACGTTTGACGATCCGCTGGAAAAGCGTTAAATGAATGCCCTTCTTGATAATGACAGGCGTATCTTCGATCGGATAGGTCTGACCGCGCAGCGTGGTAACGCCATCCACATCGGCGAGTACGTTCACTTCCTTGTTTAGGGATAGCGCACGGTACAAAATCCGCTCGGCGGTTTTGTCGGAAATCTGTGAGGAAATAAAAACTGCGTCAAAGCGCGGAACCAATTCGTCGAGAACCGTGTGCAGCTCGGTCTCGTCATTTTCGTCTAACAAATGATACCAAGCATTGTTGTCCTTATCAGATGCATATTTTAATTTGCGCGCCAAACGGCTGGTGTTCTGCATATTTTCCAAAATCAGAATCGAGCGTTTGCCGACCGTTTTTGCCTGAATGACCGTTATGAGGATACGCCAGCACAGCTCTGTTGGGAGCAGCAAAAGGAATAAGCATATCCAATAGGCACTGCGCGGTCTTTCGAAAAACGGCAGAAACGCAACAAGGTACAGACTGATATAAGCGGTAATGACCCCGATAACGGTGGTGATTACCGTATTGTAAACGCTCTCGGTTTTGAATGAATACAGATCGAGCAGTGTGTAGAAAAAAACGATGGCAACTGACAAGGCGAGATAATGCAAGACGTGTATGCTGTCTGCACATCCGAAAAAAAAGGCAACAAAATAGGCGCACAAAACGGAGCTTGCCGCGTCGCCTATAAACGATACGATCCGAATAGCCTTGCGTTTGCTGTCAACGCTCATGGGAATCCTCCTAGTGGTGTTTGGAATGCCGGAACATCCTATCCATGCTGAAAAAACTGTCCCCGGCAAAGCACCGGGGACAGGCTGGCTGCTTTTTAATACAACAGCTGGTCGTTATATTCATCCAACTTGTTTCGAATGTTCTCCTGGCGTTTTGAGAAGCTGACATATCCGTTGTCGTCATAAGCACTGGTTGCTTTTAGGCAGACCTTATAAGCCCAGTGACTCGGAGACATATCAACAATGGAATAATCTGCCGGTGTAACTTCATACTCGTTTCCGTTCTGATCCAATGCGGTCAATCCCATATCGTTTCGACCGATAATATTGTTGAACAGCTGGCAGAATTCGGCACGGGTCATGATGTCGTTCGGAGCGAATTCCGTTGCACTTACGCCTTTCATGTAGCCGTAGGCATAAACCTTTTTGATATCTTCCTCATACCGGCTACCGACCGTGTCGGTAAACGGAACCTCCGAAGAAAGGTTTAGCTGCAGAGCATGAGAAACGAGCTTTGCCACAAGTCCGCGCGTAACATCGCCGAGAGGGAAGGGCGTATCGGCGTCTAAGCCGCCGACCTTACATTGATAAGCAAGACCTCTGGCATACCATTCGCCGCGGTGCGCTTCGATGGAGGGCGTGACTTTGAGCATCATGCCGCTTGTATGGCCTTCTTGATCGAGAAGACGAACCAACATGGAAGCGACCTGCTCAACGGTTACACTGTCATCCATACCCATATAAATATCGGCTGCTTTGTATTCGTTGCCGTCTTCATCGGTAACTGTGCGGATAACGGGCGCATAGCCGAAAATGTAGGCGAACTGAGAGCCTTTCAGGCTGAGAGAGGTGTCTTCATCGTCTTCATCGTCTTTATCGTCTTCATCGTCTTCATCATAAGCGTTATCCGGAATGTCTTTCGGATCTTCGGGAATGACAATGTCGATGGTGTCGTCCGTAGCCAAATCAATAATGCGGCCGTCGATGTGCCAACCGTCGCTTTCGTGCTTGATAACGTACCATTCGATTCCGTAATACTTGGATTTGAGCTTGCTCCACGGAACGACTTCGCCCTTGTCGGAACGAATGTAGCCCTTGTACATCAGCTGTTCGCGCGCTGCGTCAAATGCTTCGTCATCCGTCGGCGGATCGGTCACCTTAGCCAAAATGTGTTCCTCAGTGATACCGTTGCCGAGAGCAAGGGTGAAACTGTCCCAAAGTCTGTTGGCAAGCTTAGCTGTGGCGACAATGTCGGTGAAATACTCACTGGGACGACTTTCAATATTGCCGTTGGAATCCATCTGCAAACCGTCTAATTGCAGAAAAAATCCCGCGGAATCACTCGGGATGCCGCGGTCGACGTTGGTTTCGGCAAGCACGCTGACCTCCTGACTGTCCCAATCGCTCGACCACAGATTGTCCCAATTGTTCCATCGGCTTGCGGCCGATGCAACTGCTGTGGCGTTTGTGTCGTTAATTCCTGTTTCCTTTGCTCCTGCTGTAAAGCCGACGGAACCGACACCGATTGCCGTTGTTGCAAGCAGGAGAGCTAAAAGCTTTCTCATGTTCATATGAGAACCTCCTTTGTCGAATGCAACCAGACAGTCATAGGCGTTTTCACGCCCGTAGACTCACGGCTTTGCGCCCCACTCTTTCAAGTGGTTTGCCAATGTATTAAATTTGTATACTAATTATACCATAACAGCCGTTTGTTGTCAATGCTTTTGGAACGATTTTCAAAATATGTGCATTTTCAACAAATTTCGTCACGGCAAACAGCACAAATTTTGCAAAGATGCAAAAAGTATCCTGCGCTTCGGCTGTGTCAGTTTGCCAAATAGGCCTTTAATTCCGCCAAATGCTTCCCGGCATCGGCAATCCATTCGTCGGATAACGACAGCGGTGTGCTTGCTTTCGTGCGGTTCACAAGGTCGATCACCGCTTTACCGGATACGCCCTGCTTGTCGATGCGTGCAAACCCGAGTTCCCCAGCTAACAGGTCGATTTTGCCGGTATCCGAAATCGCCGCCGTCGGAATTCCCGAAAGAAGCCCGGCAATCACGCCGTGAAACCGCGAACTGACAAGAACTGCACAGCGCGCCATGTGGCGGAAAATGAGGGACGGGTCGGCATCGTAGGCAATGATTTCGGCTTGTTCGGCATTCTGCATCAGCTTCTTAACCGACATCGCAGCCAACAGATCGTTTTCGTAGCCCGTGTCGAGCGCAAACAGCAAAACCTTTTTGCCGTAACGGCGGCTGTAATCGTCGGCCGCTTCGGCAAGAGCTTTGTAGTAGGAAAAATTATCGGCGGAACCGGCACGCTGTACGGGAACGATTCCCAAGCAAGCTTCGCCGGTGTTTGGATATAGAAGCTGTCGATCTGCCGCAAAAACAATGTCGACGTGCCGCACGGTGTGCTTTTTCGGCGCAAGCGTCTTAATCCATTGCTCCGAAAGCGCGTCCCGGCAGGAGAGGAGGGCATATTTGTTCAACTCGCGCTTGATAAAGAATTTTTGCAGTGCATTTTTCGGCGGATCCATACTGCAATCGATGACCGCGCTTTTTTTGTTTCCAAAGCTTTTTTCACGGAAAAAGGTCAGTGCCTTGAGAGCTAATGTCTTTTTGGAGTCGTACTTGAAGCCGGTGCCGATGACGTTGACAAACGCGTCTGCTTCGGGCGGCGTGGTGACGATGTGTACGTTCGGGCAGCCGTTCAGGTGCAGGCAGAATTCACGCTGCTCGCCGTATACATAAAATTCATGCTCCGGCAGGGCATTGACCGTCACTAACTGCATGACGTCATCGCCGAAGTTTTTGTCGAAATAGCCGAGTAGTTGCAGTTTCACAGAGCGTCCTCCCGTCGTGTACAAAATCGTTACTTTCATTGTAGCGCAAAACAGCAAAAATGCAAGAGCAAAATTGTAAAAACGATCGATATGCGCAAAATGACCGCAGGCAGTGGTGCTTGCGGTCACAAAACGGTTTATTTGTCCTTTAACAAGTCGCGGATTTCGGTGAGCAGCTTTTCTTCGGCGGAAGGCTCGGGTTCTTTTTCCGGTTCTTCCGGCTTGGCTTCTTCCTTCATATGTAATAACTGCTTGGCTTTTTCCGCAGATTTTGCGGCTACGCGGATGACAATGAAAATGCACAGCGCGATGATCAGAAAATCGATAACGGTTTGTAAGAATGCTCCGTAGTTGAGATAGGTTCCGGCAACCGTTTCGCCGGCTTCATTTACGGTGTCCGGTTTTAACACGATGCGTAACTCCGCAAGCGACTGTTTGCCGGTGGCAAGCGAAATGAGCGGCATGATGACATCCGCCACAAGAGATTTGGTGATATTTCCGAATGCCGTGGCGATGACCACACCGACTGCCATATCCACCACATTGCCGCGGTTGATAAACGCTTTGAAATCTTCAAAAAACTTTTTCATGATGCATCCTCCTTGAAACAGTCAATCTTGATTTCAGTCAATCTTGATTTTCGTACACGCACGGCTTTAATACGCCGACATAGGGCAGATTGCGGTATTTTTCGTTGTAATCCAACCCATAGCCGACGATGAACTCATCCGGAATCACAAAGCCTTCATAATGGATGTGGATTTCCTTTTTGCGTCTGTCCGGTTTGTTGAACAGCACGCACAGCTTGACCTGCCCGGCGCCGAGATCCTTTTCGAGATGCTCAAGCATCCAAGAAAGCGTGTTGCCGGTGTCGAGAATATCTTCGATGACAACGACATTGTAATCGGAAAGATCGGTTCTGTCCGGCTCAGCCTTTAAGCATAACTTGCCCGAGGTTGTTCCGGAGCCGTAGGAGGAAACTTTGATGAAATCGGTTTCGAGCGGAATATTCAATTTTTTCATGATATCCGCCATGAAAATGACCGAGCCTTTCAACACGCCGAGCAATAACAGCTTTTTGTCGGAGTTTTTGAAATCTTCCTCTATTTCATAAGCGATGCGCGTGACGGCTTTGTCAATTTCCTCCTCGCTTACCATAACTTTTTCGATACAGTCTTTGTAATCCGTATACACGTTTGATACTCCCTTCGGAATTTTCGTTATTATCTGCTGCTTCAGACGGTTTTGAAACGATGCTTTGCAATTTATGCATTGTCTTTGGCAGCTCTTTCGCGTTCCGCTTGGGAAGCGCGCAAATAAACGGGATTGAACACAGCCGCCGTGAAGCTTTCGGGATGCGCGGCAGCCTGCGGATAGAGTCCGGCGGCACAGCGTGCCACGGAAAAGGCATCTTCGTACAACATTTCCTGTCCGCCTAAGGTAAAATCGATGTCCGGCGCCTGTTTGCAAAACAGTGCATAAAACGCTTCCGCACCGTCGCCGATTAGTGTGATCTTTTTGCCGGGAAACCGGCTTTTTGCACTGTTTACGATCTCTTCGTACGTGAGCAGCGCGTCGGCCGTCAAGCGTTTGACGCCGTTTTTGCAGGACTTGAAAAACGCGTGATAAAACTGATTTCTGCGTGCATCCATCACGGGTAAAAGAATGCGTCCGGACGGAAGAGAAGCACCGTTGAACGCCAAAGCTTCTAACGTCGAAACGCCGATACAGCATAGATTCGGACGGGAAAAAGCAAGTCCTTTTGCCGTGGCGGCACCGATCCGCACACCGGTAAAGGAGCCTGGACCGACACTGGCAGCTAACACGGAAATATCCGCAAAGGAAAGACCGGCATTTTCCAAACAGAAATCGATCATCGGTAAAAGGCTTTCGCTGTGCGTCAAGGTCGCATTCACCGCGGCACGGGCAAGCGGCTTGAGAACCATCGCGTTGTCGAGTACACTTACACAGGCGGTGGCCGTTTTGGCGGCAGTGTCGAGAGATAAAAAATACACGGCAAAACCCTCTTTTGCGAAAATCCATACGCTGTGCGTATCCGAACAGAATTAGACAAAATACGACAGTCATGATACTGTTTAGTATAGCATGAGAAGCGAAAAAAGTCAACTGTCAAAAGCGAAAAAAACAGCGATTTCGGGAAAATTCGGGGAAAAACGTGCGTCAAAGCTTCCAAAACCGTGCAAGGCGGCAATCTATTGCGAAACTGTTGAACAAATTGTTGTTAAATTCCTGCAAAAAAAGCTTGACAAACGCATTCATGTGTGCTATAATAATTGGGCAACGTAAGGAACGGACTTCGTCTCATGCCGGAGTGGCGAAATCGGCAGACGCCCGGGACTTAAAATCCCGTGGGACTCAAATCCCGTACCGGTTCAAGTCCGGTCTCCGGCACCACTCACGTTGTATACTATATCGCGGAGTAGAGCAGCCTGGTAGCTCGTCGGGCTCATAACCCGAAGGTCGTTGGTTCAAATCCTTCCTCCGCAACCATCTAAGAACGGTAATTTTGATACAAAGTTGCCGTTCATTTTTTATGCCGAAAACGCCTATATACAAGGGTTTTCAGAAATAAGAAAAGTTTCATTGTGATTTTTCGAGTGAATATTTGCAGTATATTTTTTTGCTTCTTGTTCCTTAAAATTCACTCGGTAACTTTTCTCCGAAAAAATGCACCGCTTTTGACTTTTGCCTTGTCAAAGCGGTGCATTATGTTAATTCGACTTTATTGCATTACTTGTAAACTGATGCAGATACTTTCTCGGTGAAACGCCGTAGTGTTCTCTGAATGACTTGCTGAAAGCATAAATACTCGAGTAATTCATAAGCTCTGCCACCTGAGAAATGCTTTTTTTGTTTTCAGCAAGCAAAAGTCTTGCCGTTTCAAGCCGCTTTACTCTGTAATAGTAGGAGAGGGAAACGGTGGTTGCTTTTCTGAAAAGGGCTGATAAATAGCTGTAATTGTAGCCCATATCACGTGCCATTTCGTTGAGATTTGTAAGAGTGTAAAGATGGGTGTCAATGTAATTCATCATCTTGTAGCAAAGTTCGGAGTTGCTGTTATTTGTGGAAGCGATTTTAGATGAATCAGCCTTCATTCCTCTTAACACGTAAACAATCATCTGATTGCACAGAGCAGAAAGCATTTCGTTGGAAAACGGGGTGCTGTTTTTGTTATTGTCGTCAAACTCTGAGAGGATACAGTCAATTAAATCAATCACCTTTTCGTTGTGTATTACCCTTGAGTTTGGTGAGATTTTCTGAGACCATACCTTGTTAAGCTCATCGGCAAATCTGAAGGAGTTTACCGAAAAGGTGATAAAGTCGTAGGACAGTGGATCGTCGGAATCCGATTCTACTTTGTGAATTTCAAAAGGAAATGAAACATAAATGTCGCCTTTTTTTACTTCTGCCGCCACACTTCCCGTGTACATCCTGCCACTTCCGCGAGTAATAACGGAAAGCTCATAAACTCCTCCGTGCATGTGTTCTTCGATAAAAACGCCAATTCCGGATCTTCCGAGATATATAAGAGAAATGTCGTCAAGATAAAGGACTGTTTTCAAATGAAATCATGTAATCACCCCCATACTCAAATTATAATCTTGTTGTGATGCTCTGTCAATCAAAAAACAAAATATTTACGAAAATACCGTAAATTTCCAATAAATATCAAAATTCAGGATAACTTTTACAAAAGTTAGATATTTACACCGGCGGCTGACTTTTGATATACTTAAAATGTAATAATTTATAAGGAGGAAAATCCCTATGAAAAGGCTACTCTCTCTTTTATTGGCAACTTTAATGATAGTTTTGTCAGTACCTATGACAGCATTTGCAGAAGATGACTCAGCTTCTCTTGCTGCTGAAGGTTTGACACTCACTCCGGGTAAAAATTTCTTTACCGGTGCAAATGCAGCAAATGAATTTTCTGCTACCTGGATGCAGTCCTGGTGGACAGGCGGTCAAATGAGCAACTATCTTGTAACAAACGGACAAAGAACCGTTATGAATGACGGCGACTCGCGAGGCGATTATGTACGCTTCTCGTGGGATGCGGCAAATGACGGCTTCATCTACGGCACCCACTATCCTGCAAATGACGTTGCAGGCTATGCAATCGAAACAGACAGACCTGTTGTTGTCGGCTTCTACGGACGTTCATCACAGGATGGATATTTCCTTGTCGGCGGTAACAGCGAAAGTGAAGTTGATTACGATTTTTCAAGACATTGCTTCTTCTTGGGAAAGGACTGGGCTTACCATAGCTCAGACTTTACCATTAAAGACGATGCCTCTGTTTTGTCAAATTACTGGGTTCGTGTGGGTGCTACCGTTCAGGATACTGCACAGACAGTTGACGTTGATGACGTTACAATCGCACCTTACTACCGGTTTGACTACTATGTAGACGGCAAAAGCTATGGCTATGCCTATGTTTCACCCGTAAACAGCACAAACGGCGCATATCTTTCATCGGCTTCTGCTTCGCAGATTGAAGCCCCTGTAAAAGACGGCTATACCTTTGTCGGCTGGTCACTTACCAACGGTGTTGTTGAAACAGTGGATACTGTTTCTCTCAGCAATGCAGACGTGTCTCTCTATGCAGTTTTCGAAGAGAATGTCACAGAGCCCGAACCCGGCCCCAATCCCGATGAAACCGTCGGTATCGGCTCACCCGGTATTAATCTCTTTACAACAGAAGAAAACTTTGTGGACTTTGATAACGGTGACTGGCAGAATAACTGGTGGCTCGGCGGTCAGTTCCAGAGCTATCTTGTTGAAGGCGAATCGAGAACCATTGCAAATGACGGCGGTGACAGGGGAGACTACCTCCATATTTCCTGGGATAAGACAAATGACGGTATTCTCTATGCCCACTACTATCCCAACGGCGTTGACGGACTCAATGTTGAAGACGACAGACCTTTCTATGTCGGCTTTTATGCAAAGGCATCAAGCGAAACTTATGTAAAGTTCGGTAACTTCTCGGGCACAAACTATGACGGCGGCGATATTGCATACGAATGGGCAAAGCACTGTCTGTATGTAAGAAACCCCGGCTGGAATTATTTCAACACAAGCTTTACAAGACTTCCCGATAAGGAAGTGTTCCAGCAGTTCAGAATTTCCTACGGTGCAGGAGACGGAACAATTGCCTGCACACTTGACATTGACGATATGGTTGTAACACCCTACTACAGAATTGACTATCTTGTAGACGGAACCGAATATAACCACGCATATGTTTCACCCATAAGTGTCCTTGACGGCACATTTATTTCCAGCACAGAAGCAGATCAGCTCGGCGGTCTTACCCCCTATAAGTCGGGTTATAAGTTTGTCGGTTGGTCTCTTAACGGAGAAAATGTTGTGACAACAGTAAACCTTGAAAATAAGGACATTACACTTGAAGCTGTATTTGAAAAAACAAATGAGGAAATTGTTCCCGATGCGCCTACTGCACCCGCAGGTGCTAAGGTCGGCGACCCGGGTATCAATATGTATAATGTAAACTCCATTAAGTACGGCTTTGATAAGGGTACTGTCGGTGTGCCTGACAGCACAGTGGATTTTGGCACATACGGCGGTGCAGTAAGTGCAAATGTTTATCTTGACGGCGACAATAAGGTAACATATGCAAATATTCCTTCGGGTGGTGCTTCCCACTATGCAAGACTTCAGAACTATTCCTTCGAGCTTGCTCGCCCCATAACCGTTTGCTTTGACGCAAAGGGAAGCGGTACTGTAAATGTACTCAATTATGCTGCCGATGTACAGCTTCTTGCCAACACGAACCTTACTTCTGACTGGAAAACATATTCTACAGAGGTTTCTGCAAGCGAAGGCATAATAATTCTCCACGCTTTCAGCGGAGATGCTTACTTTGATAATGTGTATATCGCAGCAAACTATAAGTTCAACTACTATGTAGGCGGCTCGGTTTATGAATCTGTTTACGTTTCACCCCTTAATGACGACGGCACCCTTGCTCTCACAAAGGATGCAAAGCAGATTGCTGACCCCTCAAAGCCGGGTTATACCTTCCTCGGCTGGTCACTTACCGACGGCGGTGAGGTGGTAGACGAAATCACCCTCGGCTGCAAGGATGTAAACCTTTACGCAGTATGGAACTTCGAAGGCACACTTCCCGGTATGAACGTACTCACAGACGACAACACAACCTTCGACTTTGAAGACGGAAATATAGGCTATGTTAATTTTGACGGTGCAAGCCAGACTGTTTCTGAAGGTGTTCTCAGTACACAAGGCAACGGTGCATGGTATGTTTACATGAACCGCAGCTACTATAATCTTACAGGCTACGGCAGACCCGTTGCAATTGCCTTTAAGTATAAAGAAGAATCTGCAAACAGCGACGATTTCGTTCAGATAATCGGTAACGGCGTATGGGAAGGCACACAGACATATTCTCCCACTACCGAATGGCAGTCGGCACATTATCTTGCGGATACAACAAACGGTGCAAACCTTTCTGACCCCGCGTTTATTATCTACGCAGTTGCAGGCTCAGGAAAGCTTTGCTTTGATGACTTTGTTCTGGCTCCTGCATACAGCTTTACATATTATGTTGACGGTGAGGAGTATAAGACAGAATATATTTCTCCGCTTGATGAAAACGGAGATTACAGAGACAGCGTTGTACCTTCCGTAGAAGTACCCATAAAAGAAGGCTACAAGTTTGTAGGCTGGTCGGCATCTCCTGCGGCAACAGAAGCACTTGATGCGGTGGCACTCAATAACGAAGACGTTGTTCTCTATGCAGTATATGAACTTGATGAAAACTACTACTTAGGTGACGGTATGGCAACAGCATTTGACAGCAAAATCAAGGGTCCCTATGGCACTCTTATCTACAGACAGAACTTTGATGATGCTGATTCAATCAAAGACTATGAATATGATCAAGACTATGTAAGTGCTTATTCCGATGCCGGTGCAGCACTTGGCGATACTTCTTATGTTTATTCACAGGACGGCGACGGCTCAGCACCTCTATTTACGCTTGTAACCGACCCTGTATCGGGTGTAGGCAAGAGCCTTTCAATGACAGGTAAGACAGACTATCCCATTTACAGACTGAAGTTTGACGGTAATGTTCTTTCAAAGCCCGGTATGTACCGCTTTAACTTCAAGAGTAACAGAGGCGAAAACGCTGTCAGCGAAAGATTCCGCTTCTATATGAATGATGTGACAAATGCTGATACAAAGACGGTTGAACCTTCTAACGCATATTGGACAGAATTCCCGTCACACTACGGCGTATGGTACACAGAAGAAGACAGATATAAGGCGGCACAGCAGAACTTCTATCCCAACAATGCATTCCGCGTTGTAACAAGGGAAGAATTTGACGCCAGCGGTCTTGCTTCCGATGAATATACTCTTGACTACGTATATTCCATGAATTACTTTGACGTATTCCTCAACATGGGTAACGGCAAGACACTACACCTTGACGACTTTGAAATCTGGTTTGAAGAATATGCCGATGTTACTTTTGTACTCGACGGCACAGACCTTTCTCTTGACGTAACACACAGAAGCTTCAAGCCCGGTTCACACATGCCTGCACCCAATGCTGTTCCTGCCGGCTTCAAGTTCCTCGGCTGGACAGAAACCGAAGGCTCTGATGACTGTACAATGGTTGCAAAGGCAGGAAAGTATACTCTTTATCCTGTAGTAAAGTCTCTTTCCGAACTCGATATGGAAAACGGACTTTTAGGTTATGAAGCAATAGAAGACCTTGACGCTTCGGGACTTGCCGAAATCAACGAAGTTGAATATCTTCCAAATGTCCTTGAGGGCGATTCCTTCTATGATAAGGCAATGGCACTTGCAAAGGCAGGTGTTATTGATGCAGACTTCTCTCCCTACGAATATATTACAGATACAGAGCTTTCTGCAATCAATAATAGATTCAGCGGCAGTGAAGAAAAGCTTTCATACACTCTTAAAAAGAATGAAGACTTAATGGTTCTCGGTGCTGAAACTGAAATTACAGCAGACTTCATTACAGCAAGCGACAGTTATCTTGCTTCGCTCGTAGAAGAACCCGTCGGGGCACTTGATATGGGCATCTGGCTGTGGGGTAACTACAACACAAGAGAGTATCTGAGATATGACTTTACTGCCAAGAAGGAAGTTGAAAAGGCAGAGCTTGAAATACACGCTGACAATAGCTTTGATATCTATGTAAACGGAGCATATTATCCCTCATATAATGAAGACGGCTGGTATGTATCGAAGTGCGTGGATGTGACAGAAAGCACCCAAATGGGCGTAAACAAACTGGGTGTACGCTTCTTCCTTGCTGATTCTCCTTTTGAAAATTCCAACGCAATGAGAGCATCCATAAAGGTTACATATACCGACGGCACAAGCGACACCTTTAAGTCCTCCTCCGACGGCAAGTGGCGTTTCTACATTCTCTGCGGACATTATGAAAACAGAGAACCCGAAAACTGGATGACGGTAGACAGTATCGGCAGTCTTGCTTCGGCAGTACATCTTCCTTTGATGTATAATGACGCAGGACTTCATCCGAGAGAAATCCGCCGTTCAATGTACTACAGAACTGATTTCGACTCCTCTAAGACTGTAAAGAAAGCAACACTTTATTCTGCTTCCAAGGGTCTTTATATTCCTTACATCAACGGCGAGAGGGTAGACAATGCCAAGTTTATCTCGGGTGCTATGCTTGACGTGAGCGAATATCAGGCGTTTGACGTAACAGGCTATATTCAGAACGGTACTAACACAATTGCAGCCCAAACGGGTAACGGCTGGTATAACAGTGAAAACGTTTCCAATATGTACTGGAATAAGCCTCTTCTTATGATGCAGCTTGAAATCGAGTATACAGACGGTACAACAAAGACAGTTAAGACAGACAACACATGGAAGGTAACAGCATCTCCTCTTTACGAAAACGATATCCAGTTCGGTGAAAGATACGATGCAAGACTTGAAATTGACGGCTGGAACGAAGTCGGTGCAAATACCTCCGGTTGGTCAACAGCCGTAAAGAATACATCCTCTGTTCCTGCACTCGAACCTCAGAAGTATCCTGCTTCCAAGGCACACGAGCAGAGAGCCGTTTCAATGTCAATTCTCAACGACACTTCTGTTTGCTATGACTTCGGTACAAACTCTGCAGGGCGTGCAAAGCTTGTTCTTAAGAATACCAAGGCAGGCGAGGTTGTAATTGTTAGATATGCAGAGGATGTGTACCGGAATGACGCCTGCACAGAAATTTACGGCGACGTTTACTTTACATACGACACACTTTCTTCGGGACGTTCTCCTTATGCTGCAAAGAATATCGACGTTTATATCTGTAAGGGTGCCGAAACCGAAATCTTTGAGCCTGAATTTACATATACAGGCTTCAGATACATCTACGTGTCGGGATACAGCGGTGAATATACACTTGATACTGTAAGAAAGATGGATACCTACACCGATAACGATATTGTAGGTACTGTCGAAACATCCAACCAAGATATTATGCGTCTTTGGGATGCTGTAACACGAAGCTACCGTTCCAACATTATCGGCGGTCCTCAGGACTGTCCCACAAGAGAAAAGAACTTTTGGAACGGCGATATTCAGGTTTATGTAAATACAGCAAACTGGTATATGAATAACAACTACTTCCTTGCAGCCTGGACTGAAAACGGACGTAAAATGGAGGAAGGCGTTTACGGTTGGGAAGACGAAGAATATATAGTACCTCTCTCACTCTATAAGTACTACGAAAATACAGATGTGCTTGAAGCAAAGTACCCTGTGCTTCTCGATATTATAGCAGAACGTGAAGGTCACGTTGCTTCCGACGGACTTCCCACAGGTACAAACCCCTACGGCTATTCACCTTATAATGATCATATGTCAACCGTAAGAGTTTCTTCCGACTTCTATGCTGCGGCATTCTTCTGCAGAATGTACAGAGATGCTGCGGAAATTGCTTCTATTCTCGGTAAGACAGCGGATGCGGAAAATTTCGCTCAGAAGTTTGAAGAAGCAAGAGCAAAGTTCAATGCAAAGTATTACATTCCTTCTGAGCATGACTATAACCAGCGTTGCCAGGGCGGTGTTGTAATTCCTATGGCATTCGGTTTAGTCGACGAAAGTGAAATGGAAGGTCTTGCAGCAACGCTTCACGACTATGTTGTGGCGGCAGATTACCACCAGAACAGCGGCTTTACATCGGCAGAATTCCTCTATATTATCCTTTGCGACTACGGTTACGCAGAAGATGCATATAAGATTCTCACAAACGAAACATATCCTTCGCTTCTCTATATGCTCTCAACGGGCGCAACAACAATGACAGAGCGTTGGGACGGTATGCAGCCTCATTCCTTCGGTTCTGCCAACCACTACGCATTCGGCTCCTTCTCAAGATTCTTCTTTGAATCCCTCGGCGGTATCAAGATTGATAAGCCCGGTTTTGATGAAATTACAATCAAGCCCTCGTTTATGAAGGAAATAGGAGACTTTAAGGTAACACACGAAAGCCGTCACGGTCTTATAGAATCGGGCTGGGTATATAATGAAAGCTCCGATACATATAAGTGGACAGTAACCGTTCCTGAAGGTGTTTCTGCAACACTCGTTACACCCGACGGAAATGAAATGTCACTTACAAATACGACAGAGACATACACCATCGGCGCAAACGGTTCGGTAACAGGCGGACTTGATATCAATATCGGCGAAAGACAGTCGTCTTCTAATGTGAGATATGCTGAAATCCGCGGTATTCAGACACTCATTTCTGAAAACGCAGACAACATCTTCACTGTTATTCCTTCGTCCAATATGATTGTTGAAATCGTCGAAAAGACAAGTGCAGAAACATCTGAAATCGTAACAAGTGCGTATTATTTTGTTGATGCATCTGCAAAAACATATAAAAAACTCAGTATGGATTCCTACATGACAACCGACGGCAAGAAGTCTGTAAGAACAAAAGATCCTATGGGTATACGTTTCAGATACAGTACCCTTAAGTCTGCAAAGTCGGAAGAAGAAGCATTCGTTATTGACGAAATCGGCTTTATTGTTGCAGTAACAGATAATCTCGGTGATGCCGAATTGACACTTGATTTTTCAAAGTATGTAACAGGTGTTGCTTACAATAGGGTAGACAATACCGATATCGTATTTGACTCCAACGATAACATTGATGTGTTTACTTGTGTCGTTAAAAATATTCCCATATCAAAGTATAAGACAAATCTTACCTGTAAGACTTATACAAAGATTACTGTTGACGGTGAGCAGTTCACACTCTACGGCGAAGCTGTCACGGGTAATGTCTATGATATGGCAAAGAAACTTCTTGAAACTGCAACCGACACCGAGACCAAGAATGCTCTTTATAATATAATTTTAGATTATGATAATACTCTTAGTCTTCCCGGTGACGATTTGTTTGAACAATGAAACTCTGTCAATGAATGATGATAATCCGTATAGTACACTTATGGTTTACTGGCAGTACAGAGCAGAAAGAGTCGGAATGGAGCAGGACTGTGCAGGTATTATGCGTGTTGACGGAAGCGCCAGACCCGTTGCCTATGCCGCAAAGGATTTCGGCGAAGATTTACATAAGAATATGCAGTATCTTGCAGGGGCAGAGGTAGAGGAAGGCGACATAGCAATCGTATTTGACTTCGACAGCCTTCTCATGAGTGAAATCGAAGAAGCATCAAAGGACATTTTCCAATATGCATACACACCCGATGAGTTTTACTACACAAGAAGCCATCAGGGTATGTACAAGCTCCTCAGAAACTGCGGTTACAATGTGGACTATACAAGTGCCACACGTCCCGAAACATTCGAAAAGTATAAGGTGCTTTACTTCCCTTACTATTCTATGCCTGACGAAAAGATTGTGCCCTATCTTGAAAAGTTCCTTCAGAACGGCGGTACAATCATTGCAGACGAAGGCTTCGGGCTTCGTGATCTCAACACTTGGATGAGAGCGGGCGACATCAACTGTAAGCCTCTTATGACTGCACGTATTTTGGAACGAAGAAAGCTGTACAAGAAGGAAGAGTACTTCGACTTTATGGGTGAAAGAACAAGAATTTACCCTTACAAGTCACAAATCAAGGTTGAAAATGCGTCTGTTCTTGCAAGCTTTGACGATGGTACACCTGCAATTCAGCGTGTAGAATACGGCAAGGGCAGGATTTACATTTCGGTTGCTTCCATCGGTTATGCTTATGAATGTATGGGTGAGCAGGTCTGGGAAAAGTTCCTTGACGGAATAATGAATGAAGCAGGCATAGAAAAGTATAAATTTGCCGATGCAAAGAACGGCATTTATGAAAAGAGAACAATAAACGGCGACAAGGAAATTGTCTTTATATTCAACATCTCCGACGAAGATAAGACCTTTGACCTTGGAAAGGAAGTTATTGCTTTCGGTGCGGATGCTGAAGTTGTCGGAAACAGGATGACTGTAAAAACGGGCGAAATCGGATATGCCGTTGTTAAGGCGGAAGTGAAAAACTGAGCAATATTTTTTATTATATGGCACAATATTGTCTTGATTTAAATAATTAAGTTGGTCCATATTGTGCCTTGGCACAACAAGGTTCTCCGAAATATAGAAATCTTTGATTTCGTTATATTTCGTGATGGTTCTTATTATTCACTGCTCTCCTGTCTTGACTTGAGAAAAAGAAAAGTTCACTATGAACTAATCTTATCTTTTTGAAAAATGCACCGCTTTTTCGGTCGCATTAAAATTAAGCGTCAGTGTCATGAAAAAAGCATTTGCACAAAGCAAGTGCTTTTTTTTAACGAAATTTGCCGCTTCGCGTCAAGTGAAATCTGCGGTGAAATGCACCTGCGGTGCGTGAAATATCCGCTTCGCGGATGTTAAAAGGCAAATTTCATATCACAGAGA
>OIWM01001218.1_pt1 | contig 26558 bp, 18 predicted proteins | sample 1587451 | NCBI WGS metagenome assembly OIWM01 (sample SAMEA3888907, study PRJEB22519) | human gut metagenome | biome: human gut; feature: human-associated habitat; material: faeces | place: Denmark | collected 2011
GCCTTGGTTTTCAAGGTCTTTCTGATTTAGTCCTATTATCGCACAATAATCCTTGGCGATGATGACACCGACCTTATCGTTCTCAACCAACTCAATCATTCGTTTCCAATCTGGTCTGTTGAAGTTGGCACCGGAGTAACCATCGTCCACGAAAAACTGGATGTTTCGGAAACCTTGTTCTTGTGCGTATTTTTTGAGAATCGCCTTTTGATTGACAATGCTGTTGCTCTCTCCTGCGAGTTCGTCATCACGACTGAGTCTACAGTAGATCGCAGTAATTTTGTCAGACTGCCTATTCATGTCTTGTTCCTCCTTAATCGGCGGGCAGTCTGCCAACACAGGATTGCTTGTAGTAATTATATCACACGCCTGCAAGCTTGTCTCCTTTGTCATTCTTCGTCCACCTCCTTTGCCATGTGGTTGAGTAATTTACCGGAAAGACTTCGTGTGCCGTCGTAGCTTCCGCCAAATCGGTAAGTAGTCTGACCAGAACGAATAGTCACGGTGATCTGTGGTAACTCAGCTGCACAATAGTTGTGAACGATGATGCTGCCGTTTTCGTTGATAGTGTAATTTCTGCTTTTCTGTTCGTTCATTTAATCGCCCTTTCTTGTTTTGGAATGGAATCGAAGTGAAGGAATTATCGTTCTTCCTGCTTGCGGTGATCTTTCTTCTGATGGGTCTGCTCGACAAGGCATCCTTTTTCCACGCAGGAGTGAATGTGATAAAGCTGCTGGTGTTCCTCACGGATAGCTTTGAACGTTGCATAAGTTTCTGCGTGAGCCTTTTCAAGCGCTGCATACTCCTTGTCCAAAAGTTTTTGATCGTGCTTGCCGTCGGGGCATACCTCCAAGAGCTTTCGTTTCACAGCGTAATAGTGCTTCAATTCCTTTTCGTGCTCGGCTTTGTACTTCGCCTTCGCCTTGTCGAACTTGATTTTCTGTAAGCCGTCTACAATCGGTTTCAGATCTCTTAGGATGGAAAGGTATTCGGGAACCTTGCGGATTTCTTTCATGCGGGCAACTTCCTTATCCATGGTGACTTTCAATTCATCCACGCTGTTCTTCAAGTCGGATACCCGACTTTCCAAATCCTCGATGGTGTAAATCTCATGGGCTTTGAGGTAGTTCGCCATGTTATTCAGTTCTTTCAGATTGTTGACCCTGGCCGTCTGGGAATAGGCTTTGGCGTTGCGCATATCAAAATATCTTTTCAGCGGAATGATGACCGGCTCGGATTGCGGCTTATCCAGTTCTGCCTTGATTTCTTTGATAGTCTCCAACAGGGCCGACAGACTTTTTCGCAGATCACGAATAAAGGCATTGGTTCTTCTGATCCAGCGATTGAACTCGCCCTTTTCGGTCTTGATGCCTTTCTTTTCCATGGCTCGGACTGTCGGGCCTTCGTGTCGGGTGGGCAGTAGCTCCACGCCTTGGCGTTCATAGCTGCGGTGGTCGATGCGAACATCCAAGCCTTTTTCTTCAAACTTGGCGTTGCACATCACCGCCCATTGCTCACGCCAGAACTCCAAGGTATCAGCCGAACCCCAATCTGTAGTAGGGACAGCATTGAACACATAATCGCCTTTGCCGTCGGGAATACGGTTGCCGGTTTCATCAAGCACATATTCTCGTTTTTGCTTCAATCCCCATTTGCCGTTCTGCTCGATGGGACGAATAGGGCACATGAAGTGGAAGTGGGGATTATTGATGCCGCCTTCTTCTTTCTCAGGTTCGTGAACGGCGAAATCCACCACCATGCCACGGCTGACAAAATGCTCGGTGAGGAATTGTCTTGCGAGGGCAATGTTTTCTTCCTGGGTAAATTCATTCTGAAAGGAAATATCGAAGCTGTAGGCGAGCTGTGCTTTCTTTCCTTTCTCCACTTTCTCAACGGCGTTCCATAAGGTTTCTCTGTCTGCGTACTCTCTTGGCACATGGGGCGGCAGAAAGATTTCCGAACAAATTACACCGCCCTTGTTGGTATAGTCGCTGTCCTCACCGTAATACTCGCTGTGCAGTTTTTCACCGGAGCGATAGGCGGCAGATGCCACAACCGATTGCCCCTCGCTGCGTTTGATCTGATCTACATGGAAATGGTATAATGCGATACTTATCCCTCCTTTGCGTTGCGGTTTCTTAAATTGTGGGCGTTCTTCATACGCTGAACCGCCCTCTGAACATCTTCCTTGTGAAAGACATATTCCAACAGCTCCATCACCTCGGTAATATCCAGCTCCTTGATCTCCGGTGCGATGCTTTCCAAAGTTCCTGCAATGGTACAAAGTCTGTGAGTGCGGCGTTTACGTTCGCCGTCCTGGTAATACTTGATGCGGTTTTCCAAACGCTGGATTTTGTGGTCAAACTGTTCGACCTTCTTTTCGTTTTGCTCTTTTTCTGTTCGTAGCTTTTCAAGTTCGGGGTTAGGTGTGTATTCCATAGAATCTCCTTTGTGTGTTTTTGTTTTCAACCTTGCGGGTACGGAATGATTTGAAAAATCGTTTTGTACCCGCAAGGGCGCTGGGATAGCTGCATAGCAGCGCAAGGGGTGCAGCCCCTTGTTCGGAACAAAGTGACGGAAGGACAGATACTACTTCGGAGTTGTTGTCTGTTAGCCTCGCAGAACGTACATACGAGTGTGGAACACACCCGTATAGAAGTGCGCCCTTAGTAAACTAAGGGTTAAAAACGCTTTCACCGCTCTACCCGAATGTCGTTCCTGCCCGGGAGTCTCACCCCGGCGTTGCTTCGCTCATGTCATCGCAAAGTCATATCCCATTCGGACGGTCATTCAGTTGTTGGATGTAGAAAAACAAAAAGAGCCGATTACACAGAGCATCAGAAATCGGCGGGAGCATGGCTCTCGCTTCAAAGTGATGTTCTATGTAATCGGCTCTGAAAATTCAAAGTCGGGTTCTGCTTTCTACAGCTCCCGCCAGCAGAACCAAAGGCGTGGTGGAGCAGTTCGGCACTTCCGGTGTACCGATACCGTGTCGGATGAAACCGACTTATGGTGGAACATTGGTATTCAGTTGTGCCACCATTATACAGATACATCACTTATCCGTCAAGTTTCTGAATGTCTCTCATTGTATTCGGAATTTCAAAAAGCAGTTTTCGACGGGGGACAAAAAAGATCCCTCTACTGGTTAGGACATTTAGGAGCTATTTATCAACGGGTTTTGGAAAAGATTTTGAAAACGCCCTCATATACCTCCAGAAGAAATTTTCAAATTCGTACCCTACTTAACATCTTTTTTAACCTGTTTTTTCAGGGAGTTTTGTGTCACAACTTAAATTGATGGTTATTTATCCCTCAAGTGATAGCTGGTGAGAATCGCCTTTTGTCCATAGTCCTTCTCAAATGATAGCCGCCGAAACCAAACTTTTTATGCGTGCTTCGGTTGCAATTTTTCAAAATATTTCTCCAAGTGGTAGCCGATGGGATTGGCGTTTTGGGGAGTGTCTACAGAAAAAAACTCTCCCAGTGGTAGCCGACGAGAATGCCATTTTTAGAACTGCTTTATTGAAAAATTACAAAAAAATAATTCTGCCCAAGTTGGACAGAATTTTTAAAACCAACTTCCCGACAACTTGTCGGGAATAAAAAATGGACTTCCGATCAAGTTGGTTGGAAGTAGAAATCCCACTTCTGTCCAAGTTGGACAGAAGTTAAAATCACTTCTACGCAATTTGCATAGAAGTGAAAATGCAACTTCGACACAGGTTGTGTAGAAGTTGAAAACCATTGGCGGCTTCAGTTCAAATCTAATCATGTCAGTAATATATAATAATGTGATTCTCAACACAAAAATATTTAATAATTTTGTGAAACGAGTTGATTTGTTCACAAGTTCTGAGTATAATAATAGTGTGATTGCAAAACCTCAAAACTCCAATAAAAGTGTGAAGGAGTGTTTCTATGGAACGATTAATTTTGAATAAACTGCTTGAATGGAAGAATTCACCCTACCGCAAGCCGCTGATCCTGAAAGGTGTGCGTCAGGTGGGAAAGACTTGGATTCTGAAAGAGTTCGGCAGACGCTATTATGAAAATACCGCTTATTTCAACTTTGATGAAAACGAAGAATATAAACAGTTCTTTGAAACTACCAAGGATGTGGATCGGATTCTGCAGAATCTGATGCTGGCCAGCGGCTATAAGATTTTGCCCGAAAAGACGCTCATCATTTTTGACGAGGTGCAGGACTGCCCCAAGGTCATCAATGCCATGAAGTATTTCTGCGAGAATGCTCCACAGTATCACATTGCCTGTGCCGGTTCGCTGCTTGGCATCGCCCTGGCTAAGCCATCTTCTTTCCCCGTAGGAAAGGTCAACTTCATGCAGATCGATCCCATGACATTTACCGAGTTTCTTCTCGCAAACGGGGATGAGAACCTCGTGAAATATTTGGAGAGCGTGGATACACTTGATCCGATTCCCGATGCTTTTTTTAATCCGTTATATGAGAAGCTAAAGATGTACTATGTTACCGGAGGCATGCCGGAATCGGTAAAGATGTGGACGGAGGCACGTGACGTATCTGCCATGCAAGAAGCTCTGTCCGATATCATCAGTGCTTACGAACGTGACTTCGCTAAACATCCTGATCTTACCGAGTTCCCGAAGATCTCTATGATTTGGAAATCGGTTCCCTCTCAGTTGGCAAGAGTGAACAAGAAATTTATCTATAAGGTTGTCAAAGAAGGGGCAAGAGCTCGTGAATATGAGGATGCTCTGCAATGGCTGGTAGATGCTCGCTTAGTGCATAAGATCTACCGCAGCAGTGCTCCCGGTCTTCCTGTGGCCGCTTATGATGATCTGTCTGCGTTCAAACTCTATTTGGTAGACGTGGGTCTGCTTCGCCGTTTGGCGCAGCTGGCTCCTACAGCTTTTGGCGAAGGTAACCGCTTGTTCACTGAGTTCAAGGGGGCCTTAACCGAAAACTATGTATTGCAAACTTTGATTACGCAGTTTGAGGTGTTGCCTCGTTATTGGTCGCAGAATAATCCTCCCTATGAAGTGGATTTTCTGATTCAACGTGATAATGACATTTTCCCTGTTGAAGTAAAATCCGAAGCAAATTTGGCGAGCAAGAGTCTCAGAAAATTCAAGGAATTGTTCCCGGATAAAGTGAAGCTCCGTGTTCGGTTCTCGCTTGATAATCTGAAGCTGGATGATGATGTACTGAATATTCCTCTGTTCATGGCTGACGAAGCCGACCGACTAATTGGCTTGGCACTTGAACACCGGATACACCTGCAACAGGTATAACTTAGGAGATAATTTATGTCACATATTGAGATATTTGATTCCAGGTATGCAAGGCTAAAAGCAGTAGACTGGGATTTCACTGACGCTTCCCAAGATTCATTGGCGAGTATCCATCCATACCCCGCAAGATTTATTCCTGATATACCGAGAGAGCTCATCTCAGGCCTGGGATGTGATAAAGGCGCTGTTATTTTGGACCCGTTTTGCGGAAGCGGCACAACTCTTCTCGAAGCTCAGCGTGCGGGTTTTGAGTCTGTCGGAATTGATTTGAATCCAATTGCTTGTTTGATTTCAAGTGTAAAAACCAAAGAACTCCCTCCGGAATTTTTGCCAGTAGCCCATGATGTTTATGAGCAAGCGAAAAACACCTTTGATGGATATGTAGATATTCCAACCATTCCCAATCTCGATCACTGGTTTAAGCCCGATGTTCAAAAGGCCTTATCTTCGCTTTTGACTCACATTGACGAACAAAGTGATGTCAATCTAAAAAATGCATTGAAGCTGGCATTATCCAGCATCATCGTTCGCGTTTCAAATCAAGAGAGCGACACTCGATATGCTGCTATCGATAATAATTATACTGCCAATGATGTTTTGGAATCGTTCCTAACTGCATGCAACAAAATACATGAAGCAAAAAAAAGAAATAGCGTCAATTTGGAATGTAGTAAAATCTTTAACCAAGACATTCTTTCCGTACTTGCTTCAGATTTTGATAAACCGGTTGGCTTGGTCATTACATCCCCTCCGTATCCTAATGCTTACGAATATTGGCTTTACCACAAATACAGAATGTGGTGGTTGGGGTTTGATCCAATCCAAGTTAGAACTTTTGAAATTGGAGCAAGACCCCATTATCAGAAAAAGAACGGACAGACTGAAGAAGATTTCCGAAAACAAATGAGCAGCGTTTTTGATTTGCTCTCTGATGTTTTGCTTTCTGGTGGACATGTTTGTTTTGTTGTTGGGCGTTCCGTAATTAAAGGGAAAATAGTTGATAATGCAGAGCTGATCCGCAACGTTGCCGAAAACCACAAAATGGTACTCGTTGCAAATATTGAACGAGAAATTGCCGCAACCAAAAAATCCTTCAACCTAAAGTACGGAAAGATTAAAACCGAAAATATCCTTATTTTTAGGAAGGACTAATGTAATATGCAAATCGAATTGTTAAAATTTCCATATTCGTATATGGAGTATGAAAAGATTCTCCAAATACGAGAACTGAAAGTATTATTGCCAGAGATTGAAGTGTTGTCTGACGACAAGCATAACACAATCATTTCTGGCGAAAGAATTAACCTTGACAATGTAAAAGAACTCACATTCTATCGTGCATATAAGATCGATGGTATTAGCTATCCCACACGCCAAGGCTTATATGAAAAGGACGATACTTTGAGAGCAGTCAAACAGCACACTCGCTATTCTACACATGGTATTCACGAATATAAAGGAAAGTTCAATCCTCAGATTGTGCACGCAATTGCAAATATATTTGGGGTACAACGTGGCCACAAGGTATTAGATCCTTTTGACGGGAGCGGTACAACAATTGTTGAGTGTGCCCACGCTGGAATTGAAGCATACGGGACGGACATAAATCCTTTGGCTTGTTTAATTGCAAACACCAAGGTTGCCGCGCTAAAGATGGATGTTGAAGAAGCATCTGTCCGCTTATATGAATTAAAGCGAACACCGTCTCAACCCATGACAATCAACATCCCAGAAGGTGATGAGCGACTCAAATATTTGAGCAACTGGATTCCTATGGAGATACTGTGCATGCTGGAATCTATTCGTAACGAAGTGGAAAATGATGATCCAACTATTCGGAATTTCTTTCTTGTGGTCGCCAGTGATTTAATTCGGGATTATTCTTATCAAGAGCCTTCTGATTTGCGGATAAGGCGCCGGAAATCCCCAATGCCTGAAGTAAGCTTTTTAGAGGCGTATCTCCAAAAAGCTTCTAAGTATTTGCAAAAAATAGAGCAGGCACAGTCTGTGGAAGACAAATCCTTTTTCCCAGACAACCACGCATTGAATTGCGACATCAAATACGCCAAACCTTTTGGTGACATCAAATTTGATGCAGCAATTACAAGCCCTCCGTACGTAACCGCTCTGCCCTATATTGATACTCAGCGAATTAGCTTAGTATGGCTTGGTTTGTGTAGTGCTTCAGAGATTGGACAACTGGAAGCCAGTCTTATCGGAAGTCGCGAGCTTCTGAAAAGTGAGAAAAACAAATGGGCCAGCGAAATTGCGGAAAATACAGGGTGCTTGCCAGCGGAAATTTATAAACTCGTTTGTTCCATGAATGAGTCGTTGAATGAAAACGATGGTTTTCGCAAACAAGCAGTGCCTACGCTTGTTTATAAATACTTTACAGAAATGAAGTCTATGTTTATCAACGTAAGATCTATGATGAAGCCCAGCGGCTTGTATGGTCTGGTTGTAGGACATAATAAAACGACCCTGGGCGGAACAGAGTACAACATTGATACTCCTTATCTTCTCGCGGTGCTCGCTCAGCAATGTGGGTGGCAAATCGAAGAATTGTTTCCGCTACAAACTTACAAGCGTTATGGTCTGAACGCAAAGAATGCGATTAACAGGGAGACTTTAATCGTTTTGCGAAATGCATAAGGAGGGACTGTATGGAATTCTTACTGCAACCAGGAGTATATCGCACAGGCGATGCATCTACATTGCTTAAGCTCTTGGATAATATGTGGATAAAAGACCATTCCGTTGGTGCTGGTACGCTTTACATCATCTCCGGCTTTGCAAACTATAATGGTGGTGTTCGCTTCTATCCTTATTTCACTCGTCATGTCCAAAGTGGAGGTAAGATAGTTGCGTACATTGGCGGAAGTACGGCTCAAAGATTGAGCAGCATCCAAGTAGTTGAGGCTCTTTTGGAGTGCGGTGCAGAAGTTAACGTTGTAAACCGAAAACGCCTTTTGCATGCGAAATGTTATGGTTATAAAACACCAGACGATGAGGAATTAGTAGTTACTTCTGGTAATTTCACAGGTCCTGGCATGTCTCAAAATGCAGAAGCTGCAATACGAGTGGAAAAAGAACATATTCAGGAAATGAACTTCTCTTGGACAGAGTTCGTCAAAAGCATTTCCGAGCAGAAATGGGATATTCATCAACTTAGTGTAGCCGATGTTGTAGAAAAGAAAGATCCTGCATGGACGCTGTTGTACGATGAGGTTCACGGCACAACCAAGATTGATGAATCGCAAGAAGTTACAATGGTGATTACATTGAGCCATTCTGATACTGCTCGTATTCAAGCTGAACCTGGAAGCAAGGCAGGTCTTGGAACGCAATATTTTTGGCTGAGCAAGGGTACATTTGACTTTTTCCCTGCTTTGACAATAAAAAATACTCGAGGTACTAAAAACACTTTCTCTTGTATCATTAACATGAACTACATTGATTTGAACTTGGTACAAGAAGCTCGCGTCACCTTTGAGGCAGATAACAACCTCGATTTTCGTCTGGGAACAGGTGCTTTTAGATACACAAAGAAAGCCAAAGAAAACGACTTAGCCCTTATCACGCGCCTTTCAGAATATGATTACGAAATGCGCATTGTGTCAACCGAAGATAAAAAATACACACAGCTTTCAGCTTATGCAACATCATATATCGGAAACTATGGGAAACGATTTGGATATATAGCAAACTCAGAATTATTTAATATTCTTGACAAATAATCCTGTCTTTGCTTGGTTTTCGTTCTCTTGTGTATTGGGATAAAAACTGGAACGCCTGATGTCAAGAGAAAGAGAAAAGATTGTATCCGCGATAAATACTATGTACGAGGGATTGCCCTTTTGCTCACAAGCGGACAACCCGTAACGGAATGAGGTGATTTATTATGCGACGAAATTTTGCACAAGTTCTCAAGGAAGGAAAAGTTGATCTTAAAAAAGAATACTCCAAACTTTATGACCTTTTTTACGGCAAAGATCCTCGTGATGGAAAATCTTTAGCAGATTTAATTTCCTTAAATTTTGAAGGATTCTATTTTCGTGGGACATGCCTCGACCTTGGCGAGTTTGATGAAGTGCATGGATTCCGTTTTGAAGAACAACCGAAAATTTTTGACATAGATTATCTCGTTTCTTTTTGTGAGTACATTTATAACTTTGTTTTGCATTTTGAGGACCACTACTTCTTTGGACAGATAAATAAATCCTTTTATTTGCAACAGATTAACAAAGTTATAGAAACTATCGGTTACATTCAATGTTCGGAAGATGGTTTTACCATTTTTGTCCCGAAGGATAATGCCGCAATTGCAGTATCCGAGTCAGAATTAATCCCAGAAGCCTTGTCGTACAAAATTATTGCATACAACCACCATTCGATGAAAGGCAACCTTGAAAGCAAACGACAAACGCTACTTATGTTTGCTGATTTGCTTGAGCCTAAAAGGGACGAGCTTGAAACTGTTGATAAAAAATTTGCAAGTGACCTATTTTACACTTTTAATAACTTCAACATTCGCCACAACAATGTAGATCCAGCTGGTCCAAAGTACAAGAAACCTGTAGGAGATTTGACCAAAGAGCAACTGGAATCGTGGTATGATGAAGTCTACCAAATGTGTCTGCTTGCGTTTATGCGGTTAGAGCATGTTCCGCGCAAACAGGAGTTTGACATGTTGAAAGACAAGATAGAGAACAAAAAATGAGTTCCGCATAAGCACTAATACATAGGGGGTGAGAAAATGCACATTTATGCTCGCATCAACAAAGAAACCATGAGATGTATCCGTGAAAAAAGGCAGTGTCATTCGACTATGTTACTCGGATGACAAAGTTCCCGGAAGCAAAAGTTACACAGTGGGAGGATGAAGCCTCTGGAAAGTTCCCAACAATCAATCAGGCAAAAGCCCTCGCTAAATGCTATCGGATTCCTTTTGCGGGCTTATATATGAATTTTTCGGATATCAATGTAAAACATTTGCCCCAGATGCGAAATTTGCGAACTTTGCCTGACGCATCAGTTGATAACAGCGCTCTTAATTTGGCCATTGCAGATATTTTGAGCGCACGGGAGTTGCTGATCGAATCAAAGAAGGCATTGAAAGAAACAATTCCTGCTTTTTCAATCTCGATAAACGAGGGCGATGATGTTAGCTTGTGGGCGAGGACAATCCGAAACGAATTGGGATTGACTTCAGAGGTACAGTATAAATGTCCGAGTGCTCGGCAGTTGTATTTGCTTATTCGTAATGCAACCGAGGAAGCGGGCGTCTTCGTGCATTGTTTTACCGGGATTGACACTGAAATTGTTCGTGGCTTTGCAATTTATGATGATGTTCTCCCGATGATCGGCTTAAATAATGAGGACCGATATCCGGCAAAAACATTTTCCATTATTCATGAATTGGTTCATCTCATCAAGCGAAGTTCTGCCGTGTGTAATGAAATGATGAGTTCTTTTTCAGCGCAAAAAGAAGAGGTGTTTTGCAATGCCGTTGCTGGAGAAGTTCTTGTTCCCAAGGCTAATTTGCTTAAGCAACTTGGAAGCTATACGGCAGACGAAATCGACCTTGATATGGTGGAAACTATTGCAGCCAAGTTTTCGGTAAGCAAAGAAGTGGTTTGCAGGAGACTTCTTGATACCAAAAAGATTTCACAAGCTCATTACTCTTCTTTGATGGCGACCATCCGGACCGCCTTTGAGAATGAGCGAGAACAAATGCGGGAATATCGACGAATTACCGGGAAAACCATCCCTCGGAATATTTCCCGCGAGGCAATTGACCAGAACGGCTCATCTCTTTGCAAGACGTTCTATCATGGATTTAGAGAGGGTTATTTTGATAAGCAGGATGTTGCACGGTATTTAGGTGTAAAGCAAAACCATATTGACAAGTTCATGTGGGAGGTGTCGAAATGGTAAATAATACGCCACAAGTTAAGTATATCATTGATACCTCTTCCATCTTGTCACAGAAAGACAATGAGCCTCACCGCCGCACAATCAACAAAACTCTTTGGAAGCATATTGACGAATTGATTTCGCAAAAGCGTATTGTTACGTGCTCTGAAATTATTGAGGAAGTAAACGACGATGCATTGAAGAAGTGGTTTGTTGGGCTTCAAGGAGATATTTTACCCATTGACGATGAAGTGCAGGAAAATGTAAAAAAAGTCGTAACATCTAACCCTCAACTTGTTGACTTCAAGCAGGTGAAGTCCTCTGGAGATGCATTCCTCATTGCAACGGCGATGAAATACGATCTTACTGTCATCACAGAGGAAAACAAAACCGGGCAAAAAAAGATTCCATTTGTATGTAATAGTCTGGGTGTTCCTTGTGTCGATATTTTAGGCTTGTGCGAGAAAGAAGGCTGGAGTTTCTAAACGAAAAAATATCGTCACTTTTGCGCGGAAAAGACAAAACAGCGCCCATCGTCCAGAGTTTGGCCGATGGGCGCTACGCTATATGTTCCGTTATTCTTCCATTACCTCCAACATCATTCGTGCGCCCAGCTTAAAGCCATTCTGAAAGATCAAACAGTCTGTATTGGTTTGATGCTCTCGCACACAATCGGCGTATTTCTCAAATAGTTCTTTCTGTTCGTCCGTCATGGTGGCTTTGAGCTTTTCTTCATTCCTGCAAATCAGCTCCAATAGTTTCTTGTATTCTTTGCAAGAGGATGTGTCATACTCAGTCGGCTCAATGTTGCCGTACCAAAATTCTTCAAGGATTCTCATACGGCATCCTCCTCGTAAATCATTTCATGAAGGATGATTTCCTCGGCTCGGTTGCGGATGCTGTTCATAGCTCTAACCCATGCCATCTGATCGTGCTGCTTCATGTCCTCTGTCACGCCCTCAGCAGCTTTCATTTGCTCAATGATAATTTCAAGACGGTTCTGTGCCTGTTCATTCAAATCAGCCAGATACGTCCACAGTTCGCCACTAAGGCACAGATCGTTAAAGCGGGTGGGGTTATGATCCTTGATATAATCTCTGTGCATGCGTCCCCAACGACCAATAGGTCTATTTTCTTCCGGCAAGCGAATATCGGGAATATAGTAATCACCGCAACGGATATAGTTCAGTTCCTGCATCATATGTACCTCCAATAAGATTCAAACATTCTGTTAAAGATAGAAAAAGGCGATACTTGGTTATGAAAACCAAGTATCGCCAATTTTTCTTGTCGCACTCCTGTACGGCAGCTACCCTATGTCAGTAATGTTCTCTCATACTGTCTTATTGGAAACTACCCTCGCGGGAGACTTTTGTTTTTTCAAGCAGTATCCGAGCTTTCAGGCATCGACCGCCGCGTTTATTCATTCGGGCATTGATATTCATTCGGCAACGACCGCAATGCTCATATATTCGGCATCCGTCATTCGTTGCCTCCCGCGCCTTCTGTTTGTTTGCTGATTCTATTCATGTCACGTTGTGCGCATACCAGTCCGTAATAGATACCATGCTTTTTCATCAGTTCCTCATGCGTACCGACCTCAGCCACGCCGCCCTTATCAAGCACCACAAGTCTCGTCGCATTGCGGAGCGTAGAAAGTCTATGCGCGATAGCGATAGTGGTTCTTCCCTTTGAGAGATATGCGAGCGAGCGCTGTATCTCTCGCTCGGTCTCGGTATCGAGCGCACTTGTAGCCTCGTCAAGAATGAGAATGCGCGGGTCATGCAGCAATGCGCGGGCAATGGAGATACGTTGACGCTCTCCGCCGGAGACAGTCATTCCGCCCTCTCCTATGCGGGTATTATATCCGTCGCTCATCCGCATAATAAAGTTATGCGCCCCTGCGAGCTTTGCTGCGGTTATGACCTCGCGGCGGGTCGCATCGGGCTTTGCGTACGCTATGTTCTCATAGACCGTACCGCCGAAAAGAAAGGTCTCCTGAAGCACGGCACCTATCTGCGAGCGCAGACATCTGCCCGAGTAATCGCGTATATCTACGCCGTCTATCCGAATGCTTCCGTCACTCACATCGTACATGCGCATTATAAGGTTGATAAGTGTTGTTTTACCGACACCCGACCGTCCTACAATACCTATGGTCTCACCGGGCATGATATCGAGCGAGACACCGCGCAGAACATCGCCGTGCTCATAACCGAAGCTGATGTTATTTACCGATATCTCGCCGGTAATATTCCGCTCTACCGGATGCTCGGACTCCTTCATATCCCCCTCCTCGTCGACTATCTCATATATCCTGACGACCGAGACGGAAACATTTACGAGCTTGCGCAAAAAGCTCGAGAACCAAAACAGCGGCGAGTAGAGCATCGTAATATACGAGGATATCTGCTGCATATATCCGAGAGTCATATCACCGCGCAGAATACCGCGTCCCATATACCACAAAATAAAGAACTGGCCCGCGCCCATGAGAAACTGCAATATCGGCATGACCACACTGTACCACCGATCGGTGATCAGCTTCATATCGCGTTCCTTTGCCACATAGCGCTCATATCGAACCGATTCCGCACGCTCTCTGCCGTAGGATTTTACGACACGGATGCCGGAAAAGATATCGTGCATCACCGTCGAAGCATTCGCCGAAGCTATCCATGAACGAAGAAAGCGCGGCCATATAAAGCGGTTAAAGCGGTGATTCAGCATATAGATGAGCGGCATCGGCAGCAGTATCGCAAGCGCGATCGCGGGGCTGTAAGAAAACAGGAATATTCCCACGCCTATAAACATCACTGCCATCTCGATAGCCTGACCGATATCGTTAACGAGGAAGTTCTTCAGTACCGCCGTGTCGCTGCTGACACGACGCATAAGGTATCCGACCTTTCGTCTGCCGATATCGCCTATGCTCAGCTTCATAATACGGCTGAATATCAGATTGCGGAGGTCGACCGTCACCCGGTTGCCGGCACGTGCGAGCAGAACGCTGCGTACCCCCGCAACTATGCGAGAGAGCACGCCTACGCCGAACATCATTGCTACCGTTACGAGAAAACCGCTGATCGGCGGCATATCGTCGGCATTTATATAATCGTCGGTAAGCACGCGCGTAAATATAGGAGAAACAATGTCAAAAGCCGCCGAGACAAGGTAAAGAAGCACCGATATGTATATTATAAAGTGACTCGAGCGCGCCTCTCGCCACAGCCGCCGAAAGTATTTGCCCTTTTCGGCGCAGCGGGGGCACACCGACGAGCCCTGCTTATACGGCATTCCGCATTTAGGGCAGACCTTTCGCGAACGCTGCTCGTAAGAATCGTCGTAAATGCCGCCATCTGCCCATATACCGAGCCGAAGAGCAGCCCCGGCATACAGCTTGGCATAGCTCATGTCAGCACGACAGAGCAGGTGCTCACCGGTCGAATCCTTATATTCGAGACATACGCTGCCTACGTCATCGCGGCAGGTAAATACCGTGCCGCGCTCTACGTCGATACGCGACGTATCACCGACCGCGCTGCCGTACTGCGCGGCACTGCCGCCGGATGCAGGTTCGCTGTCTGATCCTGCTTTGTTATAAATTTCCGGTTTATTGCCGGACTCTGTTCCGCCTCCGATATCCGCGATCAGGAGCAGCTGTCGTTTCTCACCGTCTCCGACGAGAAAGATCGCTCCGTCGCAGCGCTCGGCAGAGCGAAGGTCAAAGCCTATTGCACCGGCAGCACCGCCGATCTCCTCGGCAAGCTCGGGCAGCGCCGCTGCCGCGCGCGATTTTATTTCCGAGCCGAGCTCCATAGCCGCTCCCCCTTTCTTTTGTCGTTAATACCGATCTGCCGCGAGTACGGCATAGCTTGGCACTGACGGTGCCGCTCGGTTATCGAATGCCGCTGTGCCTGACACTCATCACTGCGCCGCTGCGCCGTCGCTACATATTATATGCACTGATCGAGTCGTCTCCGACTTGCGCTGTCGAGTGCGGCAATATCCTTTATCTCATATCTGTTTCCGCTCTGGTCGAGAATTATCACTCCGCCGCCGGAGGTCTTGATCAGGCTGCTCGTTGCGTCGCGCACGGATATCTCGATCTCACCGGCATCGGTATCGAGCCGCCACAGCTGCATACCGCGCTTGTTCGCTATACCGCCGATCCTGCTCACATGCGGCATATAATAGACAACATCAAGCTCGGCGCGCAGGAGCGCAGACTGATCCGGTTCAAGTTCCGAAAACTCTGCCACCATACCTATCTCGATGCCGTCCGCATCGAATACCGAGATATACGAATCCGGCACATCGAACGGAAATGCTCTGCGCAGCGAGACTCTGTCATAGCGGCGAAGCTCCTCTGCCGAGAAGCTATCCTCGGCACCCGGCATTGCATTTGCCGCCCGCCTGCGCGCTATGCGTTCAGCCGTCGCCGTATCAAGCTCGAGCGCGAGAAAATCCCCTCGCCGTGAAAAATGAGCGTTATCGGAGCCGAGCTCTATCATACCGGAAATATCGTCGAGCGTCTCCGCATCGGTCATCACATCCCGCTCGGATATATTTTCTGTCATTTTTTCGATCGGAGCTGCCGACTTATTATCCGTCATACCTTCCGTCGAAGCCACGGTGCTTTTTTTCTCATCCATTTTCGCCGTCTCCTTTCATTTTCGTCATATCCGCGCATTCACATAGCACAATATACACGGCTCCGCTTAACAGCCGTCAGCCCTCTACACCGATATTTTTAAGCGCCTCGAGCTGGAGCTTATACAGCTTTGCATATATTCCGTCGAGCGCGAGCAGCTCCTCATGCGTTCCCCGCTCCGGAATCCTGCCGCCGTCGACGACTATTATACTGTCCGCATCGCGGAGCGTAGACAGTCTGTGCGCGATAATTATCGTTGTTCTGCCGCGCGTAACGCCGCTTATCGCGCGCTGTATCAGCCGCTCCGTGTGCGTATCCATCGCAGCGGTCGCCTCATCCATTATGAGTATCTTCGGGTCGCGCAGCAGCGCGCGGGCGATGGATATCCGCTGACGCTCGCCGCCGGAGAGATCCTTGTTTCCGCGGCCTATCCTCGTCTGATAAGCATCCGGCAAACGCATGATAAATTCATGTGCTCCCGCGAGTCTTGCCGCATTGATGACCTCTGCACGGCTCGCCTCAGGGCGGGCATAGGCGATATTGTCATAAATGCTGCCGACGAAGAGGTACGTTTCCTGCGAGACGATCGCTATATTCTCCCTCAGGTCCGCCATACATACCTGAGATATCGGCACGCCGTCAATGCTTATACTGCCTGCAGTCGGGTCGTACAGACGCATGAGAAGGTTCACAAGCGTCGATTTTCCCGCGCCGGTATATCCGACTATGCCGAGCGTTTCGCCGGCAGGGACGCGAAATGAGACATCCTCGAGCACACGGTGAACTCCGTCATACGAAAACCCCACTCCGTCAAACTCCACATCTCCCCGCGGCGCGGGCATGGATATAGGATGCTCTGCCTCTACAACGTCCGGCTCGGCATCAAGAATATCGGTAATGCGAGACATTGCATTGAGTGAGTCGGACATTGCGTATATCATGTTGTAGAAATACTGGATAGGTGCGTGGACCATTCCGACATAGGTAATGAATGTATAAAACTGACCGTAGGAAAGCTCCCCGTGCATAACGTACAGTCCGCCTACCGCCCATGCCGCCGCAACGCTGAGCGAAAGTATCACCGTCGCAAGCGGAAACGCGGCAGAGAAGAACACCGATGCATGCAGATCGGCATCCGCCTGAGCCTGACTTAGGCCCTCGAAGCGGGTATTCTCCTCCTGCTCCTTGGCAAAGGTCTTGACAACGCGCATTCCTCCGAAAACGTCGGAGAGCAGCGCCTTAAGAGTTCTGTCTGCGGAAAAGCGGCGAGCATTATACGAGCGCATCTTTGAATAGGCGAGCCTCCACAGCAGCACAGCGACCGGGATAACGGCGACCGTCAGCAGCGTCAGAGGCACGCTGATGCACAGCATTATAATAAATATTACAAAGACCTGCGCAAGATTTACAAGCAGATACGGCAGTCCGTCGCCGAACAGCCAATATATAGTCCCTGTATCGCCGTCGACCATCTGCATCAGACCGCCGGTCTGCCGTCCGGTAAAAAACGCCACCGACAGCCGCTCAAATGAGGAAAAGACCTCTTTCTTCAGTTCATATATAAAGTCGGCTGACATCTTGCAGCTGACGAGCCCGCTTACGATAGAATTAACGGTGGAGAGGAGCTTTGTTCCGACGCTGAGCAGCAGCACAAGCCCTATCGCACCGAAAAAGCTGCCGCCCTCGGTCAGCACCTCGTCGACATAAAAGCCGGAGGTAATGTAAGGAGTAAGCACACCGAGTGCCGAGCTTATGACCATAAACAGAACGATAAGCGCCATTCTTGCGCGGTATCGCTTCATAAGTGCAAGGAAGCGATGCATAATGCTCGTCGGTCTCGCACAGCGGGAGCAGCGCGGAGGATTTCCGCTCATAGCGGCACCGCAGCGAGGGCAGATGTTTTTGACCTCACCGTCGGACGCCTCTCGCTCCGGCAGTTCGCCGCACTCGGTCAAAGATGCGAGCACGCGAACAAGCGCATCACCCGAGCTTCTGCGGTCAAGCGACATGCGCGCAAGCGTTATTCCGTCGCCTCCGCGCTCCGCCACTATCCGCAGTCCTCCCGGAAGCTCCTCTACGCGAAAGCCGCCGAGTCCCACACGGGATATGCGCGTCACCGCCGTAATATCAATACGGTGTCCCGGGAGCCTTCGCTCCCACGGCATAAGACCGATAAACCGGCGCAGAGCGCGCGCCGGAAGTCTGCTGCCGGTTATCCGCTCTGCTCTACCGAGACGAACCGTGTACACAACAATGTCTATGCTGTCCGGAAGAACAAAAACGCGGCATTCGGATATCATACCCTCCGGCGAGCGGTCGAGCTCGGCGCAGTATATAAGAGCGTTCGCGTCAGCCATGCTTGTGTCAGGCACGGTCATACCGCCTGCCCGCTTCGACCGTCTGTCCGCACCGTCTACGGCAATGCCGTTGAGCTCTATGCCGATTTTTGAATTACTTCCAAAGGCTTCGGCCGAATCGAACCCGATTTTTTCAACCGTTCCGCCGTCCGCTTCATATCGGTACAGCGCTGCATACACCTCAAGATCGCGCGCACTCGGTACATATTCCATCCGTTCGGAGGAAGCCTTTTTCGCCTTATCGGTCGACTTGTCGTCCGATGATTCGCACGGGCGCGAGTCGTTGGTCTCATAATGCTCGTCCACAGATTTTTTCTTTTCCGCAGATTTTTCTTTTCTATCTGCCATCGGCGCTTCCTCCTTTCGTTTTGCCTTGTATCATGTGCGGCAGAGTCCGAGTAAAAAAACACGCTCCAAACGCAAGCCCCATCATATCATTCGCATTTCATCCGCATACTTTAATCGGACGATCTCTGATGTCGGCTTGCAAATACATCGGTATTTTCGCCGCAAGTCAAAATATGGAGACTTTACAAAACCGAAAAGTCTCCATTGTCTGTATTTATTCGTTAAGATTCATATCTGCGGCATTGATAATCAATAATGAGATAGAAATGCCACATGTTGTCACAAGATTCGTTTGGCTTTCGGTGCCGCCCGCCCCGGCGCAATATCTATTTGCGTTGTGATTTACGCTTACTTCTTTTCTCGCTGTGAAAATACGCTGCGAAAGCCAGGTTCCTGCCGCTGCACGGTTCTTCTCTGCTCCTCGCGCCTCGCCTCTGCGCGCGCTCTGTCCTCACGGGACGGCATGCTTCGCTGCAAGTCGTTTCGTGCAGCATCGCGCACTCTGTCCTCCCGTCTGTCGCCGCGTACTCTGTCCTCACGCGAATCACCTCTGCGAATAGCATGAAGCTCTTCTGCGGGTATTCCGGTCGCATTAGCCACATCGTGCTTTGCGCTGCGAAGAGCCGAGTCGAGCAGATTTTCGCATTCGGTGCCGAGCCTATGCGACAGCTCGCTTATCTCCTCGTCTGCCCCGTTGACAGCGCTGCGAAGCATACCGCAGACATTGCCTATGACCAAGCCGACCTCGCGCTCTATGCGCTTAGCCATATCGTCTACCGAGCAGCCGAATGCCGCACCGACATTGCGGAGCTTTTCCTGCGTCCTGCGGCAGTCCTCCTCGGCATCACGGCGAAGCCCGTCGGCATCGTCACGTGCGCGCGCAAGCTCATCACGAGCTTCAGCGCGTATAGCCTCAGCCTCGTTCTGAGCGGCTGCAACGACCGACTCGGCATTCTCGCGCGCATCAAGCAATATCCTGCCTATCTGAGCGGATACCTTGTCATATGCCTCGGCTTTTTGCTTATCCCCGGGTACCGACTCATTCTCTGCGCCGATTTGCGCCTCCGCCGAGCGCAGCTCCGTAAGCTCCTGCCTCAGCGAGTTGATCATATTCGCGCTGCGAGTATTCTCACTGCGCGCCTCTGTCAAAGACTCGGACAGTACGCTGTTCTGCCGTCTGAGATCCGTTATCTCCGCGTCGTCGACCGCCGCGAGCTTTTCCTTCAGCTCCGCAATCAAGCGGTCACGCTCGGCGACCGCCGTACTCAGGTCGTGTATGCGGTCCTCATGTTCTTTTGAGGACGCGAGAAAGCTCGCGTTTGTCTCTCTTATATAATTATTTATATCGTCCTTGTTATACCCGCCGACCGCAGTGCGGAAGGTGGGTGCGGGCATCTTATCAAGCATTTGTAATTCAGACCTTTTCAGTTATTCTTTTGTTCAGCACGAATTATAGCCTCAACGGTCGCAAGATCGTCGGGCGTATTTACACCGAGCAGCTCGCGCTCGTCGGTGGTGGTTGCCGAGCCGACCTTATCGCCGCACTCGAGCATTATCTTCGGCACATCGGTCAGGTAGTATTCGCCCGCCGCATTGTCGGAATTTATCTTTCCGAGAGCATCTACCAATCGGTCGCAGCGGAATACATACAGACCGACGTTCAGCTCCTTTATTGCCCTCTCCTCGGGTGTACAATCCTTGTGCTCGCGTATACCTGTGATATTGCCGTCCGCATCGCGTATGATCCTGCCGAACGGCAGCGCCCTCTCGCTGACGCAGGTCAGCATTGTGCAGCTGTTGCCGCTTGCCTCATGCTCATGGCAGAGCTGCTCGACCGTCTCGCGCTTGATACACGGAACATCGCCGCTGAGAATGACAACATCACCCTTGTAATCCTTAAGCCCCGACTGCTCTATGGCGCAGCGGACCGCATAGCCCGTGCCGTAGCCGTCCTGACCCTGCAGCGCATAGCTGCGCTCCGGGAATGCCGCCTTTACCTCGTCAGCCATAAAGCCTACAACAACGGTAATATCCTCGTCGGGAATAAAATCAATGGAATCGAACACATAAGAGATAAGCGGTCTTCCGCAAGCCTCGCGGAGTACCTTCGGGCAGGGATGTTCATTATCGTACAGTCTCGTTCCCTTGCCGCCTGCCATGATTATAGCCTTCATTTTTATTTCCTTTCACCGCCGCGCGGCGCGCAGCGCCGTAGTATTTATGATATAAAGCAATCTTTCTCGCTAATGTAACAAGGGTATTTTAACACATATTTGTCAAATTGTAAACACTATTTTGTCATTTGCCGAAATTTCGGCACTTTTTTACGCCCCGAACTCGCGCAAAATGTATCGCCGCATTGAATTCGGACACAAAAAATGCGGGGCGCTCGGTTTCCCGCGCACCCCGCTGCATAAGCGAACAGACAAAAGCAATTGTTACATCAAATGCTCTTGACCGATACTGGCTTATTTCACAATATACTTTACCCATTTTTGAACATTTGAAATATTCTCTTGTTCGTCAGGTTTATTCATCGCTTCTTGTGAAACATCTCTGTAATAATAGTACGTGTATACCGGCTCCTGATAATACCATCTGTCAGCTTTGTTCTCTGCTACATACGTGCTGCGTCCAAGCCAAACATTTGCTTGACCGCAATGTGGACAGGTATAACCCTTCCAACAAGAATTTCCTGCAAAGTTTGAACTCTTGGACAGATCATAGATCAAATCAATCTCGTGTCTTTCTCCGCTGCCGAGCTGAGAATCACTGCCCCACACATAGCTGTTTTTGCCCGTACTGGTATTGTAGCCCCATCCGTATCTATGGTAAAATGTATAGTGCGTTGTCGTTGAAGCAACATATTGTTCGCTCCAAACATTTCTGTAACCGTTGCTCGGATTTGAGTATACCGGTCCTTGCGTTGTTCCCCACGATGTGCGCTTAGTATCATATTTAGTCCAACCCGAATACGAATCCGTAGATTGCTCGGTATATTCTCTAAGAGTATATGTCCATTTCTCGGCATCGATGCTTGCGTTCTCGGGCAAACTGTCAGCCGTCACCCATCCGGAAATCCAGTACGCTTTTACAGTGATATCCTCAAGTTCTGTAAACACGGTATCTTCCGTAATTTGTGTACCGTCGGTTTTATACCAACCAATGAATGTACAATCGTTTCTTGTAGGAACAGGTAATTCACCAATTTGACTGTTCCACATAATCAACTTGTTTTCGGTATCAACCGTTCCGCCGTTTGCATTAAAAAATACATAGTGGGAATTTAACATTTTTGCATATTCTTCGTCCGTCAAATACACAAAATTATATGCAGCACTGTCGAAAGAGACATGCTGAACCCCGTTAACAGCACCATAGACCAAAACATTTCCGGTAATACGGAGCTTGCCGGTAGCAGAAGAGCCTTCCTTTTCTAAGAAACGAACATTTTTACACAAAATTGCGTTATTACCGGAAGAAACAAGATAATTGTTTCCATCCAAAGTAACATGGGTTTTATCCGCATCCAAACGCATAAGCAGACTGCTGGCATTAATTGTTGCAAAACTCAATTCCACATTAGCGCCGGTGAGTTTCAGAGGTAAGTCTGCGCTGTTTTTAATTGTCAGATTGTTCAGTACAACTGTGTTTGCATCGGGATCCAATGACACATTGTTATAAGTTTTTCCTCCACCGCGAATACAGAAATACTCCATCGTTTCCGGTGTTACAATTTTCTTGCCATCAATAGAATCTGTCATTGTTGTCAAATCGACAGTAAGAGATTTAACTCCGGAATTCAACGCTGCGTCAAGAACAGAGGAGTTGGAAACATTAACCGTCAATGCAGTTACATTTTCAAAGGCACCTTCATCAAGATTAGTTACCGTATCCGGTAATACAGATTCAAACAATGATGTACAGTTTTTGAAAGCACCTTTGCCTATAGTAGTAATGCTTCCGCCACGGACATATTTAAGAGACATACAATTTTCAAACGCACCATTCGGAATCTCGGTAATATTATCGCTTAAATATATGGAAGTCACATTTGTTCCGGCAAACGCAGAAGCAGAAATACCGGTCACAGGAACAATCTTCTTCTGATTGTTGCTAACATTTACAACTCTATAGCGAGGAATAATTACATCAGTATCGCATGGGTTAGAATAGCTATTGGTGAATTCATCATATTTTTTATAACAGATGCCAGTTGCGGGATCTTTAAAGCCGTAACTTTCAACAACACCAGTTTCATCGTCCACTCTCAATCCTTCAGAAGCGCCTACCAGACCATAGACATAATCACTAACGAAAGACGGAACTTCAAAAGGAAGAATACCGTTTTCGTAATCATTAAAAGAAGAAACTGTGGAGTAGTCGGTGAATAAATGCTCAGAATCGTTTATTTTCAAGCTGTATGTCATTGTGCTAAACGTATTTGTCTTCATGTCATAAATTACGACAGCAAAAACCTTAAAGTTCGCAGCAAGGACTTTTCTGTAGAAGCCTGTTTCCGCATCGGCAGTCAGCGTTTCAGAAACAGTAATAGATTTTCCTTCTTCCGTTGAATAGGTTACTGAAGAAGAGTACTCTCTTGATTCCGAACTTGTATTAGAACTTGAAACCGTATTGCTTTGAGAACCGCCGAAATCTAGTGTTTCGCCATAGCTATAAGTATCCTTTATACTCTGACTGATAGACTGAGCAAATTCTTTGGACTCACTCTTTGTTTTACTGGATTCAAAACCCGCATTAATATTCCAATACGAAGAAGACTTATCTGTATGTGTTTCATGAGTTTCCTTTTCGGTTTCTTTGCTATGCTTATAGTCTAAGCCAACACTCCCTTCAACAGAAGCATTCTTAAATGGGGTTCCTTTGGTGACACTTGCTTTTAAGCCTGTCTTGACACCGGCATTAAGGCTAACGCCAAACTCATTCTTCGATGTTGTCTTCGTAGACGTGCCGCTTTCATTGATATGTTCTTTGCTACCACCAACTCCGGAGCTTAAACTAAATTTGTTAGTTTTGGAATACGAAATTGCTGATTTTTGTGATTGTTCTTCACTTATCTCATTAGAATGTTCTTGACTAAAGGTTGTACTCTTATTCCAATCCTCTGAGAGCGTCCAAGAATCCGACTTTGTCGTTGCGTTAGCTATAGTATTTGCGATGTTTGTCGCTTCTCCTTGTCCAATCTTCTGAGTAAAGGTCTTGTTAATTTCATGGGTCATACCTTTCACAAGATTAAAGCCCTTGCCTTCTGCACCTTCCTCAACTTGCTGGATTGGAACGTTTTGAATGTCGCCGATTTCATATGTAAAAGCATAAACACCATTTTCTTCATCGGCTACAATTGCCGGATTTGTCGATGCATACTTTGTGTTCGGAACAGTCTGACTGCGCTTGCTCATCCAATTTGCGGTCAGCGTAATATCCCCGGTTGTTCCCTTAGGAATGGATTTGACAATTTCGCCGTTATCATTTGACCAACCCACCCAAACTAAATTTTTCCACTCGGGAGGTTCCTTTAATGAAGTTTCTTTGTCAACGGTAAATGAGCCGTCCTCAACTCTCGGCAGTGTTGAGGATGCTGAATCGGGGAGATATGTTATTTTATAAACATTTTTACTCCATATTCCATAGAGTATCTTATCTCCTCTCGCCTCTGCCGAGATAGAGTAAACTCGTTCAGCGTTCGGTTCAGGCTTTTCATACCAACCAAGGAACGAGTATCCGTCAGACGAAACCTTTTTACCGTTAATATCAACTCCCTCAATCAATTCGGCTACACCCACGCCTTCAATATACGTCACCGGATTAGGGTTAACAATCTCATGAGTTGAAAGATAATCATCACTTACAATTTCAATATTACCAAATGAATTCTCTCTTTGAACATAGTGGCGATAAGAAATATTACTTTCATCGGGCTTTATAGGTGGAATAACATCATGCCCGGAAAGCCAAGTTTCGCACTTATCACACCATACACCTGCCTTATATCCCTCGGATGTTGGCGTGGCAGGAACAGCCTCTATATAAATCTCATTATGAGCAGCCTTGATAATAGTATCTTCAAGAGCAATCACGGTTTCGGCAGCGCTGTCCGAGAAACACTTTCCGCACTTTGTGCAGCTCCAATACTCAATATTACCGTCAACCGTACATGTCATAGCCTTTGCGGCGACATGCTGCAGAGCATGCGCGCACGGCACGTAAAGCGGATAATCTTCTTTTCCGAACATAACATGATACAGCAGGTAAACGGCATCGTTGCTGTTTACCTTGCCGTTTCCGTCCATATCACCGCTCTGGCGAATCGGATAGTCATCCTTACCGAACATGACATAACACAGCAAATAAACCGCATCATCGCTGTTCAGCTTGTCGTTTGCGTCCATGTCTCCGCGGATCGCATTACGAATCGTGACACTGCCCGAAATAATACTTACGGAAACGGGAATTTCATTATCCGCATAATCCATTCGTTTAAGCGACATCGCACACATAACATTTACGTCTGCGTCGTCAACGATCTTATTGATTTCAAATGTCAGTTTAACAACCACGCCGTTAGCATCGGTATTTTCACTGAACGCCAATACGCCGCGTCCCTGTGATTGATTCCAGTTTTTGATTTCTGCATCACATACCCACTCAACGTCAGTCAACGTCATTTTGTCGGTATCAAATGTGATGTTTGAGATCGACATACTCTTAACCGTGGGTGCATTTTTCAGAGTAATATTCATCTCTACCGTTTCGCCCGGCATAGCGAATACGGTATCCATAATAAGCTGAGCGTCTGCCGTGCCGGATGCTTCTGCATTGATCACAGTCACGGGTGCCACCGTGATCACCATAAGCATTGTTAAAAGAAACGAAGCAATTCTTGTTGACAACTGTTTTTTGGTGCTCATAAATACCCTCCCTAATTTATTTTATCGTTATCGTCACCGATTGACAGGGGATCGTTATCTCATCCTCGTTTGCATCAAAATATGTAACCTTAAGAGTGACCGTGACCGTATGCGTTCCCGATACGGCGGTACTGAGAGGCTTTAATGTTATATTGAAGATTTCGCCGCTTACCGAGGTCTGCTCCGTCAAGGCAGCAACACCCTGCAGGCGCGTTTTGTTAAAGTTTGATATTTCATAATCAAAATCAGAAGACCATGCGCCCCTTGTCACGGTAAAGCTTCCGGAATCATCAACAATTGATATACCGAATGCTTTTACGGGTTCCTTGCAGTTGAGCAGTCTGACGGGAATCGTGATTGATGCGTCTTTGTCAACCAACTGAGCATCACAGCTCAAATACGCTCCCGTAATTTCCGTATAGGTTGCGGTAATAACAATATCAGACCTAATATTATCAAACGCCTTATCCCAGCCGGCAAAAACATATCCGCCGCGCGTAGGTGCAGTGGGTGCTGTCGCACTCTTACCCTCAGCTACCGTCTCGGTTTTCAGAGTCGTGCCGTTCCAGTCCTTGAATGTTACTGTATAGGTTTTTGGAATTACGGGAGTAGTATCCGACACAGCACCTGCGTCGATAGTCGAGCCGTCGGACATTACAAGGATAAGATGTCCCGCATCGTTCACATATGCATTTGAAACGCCGATGCCGGAATCGCCCTTCGCGCCCGGTGTACCGCGTTCGCCCTGTTCGCCCTTGTCGCCCTTATCGCCTTTATCTCCCTTTGGTCCGACAAGCGATGCAAGCCAATCCTGAAGCGTGCCCTCATAGCCGCCCTCGACCGCAAGCTCATATGCAGACTTGCCGTCTCTGCCGTTTGTGCCGTCTTTACCGTTCGTACCGTCGGCTCCCTTATCTCCACGCTCGCCCTTAGCGCCGACAAGGGTAGTCAGCCAATCCTGAACCGTTCCCTCGTAGCCGCCTGCCACAGCAAGGTCATATGCAGATGCGCCGGTGTCGCCTTTTTTACCCTGAGGTCCTACAAGCGCGGTCAGCCACTCTGACAGCGAGCCGGTAAAGC
>OIWM01001223.1_pt1 | contig 26501 bp, 23 predicted proteins | sample 1587451 | NCBI WGS metagenome assembly OIWM01 (sample SAMEA3888907, study PRJEB22519) | human gut metagenome | biome: human gut; feature: human-associated habitat; material: faeces | place: Denmark | collected 2011
GGGCAGCACCTGCAGCGGATACGCACCGCCGCCCGCCGTCACCTGCAAGATGAGGAACAGGACGGCAATTGCCTTGCCCAGGTTCGCGAACGCAAGCACCAACGTGTAGATGAACAAGGAATACACCAAACCCGACACCCAGAAACACAACATGAACAACAGCGGATGGCTCACCTGCACTCCCAGGAACAGCATGTTGCCAAGGCCCACGCAGGTGGTCTGCAAAAGCGACAGCACCGCCACCACACAGTAGCGCCCAAAGTAGAGCTCGCGCGGCTTGGGGTTGTCAAGCTCGGCAAGCCCTCGCGTGACAAATACATCGAGGTTTACCGCGAAAACATCCGCCGTCTCGGCAAAGAGGGTATCAAGGTCATCTGCTACAACTTCATGCCGGTGTTCGACTGGCTCCGCAGCAGTCTTGACTATGTCAATGCCGACGGTTCGACCTCGCTTATTTACCGTGACGAGGCCGTGCTTGCCATGGATCCGCGTGCCGGCGACCTGTCGCTGCCCGGCTGGGACGCAAGCTACACCAAAGAGGGTCTCGGCAAGCTGCTTGAGGAATACAAGGACATCGACGACGAAGCGCTTTGGGCAAACTTAAAATATTTTCTCGAAGGCATTATTCCGGTCTGTGAGGAATACGATGTTAAAATGGCCATTCATCCGGATGATCCGCCATGGGGCATTTTCGGTCTGCCGCGCATCGTGACAAACGAGGAAAATTTGGACAGACTTCTCCGTCTGGTCGATTCACCGTATAACGGCCTTACGCTTTGTACCGGCTCGCTCGGTGTCAACCCGAAAAACGATATTCCGCACATGATTCGCCGCTTTGGCGGTGAAGGACGCATTCCGTTCCTCCATGCACGCAACATCAAATGGACGGGGGAGCGCGATTTCAACGAAACGGCGCACAAAACCGAATGCGGTTCGCTCGATATGTATGAAATCATCAAGGCGGCGCACGATGTCGGCTTTGACGGCTATATCCGTCCCGACCACGGCCGCATGATTTGGGGCGAAACCGGCAGACCCGGCTATGGACTGTATGACAGAGCCTTGGGTGCGGTGTACCTTAACGGCCTTTGGGAAGCCATTGACAGAGGGAACAAATAAAAAGTAAAAGGGAAGAAACGATTGGAACAGAAGCGTTTTACCAAAAATGACAATGGATTTATTTGTGCAAACTGCGGCTTTTCGGTGCTGCCGCTCGGCAAGACCAGCCGCAATCACTGTCCGAAATGCCTTTGTTCGCTGCACGTGGACATTCTTCCCGGCGACAGAGCCTGCGACTGCGGCGGTGTGATGAAACCGATTTCAGCCGAGCCTGACCCGAAAAAAGGCTATGTGCTGACGCACAAATGCACAAAATGCGGCTTTATCGGCAAAAACCGTGCCGCCCTTGCCGAAACCGGCAGGAATGCTTTGCCGCCCGAACAGTATGATGATATGGATTTTATCATCAAGCTGACAGTCAACCGGAATTGGTAAACAACCGAATATCTGCAAAAAAACGAACCGCTTGCATAACGGTTCGTTTTTTTTCGTATCTTACGGCCACTGCATTAGCCACAGCACGGCCAAAACAAAAAAGCCGACTGCGATCTGCAGCAGTGCGCCGCCATAGGCGGTCGAAGCGGCGCGTTTCGCCTGGAACGAATTTTTTCGCAAGCGGAACAGTGCCCAGATAAAACCGAAAACCGGTACAAAAAAGCACAACAGCCGAAAGCCGAAGGACAATTCATCCACCGAAATGTTATATGTTTCGGACACGCTGCCGGCAATCGGTTCGCCGCACACCGGACAGCGATCGGCATTTTCCGGCAGGGTACAGCCGCATTGATAGCAATATTTCATAGTTTCCATCCTTCTGCTTCATATTTGCACCTATATAAGTGCATAAATAATATACCGTAAATCTATAATAATGTCAAGACCATACACCGAATAAAATAAGATGGGAAGGACTTTATTATGAATACGGAGTATGAGAAACGCTTAGGAAAGCATATTCGTTTTTTGCGGAAAAAGAAAAAGCTGACACAGGAACAGCTCGCGGCACGGTTTCAGGTGGCCGGCTGTGATATCACGCGCAGCACGATCGCCAAGATCGAGGTCGGCCAGCGTCACATCTATGCCGACGAAATTGTTCTTCTGTGCAGTATTCTAAACGTAACCTATGAAGATTTCTTTATCTGAATGCAAATAATTTGCGCAAAGCAGACTTTTGAAAAAGAATCGGAAAAATTCGAAAAAAGCCTTGACAAACCGGAAAAAGTGTGGTAGAATAGCAAAGACAAAGAAGCAGAGCAATTCTCACCCACCGTTTCCGACGGAAGGTCAATAGAAAGGCAGGACGGGTTCGTCCGGTCATTTTTTGCGATTTTACAGTCGTTTGAGTTGCTTTGCGAAGGATTTTTCCTTCGCTTTTTGTTTGCAGGTGCATATTTTTTTGGAGGTGTTATCTATAAGCGCGAAAGAGGTTATGATCAACGATCAGATCCGTGCAAAAGAAGTAAGAGTGATCGACAGCGACGGTTCGCAGCTCGGCATTCTTCCGCTCGCAGAGGCCTTAAAGCTTGCCTATGGCAAGGATTTGGATCTTGTGGAAATTTCGCCCAATTCCGCTCCGCCCGTTTGCCGCGTAATGGACTACGGAAAGTTCCGCTTCGAACGTGACAAGAAGGAAAAGGAAGCGAAAAAGAAACAGCAGACGATCGATATCAAGGAAGTTCAGCTTTCCTGCCGCATCGATACGCATGATTTCGAAACCAAGCTCAAGCACGCACGCCGTTTTCTTGACGACGGAAACAAAGTCAAGGTCTGCGTGAAGTTCAAGGGTCGTGAAATGAGTCATACAAGCATCGGTCATGATATTATCGTTAAGTTCGGCGAGGCTTTGTCGGACATCGGCGTCATCGAAAAAATGCCGGTTCTCGACGGCAGACAGATGATCATGTTCGTCAATTCCAAAAAGAATACGCCTCAGAACGCCACTTCCAAGAAAAAAGAGAAAGCGCAAAATCCCGAAAACGCGGCTGAAAAGAAACCGGCCTCCGACACGGAAGCCAAGTAAAAAACGCAAAAACCGCGTATCAAAGCGCATACGGAGACTCTTTGCGGGTTTCCGCAAAAGTTCGAATCGAAAGGAATGTTTACATTGGCAAAGCAAAAGTCACACAAGGCTACCGCAAAACGTTTCAGCGTTACAAAGGGCGGTAAGGTAAAGTACAATCAGTCCAACAGACGTCACAAGCTCGGTCTTAAGACGCCGAAGAGAAAGAGACAGCTTCGCGGCGGTGCAATTTTGAGCGAATCCTTCGCACCCACCATCAAGAAGCTCATCCCTTACGCATAAGGCAAACGTTAAAAAGAATAACCGAAAGGATTGTGACATAAATGGCAAGAGTAAAAGGCGCTCTCATGACAAGAAAGAGACGCAATAAGGTATTAAAGGCAGCAAAGGGCTATTGGGGCTCTAAGAGCAAGCACTTCAAGATGGCCAAACAGGCCGTTATGAAGAGCGGCAACTACGCATTCACCGGCAGAAAGCTCAAGAAGAGAGATTTCAGAAGACTTTGGATCACCCGTATTTCGGCTGAAGCTAAGGTCAACGGCATCAACTATTCGCAGTTCATGAACGGCTTGAAGAAGGCCGGCGTGACCTTAAACCGCAAGATGCTCTCCGAAATCGCTGTTGCCGATAAGGCCGCTTTCGCTTCCCTCGTGGCTCAGGCTAAGGCTGCTCTCTAATCCATCAAATCGATACGATTTTACCCGGATGTTCAAAAAACATTCGGGTATTTTTTTGCGTGAAGCCTTGCATATTGCGCTCTTTTGTGGTAGAATAATATGTAATTTTATGTTCTCACTCAAAAGGAGCCGCCTATGCTTAAAGACACTCCGGAAATCAAGGCCGAACGCGTGACCGAGACGCTGACCGTTTATCAGCAAAAAGGCGTGTTTTCGTTCGGCACGGACGCGATGTTACTTGCCGATTATGTCAGCGAACAAACCGCCACGGCAAGTGCCAAAAAGCTGTGCGATCTGTGTTCCGGCACAGGCATTTTGTCGCTCGTGCTGTGCGACCGTTTTCCGAATCTCACAGCCGACGCGGTGGAGATCAATCCCGACGCGGCACGGCTTTCGGAAAAAAGCGCGGCAGAAAGCGGTCTTGCCGCCCGTTTCACGGCGCACACCGCCGATATCAAGCAAATCCGCACGCTTTTTGCAAGCGAATCCTTCGATTTTGTGGTCTGCAATCCGCCGTATATGCGTGCTGACAGCGGCAAGCACTGCGACCACCCGATGATCAATCTTGCCCGGCATGAAATCGCCTGCTCGGTCTACGACGCGTTTGCGGCGGCGTTTTACTTGCTCCGCACCGGCGGACTTGCCTACTTTGTCTACCGCACCGACCGGCTTTCCTCGCTCATGGATGCGGCAAAGAAAAATCGGTTCGAAATCAAGGATATGCGCTTTTTTGCACTGCGTCCGCAGTCGGATGCGATGGATCTTGTGGTCTGCAAGGCAAAAAAAGAAGCGGCTGAGGGCATGAAGGTGAGCTTTTCACGGCTCGGGACATAACAGATTTCCGGGGCAATCAAATTTTTTTGAAAGGTTGGGAAAAACGTGATACAAGTCGATTCCAAAATGGGCGCGTATTACCGCCGCGCCGCGTCGGTCTTAAAGCTTGTGCGCTTTGCTGTTCTGCTCGGCTTTGTGGTATTTGCCGTGTTCTGCATCGGTTTCTTCAAGGACAATATCACGGTGGACAACCTGCGCTACTTACTCAAATATTTGGATCTTTCGGCGGCCGACAACACGCCGTCCGAAGCCGAGATCACCCTCGACAACAGCGGCGGCACGGCCTTTGCGCTTGTCGGAAACGATCTTGCCGTTCTCGACAAAAACGGCATCAGCTTATACGATTTTGCCGGCAACAAGCTCTATCGCTACGATATGCCGCTTGCAAGCCCTGCCATGGTCGCCGGCGGCCGCAATCTGCTCGTATACGACACCGACGGCAAAACGCTTGCCATGTTTGACGCGGTCTCAAAGGTGCTTGAAAAAAGCTTTGATTACGACGTCAAGGCGGCCTGCCTGAACGATCTCGGCTGTTTTGCCGTCATCACCGCCGAAAAGACCTATCGGTCGGGCGTAGTGGTATTCGACAGCGACGGAAAGGAATTGTTCCGTTGGATGAGTCCAGACAAGTATCTCACGGGTGTTGCGCTCAACGCCAACGCCACCGTGGTCACCTGCACGGCGCTCACCAACAAGGACGGTGCGTTCTGCACGGAGCTTGTCTCCTACCGCACCGCTACCGGCGAAAAGATCGCCTCGCGGACGTTAGAGGACACGCTTGCGCTGTCGATCGGCTACGCCGCGAACGACGCCTATGTATACGTGCTTTCCGACAACGCGTTTTTGAGCTTCGACCGCGAATTGAACGACATCGGCCGCGCGTCGTACAATCCCGAAAACGCCCGCTTTTTCCGCGCATTTGACGATGTGTTTTTGATTGCCGAAAGCAACAACCTTTCCGGCAGCTCCATGACGGTGCGTGCCTATGGCTATGACGCGTCGCCGTTATTCGAATGCAGCCGCGAAGAAACCGTTCTGGATGCCTGCTACCGCGACCGCACGCTGTATCTTCTCGAACGCGACCGCCTTTCGGTGTACGACTACGGAACGGAAGAGCCGATTCTGACGCCGCTTGTTTCGGTGCCGCTTGATATGCAATACCGTGCCGTGCGTGCCGATGCCTATGAACGGTACGTTCTCATCGGCACCAAAAAGGCAAGCCGGAACTCGCTTGCCGCACTGCTTTCCGACATAACGGAGCAAAATGCCGGACAGGACGCAGCGACAAGCTCCAACACCAATTAAAGCTCATGCAAAGGACGTGACTCCGTGAGAATACTCGCTGTCGGCGACGTGGTCGGCGAAAACGGAACGGAATACATTCGCCGCCGTTTATGGTCGATCCGCAAAGAAAACCGCATTGATTTTACCGTGCTCAACGGCGAAAATGCCGCCAAGGGCAACGGGCTTGATAAAGATACCGCCGACGTGTTATTGGCGTCGGGAGCCGATGTGATAACGACCGGCAACCACATTTGGAAAAAGCATTCCATGAAGCACATCATCGACGATCTGCCGTATGTACTGCGTCCGGCCAATTATCCGCGCGTATGTCCGGGTGCGGGACACGTGATCTATGAGGTCAACGGTGTGCGGATACTCGTGGCAAACCTTTTGGGAAACGTCTATATGCCGGACGCGTTCGAAAGCCCGTTTTTGACGGCAGACCGCATTTTGGCGCAAAACGAAGGGCTGTATGACGCGGCTGTCTTTGACATTCACGCCGAAGCCACCTCCGAAAAAGCCGCGCTTGCCAAATATTTGGACGGCCGCGTAAGTGTGGTATTCGGCACGCACACGCACGTGCAGACAAACGACGCCTGCGTACTGCCGACCGGTACGGGCTTTGTGACGGATGTCGGCATGGTGGGTGCAAACGATTCGATTTTGGGCGTGAAAAACGAATGCATTCTCGAAAAATTCTTAACGCAGATGCCGGTGCGGTTTGACGAAGCGGTCGGTGAAACGCTGTTTTGCGGCGCGGTTTTTGAACTCGACAACACAAATTTCACCTGCACGGGCGCGTCGCTCTTACGCATTGTCGGATGATCCCCTGCACCGCTTTTTTTGCGGCGCATAAGATACAAACAAAGACTCTTTACTTTCCCGAAAGGACAGACAGCTTGTCTGAAGCTTCTCTATGCATAAATTAACTTATAAGCACACCGTGCTTGCCTGCTATCTCACCTACATCACCAGTGCCGTTTCCAACAATCTGGTGCCGCTTTTATTTGTCACCTTCAACAAGCAGTTCGGGCTGACGCTCGACAAGCTTGCCTTTATTATCACCATGAATTTCGGCATCCAGATTTTTGTGGATCTTGCCGGCGCAAAATTTGCCGACCGCATCGGCTACAAAAAGCTTGTTATGACGGCACAGCTGTTTGACGCGGTCGGTCTTGCCTTTCTCGGCATTCTGCCGCGCGTTCTGCCAAACCCATATGTCGGGATCATTCTCGCGGCGGTCTTTTATGCCGTCGGCAGCGGCCTTACCGAGGTCGTGATCAGCCCCATCGTGGAAGCCATCCCGAACGATGGCAGCGTCAAGGCCTCCGCCATGAGTCTTTTGCACTCGTTCTATTGTTGGGGACACGTGTTGATGGTGGTGGTGACCACACTGTTCTTCAAGATATTCGGCATTGAAAACTGGAGCGTCATCTGCTGCCTTTGGGCGATTTTGCCGCTTGTCAACTTTGTATTCTACATTTTCGTGCCGATCGCCCAGTTAAACGACAACGACGAGGGCGAACCGCTGCCGCTCGGCAAGCTGTTCACCGTCAAAATTTTATGGGTCTTCATGCTGCTCATGCTCTGTTCGGGTGCCGCGGAGCAGGCCATGAGCCAATGGGCAAGCTTTTTTGCCGAAACCGAGCTTGGCGTGAGCAAGCAGGTGGCAGACCTTCTCGGCCCGTGTATGTTCGCCGTGGCGATGGGCGCGGCACGCGTGCTGTTTGCCGCACTTAAAAAGTTAGATATCCGCGTCGGGCTTCTTATCAGCTCGGTGCTTTGCATCATCAGCTATCTGATTGCCGCCTTTGCGCCCTCGTTCCTCGCGCTTGCCGGCTGCACGCTTTGCGGCTTTTCGGTCGGCATTCTGTGGCCGGGCGTGCTCAGCCTTTCGGCAAAGACCTATAAGGCCGGCGGCACAGCAATGTTTGCGATTCTCGCCTTATTCGGCGATGTCGGCTGCTTTGTCGGGCCGGAGGCGGTGGCACGCTTTTCCACGGCACTTGCCGGAACGGGCGAACCGAGTGTGAAAACCGGTCTGATGCTTGCCATCGTGTTCCCGCTATACATTCTTTTATGCACGTTTGCACTGCTGGCCGTCGATCGGAAAGAGAAGCATTCATGAGACCAGCCAAAAAGCGGCTTTGGGCATTTCTCTTTGCCGCGTATGCGCTTGTCATGCTGTGGCTGTTATACGGACAGCGCGCGCGGATTGTTTTCCCGTCAGCCGGTGCATATTATGGGGACTATCTTCTGCGGTTGCGGCAGACCTACAATCTTGTGCCGTTTAAGACGGTGGTTTCCTTTATACGGCTCTTAACAGCCAGCCGTTCGGCATATCTTGTGCGGCACGCATTTGTCAATTTAGCCGGAAACATCGTGCTGTTCGTGCCGCTCGGGCTTTTTCTGCCATATTTCTTTCCGAAGCTGCGCCGCTTTGGCCGATTTGTCGGCACGACGGCGGCCATCATCGCGGCGGTCGAGCTTTTGCAATGGCTCACGCTCTTGGGCAGTGCGGATATCGACGATTTGATTTTGAACGTACTCGGCGCGTCGGCAGGCTTTGCCGTCGGAAAGCTGTGGGAACGCAAAAAAATAAACCGGTAAAAGATAGAACAGCAGGAGTTTTTCCACTCCTGCTGTTTTGTCTTAATGGAATCTTAATTGCTTGTTTTTGCAAAAAACGGGATTTTTGCCGGAAAAGTATGGTATACTAAGAAAAAAGATGAACACGTGCGGAGGTCATGCCTTTATGGAACTGTATCACAACGTTTTTTCGCTTGCATCCCATCATGACAACCTAAGCCTTTCGGTGCTGTCCGTTGTTCCCGAAAAGCCCAAAGCCGTCGTACAGCTTGCACACGGAATGTGTGAACACAAAGAGCGGTATCTGCCGTTTATGCGCTTTCTTGCCGAAAACGGCTATGCCGCCTTCTTAAACGACCACCGCGGCCACGGCGAAAGCGTGCGCGATGCGGCCGACCTCGGTTATTTCTATGACGGCGGTGCGCGTGCGCTCATCGACGATATGCACCTTTTGACCGCACATATCAAAAGCAGCTATCCGTCGCTACCGCTTGCCCTGTTCGGCCACAGCATGGGTTCTCTTGCCGTGCGGTGCTATACCAAACGCTATGACAAGGATATCCGCGCCTTGCTTGTGTGCGGTTCGCCGAGTGCCAACGCCTTTATCGGCGTGATGAAAAAAGTGGACGATCTTCTCATCCGCGCCAAAGGTGAACGCGCCCGCAGTCCGGTCATCGACGCCGTGTTTTCGGGTGCTTTCCAGGCACGCTTTCGTTCCGAGGGCATCGAAAACGCCTGGCTTTCCGCCAACCGTGCCAATGTCGAGGCCTACAACGCCGATCCGCTATGCCATTTTACCTTCACGTTAAACGGCTACAAGGCGCTGCTCGATCTGTTAACGGATGCTTACAGCGACAGCGGCTGGAGATTAGAAAATCCTCAGCTGCCGATTCGGTTTCTTTCGGGTGCGAACGACCCCTGCATGGTCAATCGCGCGTCGTTCGGCAGAGCAGTCGACCATATGCGAAGGGTCGGTTATTCAAACGTTTCCTCGCGGCTGTTTGACGGTATGCGGCACGAGATTCTAAACGAGACCGAGAAAGAAGCCGTGTATGCCGATGTTTTGGATTTTCTGAACAATACTCTTTGAAGCGTCATATAAAAGCCGCCGGAACTCGGGAAAACCCGAATTCCGGCGGCGCTTTTTTATGGCTTGAAGTGCTTATTCTTTGGGCGTTTCAGTCACGACAACATTGTCGAGAAGGAACCCGACGCCGAGCTTATTCACCGGGTCGGTATAGAACGCCAAGATGTCCTCGCCTCTGCTGCGGCTCTTATCGCTGACGGTGAAGTCAAATGCAAAGTGCGTCCAGCCGTCGCCATAGGTGGTGACAATACGCGAAACGACGTGGTCTTTGGAGCCGGCCGGATCGGTGTACTGTGCGTTGCAGAGAACCGTTACCTTGAAATCATCGGCAAGGTTTTTATCATCGCCGAGTGTATACGCGCGCACGTCGCATTCCACGTGGTATTTCGCACCGGCCTTGTAGCGAACGTTCTGCGTTCCGTAAACCCATTCTTGCACTTTCGGATCTTTCGGCAAGAAATAGTAGCAGTGATTGTCCTTATTAAGCGGATCTTCCATGATACCGCTTTCGCCCCAAGCCTTAAAGGCTACGTTGGAGGTGTTCTCCGCATCGCCGTTCTGAAGCGTGAAGGGTTCTTTATCCGGGTCAACGTAAACATAATCCGGATCTTCCACAAAGCGCAGGTAGTCCACATCCATGGTGCCGCCGGCATTGAACGGGTCAAAGCGGAGCTGGGTGATGGTGTCCTTCCACAGCGGCTGATTTGCAGTGTTATAGGAGAATTCCATCCATTCGCCGTTTGAGGAAGCCGACGGGAGGCCGATCTTCAAGGTTTTGGATTCGCTCCAGGTGGAGTCTTTATCCGTAATGAAGTAGAGAGTGAGCTGCTGCTTATTGTCCGAATAGTGTTCATAGCGAACGCGGTATTCGAGTGTTTTATACTTGGCGGCAGGCATGGAGACCTTGGCGGAGTGCATCATCGGGTCTGCGTGCTTTTCCTGCGACACGGTCGCAAGCGACAGATAGCCTTCCGAAACAAGCATGGTCATCGAGTCGGACGACCAGCCTTCTGCGTCGCCTGCCATGTTGAATTCGTAGTCGCCGACCTTGCGGTTCGCAACTTCCTTGTAGTATTCCTTTTGGTCTGTGTCAACCGAAACAACGCCATCCGCAATTGAATAGGTGAAGCCGATATCTTCGCACAGCTTCTTAATCGGAAGAAGCGGCAGTCCGTCGAATTTTTCAAGCTTGTAGCCGAGCGACTTCTTTTCGCCGTCCAGCGTGTAGGAATCGCTGCCGACCGTGTAAACAACGGTGTGCTTGGTGAAGTTGAGCGTCAGAACGCCGTTTTCCTTGTCCCAAACATAGTAGGTGTTGAGACGGAAATCCATGCCGACCGACGGGTCAAACGGAACGAGAACATCGCCGTTTTCAGCCGTCTGATACGGAAGCTTCATTTCAAAGGTAAGACCGTTGATGGTCATATCCTTGGAGGCTTTTTCGGGAGCAGCCATAAATTCGACCGATTTGATGGTCATTTCAACGTCGGCAACCGAGCACGGGTCGAAACGCAAGCCGATGAGATCGCCTGTCCAGTTGGGGCAGTCGCTCATGACAAACAGATATTGCTTCATATCGTCGCTGTCGGTCGTAAGGGTACGGGCTTGCGCCTCCGTCCACTTCGAACCGGCTTCGGTGGTAAAGAAGAGCTGCATATTGTGGCCCTTCGGAATCTTGGCAGTCACACGGACAGCCGAAACCTTGCTAAGATCGACCTCAAAGCCGATGTCGTTAATCTGAAGAATCGGGTCAGTACCGGATGACGTACCGGTAACGCCGTTTTCATCCTTGACGTAGCCTTCCTTGAACGACCAAACGTTGAGCTTGTCGACCTTGCCGTATTCGATCGAGGAAACGACCTCTAAGGCGCTTTCGTCTAACTTTTCGGTGTAGTAGCCTTCTTTGCGCAACAGTCTGCGGTATTGCGGATACAGGCGGTTGATGCGTGTAAGCTGCGCTTCGGTCGGAACGGTATTGACGGAGGCGTCCGCCTTTTCGTCGGTATAGGCTTCGCGAAGCACATCGAGATACTGGAAGCCCTTTTCGTCGGTAGTCGGCATGATGTAGGTGCCTTCACCGTATTCGTTCCAGGTCGAGAGCATCATGAAGTTTTCCTGCCACTTTTCCTTCGGATAGTTCGGGAAGTATTCGTCCTTGACCCACTTTTGAGCGGCGGCAAAGTCTTCCTTGCTCATCATCGGGTAGCGTTCGCCGTGCCACGGAATGCTGTTGAAGCCGACCGAAATGGTCGGAACGGTGTAAACCGAACCCTGCTTGGCACTGGCGAGGATTGAGTTTGTATTGACATTCAGCTGATAGCCGTTGTTGCCCCAGTTGTAAGCATAGCAGCCGTCAAAGCCCATATCGGCTGCCGCTTGAGAGGAAGTACCGCAGACAAGATAGATCATGCCGTCAAAGCCGATCTTCTTAACTTCTTCTTCGAGGTAATCGAAGCATTCTTTCACTTTAGCGTTGCCGCCGCCGAGACGTTCGGCAATCTTATTTGCGCCGAACACGCAGAGCACCGGCTTGTTGTCGATGACGATGTGACGCGGATCTTTGAAGAAGTTTTCGATGAAGTAGGGAACATAGTCGTTCTTCCAGGCTTCAAAGCTGTCCGGCGAAGAAGCGTTTGCCGTTTCCCAAATGACGCAGAACTTGGACATGTCGGAATATTCTGCATTCATAAAGCCGTCGTAGAGGTGGTTGCGGCCGAGGTTCTGCGGACCGCTTGTGGAGTTAAAGTAGACGCAGTAAGCACCAAAATCGATACCGTGTTCCACAAGGTATTTGATTTCCCAGTCAGCCGTTTCGGGATTCTGCTCGTCGTAATAACCGAGAACCGGATGCGGATCGTCGAACGGCGAAATGCAGCTCCAGCCGTAGTGACCGCCGTTGGTCCACAGCGAGCAGACGTTCATGCCGACCGTGTATTTTTCCTCACCCTTCGGAACGGTGGGCTTTGGAACATAGTCTTCGCGTTCCCATTTGCGGAAGACACGGAAGCTGTTTAAGGTCGGAACGGTTTCGGAAGCGTTGGAAATGAAAAGGTTGTCTGCCGAGGTGGCTGCTTCGGCAAACGGAACTTCGCCGACGTTTCTTCCGTTGATTTTAATGACAGCTTTCTGCGAATCGGTATCCGCCTCTACACGAAGGCGATAGTACAGGTTTGCGTAGTAGTTTTCGTAGACCTTTTCGCCGTTTGCATAGAAGTTCTTGTCGTCGGTGGTGAAGGTCACAAGATTCTTTGCGCCGCTGCGAAGCGAATAGGTAATGCTTTCGGCTTTCGGCAGCAAGAAATACATTTCGGCAATAACGTTTCCGCTGATCGGGTTAAACGAACGGACAGCCGAAACATCCTTTTCTAACTTGTCAGTGACCGAACCGTCGGATTTGACCCAACCCTTTTTCGTATCTAAATTCTCTCTTACAGCATAGTTGACATCAATGTAAGTCGGGCTTAAGGCAACCGTTGCGGTGCTCTTTTCGGTGGTGGCAAAGCGGAAGTTTAAGATGTTGGTCTTGTCACCGCTTGTCAAAAGCGGATGCGTGCCGCAGAGCGTTTCGTTAATGTAAGTGGTCGAACGGTTGTTGTCGAGATCGACATAAATAAGGAATCTGAAATTGCGGTCGGTTTCGGAGATCTCGTAAATTGCGGTATACGTGCCGTCAGCGTTCAGAATTTTCCAAACACCGTCAACGATTTCAATGCGGTAAACCGATTCATCGGCATCGTTGCGGTATTCGAGATAAACGCCGTCGCCGCCGGTAGCCGAAAGCATCGTGGAAAGACGAAGCACACCGGTGGTCGTTTTGTTGATCTCACGGATCATGGCTGTGCCGGCTTCGGTGGAGATATCCACCAGCGAGCCGTAGGTGGAAGTCAGCGAGCTTCTCGGCGAGCCGCCGCGGTTGTCAAGCACCCAGCCGGAGTTGATACCCTCTTTGCTGCCGTTGAAGGTAGCGGTGGTCACGAGCAGATACGCATCGTCGTCGGAAATCTTGTCAAGCGTCTTTTTTAATCTGTTTTCCGGCAACGCTACACGGTTGATAATAGCAGCCGATTCCGCGCGTGTGATATTGTCCTCCGGACGGAAGTTGCCGTAGGAATCGCTTCCCATGACAACACCGGCTTTGTACAGCGTCAGAAGCTCTTTTTCGTAGGTCTGCTTGGTGGAAACGTCCGGAATGGCGGTCACGTCGTTTTTGGCGGCAAAATAGCCTTCCGGCATAGCCTTTTCGAAAATGACGGCTACTTCATAGCGTTTTGCCGGGCGGTCGAAGCTGTCGAACTGGCCTTGCGCCACAAAGCCCTTGGACACGGCGTAGTTGACATACGGCGTGTACCATTCGCCGCCGGTGGACGTGTCGATGGTCTCGCCTGCGTTGATGGCCGCCGCGCGGCTTGCCATGGTGATGGCTTCGGCTACGGTGACGTCGCCGTCGGGTGCGAAAAGACCGCCGCCCGTGCCGTTCATGAGACCGAGCTCAAAGGCACTTGCAACTTCGGTCGCGTACCATTCGGTTGCCGGCACGTCGGTAAACTGCCCTTCGGTGTAGGTGCCGGTTTTAGCAAACGCGGCCGACGCCGATACGGCAAGAGCACCGGCGAGGATCGCACCGATAATGGCTCTTTTGGATAGAAACATACGTTTATCCTCCTTTTTCTGAGTGGGTTTTTGATAATATCATTATACACAAAAATCGGCCGTTCGTCAAGGGGCTTTTCGGCAATATGATGGTATTTTTTTTGTATCATTTTTGCTGTTATTTGTCTTATTTTGCTATTTTTCAAAATCGGCAGATTTCGAGCGGTTTTGGCAGTCCCGATGACGGTTTCCCGGCGGACGGCAGCAGGCAGGTGTTTTGCATAAAATTTGTGCATATTTGCATAAATTCTCTGACAAATCCGTCAATTTTGCAAAATCACTGCATAAACAGGAAAATACTCTGTATATTTTGACAAAAATCGTCAAAAAGCCTTGACAAATCCAAAAAAGCGTATATAATAGTACGTGCAATTCAAAAAAGATGAAAAAAAGAGGTAAAAAACAATGAAAAAAGTACTTGCAGTTCTGTTGGCTGTTATGATGGTATTTGCCATTGCAGCCTGCACAAAAAAGGACACCGTAACGGATGACAAAACGCCGGAAAATGACGTTCAGGCTCCGGCAGACGACACCAGCGACGAAAACACCAACGACGAACAGACTCCGGCAGACGACACGACCGATAACGACACGCTCGTGATGGCTACCAACGCTTACTTCAAGCCGTATGAATATTACGAAGGCGACAAGATCGTCGGTATCGATGCTGAAATCGCCGAAGCAATCGCTGAAAAGCTCGGCAAGACCTTGAAAATTGAAGATATGCAGTTTGATTCCATTCTGACCGCTGTCCAAGAAGGCTCTGTCGATTTCGGTATGGCCGGTATGACGGTTACCGAAGAAAGACTTGAAAGCGTCAACTTCACCTCCAGCTACGCAACCGGTATTCAGTCGGTTATCGTTAAAGAAGATTCTCCCATCACCTCGGTTGACGACCTCTTCGCAGACGGCGCAGAGTACAAGGCAGGCGTTCAGCTCGGCACGACCGGCGACGGCTACTGCACCGGCGACCTCGGCAAAGACCGCGTTAATCAGTTCTCCAACGCAAACGAAGCCGTTCTTGCCCTTATCGGCGGCTCGGTTGACTGCGTCGTTATCGACAACGAACCGGCAAAGGCACTTGTTGCTGCCAACGAAGGCTTGAAGATCCTCGACACCTCCTATGCGGACGAAGATTACGCTATCTGCGTTGCCAAGGAAAACACCGCACTTTTAGACGAGCTCAACAAAGCAATTGATGAACTGACCGCTGACGGCACCATCGATGCCATTGTTGCAAAGTACATCAAGTAATTCGGATTTTTCAAACATCGGAATAACGCGTAAATGGGAATGGCGACATTCCCATTTATGATATATGGAGAAAAACATGGTCAAAAACAAGAAAAAACGCACACTCATCGGCGTTCTTATCGTGGTTGTGCTGATCGCGGCCTTTATCGGCGGCACGCTCATCGCGCAGAAGATCGCCGGAAGTGTTTCGCGCGAGCTTTCGGCAGAGGAAGCACAGCAGATTGTGGATACCACACTTGCGTCGCTGCCGAAATCGGTGTCAACGGGTGCTGTGTACGTAGCTGAAAACACCAAAGTGACGGTTAACGACGTGTCCTACGGTTCGGAAAAGGACGTGATTTTGGACTGCACCTATGAGACCAAGGATGTGCTTTCCACCGTGCAGAACGGGATATCCTCCTACATTGCCGACGCGTATGGGCTGTATGTGAAAAATCAAGAAACCGGTACCAAAACCAACGCCACCAAGGTCAAGCTTTTGGTCGCAGAGGCCTTTGAACAGGATTTGAACGCGTCCGAAACGCTTTCCGGACAAATCGAACTGCGCATTTATGAAGTGAAAACCGGCGATTTTTCGCTGTATCTTTCGGATGAAACGGTCAACACCCTGTTCGGCGGTCTGCTCGATGCAAAAAAAATCATCGACAGCACCGACACAGTCACCTTCAACGGCGAAGAAATCTCGATTGCCAACAAAAACACGCTTCGTACCGGTATCAAGGATTGTATCGCGTTAAACAACTATGACAGCAAAAAGCCGGATACCGCCATCGGCGTTATCAAGGCGTGGAACACCTTCAAGTATGACTTCAACCGCAACTTTATCGTCAATAACCAATGGAAATACCTTACGGACGGTCTTTTAACGACGCTCGGTCTTACGCTGTTCTCTTTACTCATCGGTATTTTTATCGGTTTTGTAGTGGCCATTATCCGCGTGACCCATGAAAAGACCGGAAAAATCGGCGTGCTGTCGGCCATTTGTCAGGTCTATGTCACGGTGGTTCGCGGTGTTCCGCTCATGGTACAACTTTTAATCATGTATTTCGTTGTACTCCTGCCGCTCGGCGTCGGCAAATTCCCGGCGGCGGTGTTGTGCTTCGGCATCAACTCGGGCGCGTATGTTTCGGAAATCGTGCGCGGCGGCATTATGTCGATTGACAACGGACAGACCGAAGCCGGACGAAGCCTTGGCTTCAACTACTTAAAAACCATGTATTACATCGTTGTTCCGCAGGCGTTCAAGGCAGTTCTTCCAGCACTTGCCAACGAATTCATCGCACTGCTAAAAGAAACGTCGATTGCGTTCTATATCGGCGTGGCTGACTTAACGCTCGGCGGTCTCAAGATCCGTTCGATCACGTACAGCAACTTTATGCCTCTTGTGGCGGCGGCCATTATCTACTTAGTCGTGGTACTCATTTTGTCCAAATTGGTATCGATTCTCGAAAGGAGGTTAAGAAAAGGTGATAACCGTTAAAGATCTATACAAGGATTTCGGCGAAAACGGCGAGATCAAGGTGTTAAAAGGTGTGAGCGAACACATCGAAAAGGGCGAAAAAGTGGTTATCATCGGGCCGTCGGGCAGTGGTAAATCCACATTTCTTCGGTGTCTTAACCGCTTGGAGGAGCCGACGTCGGGTGAAATCTACTTTGAAGACCAGCTGATTACCTCTCCCAAATGCAACATCGACAAGCTGCGCATGAAAATGGGCATGGTGTTCCAGCATTTCAATCTGTTTCCGCATTTGTCGATCATGGATAATATCACGCTTGCGCCGATCAAGCTTTTGAAGAAGAGCAAGGAAGAAGCGCAGGAAAACGCGATGAAATTACTTGCGCGCGTCGGACTTCCCGATAAGGCAGACGCGTTCCCGGGACAGCTTTCCGGCGGACAGAAGCAGAGAATCGCCATCGCACGCAGTCTTGCGATGAATCCGGATGTGATGTTATTTGACGAGCCGACCTCGGCACTTGACCCGGAAATGGTCGGCGAGGTGCTTGACCTCATGAAAGAGCTTGCGGAGGACGGCATGACCATGGTCGTCGTCACGCATGAAATGGGCTTTGCCAAAGAGGTTGCCAACCGGGTGCTGTTTATGGATGAGGGAATCATCTTGGAGCAAGGCTCACCGAAGGAAATTTTCACCTCTCCCAAAAGTCCGCGTCTCAAGGACTTCTTGTCAAAGGTTTTATAAAAAATCGCATACAAAAATCGCGTCCGAAAAGACGCGATTTTTGCTTTTTTACCAAACAAGCCGCAGAATTTTCTGCGGCTTGTTTTATGCAATTTCAAAGCTTAAAGCTCTGCTTTTTCGATTTTGATCAAATACGTCGTAAAGTTGGGAAGCGTCAGATATGCGGCAGCCGTTTTGCCGGTCACGATCTCTTCGCGAACTAACTCTTCGTCGTGCGTTTCGTCCAAAATGTAGTAGGAGATCTTCATCGGCTCGGTGATGTCCATATCGGCAAGCGTGATTTTGACGTTCTTTGCTTCTGCCGCGTCATTTTCATCGAAATGCGTGACAAGTACAGCCATTTTGCCGTTTTCCGCCTGCTCCTTGGCGGCGCAGACGTAAAGCGGCTCATAATCGCTGGTCGCTTCGACCGACATGCCGCACTTGACAAGCGCGTTGAACATACGGAACGGATAGTAGCCCTTCAAACGGTCGCAGACATAGTCGGTGGCAAACAAACCGTTCATCGAGCAGGGTCTTGCGTCATAATACATCAGCATATCGAGCGGACGGTATTGCGAACCGCACATGACCGCCGTCGTGAAGGACGCACCCTTCAAGCCCTTTTCGGCTTTAAGCGAATACAGCCAATCGTCGCCGCAGAAGCTGCGCACATAGTTCCACTCGTTCAAAATGCTTTCGGTCTTGGTAAAACCGTAGGAATCGAGCAGCTCGCGCACCTCGGATTCGATCTTCAAATCAATGCCCGGATGGTTGGCATAGCAATGCCACGAGAAAAAGTCCATCGGCACATTGTTTTCTTTGACAAAATCAAAGAATGCCTTTGTCCAGTCGGTAATGGCAACCGTTAAAGCCGGGCCGCCGATCTTGAGATGCGGGAAGCACTTTTTGAGGTGCGTTGCCGCCACACGGTACAATTCAAAGAATTCACGCATGGTGCCGCCCCAGCACTTTTTATCGACATAATCCGCATCGTCCGGCGCACCGTCCGGCTCGTTCCAGATTTCCCAATATTCGATGTCATAGTTGAAACCGTCCGCCCATCCTTCGGTATAGTGGCGAATGATGTGTTCGCAAATCTCCGCCCACTTTTGATTGTCCTTCGGCGGAAGCGTGCCGTATTTCTTCGGCCAATGCTCGATTTTCGAGCCAAGGCGGTAAAACGGCTTAACGCCGGCAAACACCATCACTTTGAGGTATTCGTCGGTGAGGGTGAAATCATAGGAGGCCGGGTCGTTGACATCCTTGTCAAAATCCGGGAAGATAGCAAGCATATCGACGGTATGTTCGCCGCCGTAGCTGGCATAAAACGCAGCGTCATGGGTTCTTGCATAGGGAATCTCGGCTTCACGGAAGGCATCAATGTTGGTGATGCGCTGGTCAACGGTGAATTTGTAAACCGGTCCGTTGTTGACAGCGTGCATCGGCTTCATTTTGCCGGTGTTTTTGGAAAAATTGACTTGAATCTGATTCATTGGCTGTTCCTCGCTTTTTTTAAGGTTCGAATTGATTATAATGCAAGCGGAATCAAATGTCAACGGGTTTGGTTACGAAAATTTTTCGTGATCCGGGCAGGCGTAAATGCCGTGCAAAACAGCACTTTCACATAAATAAACACACATATTCAAGTTCTTTTGCCCCACTTTTCTTTTAAGAAAAGTGGGCGAGGTCAAGGGCGAGCAGCCCTTGTCGCACTCCGCAGAGCGCGAAATCCCCTTCGCCGCTCGGAAACAATACAACTTCCTTTGCCGTGCAAAGCGGCACCTTCACAAAAAAGTAATACCCAAATATTCAAGTTCTTTTGCCCCTCTTTTCTTAAAAGAAAAGAGGGCGAGGTCAAGGGCGAGAAGCCCTTGTCGCCGTTCGCAAACGGCGAAACCTCTCTTGTCGCGCTCCGCAGAGCGCGAAATCCCCTAAAAACCCCTTATAAATACAGCTTCTTGAAAACCTGTAAACTCTCCTCCGGCGGCAAAACCGGGAAATATTCCAAGCCGCACGCACCGACGTAACCGGCTTTGTCGATCGCGTCAAATACAACCGCATAGTTAAGCTCACCGCTCTGTAACTCATGCCGTCCCGGATGCCCTGCCGCGTGAAGATGCGCAATAAGACCTAAATTTTTCGTTACCGACGGAATGATGTTGCCCTCCATAATCTGTTGATGATACATATCGTATACCACCTTGACAAAAGGGCTGTCCGCTTCACGAATCATGTCAAACGCCTCCGCCGCGCTTGTCAGATAATAGCCCGGATGGTCAACAAACGTGTTAAGCGGCTCAATCATGAGCGTCACACCATAGCTTTCCAAAATCGGCACAGCCGCGCGCAGCGTCGAAACAATGCTCTCATGCTGGAACGCACGCTCCGCACCGGTGTCAGGCCCCACCTGCGTGATGAGCTTTGCGGCACCAACACGCTTTGCCGCTTCACAGCTCTCACGGAGCGCCGTAAGATATACCTCGCGGTTTTCGGGCGAGGTCATGTTAAACTCCGACGTGCACATACTGATAAGCTCCACACCGGTCTCTTTGCAGACCGCGCGTACCTTGTCAAGCTCCAAATCCTTCCACCGATACGTCTCGGCCGCATCAAAGCCGAGAGACGCCACCTTGCGGAGCGCGTCACAAAAATCAAGATTCCCGAAAAAACACGGAATCGGAATACAAAAACGCATTTCATTCATCCTTTCCAATCGTTTGACCCTTCTTACGTTAGCCACTCTTACTTTGGTCACTCTTACGCTAGTCACTCTTACATCATTATAAAGAAAATTCCGCCTAAAGTCAAGCCAAAAAACGCTGTCATGTAAAAAAACGCTGTCTGGCAAAAAAGCCGGACAGCGTTTCGGTTATTTGTTTGTCGTTTTATCTCTTGGATAGCACGTCAGCCTCGTACTTCTTGATTTCTTCGAACCAAGACTTGTCGCCGGCCACGCCGCATCTTTCGCAGTATTCGGCCCAAACGTCGCCAAACGGCAGCGTCTTGACTTCTTCCTGCAGCATCATCAGCTCGGTGAGCTTGTTTTCGTCCTGCAAGGCTTTGAGAGCGGCATTCGGCGAAAGCATCGCGTAAAGCAGTGCCTTCTGCCAGCTGCGAAGTCCGACAGCCCATGCGGAAATACGGTTGATGCTTGCGTCAAAGTAGTCGAGCGCCATGTAAACACGGTCAAGTGCGTCGTTGCGGACGATTTCCTTGGCCATTTCTCTCGTTTCATCGTCAAAGAGAAGCACATGGTCGCTGTCCCAGCGCACGCCGCGCGTGATGTGGAGCGCGATTTCCGGGAAGAAGCAGAGAAGTGCCGGAATCTTATCCGAAACCACTTCGGTCGGATGATAGTGACCGTTATCCATAAGCGGCAGGCACTTATCCTTATGCTCGGCGGCAAAGCTGAGGGTGAATTCAGCAGAACCGGCGGTGAAGGATTCCACGCCGATACCGAACACCTTGGATTCTACGCAAGGCTTTACAAGGTTGAAATCATACGGTTCGGAAAGGATTTCTTCGATGGAAGCCTTATAGCGCATACGCGGACCCATGCGGTCGGCCGGGATATCCTTGTAGCCGTCGCCCGTCCAAATGTTCATGACGCAGGGAATACCGGTCTCTTTGGCAAAGTATTCGGAAATGCGGATGCAGGCCTTGCCGTGGTTGATCCAAAAGCGTCTGGTCTCTTCATCCGGGCTGGAGAGCGTGAGGCCGTCCTTTACCTTGGGATGGGAGAAGAAGGTCGGGTTGAAATCGATGCCCATGCCGTGTGCTTTGGCAAACTCGACCCATTTCTTGAAGTGCTTGGGTTCAAGCGCGTCACGGTCGGCAAATTCGCCCTTTTCGAAAATGGCGTAGCAAGCGTGAACGTTGATTTTCTTCTTGCCGGGAACAAGCGACATGGCTTTATCCATATCGGCAAGCAGCTCTTCGGGCGTTCTTGCCTTGCCCGGATAGTTGCCGGTGGTCTGGATGCCGCCGGTGAGCGGGCCGTCGTGGTCGAAGCCGATAACGTCGTCGCCCTGCCAGCAGTGCATGGATACCGGAACGTTTTTGAGCGTTTCGATGACTTTTTCGGTGTCTACGCCGTAGGAAGCGTAAATGGCTTTTGCGGATTCATATCTCGCGTTCATGGTTCATCCTCCTGATTCTTTTTTTGCGAAAACGATTACATATGAATGATTTTTTGGAATCTTTCGTAGCCTTCATCCCACATTTCGGTGTCATGCGGCTCGAAATAGGAAATTTCAAAGGAATTGGCGATGACCTCGCGCGCTTCCTTGACGTCCTTAATCTCGCCGGCAGCAATGGCCTGCACGGCGATGTTGCCGAGTGCGGTGGCTTCGACAGGGCCGGTATAAACAGGTCTGCCGCAGGCGTCCGCCGTCAGCTTGCAGAGCGGAACTTCTTTGGTGCCGCCGCCGACAATGTTGATGAACGGTGCGCGGTGACCGGTGATTTCATCGATCTTTTCGGCCGTGCTGCGATAGCACATAGCAAGGCTGTCGAAAATGCAGCGCACGATTTCGCCCTTGGTTTCGGGTACGTGCTGACCGGTCTTTTTGCAGAATTCCACAATGCGTTTCGGCATATTGCCGGGCGTTTGGAAAACAAGGTCGTCGGGATTGATGAAGCAGGCAAGCGGCTTGGAGGCCATCGCCATGTTGCTGAGCTCGTCGAAGGAGATCTTCTCGCCCTCGCGCGCCCACTGACGGCGGCTTTCCTGTTCGATCCAAAGGCCCATGATGTTTTTCAAGAAGCGGATCTTGCGGCCGGTGCCGCCCTCGTTGGTGAGATCGTATTTATACGCAAGCTCGCCGGTAAGCGGCTCGGGAATCTCCTTGCCCATGAGCGACCAGGTGCCGCTGGAAATATAGACGAAATCATCGTCCTTGGCCGGAACGGCGACGACAGCGGAAGCGGTGTCATGCGATGCGCAGGCAATGACCTCGGCATCGGTTGCGCCGACCTCATCGGTGATATGCGGCAGGAGCTTGCCGGCCGAGGTGCCGGGCTGAACGATCTCGCCGAACATTTCTTTCGGGAAGCCGAGCTTGTTAATGATGTCCCACGACCAATTGCGGCTCTTGGCATCGAGAAGCTGGGAGGTGGAAGCGATGGTATATTCGGTCTGCTTGGTGCCGGTGAGGAAATATTTGAGAAGATCCGGCACGAAAAGCATATCTTTGGCGTTTGCGAATTTATACGGGTCTTTGACGAACGAATACAGCTGATAGATGGTGTTGAAGTTCAAGAACTGCGTACCGGTAATGCGGTACAGCTCTTCTTTCGGAATGATCTCGAACAGCTCGTTCATCAGCTCATGCGTCAGACGCGGATCGCGGTAGTTATAGGGATTGCCGATCAACTGTCCTTGGTAATCGAGAAGGCCGAAGTCCACGCCCCAGGTATCGATGGAAATGCTCTTGATGTCCTTGTTGTCCGAAAGCAAGCAGTTGGAAATGGCGTGCTTGATTTCGGTGAACAGCTTTAGCATATCCCAGTATAAAGCACCATGGATGTTGACCGGATCATTGGTGAAACGATGCGTTTCTTCAAGAGAAATCGTATTGCCGTCGAATTTGCCGACAATGCCTCTGCCGCTGGATGCGCCGAGGTCGATGGCAAGCATTTTTAATGTTTTGCTCATAAAAATCCCTTTCGTAATGGTTGTATTTGATTGCGTTTCGCATTAAATGCGTTCCAAAATGCCGCGCAGTGCCGCAACGGCAGCATCGAAGGCTTCTTCGGGCGTTGCATAGGCGTTCTGCACCTTGATGTCGTCCATGTTCGAGAGCTTGTTCAAGCCGTCAAACACCGTAAGGTGCGGCTCCATGGTGAGGAAGGTATCCTTATCGGTATACTTGTTATACGCCGAAAGGATTTCAAACACCTTGCCTTCGCCCTGTCCGGCCGGGACGATGCGCGTGTCGTAACACGCGTCCTTGATGTGAATGTATTCGATATACGGAGCCAAATATTCATAGCCCTTCATCGGATCCTTTTGGCAGAACGCGAAGTTGCCCATATCAAGCACGCTCTTCATGCGGCCGTCAAAGTGTTTCATCAAATCAAGGCAATCCTCGGGTGCTTCGCCGTAGATGGCCTTTTCATTTTCGTGACAGAGCGTAAGACCGCGCTTTTCGGCAAGCTCGAGAAGAATCTCTAAGCGGGCAAGCACGGCGGCTCTGTGCGTATGTACGTCGGTGTTTTTCGGATAGAAGAAGCTGAACATACGGATGTTTTTTGTTTCGAAAAGCTCGGCGATATCCATCACGTGCTCAAACAGGCGGATATGGTCGGCAAAGTCGTCCTCCACGCTGATCTTTCCGATGGGAGAGCCGATCGAAGAAACGCCGATCTTGTAGTCGTCGAGCATTTTTTTTGCGTTTTTCGCTTCCTCAAGCGTAATGGCAGCCACACCCGTACCGTTGATATTGCGCGGTTCAATATAGGAAATGTCTTTGCTTTTTAAGTATTCGAGCTGTTTTGTAAAATCCGACGAAACTTCATCGGCAAACGCGCTTAAAATATAATGAGCCATAAAAATCTCCTCTTTAAGGTTGCCGAAAGCGGCAACTTCCCTTTATAGCGTTATTATACACGATTCCTCGGATTTTGTAAATAGATAAACGGCAAATTTTTCCGAAAAAACCGTAAAAACACAGAAAAACACAAAAGAACGCTCACAATCAAAAACTTTTTACGCACGCATTTCCGTCAAAAGCAGAAAAGCGGACAGAAAGCTATCCCAAAAGCTTCGCGGCAAACTCCGCAAGCAGCACCGCGCCGCAGGCAGACAACGCCACCGTCACTAATCCCCGTCCGAAGAACGCCGTCACAAGTGCCGCCGCAAAGCCGACAAGCGCGGAATACAGATGGCCGGTGGACGAAAAAATGGCCGGGACGGTCATGGCTGCAAGCACGGCATACGGGATATAATAGAGAAATGAACGGATAAAGCGGTTTTGTATTTTCTTGCGAAACGCCACAAACGGAATCACGCGGATAAGATAGGTAACTCCTGCCATCACCACAAGATTTGCAATTAAATCCGGCGTAATGCTCATGCCGCGTCACCGCCTTTCCCTTCTGCATCCGCCGGTGCTTTTTCCTCCTCCACCGGCGCAAGAACCGCTCCGACAGCCGACGCCGCAAGAGCACAGATAATGATGACAAAGCCGGAGGAAACGGTCTTCAAAACCGGAAGATAGGCAAACGCGCACGAAAGCGCGACCGACACAAGCACAACCACCGTGACCGGGCGCGATTTTTTCATGGCCGGAATGAAAATGGCTAAGAACATTCCGTAAATGGCAATGCCGAGAGCCGACGTCAGCATTTCCGGCAAGATATTTCCGGCGACCGCACCCAACAGCGTGCCGCCCGACCAACCGAGAAAAGGCAAAAGAATCAGACCGCGCATATAGCTTGCGCCGACCTCACCGGGCTTTGCACTGGCTACGGCGAAAATTTCATCGGTGTTGCCGAACGCGATGAGAAACCGCTCCGGCAAGGTAACGCTTGTATGCATTTTCTGGGAAAGGGAAATGGACATGAGCGCATAGCGCAGGTTGATGACAAGCTGGGTCAGTGCCATTTCCATAAGTGAGCCGCCGCCCAAAATCAGGTTTAAGCCGGCAAACTGTCCGGCCGAGGTGAGGTTGGTCATAGAGATCAGCACGGCAATCACAACCGGCAGCTTTCCGGCGGAGGCCATAATGCCGAAGGTGAACGAGACCGAAAGATAGCCGAGAGCAATCGGAATGCCGTCCGAAAGCCCGGTTTTGAAAGAATTACATACCTGTTTATTGGAAGTCATGATATTTACGCACTCGATTTCTGAATTTATACAATGGTGCCGCCGCCGACCACGATATCGCCGTCGTACAGAACCACGGCCTGTCCTTTGGTGATAGCGCGCTGCGGCTCGTCGAATTCGACGCGGATATTGCCGTTTTCAAGCTGTGTGACGGTGGCCGGCTGTTCCTTTTGGCGGTAGCGCACCTTGGCGCAAACGCGCATGGGCGCATCGATCCGGTCGACCGAAATGAGGTTGACATCCGCCGCTTCCAAAACCGAGGTGAACAGCTCTTCGCTGCGGCACAGCACGACGGTATTCTCCGCCGGCCGCACCTCTTTGACATACCACGGTTCTTCGGAGGAAATGCCAAGGCCCTTATGCTGGCCGACGGTATAGAAAATAATGCCTTTATGACGCCCCAGAACATTCCCGGCTGAATCGATAAATTCTCCTGCCGAATAGTCTTTGCCGGTCGTTTTTTTGATAAAATCGGCATACGTGCCGTGCTGCACAAAGCAGATATCCTGGCTGTCGTGCTTGCGGGCGTTGACAAAGCCGTTTTGTTCAGCAATTTTGCGCACTTCGGTTTTGTGCAGGGCACCGAGCGGAAAGCGCGTATGCGCAAGCTGCTCTTTTGTCATGGAATACAAAACGTAGCTTTGGTCTTTGGTATCGTCAAGCGCTTTTTTCAGAAGATACCGGCCGCTTTTTTCGTCGTATTCAATGCGCGCATAGTGGCCGGTGACCACATAGTCGAAGCCCAGCTCTTTGGCGCGCTGAAACAGTTTATCGAATTTTAAGTGGCGGTTGCAGTCGATACAGGGGTTAGGCGTGCGGCCGTTTTCGTAATCGCCGATAAAACGGTCGATGACGGTGGTGCGGAAGAGGTCGGAGAAATTGAACACGTAATGGCGCATACCGAGAGAGGTACACACACTGCGTGCATCCTCGACATCTTCGAGCGAGCAGCACGAGTTTTCGCGGACATCGCAGCTTTCGACAATATCGTCGTCATAGAAAAGCTTCATGGTAACGCCCATGCATTCAAAGCCCTCTT
>OIWM01001229.1_pt1 | contig 26384 bp, 20 predicted proteins | sample 1587451 | NCBI WGS metagenome assembly OIWM01 (sample SAMEA3888907, study PRJEB22519) | human gut metagenome | biome: human gut; feature: human-associated habitat; material: faeces | place: Denmark | collected 2011
GCGGCGGACAGGATGAGGGATGTGGAGTTTGTTCCGACGCAACTCCCCCTTTGCCGTTTTCTTTTCACCGCCAGCGGCCTTTTCCTTTGACATCAAAGGAAAAGGGGGCTGAATGCCGCGCCTCCGGCGCAAAATTTTACAGCCGTTGGCTGCTTCATCCCAGCCCCTTGGTCCTCTCATAGGCCGCCGTGACCGCGTCCATGCACGCGGCGCGGAACGCCGCATTTTCCAGCGCGTGGACACCCGCGATGGTGCTCCCGCCGGGGCTGCAAACGTCGTCCTTCAGCTTTTCGGGATGCGCGCCGGTCTGCAAGACCATCTGCGCGCTGCCAAGAAGCATCTGCGCCGCGTATTCCGTGGCCTTTGCGCGCGGAAGGCCGCACTCCACGCCGCCGTCCGCCAGCGCCTGCACGAACATATACGCAAACGCCGGGCCGCAGCCCGCCACCGCGCTGGCCGCGTCCATCCACTTTTCCGGGATCTCGTCGATGCGTCCGGCGCAGGCCATCAGCTGCCGGAACGCCTCCGCGTCCTGCTCTGCGGCGAGGCTTCCTCGGCAGAGGAAGAGCATGCCGCTCCCGACGGCGCAGGGGGTGTTCGGCATGATGCGCAGGATGCGTTTGCCCGGGAACAGCGCTTCGAGCCGTTCCAGCGTGACGCCTGCCAGCATCGAGACCAGCACGCATTCCGATTCCTCGATCACGCCGCCCAGCTCCTCCGCCAGCGCGGAGAGCATCTGCGGCTTGACGCCGAGGAATACAAAGCGGCTGCTGCGGACGATCTCCGCCGCCGGGCCGCTCGCGCAGCCGAGACGTTCCGCCGCCGCGCGCGCGTGTGCCTCCGTTTTACAGGTCAGAATGACGTTTTCCGCGCCGGCCGTCCGAATGGCCGCCTGCGCCAGCGCGCCGCCCATATTTCCCGCGCCGAGAAATCCCGCCGTATACTGCTTCATAGCCGCTCCTCCTTACCGGATCTGTCCGTCGCCGGTGATGATGTATTTCCATGTGCTCAGCGCGTCGAGGCCCATCGGGCCGCGCGCGTGGAGCTTCTGCGTCGAGATGCCCATTTCGCAGCCGAGGCCGAACTCACCGCCGTCGGTAAAGCGCGTCGAGACGTTGACATAGACCGCCGCGCTGTCGATCTCGCGGGTGAAGCGCTGCGCGTGGGCCGCGTCCTCCGTCACGATGGCGTCGCTGTGTCCGGTCGAATGCCGCTGGATATGGCGGATGGCCTCGTCCAGACTGTCCACGACGCGGACGGCAAGGATATAGTCCAGAAACTCCGTGTCGAAGTCCTTTTCTCCGGCGGGAACGCCGGGAATGATCGCCGCAGCAGCCGGGTCGAGCCGCAGCTCCACCGGGACAAGCCCCTGCGCGGTGCGGTCGTCCACCAGCGCCTTGCGGAGCATCGGCAGAAACGCGGCGGCCACATCCCGATGCACAAGGCACACCTCCTCGGCGTTGCAGACCGAGGGGCGGCTCGTCTTGGCGTTGACAATGATCTTCACGGCCTTTTCCAGATCGGCGGCGCTGTCCACATAGACGTGGCAGATGCCGGTGCCGGTCTCGATGCAGGGCACGGTCGCGTTCTCCACGCAGGCGCGGATCAGCCCGGCGCCGCCGCGGGGGATCAGCAGATCGACCAGTCCCGCCGCCGTCATCAGCTCGTTCGCGCTCTGACGGCTGGTGTCCTCCAGAATCCCGAGGATCGCCGGATCGCCTCCGGCGTCGGAAATGCCGTGCCGGAGCGCCTGCACGATGGCCACGGAGGAGCGGTGCGCCTCCGTGCCGCTGCGCAGGACGCAGACGTTCCCGCTCTTGAGGCAGAGCGCCGCCGCATCCGAGGTGACGTTCGGGCGGCTCTCATAGATAATGGCGACCAGCCCAAGCGGCACCTGTACCTTCTGAATGCGCATCCCGTTCGGGCGCGTAAAGTCCTCCAGCACGCGGCCCGTATGTCCGGGCAGCGCGGCGATGGCGCGCACGCCGTCGGCCATCCCCTCGAGCCGCTTTTCGTCCAGACGCAGCCGGTCGAGCATGACCTCCGAGATGGAGCCGCGCGCGGCCTCCAGATCGAGGCGGTTCGCCGCCAAAATGGCCTCTGACTCGGAAAGGAGCCTGTCGGCCATTGCCGTCAGCAGCCGGTTGCGGCTTTCCTCCGGGATATCCCGGACGGAGGGCCATGCGGCCCGGGTCGTTTTCAGAATTTCCAGTGTGGTCATGCTTCCGCCTGCTTTCTTAAAAATCTTGTGCCGACATGCCCGCCGTCCACGATGTCATACAGCTGCTTCAGCTTCGCGCCGTTGGCGATCACCATTTCGCAGCCCGCCTCGGTCGCGGTCACGGCTGCGGTCAGCTTCGTCGCCATGCCGCCGGTGCCAAGCTCCGAGCCGCTGCCGCCGCCGAGGGCGAGAATGTGCTCGTCGATGCGCTCGACGGTGTGGATCAGCTTCGCGTCCGGGTTTTTGTGCGGGTCGCCGTCGTAAAGCCCGTCGATGTCCGACAGCAGTACCAGAAGGTCTGCGTGGACCGTCGCCGCGACGACGGCGGAAAGCGTATCGTTATCGCCGATGCCGAATTCCTCGGTGGAGATGGTGTCGTTCTCGTTGATGACCGGCAGCGCGCCCAGCTCCAACAGGCGCTCGAGCGTATTGTGGAAGTTCTGCTTGCGGTTGCCGCCGTCGGCGATGTCCGGCGCGGTGATGAGCAGCTGCGCGACGGTGTGGCTGTATTCGGTGAAGAGCTTGTCGTACATATACATCAGCTCGCACTGCCCGACGGCGGCGGAGGCCTGCTTGGTCGGGGTGTCCTTCGGCCGCTGGCGCAGATTCAGCTTGCCGAAGCCCATGGCAATGGCGCCGGAGGAGACCAGAATGATCTCGTGGCCCGCGTTTTTCAGGTCGCTGAGCACCTTGCACAGCTCCTCCATCCGCTGGATGTTCAGCCGTCCGGTGGGATGGGCAAGCGTGGAGGTGCCGACCTTGACAACAATTCGCATAAGGAATGCCTCGTTTCTGAAAATTGTGTTTATTGTAGCACAGCCGCCCGCCGGAAACAATGCGTCCTGCCGATTTTTTCCCAGATCCGTGAATAAAAATACGCATCGTCGGAATGCCGGGTCAAAACGTGTTTTTCCCGGCCCGGCGGCAAAAAAGAATCCCCGCGAAGCGCCGGTGGCAGCTCCGCAGGGTGGGACACGTTCACTATACGCGATACGGCGGCGAATTGCAAGGGAAAAGTTCGCAGCCTGAAAAATTTTGTGAGATATGAGCTGATCGGCATTTTACCGAAAAAAGGATTCGGCGAATTTGCGGTATTGACGCAGAAATACTTTTCCGGTAAAATCGGTGCATATTTATTTTCCTGATAGAGGCAGGCCTCTGCCGCTCAGGAACGAATTTGCAAGGAGGAAGCATTCATGCAGTCGAAAGAAAAGATCCCTGAATTGTTTGGCAGCAACGTATTTAATGAGGCCGCTATGCAGCAGTATGTATCCGGCTCCGCGTTCCAGGCATGGAAGAGCTGCCTGAGCACGGGCACGCCGCTCCCGCTCGACGTCGCAAACGACATCGCCGACGGCATGAAGGTCTGGGCCCTGGAGCACGGCGCGACGCACTTCACCCACTGGTTCCAGCCGCTCACCGGCGTGACCGCCGAAAAGCACGACAGCTTCATCCATCCGGTCGGCGGCGGCAAGATCATCATGGACTTCTCCGGCAAGGAGCTGGTCCGCGGTGAGCCGGACGCTTCCTCGTTTCCGTCGGGCGGCCTGCGCGCCACGTTCGAGGCCAGAGGCTATTCCGGCTGGGACCCGACGGCGTTCGCCTTCATCAAGGACGGCAGCCTCTGCATCCCGACCGTTTTCTGCTCCTACTCCGGCGAGGCGCTGGATAAAAAGACGCCGCTGCTGCGCTCCATCGACGCGGTCAGCCGTCAGGCCGTGCGCATCCTGCGTCTGTTCGGTGACGATAAGACCCAGAAGGTCTACGCGCAGGTCGGCCCGGAGCAGGAATATTTCCTGATCGACAAGCAGCTCTATCTACAGCGCGAGGATCTGCGCCTGTGCGGCCGGACGCTCTTCGGCGCGAAGCCGCCCAAAGGGCAGGAGCTGGACGACCATTATTTCGGCTCCATCCGTCCGCGTGTCACGGCGTATATGCAGGATCTGGACGAGGAGCTGTGGAAGCTCGGCGTCCTGTCCAAGACGAAGCACAACGAGGTCGCGCCCTCGCAGCATGAGATGGCCCCCATCTACACCGACGCGAACGCCGCCAACGACCAGAATCAGCTTACCATGGAGATCATGAAGAAGGTCGCGGAAAAGCACGGCCTGATCTGCCTGCTCCATGAAAAGCCCTTCGCAGGCGTCAACGGCAGCGGCAAGCACAACAACTGGTCGCTTGCCACCGACGCCGGAGACAACCTCTTCTCTCCGGGCAGCACGCCCAGCCAGAACGCGCGCTTCCTGCTCTTCCTCGCGGCCTTCATCAAGGGCGTGGACGAGTATCAGGAGCTGCTGCGCTGCTCGGTCGCATTTGCCGGAAACGACCATCGTCTCGGCGCACAGGAGGCGCCTCCCGCGATCATTTCGGTATTCCTCGGCGAGGAGCTGGAGGCAATCGTAGACAGCATCGTAAACGATCACGACTACACCGACCGCAAGCGCAAGAGCCTGCGCATCGGCGTGGACGTCCTGCCTGCCATCCCCAAGGACACGACCGACCGCAACCGCACCTCCCCTGTCGCCTTCACCGGCAACAAGTTCGAATTCCGAAGCCTCGGCTCCAGCCAGTCCATCGCCGGCCCGAACACCATCCTCAACACGATCATGGCCGAAGAGCTTGAGCAGTTCGCGGAGGAGCTGGAGGGCGCGAAGGACTTCTCTTCCGCGCTCCACGAGCTGATCAAGCGCGTCTTTACCGAGCATCAGCGCATTTTGTTCAGCGGCAACGGCTACGACGAGAGCTGGATCGCGGAGGCGGAGCGGCGCGGCCTTGCCAACCTGCACAACACCGCCGAGGCCCTCCCGGCCTACATTCTTCCGAAGAACATTCAGCTCATGACCAGCCACGGCGTCTATTCCAAGTCGGAAATGATGGCGCGGCATGAGATCCACATGGAGAAATACTGCAAGGTCATCGGCATCGAGGCCGGAACGCTGGTAGACATGGTGCAGCACAGCATCCTCGGCGCGGCGTCCGCCTATGCCGACAAGCTCTGCCAGAGTCTTGCGCACAAGAAGGCGGCAGGCGTCGCCTGCCGCACGGAAACGGCGCTGGCCGGGACGGTCAGCACGCTCTGCGACGAGCTGATGGATCGGACGCTGGCGCTGAAAACCGCGCTTCAGAGCGAGCCGAACGCTCCGCAGGAGGAGCTGGTGCGCTATTATCACGACGTGGTCTTCAACGCAATGAGCCGCGTGCGGGACATCGTCGATCAGCTCGAGCAGCTGGTGGATAAGTCCTACTGGCCGTTCCCGAATTACACCGACCTGCTCTTCTCCGTTTGAGCGGCAGCAATTCGCATGGACGCCCCTGTCAGGCAGGCCGTCCATGCAGGCACGCACAGCATCCAATACGCACAAAAGGCCCCTGCCAATGGCAGGGGCCTTTGCTTATGCGCTTTGCTCTATCGTTCCTCGCGGAAGTAGGCCAGACCAAGCGACTGGGGCGGCTGATCCTCGCGCTTTTTGCGCAGCGAGACCACGATCAGCACGACCAGCGTGACGACATAAGGCAGCATCTTGTAAAGCTCCTTGATGGCGAGGTTGGTGCCGCTGGGAATGAAGATGTACAGAATGTAGCAGCCGCCGAAGAGAATGGAGGCCAGAACGCTCACGTTCGGACGCCAGATCGTGAAGATGACCAGCGCGATGGCAAGCCAGCCGCGGTCGCCGAAGGCGTTGTTCGACCAGACGCCGCAGGCGTAGTCCATGACGTAATACAGGCCGCCGAGTCCGGCGATCATGCTGCCGATGCAGGTCGCAAGGTACTTGTACTTCGTGACGTTGATACCGGCGGCGTCCGCAGTCGCGGCGCTCTCGCCGACGGCGCGCAGATACAGGCCCGGACGGGTGTGCTTGAGGAAGTAGGACGCCAGAAGCGCGATGAGGATCGCAAGATAGGCGAGGAAGCCGTAGGACAGGAACACCTGACCAAACCAGCCGAGCTTCGACGCGAACGGAAGCGATTTGCTGAAATAGCCGCTCGTGGCGGAAAGCGCGATGGACGGGACCTCGCTTCCGGCCAGCTTGATAAGGGAGCCGCCGAAGAAGTTGCCGATGCCAACGCCGAAGGTCGTCATGGCAAGGCCGGTGACGTTCTGATTCGCACGGAGCGTGACGGTCAGCAGGCAGTATAGCAGGCCCATCAGCAGCGACCCCGCCAGCGAGCACAGCATCGGGATGCCGATGGCGAGCCACGCGCTCATTTCCGCCGCCGGGACGGCCTGCTCATAGAAGAACGCGCCGATGACGCCGCAGATACCGCCGACATACATGACGCCGGGAATGCCGAGGTTCAGGTTGCCGGACTTTTCGGTCAGGATCTCGCCGGTGCTGCCGTAGAGGAGCGGAATGCCCTGCATGACGGCACGGGGAATAAAAGATGCAAAATCAAAAGACATTCCTTACGCCTCCTTTTCGCCCGCGCGCAGGCTGATCTTATAGGTGAGGAAGAACTCACTGCCGATGATGAAGAACAGGATGATGCCGGTCAGGATATCCGAAAACGAATGGTTCAGGGCGAAGGTGCTGGAGATCTCGCTGGCGCCGCGGCTCAGCACGACCAGCAGCAGGCTCGTAAAGACCATGGCGATCGGGTTGAACTTTGCAAGCCAGGAGACCATGACGGCGGTGAAGCCGCGTCCGCCGACGATGGTGGTCGTCAGCGTATGATCGGTGCCGGCGGTGAGCATCAGGCCCATCAGGCCGCAGACCGCGCCGGAAAGCACCATCGTGCGGACGATCACGCGATCGACCTTGATACCGGCGTAGCTCGCGGTGCGGCGGCTCTCGCCGACGACGGCGATCTCATAGCCGTGCTTGCTGTAGTTGAGGTAGACATACATCAGGAGCGTCATGACGGCCACGACCAGAATGACCAGCAGGTATTTCTGCCCGCCGATGACCGGCAGCCAGCCCGCCTCGGAGTTCTGGTTGATGACGCCGATCTTGCCCGCGCCCTTCGGAACCTCCCAGATGATGATGAAGAACGCTGCGAGCTGGGTCGCAATGTAGTTCATCATGAGGGTGAACAGCGTTTCGTTGGTGTTCCACTTCGCCTTGAAGAAGGACGGGAGGAAGCCCCACAGCGCACCCGCCGCAACGGCGGCGACGAGCATGACCAGGATCAGCAGAGCGTTCGGGAGCTTGTCCCCGAGGCAGATCATGCAGGCGGCCGTCGCCAGACAGCCGATCAGGACCTGGCCCTCCGCGCCGATGTTCCAGAAGCGCATTTTGAACGCGGGCGTGACCGCCAGCGAAATGCCGAGCAGTACGGCGAGATTCTGGAACGTGACCCAGGATTTCCGGGCAGTGCCGAACGCGCCGTGGAAGATGGTGCCGTAGATGCTGAGCGGATTTTCGCCCGTCAGCAGCATCGTCACGACCGCGCACACGATCAGCGCCAGAACGATCGCGCCGCCGCGAATCGCAAACGCCTGATACCACGGCAGGGCGTCGCGCTTGGTGATATGGAAAAGTGATTTCTTATTCATCCGCTTTGCCTCCTCCCACGAGGGTCATCAGACGGCCGATCTCGCGCTTGTCGGTGGTGCGGGCGTCGACTACGCCCGAGACCTCGCCGCCGCACAGGACCACGATGCGGTCGCACAGCTCCAGCAGAACGTCCAGATCCTCGCCGACATAGACGACGGCGACGCCCTTCATTTTCTGCTCCGTCAGCAGGTTGTAGATGGTATACGAGGTGTTGATGTCGAGGCCGCGCACGGCGTAGGCCGTCATCAGAACGGCCGGGGACTGCGCGATCTCGCGCCCGACCAGAACCTTCTGGACGTTGCCGCCGGACATGCGGCGGACGGGGAAGCTGGTGCTCGGCGTGACGACGCCAAGCTCCTCCCAGATACGGTTTGCCAGCGCCTCGGGATCCTTGCGGTTGAGGAAGATACCGTGACCCTTCCGCCATGAACGGAGCATCATGTTGCCTGTCATGCCCATCGAGCCGACAAGGCCCATGCCGAGCCGGTCCTCCGGGACGAAGGACATCGAAATGCCGCTCTTGCGGATGTCCATCGGGTCGAGTCCGACGAGATTTTTCGGCGCGCTTCCGTCGGGCGCATAGAACGTGACGGAGCCGGAGGAGATGGGATACAGGCCCGCGACGGCCTCGAGAAGTTCCCGCTGGCCGGAGCCTGCGACGCCCGCGATGCCGAGCACCTCGCCGGAATTGATCGAGAAGGAAACGTCGGACAGGCGCTTGACGCCAAGCTCGTCATAGACGGTCAGTCCGTCGATGACAAGGCGGGGCTGGACGTTCACCGGCTCGGGCCGGTCGATGTTCAGCGTGACCGAGTGGCCGACCATCATGTCGGTCAGGGACTGCTGGTCGGCGTCCTTGGTCAGGACGTCGCCGATGTACTCGCCCTTGCGCAGGACGGCGACGCGGTCGGAGACCGCAAGCACCTCGTGCAGCTTATGTGTGATGATGATGAGCGACTTGCCGTCGGCCTTCATGTTGCGCATGATCTGGAACAGCTTGTCCGTTTCCTGCGGGGTGAGGACGGCGGTTGGCTCGTCGAGGATGAGGATATCCGCTCCGCGATAGAGCACCTTGACGATCTCGACGGTCTGCTTCTGCGAAACGGACATGTCGTAGATCTTCTGGTTGGGGTCGATGTCGAAGCCGTAGCGGTCGCAGATCTCCTTGACCTTCTTTGCAGCGGCCACAAGATCGAGCTTGCCCGGCTCGTTCAGGCCGAGGACGATGTTCTCGGTCGCGGTAAACAGATCGACCAGCTTGAAATGCTGATGGATCATGCCGATGCCGTATTCAAAAGCGGCCTTCGGCGAGGAAATGTTCACGGGCTTGCCGTGAATATAAATCTGGCCCTCGTCGGGGAAATAGATGCCGGAGAGCATATTCATGAGCGTGGTCTTGCCGCTGCCGTTTTCGCCGAGCAAAGACAGGATCTCGCCCTCGTGCAGCTCCAGATTGATGGCGTTGTTCGCCGTCACCTTTCCAAACCGCTTTGTAATATTCTCCATTTTCACTGCGCATTCAGCACCCAAGGCGGTCACCCTTTCTTTGCGGAAGAAGCCTCTCCCGTTTTTGCTTTATTATTTTAGCATAACTCAGCGGCATTGTAAATCAGTATGACCAAAAAATTTTTTAGATAGATAAAAAGTTTTTCATATAATGACCAAGACCGTTCGGCAATGCGGAATTGGATTCCGTAAAAAGGAAATTGCCGCTCCGGAGGCGGGCTTTGCGGCCCGGCCCCGAAAAATGGAATCGGGCTGCCCGAGGGCAGCCCGATAGGGATCGGTCTCGGCTTAGAACGCCTGGTCGAGCAGGGTAATGCCGTCGATATAGAGGTTGAAGTACGGAGCGGAGCGGTCGGAGGACTCGGCGAAGTAGCCGTCCTTGATCGCCTCGGTGTCGGGCGTGTAGTCGGGGTCGGTATCGACGTCCGCCATGTAGCTGTCGAGCTGCTTGCCCTCAACCGTGAAGGTGGTGACGTCAAAGACGTGGCGCGTGCCGGCTTCCAGCTCGGCCTTGACCTGGTCAAGCGCTTCCTGTGTGCCAGCAGCGGCGACCTTCTCGTTCAGCTCGGAGAGGACGACGGAGCCGGTGGCCAGCGTGCCGGTCCAGTCCGTGTCGATGGCTTCGCCGTTCATGCAGGCCTTGATGGCGTAGATGTAGTACGGAGCCCAGTCAATACGGGAGGAAATGATATAGGTGTTGGGGCCGACGGAAGCGGTGGAGCCGTTGTAGGAGACGTTGGGGACACCGGCGGTCTCGCAGGCGGTCGGAGCACCGAAGGAGTCGGCGTGCTGGCTGATGAGCTTGCAGCCGTTCTGGATCAGCTTCTGAGCGCCTTCCTTCTCAGCAGTCTCGTCGTACCAGCTGCCGGTGAAGGTGACTTCCATCGTGACGGTCGGGCAGACGGAGCGTGCGCCCAGGAAGAAGGAGGTGTAGCCGGAGATAACTTCCGCGTAGGTGAATGCGCCGACATAGCCCATCTTGGCCTCGTCTGCGGTGAACTCACCGTTCTCGATCATCTCGTTGAGCTTCATACCGGCGGCGACGCCAGCCAGATAACGGCCCTCATAGATGGAGGCGAAAGCATTGTGGTAGTTGGAAAGGCCCTCGGTGTGCGCCTTGGTGCCGGTGGAGTGGCAGAACTGCACGTTGGGGAATTCCTTGGCGGCCTGGATCATGTAGTCCTCGTGACCGAAGGAGTCGGCAAAGATGATGTTGCAGCCGGCGTCAGCCAGCTCAGCGGCCTTGTCGTAGCACTCCTGGCCTTCGGGAACGTTGGTGATCAGCGTGTACTCAACGCCCAGCGTCTCGCAGGCTTCCTTGGCGGCGTTGATGAAGTTCAGGTCGTAGGTGGAGTTTTCATCATGCAGGGTGATGAAGCCGACCTTGAAGCCCTCAGGAACTTCCGTGTTCTCAGCCGGGGTCTCGGCGGGCGTGTTCTCAGCCGGGGTCTCGGCGGGCGTGTCGTTCGCAGGCTTCGAAGCGCAGGCGACCAGTGCAAGCACCATGACGAGCGCCAGCAGCAGAGCAAGAACCTTTTTCATTTTGTGTTCCTCCTAAAAAATTTTTGGGTCTCTCACAGCGTTTCATGAAAGCGTTGAAGCGCTTGTCCATATATTACTCCATTTCGGCGGACGTTTCAATATTTTTTTGAAAAAAGTTTCCTTGAAATGGGTGAAATCGTACACAAAAGTGCGCCCGGAACCTAAAAAATTTTTAGGAAAAATCACGTCTTGACGTTTTCCATAAAACCAGAAAGGAGATTTTGGGTAGAATCACGGAAGAAAATGCATGGGCTAAATGACGAAACCGTGGTATAATAATTGGACTGCCCTTGGCGAAAATCAACAATTCCCCATCGCCGAACAGTCAATTTTCTCAGAAAAAGGGAGCGAACAGCGCGTGAAGAGCTTTGTGTTGAAGGGCCAGATCTGTACGAGCGTGTCGATGGACGAGATCGGCATTACGGAGAACGGCTATCTTGTTGTGGAGGACGGCCTTGTGCGCGGCGTGTTCCGGGAGCTGCCCGGACAGTTTGCCGCGCTGCCGCTGAATGACCGCGGAAGCTGCCTCATCCTCCCCGGCATGACCGACCTGCACGTCCACGCGCCGCAGTTCGCCTTCCGGGGCCTCGGGATGGATATGGAGCTGCTGGAGTGGCTCAACACCTATACCTTCCCGGAGGAGTCGAAATACCGGGATCTGGAATACGCGCACCGCGCGTATGAGAGCTTTGTGCGCCACCTTGTCCACAGCACGACCACCCGCGCCAGTATTTTTGCCACCATCCATGTGCCGGCGACGCTGCACCTGATGGAGCTGCTGGAGCAAAGCGGCTTGCGCACCTACGTCGGCAAGGTCAACATGAACCGCAACTGCCCGGTTTATCTGCGCGAGATCTCGAAGAATCAGGCCGTGCGGGATACGGTCGCGTGGATCGAGGCGGCGGAGAAATTCGAAAAAACGAAGCCCATCCTGACGCCGCGCTTCATCCCGTCGTGTACCGACGATCTGATGTACGCGCTCAGCGAGATCCGGCGGCAGTACGGCCTGCCTGTGCAGAGCCATTTGTCCGAGAATTTCAGCGAGATCGCGTGGGTGCAGGAGCTTTGCCCGCGCTCGAAGTGCTATGGCGACGCCTACCGGCAGTTCGGGCTTTTCGGCGGCGACCACCGCTGCATCATGGCCCACTGCGTCCACTCCGGCGAGCTGGAACAGGAGCTGATGAAGGAGAACGGCGTGTTCATCGCGCATTCGCCGGAATCGAACATAAATCTTTCCTCCGGCGTCGCGCCGGTCAGCAGATTCCTGGATAACGGCCTGAAGGTCGGACTCGCCACCGACGTGGCCGGCGGCAGCCATGAAAGTATCCTCCGCGCCATGATGCACGCCATTCAGGCATCAAAACTCCGCTGGCGGCTTCAGGATCAGTCCGTGCCCGCATTGTCCTTCGACCGCGCGTTCTATCTGGCGACGATGGGCGGCGGCGAATTCTTCGGAAAGGTCGGCGCGTTCCGCGACGGCTATGAGGCCGACATCGTCGTGATGGACGATTCTTCGCTCGACCATCCGCAGGAGCTTTCCGTCCGCGCGCGTCTTGAGCGGCTGGTCTATCTCGCCGACGAGCGCTGCGTCCGCGAAAAATATGTCGCGGGCGAAAAGGTGCTTTGAGTATTGACAAAAGGAAATCGCCTGTGTACAATACACAGGCGATTTTCATTCCGCCAAAGAACCTCGTAGAGTTCCGCCGCGCACGGCGGAATGGAATGTAGATTTGTTTTGCCCGGCGGCGTGTACGTCGGACAAAACACTTTACGTCCTGCAAGTGTGGAATTTGTGTGCCTGCGGCACACAAATTATGCGCGCAGCAGGATGCAGGCCTTTTCAAACGGGAAACCAGCGCAGCGTTTCCCGTTTGAGAGCGTGTCAAAAACACTTTTGACACGCTCAAAGTCGCCTGTGTACAATACACAGGCGATTTTTCATAGCGCTTCGGCGCAGACAGTTCGTAACCATCCTGTCTTAAAACAAAACTAGGGAACAGGATGGGCGCATTGCGCCCATTTTTTGTTCCGCGGAAAGGAAACACATCATGAAAAAGCTCAACACAAGACAAATCGCACTCAACGGCGTGGTCGCCGGACTCTACGCGGCCATCACCATCCTGACGGCCTCCTTCGCCTACGGGGACATTCAGTTCCGCATCGCCGACGCGATGTGCCTGCTGGTCGTCCTCGAGCCGAGTCTGACCGTCGGACTGACGCTCGGCTGCGTCATCGCCAACATTTTCTCCACCGTTTCGGTGCTGGACATCGTGGTCGGCTCGGCGGCGACGCTGATCGGCTGCCTGCTGACGGCCCGGATGAAGAAAACGTGGCTGCTGCCGCTGCCGACGATCCTCGCAAACGCCGTTCTGGTCGGGGCCATGCTGGCCTTCGTCCTGACGCCGGAAACCTTCTGGCTGGGCTTCGCGCTCAAGGGCGCGCAGGTCGCCGCGGGCGAGATCGCCGTGCTGTATGTCCTCGGCGTGCCGCTCTATCTCTTTATGAAGAAGGAAAACGTGATCGGAAAAATTCTCAAATGACGCCGCGCGGCGGTCAGGTTATGACGAAGCCGCCGCTGACGCCCAGCACCTGCCCCGTGATAAAGCCGGAATCGGCCAGATCGGCGATGGCCTTCGCCACGTCCTCCGGACGGCCGAGCCGCTCGATGGGCGTCTCCTGCCGGAGCTGCTCCAGCACCTCCGGCGCGACGGAGGCGCACATATCGGTCTGAATGACGCCCGGCGCGACGGCATTGACGCGGATGCCGCTCGGGCCAAGCTCCTGTGCCAGCGCCTTGGTCAGCGCGAGGACTGCGCCCTTGGTCGCGGAATAGCCCGCCTCGCACGACGCGCCGACCTGTCCCCACATGGACGAGACGGTCACGATGCTGCCGGACTGCTTTTGCAGCATCGACGGCAGCGCCGCCCGGACGCAGTGATACACGCCGTCCACGTTGACGGCGAACAGCCGCCGCCATTCGGCAGGCGTGATCTGCGAGATCAGCCCATAGTGACAGATCCCGGCGTTGCAGACCAGAATATCCACGCCGGGAATGCGCCGGAACGCGGCCTGCACGGCCTCCTCGTCCGACACGTCGCAGCAGATGGCCTGCGCGCCGGTCTCACGGGCGACGGCCTCCGCCGCCGCGTGATTTTTCTCGTAAAGGAACCAGACGCGGTCGCCGCGCCCGGAAAACAGCCGGACGGCGGCGGCGCCGATGCCGCGGCTGCCGCCGGTAATGACAACATTCTGCATAATAACACCTCAAAAAGCAGGCTCCTCTGCACCAGCAGAGGAGCCTGCTTTTTATCTTCTTCTGTTCTTGGTCTTGCGGTCGGAATACTGCCGCAGGGACGAGATCTTACTGTCGGATTCGGTCATGAACTGCTTGAGCATGTCGTCGAAGGACTTGGTCTGCGGCGCGGCGGGCGCGGCGGACTGCGCCGGACGGCGACGGTCATGCGCGGGGCGTTCGCTTCCCTGCTGCGGCCGGTCGGAGGACGGGCGCGGACGGTTATACTGCGGCTTGGGCGGCGGCGCGACGGTGCGCTTGATGGAAAGGTTGATCTTTCCGTTTTCCGTGCCGATGACCATGACCTTGACCGTCTGACCCTCCGTCAGATGCTCATGGATGTCGTTGACATAGCTGTGTGCGATTTCCGAGATGTGAACCATACCCGTCGAACGGTCGGGAAGCAAGACAAACGCACCGAATTTGGTGATCTGCTTGACGGTACCCTCTACGACGGTTCCAACTGTAAGCTGCTCCATATATCCCCTCTGATCCCCCATTATGTACTTTGAGATCCCCTGCCCTGCCGTCCGCGTCCCATGGCGAGGGCGCTCGCCGAACGCTTCGGACATTCTCCGCAGAGTTCTCTTTTAATCACCCACGTCGTGGAATACGACCTCTCCGTCGGTGACCATGCCCAGCTTATCGCGTGCAATGGCTTCGACGCCCTCGTCCGAATCGGCGGTGGCGATGGCCTCCTCAAGCTTGCCGTTTTTCTGCTCAACGGCCGTGATGCTGCTTGTGAGCGCGGCGGCCTCTGCGTTTTTGTCCGCGATCTGATTGCGGAGCGACACCAGCGTTACCACGGCATAGACCACCACGATCAGAATGACCAGCTTCACCAGCAGCGATGACCTGACGAATTTCATGCTTCGCAGAACTCCTTTCCGGAATGCGCGCATTCCGTCTGCTTTTCATCTTATCGAATATTGTAAACCATTTTTTCACACTTGCAAAGAACTTTTTGAAAAAAATACGCAAAATTTTCAAAAATTTTTGTCCCGGCCAGAGCAAAAGCCGCAAAACCCGCCCGACAGCGCCCAGCGCTGCGTTCAGCGCGCGCAGAACGAACGGACTGAGGACGCGGAAATAGAGCGCCGCACCGAGTGCGATCGCGGGATAGAAGAACAGCCGCAGCCGCCCTCCGCCAACATAGAGCGCCAGCGCCAGCAGGCCCAGCAGCAGAAACAGCGCGTACAGCAGGTCCGCCGGGACGGTCAGCGCGGGGATGCGGCGTCTTGGCGCGCGGAGCAGATCGTAGACGACGCCGCACAAAAGCCCGAACAGCAGCGCCGCCGCGAACTGTGCCGCCTGCAGGCGCAGCGGAAGCTCCATCAGCCGAAGAGCCGCGCGAAGAAGCCGCCCGCCGGGACAGGATCCTCATAGCTCATGGAATCGATGCTGCCGTCCACGCCGACCTGCCCGCCCTCGAGCGAGAGCATTTGCAGATGCAGCCCCGTCCCGCGCACAATGAGCGTCCCGCGCGTGGTCGCCAGAACGATGGCGTTCTCGTCGAAGCTCTCCACCTCGAGCACACCCGTCATGCTCAGCCGGCTGCGCGCGTCGAGCGTCAGCCGGTGCGGCAGCTCCAGCTCCTGCTTCTGTCTGGGTTCCGTCATACGATCATCCTTTCCGTGTTCAGCGGCCCGCCGTCCGGCTCCGTGCCGTCCGCCGGACTCCGGCCGGGCTTCCCGGCGCAGCCGCGCCGTTTCTGCTTTCTGAAAAAACATATGCGGACAAGACCGGGCGTATGACAGTACACAGAAAAATCGCCCTGTGCCTTTTGGCACAGGGCGCTCAGTCCGTCAAAAGCCTCGCAGAGTTCCGCCGCGCACGGCGGAATATAATGTAGATTTGTTTTGTCCGGGGGCGTGTACCTCGGACAAAACACTTTACGTCCTGCAAGTGTGGAATTTGTGTGCCTGCGGCACACAAATTATGCGCGCAGCAGGACGCAAGCCTTTTCCAAGCCCAACCGAATAGGAATCCAGCGAAGCGATTCCTATTCGGAGAGGAGCAGCAACGCAGCGGATGAGGCCTGCCGCTTGCGGCGGGACGAAGGATGCGAAGTTTGCTGCGACGAAAAACCAGCGTAGCGTTTCCCGTTTGAGAACGTGTCAAAAATATCTTTTTGACACGTTCAGCCTTATGACCAGATAAACCAGCAGAACAGGTAGCCGACGAGGACGGCCAGCAGCGTGAACGGCACGCCGATGCGCAGGAACTCCTTCGTCTTGACCTCGTAGCCTGCCTTGCGCAGGATACCGATGGCCGCGATATTGGCCGAAGCGCCGATGGGCGTCAGGTTGCCGCCGAGCGTCGCGCCGACGAGCAGGCCGAAGTACAGCAGATGCGGAGCGCAGCCCATGCGGGAGGCGATCCCGGCCACAACGGGCAGCATCGTCGCCACATACGGGATATTATCGATGAACGCCGAGAACAGGACAGAGGCCCAGACGATCAGCGTATACATCAGGAACAGGTTGCTGCCGCCGAGATTGACGAGCAGCTGGCTGATATCGTCGATAATGCCGTTGTAGGTCAGCGAGCCAATGACGATGAACAGGCCCGCCAGCAGCAGAAGCGTCTGGAAATCGATCTCTGTGAGCGCATTTTTGACCAGCTCAGCTTTCTTTTTGCAGACGAGCGTATAGATCATGCCGATCACGAAAACGCCCATGCAGATGAAGCCGTTCGTGAGCGCCGGGCGCTCCGGGATGAACGACGCCGCGATCAGCAGCACGACCGTACCCAGCAGCAGCACGCTCGGGACGCAGTCCTCGACCTTCGCAGGCTCGCCGACCGTGACGCGGCCGCGCTCCTTGCGGAAGAAGAACATAATGACCGGCACCGTCGCCAGCGCGCCCAGCTCGACCGCCCAGAAGATACCGGGCTTGCCGTCCATGAAAATGAAGTCCACGAAGTTCATATTCGCCGCGCCGCCGAGCATGATCGAGGTCGTGTCGCCGACGAGCGTCGCCGCGCCCTGAAGATTCGACGAAACGGCGATGCAGATGAGCAGCGGGACGGGGCTTGTGCCGAGCTTCGTGGCGATGGCAAGCGCCACCGGCGCGACCATCAGCACCGTCGCCACATTGTCCACGAACGCGGAGATCAGGCCCGCGAACACGGACAGCGCCACCGCGACCCACATGATGTTGGGCGTCTTTTTCAGCAGCAGGTCGGCCATGCGCTCCGGCATTCTCGACGCGATGAACAGCGAGACCGTACCCATCGTTCCGGCCAGCATCATGAGCACGTTCCAGTCGATCTGACCGAACGCCTCTGCGGCTGGCAGCGCGCCGGAGACGATCATGATCGCCGCCGAGGCCAGCGCAACGATGTAGCGCCACTTCGGCAGCGCGATCATGGCGACATAGGTCGCGGCGAACAGCAGGATAACGAACAGTTTCATAGTCGGTAAACCCCTTACTTATTAAAATGCCTTTATACTGACGATGCGCGGAGGAAAAAGTTCCGTGCTTCCGGGAAAATTATTTGAAATTTTTCCGGCTCCCCATCGGCCAAAGCAGGCTGACGAGCAGCGCAATGGCGCAGATCACGCCGTAAGGCACGAGCGACATACACAGGGCCACCGCCGTCAGCGTCTTTGCGGCAAGGAACGATATCCACGCTGCGCGGCGCTTCGACACCAGCAGCCAGATCCCCGCCGCGACCGTCAGCGTCTCGCCAATGCCCGCAAGCAGGAGCAGCGGAGCCGTGCGGACGATCATATCGAGCGTGTCGCGGACGATCTCTGCGTCGCCCATGATCTCGCTGAGCATGTCGTAATAAAGCTCCTGATTCTGAACGACGAGCTGCATACTGAACATCGATGTCGCCAGAAACGCCGATGCAATGACGCAGATGATAAACCACGCTGTCAGGCCGCCCTTCATATGCACGCCGTACCGGTCGCGCCAGACGCTGCCGCGGATGGGTCTCTGCGAATACGCATCCGGAGCCGGACGGAATCCAGGCTCTGCGCCGACCGGCGCGGAATAGCGGTATGTATCGTAGGTCTCCTGCGCGTCGGACGGCTCGTCCCACGGGGCGCTGTAGTCCGGGTCGCCGCTGCCGTCCGCAGAGCGGCCCTGCCGGGGCGGCGTATAGCCCGCGCGGTTGGGCGTATCGTCAAAGATCGGCGCATAGCGTCCATTGCCGGAAGCGGCCGCTCCATTCGCGCCGGCGCTGCCGGGCGCGTCCTGTTCCGGGCTGCGCGCGGGCGAGGTATACCGCTTGACGAGCGCGCCGCACTCCGGGCAGATCAACGTTTCATCGGAAACCTGCTTGCCGCAGTTATAGCATGTCTGCATATTCTGCCTCCTGTTCTTGTGTGTGTTTTTCTATTCTACGGAAAACGCGCCGGAAAGTCAATCGAAGAAAGTCCAAGCCCGCGGAAAAGGCCGGAGGGCCGCAAAAAAGAGCCTCCCCGAAGGGAGGCTCTCTCTTTTGCTTAGGACTTGGAAAGTCTCAATGAAGATTAGCCGTAGTAGTAAGCTGCGACAGCGGCGCCGTTCGCGTCGAAGATCAGGGAGACATTCTTGCCATCGAGGTTGGTCTTGTTAACGGTGTTGTCACCGGAGACATTGAAGAACGCAACAACGGACAGATCAAGAATCTTAGCGTGCGCTTCGTCAGTGCCGTACCAGTAAGTCGTGTTGTTAACAGGAGCAGCGTGCAGGGTGACAACATAGTTGTCAGCGGAAGCAAGCTCAACCTTGGTAGCCAGACCGGAAGCGTTCAGGGTGACCTTGTAAACGCCAGCGGGCTTGCCGGAGAAGACGGGCTCCTTAGAGGTGATAACGCCATCTTCCATGCCGTTCTCGCCAAGGACCTTCACTGCGTAGGTGTAGATGCCAACACCGGTGGAGGTGTCATAGCTGGGCTGACCGCCTGCGTAGTAGACCTGCTTGTAGGAGTTGACCGGCTGCGGGTTCAGGACGTAGACCAGAGCAACCTTGCCGCCCTTCACGATGTACTGAATCTCCGTAGCAACCAGAGTTGCCGGGAGGTTCTCGTAACCAGTGACGGAGGTGTAGGTAGCGTTGGGAGCATAACCGTTCTGATACAGGAAGATGGTGTCCGCAGTGACCTCGAGAACGGGGATCTTCGTGTTGGTTCCGTCGTAGATGAACTTGGAGCCCTTGACGATGATAGCGTTCTTGACCTGCTTTGCACGGCCCGGGATGTTGATGTCGTAGCTGCCATTCTCGTTGACAACGTAGTCAACCAGCTGGCCATAGTAGTAGCTGTAGAACTTGGAGCCGGACCACTGATACTGGAAGCCGAGGCCCTTGAACATATCGTCATCCAGAGAAGCGATGAAGTCAGCAGCCTTGACAGCCTTGCCAGTGTTTTCGTTGCCCGGCAGGATAGCGGTGATGGTGTTGACAGTGATGTCAGTCTTCTCACCAGCCGGGGTCACAACAGTCGCGTAGACAGTGCCGTCGCCCTTCGCATAGTCGATGTACAGCTTGTCGAGCACAGCGTAGTTCGCCGGAGCGGTGTACTTCGTGGTGCCGATGACGTTGCCATAGGAGTCATAGATGAAGGTGAAGGTATCCCAGCAATCCGCGACAGTGCGGTCAGCATCGTAAGCGTACTTGCAAGCGACCGGGGTCTTGGTGCCGTTGACATACATGTTAGCGACAGCAGAGATGTTGTCGAGGCCGGTGAGCTTGGTCAGCTCGGTCTTGGCAGCAGTCATGCTCTTGATGTCGATGCCGAGAACGCCCTGCTTGTCAGGAGTAACAACGCCCTGAACCAGAACGAAGTCGCCCTCTGCGAAGTTCTCAGTCACAAAGCCGGTGTTGGCGAGGGTCGCCATGGCAGCGCCGCCCTTGTAGTTCTCGTTGTTGGTACGAGCGTAAACAGTAGCAGTGACATAGCGCGGGGTCTGGACATGGTTTCTGCCGTCCTTGACTTCGTCCTTGACGGGGCCAACCTGAGCCAGATAGGTGTTGATGTGGACAATGCGATACTCAACGGTCTTGCCGCCGTTGCAAGCGATCGCATAGATCTCGGTCAGCTGGCCCTGAGCACCGGTGGAAACCTTGGTGCTGTCAGCGATCTTCTCGTTCGCACCCAGAACACCGTCGGTGTAGGAGGTAGCGCCCGGCTCAGCCAGATGCTCGGACTGATACTTCAGCTCGACGCCCAGATCGTCATAGATGGTGCAGCCGTCGACCTCAGTCGTGTAGGTAGCGACAGGGGTGTCAACGTAGTTCGCGAGAACGACGTCATGGCTGTGGTTGGGGTAGTCGTTGTGATGGAAGCTCCACTTGTGACCCGGACGACCAAAGAAGTCGATGGTGTTCTCAACGTGCAGGTTCCACTCGTCAGCCAGCAGCTTGCCGGTGAAGGTAGCCTTGGAGTCGGTGATGTAAGCGACGTTTTCGCCGATCTTGATGACCTTGCCGTACTCAACGGTCTCAGTCTGCAGAGCGTTCAGCATGATCTGAGCAGCGTTGTCACGGGTCAGGCCCTTGGTGTAGTCGAAATCATTGCCGATGCCGTTCAGCAGGCCGATTGCACGGGCAAGGTTTCTGGCTCTGACAGAGTAGCCGGTACCAACCAGGCCCTCTTCCTTGGCGTCGAAGCCGAGAACGACCAGGACCATCTTCAGGAACTGGACGCCGGTGACGTCAGCGTCAGGAGCGTACTTGTTGTTGCCAACGCCAGCGATGATGCCGGTGTGGTAGCAGTAAGAGATGAAGCTCTCTGCCCAGTGGCCGGCCTTCACATCGGTGAAGTTGACCGGAGCGTAAAGCTCCTTGATGTCGGTATCGCCATTGTCAAACATAGCGATGATCTTGGCAGCTTCTGCACGGGTGATCACACGGTTGGGCTTATATTCGCCATCCTTGTAGCCGTTCAGAACGCCGATTGCGGAGAGAACATCGACAGCCTCGGTATGGGTGACATCCTTGGCGTCTTTGAAGTCCGCAGTTGCTGCACTCGCAATGGTGGCAAAGCTCAGAATGGTAGCAATGGCCAGAACGAGAGCAAGAACCTTTTTGAAGTTCTTCATTGAGTTTTCCTCCTTGTAAATTTTAGTCGTTGTGTTCTCCGCTGCATAGCAGGCGCATGGCACAACTACTATCTGTCGGTATCATAATTCAAACCCTCCCAAAGGTCAAGAGCCCGGGAGGGTTTGTAATCTGATTGTAACAAAGCGGGGTTTATGTAACATTCGGGGACATGCCCGCGCGAAAACGGAAAAACGCCGCGCGTACCGGCCCTTTCAGGCTTATTAGATGTACTGCTGCGTGACGACGTCAATGATGCCGCGCGTGGTGATGCGCAGCGTCGGGATGACGGGCAGCGCCATGAAGCTCAGCGTCATGAACGGGTCGATGCCGTGGCCGACGCCCAGCGCGTGCGCGGCGTCCTTGGCGGCCTCGAGCTTTTCATTGACCTCGACCAGCGGCGAGTCGCTCATGATGCCGGCCAGCTCCAGCACCAGTTCGCTCTTCACCTGTTCGTTCTCCGTCACAACAATACCGCCGTGATTCTCCACGATGCGGTTGACCGCAAAGGCCATATCCTTCGAGTTCGTGCCGACGACGATGATGTTATGCGAGTCGTGGGAGATCGACGTTGCGACCGCGCCGGATTTCAGGCCGTAGCCCTGAATATAGCCGAGGCCGATATGGTGCGTATTCTTGTGCCGCTCGACGACGGCGATCTTGAGAACGTCCTTCTCCGTGTCCACCTTGTCGGCGTAGCCGTTGTCGGTGGTGACGATCTCGCCGGGGACCATGCCGATGACCGCGCGCGGACGCACGTCGCGGAAGTCCTCCTCCGTCAGCGGCGTGACGTGGAAGGTGTCGTGGGCGCGCTGGTCGAGATACTCCTCGATCTGCGGCTTCGGGAAGTCCTTCAGCTGGCCGTGGTCATAGTACAGCACGCCCTTCTTAAAGACCATTTCCACGTTGAAGTCCCGGAAATTGTCGATGATGGCGAAGTCGGCCAGATAGCCGGGCGCGATGGCGCCGCGGTTATTGAGCAGGAAGTAGCGCGAGGCGTGATGGCAGGCGGCCTTGACGGCGATGATCGGATCGACGCCGTATTTGTTGATGGCCTCGCGGCAGATATAGTCGATGTGGCCCTTTTCGAGCAGGTCGCTCGGGTGCTTGTCGTCGGTGCAGAACATGCAGCGGTCGGCGTACTGCGGCGTGAGCAGCGGCGCCAGCGCCTCGAGATTGCGGGCGGCGGTGCCCTCGCGGATCATGATGAACTGGCCGCGGCGGAGCTTCGCCAGCGCGTCCTCGATGTCGGAGCACTCGTGGTCGGAGTAGACGCCCGCGGCGATGTAGGTGTCAAGATCCTTGCCCGTCAGGCCCGGCGCGTGACCGTCGATCTTCTTGTGGTGAGCCTGCGAGGCGATGATCTTCGAGACGACCTCCGCGTCGTTGTGGATGACGCCGTAGGCGTTCATCATTTCCGCCAGACCCTGTACGCGCGGATAATCATAGAACGAGTCGATGGCGCGGTAGTCGAGGTTTGCGCCGGATTCGTCCATCGGCGTCGCCGGAACGCAGGACGGCAGCATGAACCGCACATCGATCGGCAGGCCCTCGGTGGCCTGGAACATGTAGTCGATGCCGTCGGTACCCATGACGTTGGTGATCTCGTGGGGGTCGGTAATGACGGTGGTCGTGCCGTGCGGCAGGACGGCCTTCGCAAATTCACGCGGAGAAACAAGACTCGACTCGAGATGGATGTGCGCATCGACGAAGCCCGGGCACACGATCTTGCCGGTCATGTCCAGCTCCTGTTCGCCCTCATACTCGCCCATGCCGACGATCAGGCCGTTTGCAACCGCGATATCGCAGGTACGCAGCTCATTGGAGAATACGTTCACATAGGTCGCGTTCTTGAGCACCAGATCGGCCTTTTCCCGGCCGGAGGCCGCCTCGATCACGCGCTGCTTTTTCAGCAGCTTTCTCTGAATTTTTCCTGCATAGCTTTCCATGGGAGCCGCCATTGTAAGATCCGTCCTTTCGTGTTAAGCAATTCTTGTGGCTTATATTAGCAGAGATTATAGCACTGTTCGCCGTTTCTGTCCATGTTCAAATTCAACGAATTAAACCGCAGTTTTTTTCCGTTTTGCCCGTGTGCGTGACAAGCCGCGTGCGGTGTGGTATAATGTCAGAAAAGAACGCGCGCACGGCGCGCACGGAAACGGGGCGTTTTCATGAAGCTTCTCATGCATATCTGCTGCGCGCCATGCGCAAACATGCCCATCGACGCGCTGCGCGCCGACGGGATCGACCTGACCGGCTACTGGTATAATCCGAATATCCATCCCTTCACCGAGTACCGCGCCCGGCGCAACTGCTTACAGGAATACGCAAAAACCATCGAGCTGCCGCTTCTGGTGCGCGACGACTACGGTCTGCGGCCCTTCGTCCGCGCGGTCGCGGAGGATATCTCCGACCGCTGCGTCAAATGCTATGAAATGCGTCTGTTCGAGGCGGCGCGCATGGCGAAGGAGGGCGGCTTTGATGCCTTCACGTCCTCGCTTTTTATCAGCCCCTACCAGCAGCATGAGCTGATGCGCGACGTGGCCTACCGCGCCGCCGAGGAATACGGCGTGCAGTTCTATTATCAGGACTTCCGCCCCATGTTCCGCGACGGCCAGACCCGCGCACGGGAGCTGGGCTTCTATATCCAGAAATACTGCGGCTGCGTGTTCTCCGAACAGGAGCGGTATCAGAAGCCTTCGCGGATTATTCCATAACAAGCGCTGCACATTGCATCGGCACGGCGTGCCGAGCCTCCGACAGCGTGTTTCGGATGCGCCGAAGGCGCGGTGTGTCTCCGACGGCCCATTCTTTTCTGTCTTGCCAGAAAAGAATGGGGAGAAAAGAGGCGCTGGAGAACGAAATAGCGCTGTCGCGCAGAAAAGGCATTTTGATTCTGCGTACCATTCACCGAAAGCGCATCCCGCAAGGAACGCCCTTCGGGCGGACCGTCTAATTGGGTTTCCCAAGCGCACAATATTCCGTGCGAGTTGTTCCGTTTGCGCCTGTTGAATATTTGACGTATGGAATTCGGACAATCTTTGTTCTATTGAGGGCCGTAGGGGACGATGCCCACATCGTCCCGGCAGAATATGTTGTTTTACGAAAATCTTCGGCGAATTCGTAATTTTTATTGGGTCGATGTGGGCATCGTCCCCTACAAATGCGGTCTACTTGAGGTCAGGCCGTTTCTGCTCCGCAGTCTCTATCGGTTGCGGAAGAGAAACGAGCCAAGCAAAAAAGGCCAAAGGTTAGAGGCTCAGGCGCGAAGCGCTATTCGCGTCCCCAGCGTCTCTTTTTTGCATACTTTTTTCTGACAAGCCAGAAAAAAGTATGCCGCCGGAGGCATCCTGCGCCCTCCGGCGCAAAAACCAAGCCCGAAGGCCTTCTGCCTCCGGGCTTCCTTTCTTATTGCAGCGGCAGCACATACGTCACGCCGCAGATATCCGCGCAGCGGACGTCCTCTCCGGCCGTCAACGCGGCGGAATCGGAAAATGCTCTTGCCCAGCCGTTTCCGATGCTGCTGCGCACACTCAGAGGCTCCGCCTCTGTGACCGTTCCGTCCGCGCAGCGCAGCACGAGCACGGCGTCGATCACGCCGTCGCCGTCATAGTCGATCACCGTCACGACCGCGCCGTAGGGCAGCTCACTCAGCACGCCCGCGTCCGCAGCGTTGTAATCGAGATAATACTGCGTCGCCGCGTCGAGCGTCAAGCCCGCCTCCGCGCAGCGCGCCTCCAGCCTTCCCGCGTCCATCACGGTCAGCGAACGCTCCGTGACCGATTCCGCAGGCGTTCCGAGCAGGCGGCCGTTCCGGAGGTAGATATCCACCCGGTGTCCGACCAGACCAAGGCCCGTGGACACGGCGAACTCCTTGTGCCCCTCCAGCTTGGTCACGCCCTTTTTCAGCGCCGCGTCCGTCTGCGTCAGATCGGCGCACTCGTTCCCGGTCAGCACCGCCGTATAGCGCACCGCGCCGAAGCGCTCCTCCAGATAGGTCTTGGGATTCATCAGCTCGTCGAGCACATATCTTGCCGTGCCGTCCGTCGCCGGGCACTGCATCGCGTTATAAATGAGCAGACAGGCGTCGTCGCGCGTCACCGGCTCGTCGTACTGTCCCGTAAAGCTGTGGTAAACGCCGTTTTCCTCGGCATCGGCATTGACGCGCGCAGCCCAGCCTGCGCCGGTATAGCGCGAGGCATCGAAGCCCACCGCCGCCAGCAGCATCTTGGCCAGCTCCTGCGCCGTCACATTGTCCTTCGGGCGGAACAGTCCGCCGGAGCCGCCGACGATGCCCTCGCCGGCGCAATAGGCAATATAATCCTTCGCCCAGCTGTCGTTCGTATCCGCAAAGGAGACCCACGAGGCAGGCTCGGGCGTATCCGTGCAGAAAAACGCGATCAGCTTCGCCGTCTCCGCACGGGTGATCGGCGCGCCGGGCTGGAAGCTTCCGTCCTTATATCCGCCGATCAGCTCCAGCTCCACCAGCATCTGCACCGCATAGCCGTTGCGGATCTCGGCCTGATCCGAGAACGCCGTATCCCGCTCCGCAGCGCCTGCCGGCAGCGCCAGCAGCACGAGCAGGCATACCGCCAGCATCGTGTAAAAAAGCCTCTTCATTCCCGGCCCCTCCTTTCGTGGACAATCCTGCCGTTTTTTCCAGTATAAGCAGTGCGGGCCGGAAGCGCAAGGGTCTGCGCGGGATTGTAACATAATTGTAACGAAGCCGTCTTTCCTGTGCAAAAGCTGTGATATTCTGTGGATAAATGTTGAGAAAAGCAGGAAATCCGCTCAGTTATCCACAGACTCTCCCAGCCGGAACAGGTAATTCATCAGACTGAACGCCGCCGTGAACGGCCGCATGAAATTCCACACGCCCAGCCCGTGCAGCCCATATTCCGCCGGGAGACGGAACTTCGCAAGGCAGCTGCGCGGGTCCTCGAACCAGACCTCGTGTACCTGTCCGTCCGGGCCGGTGTATGTGAACCACGGCGTCTGCGCCGTCTCGTCGAAGCGGATCTCCGCGCCGACGCGCACCGCGAGCTGCACCGCCGCCTCGTTCCCGATCAGCTCCGCGCGCGTGCTGCCCGCCTGATACGGCAGCGTCCAGTCGTATGCGTAATTCGGGAAGCCCATGAAGATTTTCTCCGGCGGCATCTCCGAGACCGCGTAGTCCAGCACGCGCCGGACTGCTGCCAGCGGCGCGACCGCCATCGGCGGGCCGTAGGTGTAGCCCCATTCATAGGACATCACCAGCACATAGTCGGCGTTCCGCGCGAGCTTCGCGTAATCATGGC
>OIWM01001236.1_pt1 | contig 26286 bp, 26 predicted proteins | sample 1587451 | NCBI WGS metagenome assembly OIWM01 (sample SAMEA3888907, study PRJEB22519) | human gut metagenome | biome: human gut; feature: human-associated habitat; material: faeces | place: Denmark | collected 2011
CATAGCCAGTACAGTAAGTCCCCGAGGCAGATTGGAGCCACGTATGGATATCAAGGTTTCTGGACGCAAGACGACGGTAACCGATGCTCTGCGTGCGCATGTGGATGAGAAGATCGGCGAGGCGCTCAAGGTTTTCGATATCGAGCCCATGACGGTCGACGTTGTACTTCGCTATGAGAAGAACCCCTCGAACCCCAACCCGGCAATCGTCGAGGTTACGGTTCGTGCCCGCGGTTCGGTGATTCGCGTTGCCGAGCACGGTGCAGATATGTACGCCGCCATCGACCTCTCCGCCGATAAGGTCACCCGCCAGCTGCGCAAGTTCAAGACCAAGGTTGTGGACAACCGCCAGGGCGGTGCCAGCGCCGCGGATGTCGCACCGGTCGAGCGCGTTGAGGATCTGGCCGACCTGCTGCTGCCCGAGGAAGAGGACGACCTGCTCGTCCGCGAGAAGGTTATCGACGTCACCCCGATGACTGAGGAGCAGGCGCTGGTGCAGACAGATCTGCTGGGCCACGACTTCTACGTGTTCGAGAACGCGACGACCGGTCTCATCAATGTGGTATATCACCGTAAGAATGGTGGATATGGCATCATCAAGCCCCGCATCGAAACACTTGACGAGTAAAATACGTTAACTTGCATGAGTTAACGGTTGGCGGCCACCCGCATGGGATGGCCGCCTTTTTACGTAAGGAGTCGCTTTGATGGACAAGGCTGCATCCGCCGGTCATTCGAACCGTTGCCGCATCGTCGTCGATACCTGCTGCGACTTTAGCCCCGAGGTCGCCGCGAACCTCGATGTCGATATCTTGGGCTTCCCCTTCATTATCGATGGCGAAGAGCGCACGGACGACATCTGGTCGAGCATCACACCCAAGGAGTTCTACGACCGGATGCGCGCCGGTGCCCGCGTGTCCACCTCGGCTGTGTCGCTCGGTCGCTATATCGAGTTCTTTACCGAGTGCGCCAAAGAAGGCACGCCCACGGTCTACCTGTGCTTTACCTCGGCGCTGTCGTCGAGCTACAACTCCGCGTGCCAGGCGGCAGATGCCGTGCGCGCCGAGTATCCCAACTTCGAGCTCTACGTGGTCGACAACGCTCTGCCCTGCGCGACCGGCGCGCTTTTGGCGCTCGAGGCCGTGCGCCAGCGTTCGGCGGGACTGACCGCCAAGCAGCTGGTCGATTGGGCAAACGAGGCAAAGACTTATGTCCACGGCTACTTTACGCTCGAGAGCTTCGATGCGCTGGCTGCCGGCGGCCGCATTCCGCCCGCGGCGGCGCAGCTCACGGCAAAGCTCGACGTCAAGCCCGAGCTCTCTTACGACCTTGCCGGCTCGCTGTCGCTGATCGGCGTCAACCGCGGCCGCAAGAAGGCGCTCAAGTCCATCCTCAAGTCGTTCCGCGAGAACTACGTGCCCGATCGCACCATGCCCATCGCCATCATGACGGCCGATGCCGAGAAGGACGGCGACTGGCTCGAAGCTGCCATCCGCAAGGAGGAGGGCTGCGCCGACGTCACGATCATTCGCGGCTCCGTGGGCCCTACTATCGGCTCGCACGTGGGCCCCGGCATGGTGGGCTGCGCATTTTGGGGTAAGAACCGCGCCGACAAGGCGTCGCTTTCCGACCGCATCGCCCGTCGCGTGCGCGGCCAGTAGGCGGGCGCTACGACCGCAGGCGCCCCGCAGCTCAAGCGCTGGCGCTGAGTATTCAACCTGGTAACAACACCCAACCCAAAAGGAAAGGTTTCATGGCAAACAAGCTCTCCGTCGCATTTATCGGCACCGGAATCATGGGTGCCCCCATCGCCGGCCACATCCTGGATGCCGGCTATCCCGTCACGGTCAACAACCGCACCAAGTCCAAGGCTGCTGCGCTTATCGAGCGCGGTGCCGCCTGGGCCGATACGCCGGCCGATGCCGCGGCGAACGCCGATGTCGTCTTTACCATGGTGGGCTATCCCTCCGAGGTCGAGGAGCTCTACCTGGCGGGCGACGGCCTGCTTGCGTGCACCAAGCCGGGCGCGGTCTTGATCGATCTCACCACGAGCTCGCCCGAGCTCGCCCGTGACATTGCCGAGGCCGCCCAGGTTTCTGGTCGCATGGCGTTTGACTGCCCCGTCACCGGCGGCGAGTCGGGCGCTATCGCCGGTACGCTCACGGCTATCGTGGGCGCTACCGAGAACGACATCGCGCCGGTCCGCGATATCCTTGCCACCTTTGCGGCTAACATCTGCTGCTTCGACGGCGCCGGCAAGGGCCAGGCTGCCAAGCTCGCCAACCAGGTGTCGCTGGGCGCCTGCATGGTCGGCATGGCAGACGCCATGGCATTTGCCGAGCTGAGCGGCCTTGACCTGGAGAAGACCCGCCAGATGATCCTGGGTGGTACCGGCAAGTCCGGCGCCATGGAGAGCCTGGCGCCCAAGGCGCTCGACGGCGACTATAAGCCCGGCTTTATGGTCGAGCACTTCATTAAGGACCTGCGTCTGGCGCTCGCCTACGCCGATGACCGCGAGCTCGCGCTGCCCGGCGCCGACGTCGCCTTTACGCTCTACGACATGCTCGACGCCATCGGTGGCGCCAAGCTGGGCACCCAGGCCATCACGGTCCTCTACAAGGAGGAGGCCGACGCCGTCGCCGCCGGTCTGGACTGGTCGCAGTATCGTCCCGAAGAGCACGGTGCTCACGAGGACGGCTGCGGTCGCGGCGAGCACGGCGACGACCACGAGTGCGGTTGTGGCCACCACCATGGCGAGGATCACGAGTGCTGCGGCGGCCACGGCCATGATGACGGCCACGAGTGCTGCTGCGGCCACCATCACGGGGAGTAGCACCCATGAGCTGGACGTTCGTGGTGCTCGCGCTGGTGCTCTTTATCTTTGCGATTTACATTGGCTTTTTGTGCGGCCAGTGGGCCTGCGAAAAGCGCGTGATCACCAAGCGCGACTACTGGATCGCCAATTTTGCAGGAGCGGCGGCAGTCGTCCTACTGACCTGGGTGTTCTCGCTGTTCCCGCTGGTGCAGTTTGCGCCGATCGGCTGGCTCGGCGGCTTTATCGCCGGTCTTAAGATGAGCTTTGGCGAGTCCGTCGGTCCGTGGCGCAAGCACGACGAGGTTTTTAACGTCAACAAGGCTCATCGCGCCGCCGCCGACGCGGGCGACGCCGAGGAGCGCCGCCGTGCGCGTCGCAATGGCGCGGCCGACCGACAGCTCATCTCGGTCACCGATGACAGCAAGGGTGCTGGCAAGCACGCTAAGAAATAGTAAGAAGAGGTAACTATGGCAGAAAACAAAGACGAACAGCTCACCGACGAGGAGCTGGCACAGCTTCAGCTGGCAGAGGAGAACGAGAACGCCGTCGACCGTCTGGTCAAGGAGCTCGGCTGCCCCACGCGCCGCATCCGCCAGTTTGCCGCCCGCGTGCTGCACCTGCTTGCCGAGCGCGATCCGCAGCGCGTCGTGCCCTGCGTGCCCGCGCTAATCGAGGCGCTCGACCGCCCCGAGGCGCAGACCCGCTGGGAGGCCCTCGATGCCCTGGCGGCTCTCGCTACCACCTGCCCCGAGCAGATGGGCGATGCCTTTGAGGGCGCCGAGACCGCGCTGTTCGACGAGCTTTCCTCCACGCTGCGCTATGCCGCCTTCCGCCTACTGTGCGTGTGGGGCGCCACGAGCGTCGAGCGTTCGCGCGAGGCTTGGCCCATCCTGGACGAGGCCATCCAGTGCTACCACGGCGACCTCGAGTATCGCGACATGCTCGGTTGCCTGTACGAGTTTGGCCAGGGCGAGATTGACGCCGAGGTTGCCGAGAAGCTCGCGCTGCGTCTTAAGTTCGATGCCGAGAACGGCAAGGGCAGCTATCTCAAGGCCCGTTCGAGCGAGATTTGCGAAATGCTTGTTAAACGTTTTGGCCTGGATCTCTCCAAAAAGAAGAAGCGTGCTAGCGTTAAAAAATCTGACGACGCCGAAGACGAGGAGTAACAGATTATGGCGCACGATGTAGTCCTGATTCCCGGTGACGGTATCGGTCCCGAGATTACGCAGGCCATGCGCCGCGTGGTCGAGGCTACCGGTGTCCAGATCAACTGGAACGTCCAGGAGGCCGGCGCCGGCGTCATGGACGAGTTTGGCACGCCGCTGCCCCAGCATGTGCTCGATGCGGTCGCCGAGACCAAGGTTGCCATCAAGGGCCCCATCACCACGCCGGTCGGCACGGGTTTCCGTAGCGTTAACGTCGCCCTGCGCAAGCATTTCGACCTGTACGCTTGCGTGCGCCCCTGCCTGTCGCAGCCGGGCGACGGCTCGCGCTTCCGCGATGTCGACCTGGTCATCGTGCGCGAGAACACCGAGGACCTCTACGCCGGCATCGAGTTCGATGAGGGCGCTGCCGAGGTCGAGGAGCTCTCGCAGCTCGTTGAGCGTTCGGGCCAGAAGACCTTCGCCGCTGATTCCGCCATTTCAATTAAGCCGATCTCCATCGCCAAGAGCCGCCGCATTGTGGAGTATGCCTTTGAGTATGCCCGCCGCTGCGGTCGCAAAAAGGTGACGGCCGTGCACAAGGCCAACATCATGAAGGCGACCGACGGCCTGTTCCTGCGCGTGGCGCGCGAGGTGGCCGCCAACTATCCCGATATCGAGTTCAACGACAAGATTGTTGACGCCACCTGCATGGGCCTGGTCCAGAACCCCAATGACTTCGATGTCCTGGTGCTGCCCAACCTGTACGGCGACATCGTGAGCGACCTGTGCGCCGGCCTGGTGGGTGGCTTAGGCATGGCCCCCGGCTCCAACATCGGTGCCGACTGCGCCATCTTCGAGGCTACGCACGGCTCCGCGCCCGATATCGCTGGCCAGGATATCGCCAACCCCACAGCCGAGATCCTCTCTGCTGCGATGATGCTCGATCACCTGGGCGAGAACGACGCTGCCAATCGCATTCGTGCCGCCGTATCTGCCACGCTCGACGAGGGCGAGCAGGTTACCGGTGACGTGCGTCGTGCCCAGACCGGCTCCGTTGAGGGCGCTGTGGGCACGCAGGCTTTTGCCGATGCCGTTATCGCGCACCTGGTCTAAGGTACGCACGCTGCAAACGCCTAAATAGTACTTAAGTGTTTGCGTATAACCTAAGAATCAATACGCCCGGCGCTCTGCCGGGCGTATTCTATTGGGGACTATGTTTCCTAACAAGGAGTAACTGATATGGGTCTGATTCAAAAGAAGGACGAGAAGGACGAGATCGACGGCATCCAGATCATCGAGCGCGGCGAAGGCCCCGACGGTGACGAGGACGAGAAGATCGACCTGGTCGCCGGCACGTCTGCCGAACATATTGCCGCCGGCACGACCGCCGAGGAGGAGGACGCTCGCCTGGAGGCAAAGATCGCCGCGGACGCCGCCGACGAGAACCTCATGCCCGAGGAGCAGGACGAGGACGACGACTCCGACGCGGACGGCCACGCTTGCAAGCAAAAGAAGACGATGATTGCCGCCTTTGTGGTCGCCGTCGTGATCGCTGCCGTGGTCGGCTTCTTTATCGGCAACGGCGGCTTTGGCGGCAAGGGCGTCGGCTCGGCGACCCTTACCGAGGACCAGCTCGATTCGACCGTGGCAAGTTATAGCTACAACGGCAAGAAGAGCGACATCACCGCGCGTGAGGCCATCGAGAGCCAGTACAGCCTCGACACCGTCAAGGACGATGACGGCAACTACACCGCTCCGTCTGCCGACGTTATCCTGTCCTACGTGCGCAACCAGATTCTGCTGGACGCTGCCGAGGACGAGGGCATTACCGTCTCTTCCAAGGAAATGAAGCAGTACGCCGAGGATTCCATCGGCACCTCCGACTACAAGACCATGGCCACGCAGTACGGCGTGTCCAAGGACCAGGCCAAGCAGATCGTCCGTCAGTCCGCGACGCTGCAGAAGCTCTACAAGAAGAAGGTGGGCGATAGCTCCGCAAGTATGCCGACCGCCCCGACCGAGCCTTCTGACGGCAACGAGGAGACCGCGAGCAAGGACTACGCCGACTACATCATCAACCTTGCCGGCGACGAGTGGGATAGCGAAAAGGGTACCTGGAAGGACGCCGATAGCACCTACGCTAAGGCCTTCGCTGACGATGCCTTTACGGCCGATAGCGCTACCTATAAGCAGGCCATGACCGCCTATTACACCGCCTACCAGCAGTATTCCTCGCAGGCTTCGAGCGCCAGCTCCAAGTGGACCGAGTATGCTAACGGCCTCTACGCCAAGGCCAACATCAGCATCTACGGCCTGTTTGCGTAAGGTTTGCCTGCACTACTGCGCGCTAACCGATCTACCTGATTGAGCCCGCTAGAACGGACAACGTTCTAGCGGGCTTTTTTGTTACCGAAACCGTTAGGGTAGGCCTCGCACCCGCGCAAATGCTTCATCGGGCCCCCCGATTCATCTGGGAAAACAACTGCAAACGATTGCAAGTAACCGGTGAACGGTCGAAAACTACCGTTCACCGATAATCTCAAAACTGGTTCTAACTGGTATTAAGTCAAAAAGACCAATTCACATATCTTCGCAATGACCTGCAATTTTTCTACACGCTATTTTTAGCCGCCCTGCGTTGTTTAGGGACAGGAAAAGTTCCGATCTTTTGCCAAAGCGTTTCGAAACGGTTTCAAAACCGCAGGTAGAAGTGTTAACGACCGGTAAACGGTCGAAATATCACCGTGAGCGGTGCAAAAACGTTTTACCGTATGAATCAACGAAAGCGACCTCTTCTGGGGTGATATAGTGACAACAACACGTCACGTGGTTACTACCAGTTTAGAAACCACTGGTCTTCAAAGAACGCTTTCTAAGAAGCTTTAAGGGCGAGCGCCCGCTGGCTTCCGAAAATCATCGGACTCAGATTGTACACACCTTCGGAAGGGAAATTTGAATGGTTGGCTTTATTCTTACCGGTCATGGACAGTTCGCACCCGGCCTAGCTAGCGCTATCGCTATGGTTGCCGGCGACCAGCCTGCTTTTACCGTCGTTCCTTTTGAGGGCGACCAGGCCGCATCCTACGGTGAGGATCTCCGCGCCGCTATTACCGCCATGCGCGAGGAGTGCGATGGCGTGCTCGTCTTTACCGACTTGCTCGGTGGTACCCCGTTCAACCAGTCGATGATGATTGCCCAGGATGTCGACAACGTCGAGGTTCTGACTGGCACCAACCTTCCCATGGTTATTGAGCTTCTGTTCCTCCGCGGCAATGCCACGCTCGCCGAGCTTGGCGAGCAGGCCGTGACCGTTGGCCAGACGGGCATCACCGCCCAGACGGTCGCATCCGTTGCCGGCTCCGAGGAAGAGGATATCTTCGGCGACGAGGACGGCATCTAATGGCCGATTTCGGAGCCAACGTCCTGAGCTCCTCGGTCGCCCTTTTAGGCCTGCTTGTCATCATGGGCTTGATTTACACCATCTGGTCGCAAATCAACATGAAGAAGAAGCAGAAGTACTTCAAGGAGCTGCACACCGAGCTCAAGCCGGGTCAAGAGGTTCTTTTCGCCGGCGGTATCTACGGAACCGTCAAAGGCATCGAAGGCGAGAAGGTCCAGATCAAAGTCCGATCCGGAGCCGTCGTAGATGTTTCGCGTTACGCGATTCAGGAGATCAAGTAACTGTCGTCAGCAAATAACGAAAGGAAGCTGATCAACATGGCAGAACCCAACATTCTTCTTACCCGCATCGATAACCGACTGGTTCATGGTCAGGTTGCCACCCAGTGGAACTCCACCCTGGGCTCCAACCTCATCCTCGTCGCCAACGACGACGTGGCGTCCAACACCATGCGCCAGAACCTCATGAAGATGGCCGCTCCCGCCGGCGTCGCTACGCGTTTCTTCTCCCTGCAGAAGACCATCGACGTCATTGGCAAGGCGAGCCCGCGCCAGAAGATCTTCATCGTGGCCGAAACACCGGAAGACGTGCTTACGCTCGTCAAGGGCGGTGTGCCTATAAAGAAGGTAAACATCGGCAACATGCACATGTCGGAAGGAAAGCGCCAAGTCGCCACCTCCGTCGCAGTTAACGACGAGGATGTCGCTGCGTTTAAAGAGCTGCAGGAATTGGGGGTGGAGTTGGAGATCAGGCGCGTTCCGAGCACGCCTGTTGAGGACACGAGCAAGCTCTTCTCGTAATCCTCGTGATCCACGTTGTCAGGAGTGAAACCCTGACGTTCTGTACGTGAAATCCAAAGTGCGTACATACATTTTGAAAGGAGGAGCAAGATGGAATACTCGATCATCCAGATCGCTCTGGTCTTCGTCGTCACGTTCATCGCGGCAATCGACCAGTTTGACTTCCTCGAGTCTCTCTATCAGCCCATCGTCACCGGCGCCGTCATCGGTCTTATCCTTGGCGACCTCAACACCGGTCTTCTCGTGGGTGGTACCTATCAGCTCATGACGATCGGCAACATGCCGATCGGAGGCGCTCAGCCGCCTAACGCCGTCATCGGCGGCATCATGGCAGCCATTCTCGCTATCGCCACGGGCCTCGAGCCCAACGCGGCAGTCGGCCTCGCCATTCCGTTCGCTCTGCTTGGCCAGCTTGGCGTTACCCTGGTCTTCACGCTTATGTCCCCGCTTATGTCCACGGCCGATAACATGGCTCACAACGCGGACACCAAGGGCATCGAGCGCCTGAACTACTTCGCCATGGCTCTGCTCGGCCTGATCTTCGCTGTCGTCGTCACCCTGTTCTTCATCGCTGGCGCTACCATCGGTCAGACCATCGCTTCTGCCATCCCGACTTGGCTGCAGACCGGTCTGTCCGCTGCAGGCGGCATGATGCGCTTCGTCGGCTTCGCCGTCCTGCTCAAGGTTATGATGAACCGCGATATGTGGGGCTTCTTCCTCATGGGCTTTGGCCTCGCGCTCATCACCGTTGCCAACGATTCGCTGGCAACCCCTGCTCTGCTCATCCTCGCTCTCATCGGCTTCGGCATCGCTTTCTGGGACTTCCAGCAGCAGACCGAGCTGAAGGGTGCAGCTGTTTCTGACGGAGGTGACTTCGAAGATGGCATCTAATGAGTATGTGATCCCGGAGCACTACGAGGATCTCACTCCTGCTCCGCAGCTCGACCAGAAGACCCTCAACAAGATGGCTTGGCGCTCCTGCTTCCTGCAGGCATCGTTCAACTACGAGCGCATGCAGGCCGCTGGCTGGCTTTACTCCATCATCCCCGGTCTGGAGAAGATCCACACCAACAAGAACGACCTCGCGGCTTCCATGAGCCACAACCTGGAGTTCTTCAACACCCACCCGTTCCTCGTCACCTTTGTTATGGGCATCGTGCTTTCGCTCGAGCAGAACAAGGTTGACATCCCCACGATCCGCGCCGTCCGCGTCGCCGCAATGGGCCCGCTCGGTGGTATCGGTGACGCCCTGTTCTGGCTGACGCTCGTGCCTATCACGGCCGGCATCACCTCCAACATGGCCATCAACGGCAACGCCGCTGCGCCGATCATCTTCCTGGTGATCTTCAACGCCGTCCAGTTCGCTCTGCGCTTTTGGCTCATGAACTGGTCCTACAAGCTTGGCACCAGCGCTATTGACGCTCTGACCGCCAACATGCAGGCCTTCACGCGTGCCGCTTCCATCATGGGCGTCTTCGTCGTCGGTTGCCTGGTCGTCACCATGGGTGGCACCCAGATCAACCTCCAGATCCCCAACGGCACCACCCGTGGCCTCTCCGCCACTACCGTGATCGTCTCCGAGAAGGAGGCCAAGAACTTCACCGGTATGGAGGGCATCGATACCGAGACCGCTGAGGCCGGTACCATCGCCATGACCGATAAGGACGGCAACGCCCTTACCGCTTCCGATGCCGACGGCAACGCTGTCGAGTGCGGCGTCACCGATCTGGGTAACGGCATGGAGTCCGTGACCTACGGCACCGTTACCGAGGATCCGGTCAACTTCTCTGTTGCCGACACCCTCAACACCATCGTCCCGAAGCTCGTCCCGCTTATGCTTACGCTGCTGCTTTACTACATGTTCGCTAAGCACAGCTGGACCCCGACCAAGGGCATTCTCCTGCTCTTCGTCCTTGGCATCCTGGGCGCTGGCCCGCTTGGTCTCTGGCCGAGCATCTGGTAAGGCTCTAGCTTGAGGGGTGTGTCCCTACGCGGCTCACACCCCGACCCCTTAAGCCATGTGTATGTTAAAAGCCGCGTGCTCGAAAGAGCGCGCGGCTTTTGTTTTCTTGATGATTCGGGTGTGGCAGACAGATAATGCTAAACACCCTAGGTAGTTAGCCGAATTCGAGCAAAAGGGAGGATAGGATGGCGATCGGAGCGCGTAAGCAACCGCTGTACGATCAGCTGGTCGATATTCTGACCGAAAAGATCGACCATGAATATCGCGCCGGTGACATGATTCCTTCCGAGCGCGAACTTTCGGAGCGCTATGGTCTCTCGCGTACTACGGTACGCCTGGCTCTGCAGGAACTGGAGCGTTTAGGACTGGTGGTTCGGCAGCACGGTCGCGGTACCTTTGTGACCGACCGTTCGGCAAAGGCAACCAATCTTATGCAGTCCTACAGCTTTACCGAGCAGATGCGCGCGATGGGTCGCGACCCCGAGACCACGATTCTCGAGTTTTGCGAGATGGAGGCCGAAAAAAATCTGGCCGAGCATATGGGATTGCGTATCGGTGATCGCATTTTTAAGCTTAAGCGCCTTCGTTCTGCCGACAACATGCCCATGATGGTCGAACGCAGCTATCTACCAGTTCGTCAATTTCTGTCTCTAAAGCGACCGCTGCTGGAGCGTAAGCCGCTTTACGATGTGATTGAGCAAGACTTTCAGCAAAAGATACGCGTGGCCGAAGAGGAGTTCTATGCGAGCATAGCCCGTCCCACCGATGCCCACCTTTTGGGAATTGTCGAGGGCTCGCCTGTGCTCGATTTGGTCAGGACTACGTATAACGAGTCAAACGAGGTTGTGGAGTACACACTCTCGGTTGCTCGTGCCGATCAGTTTAAATACAAGGTTTACCACCAGCGTAGCGACTAGTGTTCGCATCGTTTCCATATGATGATTCTTTGCATTTAACTGGTTACTACCAGATAACCAACCGAAGTGTATAATTGCACGTCAGAGGATTACTTCTAGAGAGAGGTATTAGAAATGTTCGAGAAGAGTGTCGAGGAGCTCACCGAGCTCGGCGCCCAGATCACCACGGCCGAGATTGCTCAGCAGCCCGAGCTTTGGCGTGATACGCTCAACATCTATCGCGAGAACAAGGAGGCCATCGAGGCCTTCCTGGCCGAGGCTCGCGCTATGGGCGAGGGTCGTCTGTCCGTTGTCTTCACCGGTGCCGGTACGTCCGACTACGTTGGCGATACCTGCGCCCCGTACCTGCGTCACGCTGGCAACACTGATCTCTACGACTTTAAGCCCATCGCCACGACCGACATCGTGAGCGCCCCGCGCGACTTCCTGCGCGCCGAGGATCCCACGCTCGTGGTTTCCTTCGCCCGCTCTGGCAACAGCCCCGAGAGCCTTGCCGCCGTTGCCGTTGCCAAGGAGCTCGTCCACAACGTCAAGTTCCTCAACATCACCTGCGCTCCCGAGGGCAAGCTCGCCGTCGAGTCTGCCGATGATCCCAACGCGCTGACGCTGCTCATTCCGCGCGCCAACGACAAGGGCTTCGCCATGACCGGTTCTTATTCCTGCATGACCCTGCTCTCTACCCTTATTTTCGACACTGCCTCTGATGAGCAGAAGGCCGAGTGGGTCGAGACGATTGCCAAGATGGGCGAGGAGGTCATCTCCCGTGAGCCCGAGATCGCCGATTACCTGGCTGGCGACTTCAACCGCGTGACCTACTTGGGTTCTGGCTCCTTCGGTGGCCTTGCCCAGGAGAGCCAGCTCAAGATCCTCGAGCTCGCTCACGGTCTGGTCGCTACTTCCTACGACACCTCCATGGGCTATCGTCATGGACCTAAGTCCTTCGTCGACGATAAGACGCTCGTCTTCGTGTTCGTCAATAACGACGCCTACACCCGTCAGTACGACATCGACATCCTCAACGAGATCGGTGGCGACGAGATCGCTCAGCACACCATCGCCGTTCAGCAGGAAGGTGTCACCGTCTATGAGGGTGAGTCCTTCACCTTTAAGGGCTACGAGGCACTTCCCGAGGGCTACCTTGCTCTGCCGTTCGTGATGTTTGCCCAGGCTATCAGCCTGCTCAACTCCGTGCGCGTGGGCAACACGCCCGACACGCCGAGCCCCACTGGCACGGTCAACCGCGTGGTTAAGGGCGTGACGATTCACCCCTTCACCGCTTAATCGCGTCCCCCTGTAAGGGCGCCCGTCCGCTCATAACGGCGGGCGGGCGCTTTTTGTTTTACGTGAGCTGGGTATAAGCATCACCACAGTCAACTGCTTTAGAAGCGAGGAGTGCATATGAGCACGTACGCAATTAAGGCTGACAAGTTCTTCTTGCCGGCAGGCCCGCAACTGGGCGGCTATCTTATGGTCGAGGATGGCGTCTTTGGCGCCTGGCAGGCCGACGAGCCCTCTTGCGAGATTAAGGACTACACGGGATCGTGGATCGCACCGGGTATGGTCGATACTCACATCCATGGCTTCTACAACCACTCAACTACCGATAACGATCCCGAGGGCATCGATATCAGCTCGACCGAGCTCGCCCGTCGCGGCACCACCAGCTGGCTGCCCACGACGTTCACCGATGGCGTCGAGCAGATCAAGGACGCCTGCGCCGCCATCGCTCAGGCGGACGAGGGTCGCGGCCCCGACTTCTGCGGTGCCCGCATTCAGGGCATCTACCTGGAGGGCCCCTTCTTTACCATGAAGCACGTGGGCGCGCAGAACCCCGCTTACCTGATCGATCCCTCCGAGGAGGTCTTCGATCAGTGGCAGGAGGCTGCGGGTGGTCGCATCGTCAAGAGCGCCATGGCGGCCGAGCGCGACGGTGCCGCTGCTTATGCGGCTGCTCTGAATGCCAAGGGTGTGGTGACCAGCATCGGTCACTCCGACGCCACCTACGATGAGTGCATCGCCGCCATCAACGCCGGTGCCAGCTGCTTTACGCATACCTATAACGGTCAGCGCGGGCTGCATCACCGTGAGCCCGGTGTCGTGGGCGCTGCCATGTCCACGCCCGAGACCTACGCCGAGATCATCTGTGACGGCAAGCACGTTAACCCTGCCGCCATCAAGGCGCTGCTGCAGGCAAAGGGCTGGCAACACACGGTGCTCATCACTGACTGCCTGGGCTGCGGCGGCATGCCCGAGGGCAGCTACACCAGTGGTGGCATGGACGTCATCATGAAGGACAACCTGTGCTGGCTCGCCGACGGCAAGAGCATTGCCGGCTCGGTGCTCACGCTTGCCCAGGGCGTCAAGAACATCGTTGACTGGGGCATCGCCAGCGCCGATATCGCCATTCGCATGGCAACCGAGGTGCCGGCACGCTCCGCGCACATCGAGGATAAGTGCGGCAGCATCATGCCGGGTCGCGACGCCGACTTTGTCGTGTTCGACCATGAGCTTACCCTCGTCGAGACGTATGTTGGCGGCCAGAGCGTCGGCAACGCCTTTACCGAGTAACGATAGAAAAAGACGGCGGGCCCGAATCTGCTCGGACCCGCCGTATGGGTTAAACGCTCAAAAGCACCTTCACAGTTACAGCTTGTTAGCGATCTTCTTTGCCGTGCGCTTGACGCCGGCCACCAGGCCTCCTGCAGGATGCTCCTTCTCGTATGCTAGACGCTTCTCGCGCTTGGCGTACTCTTCGACGATGATATCGCCATATTCGTCTTCGATCTTGTCGAAGAAGTCGACGGCGCCCTTAATTTCCTCAGCGGTCGGGTGTCCCTTTTGGACACCGCCGGCGAGTTTGAACGGCCCCCACGTATCAAAGCCGGGGCAGCCGTAGACACCCATAAAGATGGCCTGCCTCATGCGGCAGATGCCATCGATATCCTTGCCGTACCACTTGTTTTTGCCACCGTAGGTCATAAGGCCAAACACCTTGTCTTGCGGCTGCAGCACGTTCGTGAGCACTCGTGCCATGTCCTTGTCGATCTCGGAGTAATAGATGCCCGTGGCGACACCGATCAGATGATATTCGTGCAGGTCGGGGTACTCGTTTTTACCGAGCGCCTTGACGTCGAGGGTATCGATCTCGGGGTGTGCCTCGACGATGGCGTCCACGAGCTTTTTCGTATTGCCGTGATGGCGCGAGGCGTAGAGGATGATGGTTCGCATAAGAAGGCCTTTCAGCTGTAATTGCATCAATGTCTGTATGGTACCCCGTTACATGGCTGGGATACCGGACGCATCGATGAGCGTGCGGGTTTGTCCTTTGGTTAGGGCCGAGACGGGTACTTGCGAGCAAAAAGCAGTTGTTCGAAAGGATGGGCAATGGAATACGCTCTCTCCAACGATTCGATTTCTATTAAGGTGTCCACGGCTGGTGGTTCGTTTACCTCGATCGAGGCCGGAGGTCGCGAGTATTTGTGGCAGGGCGATCCCGCAGTGTGGTCCGGCCAGGCACCGATTTGCTTCCCGATTTGCGGAGGCTTGCGCGACAACAATGCCATGACGTTTGCCGGGCATCACGTGAAGCTCGCCCGCCACGGGTTTGCGCGCAAGCAAGAGTGGAAGCTGCTGAGCCAGAGCGAGAACGAGCTGGCGATGTGCCTGGCTTCGGAGGATAACGCCGCGCTGCTGAGCGATTATCCGTATCCGTTTAAGCTTGTCGCCCGCTATACACTCGAGGATGCTGCCGTGCGCGTTTCCTACGAGGTCACCAACGAGGGCACCGAGGACATGCCGTTCTTTATTGGCGGTCATCCCGGCTTTAGGTGTCCGCTCGATGAGGGCGAGGCCTATACGGACTACGAGTTGCGCTTTGAGAAAGACGAGGCTGCGGAGCTCTGCACCGCCGTTCCCTCGACTGGATTGATTGACGTGGCAAACCGCTCCAAGAACCCCATGGTGGGAAAGACGCTGCCCCTGTCGCACGAGCTCTTCGATTTTGCGGAGACCATCTTTGACGTGCTCGAGAGCCGTCAGGTCACGCTTTCCAAAAAGGGCGAGGACAAGGGCGTCCGCCTGAGCTTTGAGGGCTTCCCATATCTCATTGTGTGGAGCAAGCCCGAGGGCGATTTTGTGGCGGTTGAGCCCTGGGGCGGCCTTTCGACCTGCTCCGATGAGGACGACGTGCTTGAGCATAAGCGCGGCTGCCTTGTCGCCAAGCCCAAGGAGACCGTCGTTCGCTCGTTCACGATTGAGATTCTGTAATTCCGTTTTGTCGACTCGTATCGCGGGGCACAAGGAGCCTGCGAGATAAGGAGCTAAAAATGATCCTCACCGTTACGATGAACCCGTCTGTCGATACGCGCTATCAGCTCGATGAGCTCATTATCGACGACGTCAACCGTGTGACGCCCGAAAAGACCGCCGGCGGCAAGGGCCTCAACGTGGCCCGCGTGCTGGGTCAGCTGGGCGACGACGTTGTGGCAACCGGTCTGCTCGGCGGCCACATGGGCGCCTACATGGCTGAGCTCATGGACGCCAACGGTATTAACAACGACTTTGTGCCCATCAAGGGCGAGACTCGAATTTGCCTCAACATTCTCCACGCCGGCAACCAGACCGAGCTGCTCGAGAGCGGCCCGACAATTGCCCCCGAGGAGCTCGATGCCTTTACCGCCAAGTTTACCGAGCTTGCAGGTAAGGCCGACGTCGTCACCATCTCGGGTTCGCTGCCCCGCGGCGTCGAGGCGGACTACTACGCCAAGATCACGGGCATTGCCGAGAACGCCGGAGCCAAGGTGCTGCTCGATACCTCGGGTGCCTCGCTCGAGGCTGCGCTCAAGTCCGAGGTTAAGCCCGAGCTGGTCAAGCCTAACCTGACCGAGATCAACGGCCTTCTGGGCACGAGCTTTACCACCGACGATGTGGACGAGCTCCGCGCCGCGCTCGCTTCTGACGCCCGCTTCTCCGATATCCCCTGGGTCGTCGTGTCCATGGGCGCTGCCGGCTCCGTTGGCTTCCACAATGGCCGTGCGTTCCGCGCAAAGACGCCCGATATCCCTGCCGTTAACGCAACGGGCTCTGGTGACTCCACTATCGCAGGCTTCGCGCATGCCATCGCTGCTGGCGCAGACGACGAGACGGTGCTGCGAACCGCCAACACTTGCGGCAAGCTCAACGCCATGGATCCTATGACCGGCCATCTGGTCATGGACCGTTGGGACGAGGTCTACAACGGCGTTGTCGTGACCGAGCTGTAAGGGCTTGGGCGTCGGTCCCGGCATCGCTTGCTAGCTCATGTCGACGACAAGTGCGATAGCATTATGTCGGGGCGCGACGCCGACGTTGTCGTGTTCAATCCCGACCTTACCCTGGTCGAGACGTATGTGGGCGGCAACAGCGTCGGTAACGCGTTTATCGAGTAGCCGCCAAAGAAACGATCCGAGAGGGGATTTAGATGATTTACGGTGCATTGGGCGATATCGAGGAATACCGCGGAATGCTCAAGGGCCTCGATGTGCTGATTGACTGGCTCGAGGAGAACGATCCGGCGCAGCTCGAGGTCGGCAGCCATCCGATTCTGGGCGACAAGGTCTATGCGAACGTCATGGCTCCCACGACGCGTCCCGAGGCCGAGGCTCACTATGAGACGCATCAGCGCTATCACGACCTGCAGATCGATGTCGAGGGTCGCGAGGCCTTTAAGGTCGCTACGGGCAGCTTGACGCTGGTCCAGGAGTTTGACGAGAAGGACGACTACGATCTGGTCGATTCCGACGCCTCGATCGCCGGCGATCTTGCTGACGATAAGTTTGCACTGTTCGTTGCCGGCGAGCCTCATATGCCCACGCTCGAGTTCCCGGACGATGGCGCGCAGCCGGTCAAGAAGATCTGCTTTAAGCTGCTTGCAGATGCTTACTGGGAGGAGTAACGAACTGCTCGGCTGAGCTGTTCGTGTTGTGAGCGTTTTCCTTTGGAGGAGCGCGCTTAGGCCCCGCTGATCGCGGTTCCTTTGGGGATTGCGGCTGGCGGGGCTTTCTGTTTTTGAGTAGGGGAGTTGAGGCCGTTACGATACGTGGACTGGCACGCACGCACTCAAAATCGGCAACAAAAAAGCCGCCCGAAGGCGGCTATCTTGTGTAATGGAGCCAGCGACCGGGCTCGAACCGGTGACCCCCGCTTTACGAGAGCGGTGCTCTACCAACTGAGCTACGCTGGCGGCCATGTGGTGACGCAACTGAGGCGTCAACGGCTGTCTATGATACGGGACATCGCACATCCGCGCAAGTGTTCTGACGGCTTTTCTCACTTTAAATGCACTAATATTGGAGACGCGATGTCTTGCTCTTACGGGTCTCAAACAGAATGGGGCAGCGATGGCTCAACCCAAGATTCTTCTCACACGCATCGATGACCGGTTTATTTACGGGCAAGACATTGAGCTGTGGAACGAGGCGACTGGTTCCAACCTTGTCCTAATCGTCAACGATGAGATCGCGGCGGATTCGCGCCAATGGGCACCCATGAGGGTGGCGGCGCCAGAAGGCGTTTGGACACGGTTTTTCTCGGTGCAAAGGACCATCGATATCATTCATACCGCAACGCCGCGTCAATGGATTCTGGTCATGGTGGCCTCACCCGCAGATGCGCTCGCGCTGGTTAAGGGTGGTGTGCCGATCACCAAGATCAGCATCGGCCATATGCAGGCAGGGGAGGGCAAGCGCTCTGTAACGCCCGCGGTCGCCGTAGACGGCGCAGATGTCGCCGCCTTCAAAGAGCTGCAAAAGCTCGGCATAGAACTAGAAATTTGCTATCTCCCCAGCTCCAATCCCGACCCCATCCAACTAGTCATTGGGGACGTTCCCTATGTGTCGGCCTTTTAGGAACGTCCCCAAGTGCCGGCAGATTGGGACAGTCCTTCTCGCCAAACGTTAAAGACTGTCCCCAACGACTAGTCATTTAAGAACGTCCCCAATGACTAGATAGCAAAGCGCCCGTCGGCGGTGTGCCGGCGGGCGTTGCTGTACGGTATGTCACGTTGTGGGCTTAGTGCCTCATAAAGTGGTATTCGATCACGTTGCTGTAGGGGTGACCCGGGCCCACAATGCCCTGCGGGAACAGCGACTGGTGCGGCGTGTCGGGGTACATCTCGGCCTCGAGGGCAAAGCCGGCGCCCCAGCCATAGTTGGCATCGTCCTTGGCGTGCTCGTCGCCCAGCCAGTTGCCGGTGTAGAGCTGCACGCCCGGTGCGGTGGTGTAGTAGTCCAGCTCGCGACCGGTCCACATCTCCTCGACGTGCATCGCGCGGCGCAGGTTGCGACCGTACTGATAGCCATCGATGCACAGGCAGTGGTCGTAGCCACGGGCCTGCTTAATCTGCGGGTCGTCGGCTTCCATACCGGGAGCGACGGGGCGCAGCTCACGGAAGTCAAACGGTGTTCCATCGACCGGAGCAATCTCGCCGGTGGGGATGTTCTGCTCGTTGATGGGCAGGTAGTTGGCAGCGTTGGCAACAAAGAAGTGCTCACAATCCATGCCGGCGTTATGGCCGGCAAGGTTAAAGTACGTGTGGTTGGTCATAGACACGTAGGTGGCGCGGTCGCTCTCGCAGCCGTATTCGATACGGAAGTGGCCGGTGCGCGTCACGCTAAACACAGCCGTAAAGGTGCGGTTGCCGGGAAGACCGAGCTCGCCGTCTTCAAGCGAGGTGGTCATGCGCACGGCATTGTGGACCTCGTCGAGCTCAACGTCCCACACGCGCTTATGCAGGCCGTGCTCAAGATCGCTGTGCAGGTTGTTGACGCCCTCGTTGGCGGGCATGTGCCAGTCCGTGCCGGCGATGGTGATCGTGGCGCCTGCGGTGCGGTTTGCCACGGGGCCGATGGTCGCGCCAAAGCAGGCGGGGTTGTCAAAGTAATCCTCGAGCTTATCGAAGCCCAGCACCACATCGCGCACGTTGCCGGGAATGTCGGGCACATCGATACCCAGCACGGTGGCGCCATAGTCCATAATGCGAACGCAGATCTCGGGCCCGTTGAGGGTGTAGCGATGAACGGGGGTACCGCACGGCGCGGTGCCGAAAAGCTCGGAAGTGATCATTTGGTTCCTAACATCGAGGTATTTCGGACAAACTGTAGCGCGAACAGGCGAGATTATCACTACACCCCACTAAAGCAGGGGGTATTTTTCTCAAAAAAGTGATGATTGGAGCTGTGTGGGCGTTCATTTTTGACGCGTGCGAGTCTGATACAATTTGTTCGTTACTGTTTGAATGATATACGCGCAAAGAACGGCGAGGATTCATCGTGATTAAGGCAGAGCGACAGGATAAGGTTCGTCAGCTGCTCGAAGAGCAGGGCACGGTCTCGGTTAAAGAGATTTCTGATACGTTAGGTGTCTCGGATATGACGATCCGCCGCGACCTTGAGGAACTTGCGAGCCTGGGCGAGATCGAACGCGTGCACGGTGGAGCCCGCAGTGCGCAGGGCCGTCCACATGCTATGTTGCGCCATGAGTATTCGCACAGCGAAAAGCGCACCAAGCATGCCGAGGAAAAGTTGCAGATCGCGCGCCGCGCCGTGGAGCTTATCGAGGAAGGCTCGACCATCTTTTTGGGCACGGGCACTACGGTGGAGCAGATGGCCTCGATGCTGCCGGCGTGTCGCCTGCGCATCGTGACTAACTCGCTTTCGGTCTTTAACCTGCTCGAGCCGCGCGAGGACTGTGACCTGTGCCTGGTAGGCGGCATGTACCGTCGCCGCACCGCCGCTTTTGTGGGACCAACGGCCGAGGATACCCTGCGTGCACTGGGCATCGACGCGGCGTTTATCGGCGCCAACGGCATTCTGGATGGCGACGTGTCTACGTCCAATATGGATGAGGGTCGTATCCAGCAGCTCGCCTTTAGCAAGGCCGATTCACGCTATCTGATCGCCGATTCCAGTAAGATCGGCAAGCGCGACTTCTACACCTTCTGCCGCCTGGACAGTTTGGACGCCGTGGTGTGCGAGCCGAGTATCGCCGCCGAGGATCGCGCCGCCATCGAGGAACTCACGCAGGTCATTTGCTAGCTAGCGCTGCAGGCGATACTTCTGCCCTCTGCCGACGCGGGGATTATCGCTTCAATTTGACGTGCAGAATGACACATAAAAGTTAAAACGCCATTTTGCGCGTCATTTTACGTGTCAACGAGATGCGATTTGACACGCAAATAGGAATTCGTGGGCGCTCGGAAGATCGACGGAGTTCGTGAACCTGCAACTTGGTTGGGTAACGTACGAAGTCCTCCAGCGGGACCGAATATGTTTTCGGTATCATATCGGTATCAAATGATACCGAAAGTATGTTCGTGATACTGAAAACTAGAAACCGTGCTTCATAACTGCTTGGAAAGTTCGGATTCGACTATCTTATTGTCTTGATCTGTAACAGGTAGACGGTCGAAAGTGGGCTACGTGTTACAGATTTAGATATTTCTGCTCGGGCGTTCTGTTCGTCTTGATCTGTAACAGCTAGGGCCGAAATACTCGACTAGATGTTACAGATCGAGACAGACGGCCTGCTCGGGCCGAGCCAAAACAAAAAGGCCGCATGCGAACCCGTGGAGGGATTCGTATGCGGCCGACAGGGGGGTATGCGGCAAAAGTTAGGCCATGAGCAGGCCGGTCTCCGCGACGTTCTTGTACCAGTACGCGCTCGCCTTGGGATAGCGCTTCTGGGTCTCAAAGTCGATGTAGAACAGGCCGTAGCGCTTGTTATAGCCGTTGGTCCAGGAGAACTGGTCCTGCAGCGACCACACAAAGTAACCGTCGACGTTCACGCCGCCGTCGATTGCCTTGAGGATCCATGCGAGATGCTGACGCATGTAGTCGATGCGGGGGGCGTCGTCGATAAAGCCGTCCTCGAAGTCGTCCTTATAGCCCATGCCGTTCTCGGTGATGTAGATCTTCTTGTAGTTGGGGTAATCATTCTTAATGCGGAGCAGCAGGTCGTAGAGGCCCTCGGGATAGATGATCCAGTCCCAATCGGTGGTGGGTACGCCTTCGCGCACGCATGACTCGCCCACGCCCTTGAGGAACCAGCGCGAGGAGCCCTTGTCGCCGGTGCCATTGTGGTTGATGTCGTTTTCGCCCTCGGCGGCACGCAAGAACTGGCACTTGTAGGTGTTGACGCCCAGGCAATCGTTGTAGGGGAGCGCGGCGGTCAGCGCGGCGATGTCCTCGTCGCGGACGTCGAGCTCGCCGCCGGCGATATGGGCCAGCTTGGTCGCAGCCTCCATGGTGTCGGCTGCATAGTGGCCGCGGAAGGTGGCGTCGAGTACCCAGCGGTTGTTGATGACGTCGGCCATGCGAGCTGCCTCGCAGTCGGCGGCGTTGTTGGGATCGAGGGGATACTTGGGCTCCAGGTTCTGGACAATGCCGATCTCGCCCTCAAAGCCGCCCTCATGGAAGGCGACGACGGCCTTGGCGTGGGCCACCATCATGTTGTGCATGAGCTGGAAGGCCTTGTCCAGGCGATACTTCTCGCCGTGCGGCCAGTTGCCAACGATAAAGCTGCCCTCGGCGGTCGCGGGAATCTCGTTAAAGGTAAACCAGTGCTTGACCTCGGTGAACTCGGCAAAGCAGAACTTGGCGTACTCGACAAAGGCGTCGATGGTCGTGCGCGTCAGGAATCCCTCGCCGCCGTTCTGGTAAAAGGCCTCGGGCGTATCGAAGTGATCGAGCGTGACATAGGGGATAACGCCAGCTTTGTTGCAGGTGGCAAAAAGCTCGTGATAGAAGGCGACGCCCTCGGGGTTAATCTCGCCGGTGCCACTGGGGAAGATACGGCTCCAAGCGATGGAGACGCGAATACCGTTGATGCCGAAGCGCTGGCACAGGTCGATATCGACCTGGTACTTGTTGTAGAAATCGCTTGCTGGGTCGGGGGAGAAGCGACCCTGAGCTGCCAGGAAATCGTCCCAGGGCACTTTGCCCTTGCCGTGCGTGCGGGTCTCGCCTTCAACCTGGTAAGCGGCGGTGGCGCCGCCAAACACAAAGCCGTCGGGGAACTGCATGTGGTTGGTCATGAGTCATCCTTTCTGTGGGATACGAATAGGGAGAGGTGCCCGAACTGGGGATCCGGGCACCAACAGAGGGAAGAACTAGTCGAGGTTCTCGCGGAGCCACTTGATGGCACCAGCGGGGTCGCGGGTAAGGTCGATATATTCCTTACCGCGCGGAGCGAGCAGCTTAATGCCCAGACGATCGGTGTCGGCCTTCATGTCGTTGTAGTAGCTACGGACCTGCGGGGCAAGCACGATAACGTCGTACTGATCCATGATGGCAGTGTGCTGGCCATAGGCGCCTGCGGAGGAAGCGATGTTCTCTCCGGTCTGCGCAGCACCTTCCTTGATAGCGTTGGCAAGCATGGCGGAGGTGCCGGCGCCGGCGCACAGGACGAGGACCTTCAGACCGTCGACATCCTTCTTAGCGGATGCGTCGGAGGCGGGCTCGGGCTGATCGGCGACAGGCTTGCTGTCGGCGGCAGCGGCGGTCGGCTCGACGGCAGCGGCGGTCGGCTCGACAGCGGGCGTAGAGGTGCTGGCGGCGATGGTGGCAGCACCATCGGACTCGAGACCCAGCTCGGCGGCGCGCTCGGCCTCCTGGTCGCAGAGCAGCTTATCGTACGCCTTCAAGAACGGCAGGTAGATGATGGCGTCCAGCAAGATGATGATTGCGACAAATACCAGGGCGATAAGCTGGAAGTTCGTGGTGATGAAGATGCCGATGGGGGCAGGGGTAGCCCAAGGCACCACGAAGGAGAAGCCGTTCATGCCCACGTTGTCGATAAAGAACTTGGCAACGCTTACGTTGACGCAGCCGGCGGCAACAAAGGGGATGAGCATGTAGGGGTTAAGGATCATCGGCGCGCCAAAGAGCAGCGGCTCGTTGACAGCGAAGGCAACAGGAACAATCGAGGCCTTACCGACGGCTTTGAGCTGCTTGGACTTCATAAAGAGAATCAGCAGAAGCGGCACGATGAACGTGGCGCCGGTGCCGCCGAACTCACCCACGAGCGACATGTTGAAGGTGAGGGAGTGGGCGGGGTGGCCACCGGCCAGCAGAACCTGCAGGTTCTCGGCCTGGTTGGCAAGACGGATGGGGTCGATGCCCGGCTGGACGATCGAGGGGCCGTGGACGCCGATGAACCAGAAGAACGCGGTGGCTGCCTGAATAAGGATGAGTCCGGGGTAGGTCTCTGCTGCAGTAAAGAGCGGGGAGAGCAGCTTGATGAGCAGCTCGGAGAACGGAACGCCCATGAGGTTGCGCACGACGACATCGATGATGCCGCAGATGATGACAGCGCCACCGAAGGGGATGATGTCGCGGAAGTTCTGAGCGATGGCGCCCGGAACCTCCTTGGGCAGCTTAATGGTCAGATCGCGCGAGACGCAGAATTTATAGACCCACACGGTAATGAATGCGGCGATATAGGCCGAGAACAGACCGCGCGTACCCATGCTGGTGCAATCGAAGACCGAAAGCTCGGAGCCGTTGAGCTTGGTGGTGAACTGCGTGACTGCGAGCAGCAGCATGCTGCACTGGGCGGCCACCATGGTGGAGCCGTCGTTGAGCACTTTGCCGGCGGGCATGCGACGGTTCATGGAAGCCGTAAAGTTCTTGGCAGTGGTGCCGGCAACCATGATGCCCATGACGCCCATGGTGAAGTTGTAGAGCTTGTTGCACCAGTCGATGAGCGGCTGGGGCAGCGTGATGCCAACTACGCCGGGAAGGGTGGCGATCAGCAGGAAGATCGAAGAGGTGAGGACGATGGGCATGCACCCAAGGAATCCGTCTTTGATGGCCTGGAGGTAGATGTTCCTCGAGATCTTCTCAAAGAACGGCTGATGCTTCTCGAGCATCTTTACGATGGCGTCCATAGAGCTCCTTTGCTGCTTAGTGCGCGATGCATGTGGATGGAACTGGTCGTCGATGGATGGTCAGGACTGCCCGGAAGCCTTCCTGCTTAAGGAAGGCTTTGCGAAATGACAACGTTGTCATTTCGTTAATGACAACGTAAGACATTTTTGGAAGAGCAACAAGGATTTACGGGTGAGTGGTCGATATTGTCCGATAAACGGCTGATTTGTCAGTCGGGCAGGTAGTGTATGCTAGAACGCAAAAAACAAGCGATAGAGAACCGAGTGGAGAAGCAGTGGCAACGATGGACAAGAAAAACGTCTCGATGAACGATGTGGCGATTGCCGCGGGCGTTTCTCTCAAGACGGTTTCGCGCGTGATCAACGAGCCCGATAGCGTGCGAGAGTCGACACGCGATAAGGTCCATTCCGCAATGGAGGCGCTCGGGTTTCGAACCAACTTTGCCGCGCGTTCGCTCAAGTTGGGCCGTTACGGGTGCATCGGCGTGGTGATGTTCCACTTGTCGGGCGGTGCTGTGGACATGATTGACGGTATCGCCGATGCCGCCGAAGAACGCGGCTTTGCGCTCACGATGATCAAAAAGCGGGCGGGGGAGAAGATGACCCTTGCCGAAGCGGCGCGCAGGATGTCGCAGCTTCCCGTCGACGGCATGATCTTCAACCTGCGTCAGATGGTCGATGACTTTGATACCTTTGAGGCGCCGAAAGACCTCAAGACGGTGATTATCACGCCGATGGAACATCCTACCTGCTCTACCGTTAGTGACGATCAAGAGGACGGTGCGCGCATGGCGTGCGAGTACTTCTTAAATCGCGGGCACAAGAACGTGTATTTCGTTTCTGGTAAAAAAGAGTCGCTGTCGAGCCAGTGCCGTATGAAAGGTTGGCGTGCGGCACTCGAGACGCGTGGCATTGAGCCGCCCGAGCCTCTGCAAGGTGATTGGAATGCGGATAGTGGCTATGCCGCGGGCCTTGTGCTTGCCGATAAACCCGATTGCACGGCGGTCCTCGCTGCTAACGACTGCATGGCAAACGGCGTGATGATGGCTCTACGTGACAAAGGGCTCAGTGTGCCCGACGACGTGTCCGTGATCGGCTTCGACGATGAGCTTTACAAGACGATTCCCGACTCGATTCTGACGTCGGTGAAGTTTCGCCACCGCGAGCTGGGCATCCGTGCGCTCAATGAGGTCGTCGCAGGTCTGGAAGCCCCGAGCTCCAGAAGCCGTACGCTCGTCTCGGGTGTGCTGGTCGAGCGTTCCAGCGTGAAGGACCTGCGGGCGTAGACGTGCTCGGCCTGTTCGTCTAAATCTGTAACAGGTGGGACCCGAAAACTCGACTAGGTGTTATAGATTGAGATTTTGTCTACCCAGCCATCATCTTTGTCTCGATCTGTAACAGTTAGGAGTGAAATGACCAGCCAGGTGTTACAGATCTAGATTGATTGGATTGACCCATCTGTTTGTCTCGATCTGTAACATCTAAGCGGTCAAAAGCGGTCTACATGTTACAGATTGAGATTTTTGGCTTGGCCTGTGCGTTCACCTCGATCTGTAACAGCTGGGACCCAAAAACTCGGCTAGATGTTACAGATTAAGATGAACAGGAGGACGGGTGCGGTCTAAACAAAATGGCCCGCGCATCACGCATCGATGCACGGGCCATTTTTTTTTCTGCGAGCGGCAGGTGACGTCAGCGTTTTATGCCTCGAGGTTTTCCTCGATCCAGGCGACGGCACCCTTGGGATCCTTAGTGAGGTCGATGTACTGTTTGCCCTTGGGCGACAGCAGCGTGATGCCCAGGCGGTCGTTGTCGGCCTTCATCTCGTTGTAATAGGTGCGAACCTGCGGAGCCAGGACGATGACGTTGTACTGGTCCATGATGGCGTAGTGGCTGCCGTAGGCACCGGCGTTGGCGGTAATGTCGATGCCCAGCTCGTCGGCGCCTTCCTCGTTATAAAACCTCGCCATCTCAACAGGATCCGAAACATCTCTTATCCCTTCAAAGTTTTTGCCTTTTACGACTCTTCCGTTTTTTACATCCAGGCATGGGATAATTCGTTTTGTAAACATCGCTTAGTCCTCCTCTCCAATTTCCGCAAAATTTTTCAGAATGGCAAGTCCAAGATCTGAACTCTTTTCCGGGTGGAACTGGCAGGCGAACAGATTTCCTTTTTCCACGGATGCATGGATGTGTGTACTGTACTCTGTCGTTGCTTTTATAATTTCCTCCTCTTCTGCTTTCAGATAATAGGAGTGGACAAAGTAGACGTAAGACTCCTGCGAGATGCCTTTGAATAAGCGTCCCTCGTTCTGCAGATGGAT
>OIWM01001242.1_pt1 | contig 26211 bp, 19 predicted proteins | sample 1587451 | NCBI WGS metagenome assembly OIWM01 (sample SAMEA3888907, study PRJEB22519) | human gut metagenome | biome: human gut; feature: human-associated habitat; material: faeces | place: Denmark | collected 2011
CAGCCGGATTGCGACGATCCTGACCAAAGAAAAGGTGTTTTGTCCCAGCTATTACACCTACCAGAAATACGGCCTGACACATTCTGCATTGGACATCACGAAGCCGTACCACTGGTCGGACAGTGACGTTGCAAACCTGTTAGAAAATGAGATCTATCTCGGCAACACTGTGAACTACCGCTTTAGCACCAAATCCTATAAGGACAAGCGCAAAATCGAGCATCCGCGTGAGGAATGTCTGGTGTTCGAAAATACGCATCCTGCCATCATTAGCAAAGAGGTCTGGGATATTGTACGGCGGGTACGGAAGAACAAGCGCCGCAAAACGAAGATGGATGAGCAGAACAAGTATTCCGGGCTTGTGATCTGCGCGGACTGCGGGAAAACGATGGTGCTCCACCGGGCGCATACGATGTCTGCAGACTACAACCACTTTACCTGTCGTACCTACAAAAAGGACGGCGAAGCCTGCACAGCCCATTACATTCGAGAGTGCATCCTCGATGAGATCGTGCTGGAAGATCTGCGCCGGGTGACGGCAGAAGCCAGAGAGCATCCGCAAGAATTTGCCGAATACCTAAACAGCAAACAGTCCGCAGAAATCCAAAAGGAGATTCGCAGACTGGAAAAGGAAAAGGCATCCATGCAGAAGCGCAAAGCCGAGCTGGACGCAATTTTCAAGAAGCTCTATGAGGACAGTGTGCTGGGCCGAATTACAGCAGAACAGTTCCAGATGCTCGTTGCCAGCTACACAGATGAACAGGCAAAACTGACAGAAGCCCTTCCGCAGCGAGAATCGGAAATCCAGAGGCTGAAAGAGACGGTAAGCAATACGGCAGCGTTCCTCGACAAAGCGAAGCGGTACACGGACATTCAAGCGCTGACACCGGAGCTGCTGCGGATCTTCATCCAGAAGATTGTGGTGTATGAAAAGGAAGTAAAATGGTCCAAACACGCACCACAGACTGTGGAGATCCACTATGCCGACATTGGCTGCACGGAAAACAGGAAAACAGCAGAACCGGAACATCACAACGAGATCCCGAAAGTATCCTGAATCATTCCCAGCTATACGCCAATTATAAAACCCGACTGGTGACTGAAGCACCAGCCGGGTATCCCCCACCGCCGTTGTTACCCCTGTCAGGGGGCAGCAAACGGATGGGGCCGGTTTTCAGTCTATCTTCTTCGTCTGACGCTGGGATAAAGCGCCGCGTTGGTGTGCGGCAGGAACTGCGCCGCCGTCATATTCTCCACAAACTTCTCCATCGTACCGAACTGGACATATACCGTCTGCCCGGCAAAATAGCGCACCCGGTCGAGCTGTGTCCTGTCCGTCAGGAGCTTTTTCACGCCCGCAAGGGAGCTATTCCCCAGAATTCTGAATTTTTCCCGGGGAATATCCGGGTACATGCCGATGGTAATGGCCGATTCCAGATCGAGATGCGTTCCGAAGCCGCCGGACAGGTAGAACGTCCCCACCTCGTCAAGCGAAACGCCCGCCGCCTCCAGCAGCGTCTGCACCATGGTGAACGCCGCCGCCTTGCAGCGGATGAATTCCGCAATGTCGTCCTGCGTGAAATAGAGCGGCCCGCGCTCGGACATGGCGTAAATGATCGCAGGCACGTTCCGGTGGCTGTCCTCCTCCCAGACGGGGCGGATCTGCGGCGAAGCGTCCGGATTCAGTGAGCCGTCGCCGCTGATCCAGCCGCTCAAATAGCCCTCCGCCAGAAGATCGACGATCCCGGAGCCGCAGATCCCTTTCGGAGCCGTGCCGCCGATCGTCTCATAATGCAGGCGGTTTTCCGCATCGATCCGCACGCGGCACACCGCGCCCGGCTCCGCCCGCATTCCGGACCGGCTGACCGCGCCCTCCAGCGCAGGCCCGGCGGCTCCGGCCCCCGCAAGGAGGTATTCCCGACACCCGAGCGCCAGCTCTCCGTTCGTTCCCACGTCGAGAAAAACCGCCGGATCGTCTCTGGCGTCCAGATCGGTCAGCAGGAGGCCGGACGTGATGTCGCCGCCCAGATAGTTGGCCACCGCCGGCATACAGAAAATATTGCAGTCAAGCGACAGTCCCAGCTCACGTGCGGAATGCACGCCCGGATCGAGAAAGACCGGCGTATAGGGGCTTTGGAAGATCTGCCACGGTTCGCAGCCGAGCAGCAGATGCATCATCGTCGTGTTTCCCGCAGCGCCCAGCGCCGCGATCTCCTCCGGCCGTACATCCGCCTGCTCACAGCACTGCGCGATCAGGCCGCGGATGCTCTCCAGCACCAGCTCCTGCAAATGCCGCAGATGCTCCGGCTCGTCCTTCGCGTAGAAAATGCGGTCAAGGATATTGTCTCCGACGGCGCACTGCCCGTTGAAGCAGCCCGCGCGCGAAAGCACCGCGCCGTCCGGCAGATGCAGCAGCTCCATTTCCAGCGTTGTCGTCCCGATATCGAGTGCCAACGCGAAAAGGCGCTGCGACGTATCGCCCGGCTCCACACGCACCAGCTCCCAGCCCGCGTCCGCCAGGCTGAGCGTCACGGTCACGCGGCCCCTGCCGTCTCGGATCGCCGGATAGAGCGCTTGAAGGGCTGAAATCGTCACTCGGACATGCTCCCTTCCGAGCGCGTCCAGCAGCCGCGTCCGGCTGTCCCCCGGCGCATCCGCCGACGGCTCCTGCAAGGCAATACAGATTTTTTCCGCATACGCTTCCATAACGTTCCTCCCCGTATTTGCCGCACTTCTTTTTCGTATACCCAGTATAGCAGACTCCTGCCGGAATATCCAGCCTTCCTTTTGCGAAACGTTTCGTCTCTTTTGTTTCCCTTCATGTCTTTCATCGGCACTATTCTTCGGCACTTTTTACAGAAGCCGACGCATTTTTTCTACAAATACTGTATTGACGCGCAAAGGAAAATACCTTATGATAGAATCGACGTTGGAAGAAAAGGAACGCCTTTCTTTTGCGTCTAAAAATACGAATCGTTTCGATTCCAGGAGAGCTTATGTCCACGATCAAAGATGTTGCGCAGCGGGCGGGCGTCGCGCCCTCCACCGTATCCAAATATCTCAACGGCGGCTGCGTCCGCAGCGAGAACAGCGACGCCATCCGCGAGGCCATTGCGGAGCTGGAATACCGCGTCAATCCCTTTGCGCGCAGCCTCAAGACGCAGCGCAGCCGCTTCGTCGCGGTGCTGCTGCCGGATATGACCGCACCGTTCTACGGCGCGGTGCTCGCGGCACTCAATAAGGTGCTGCGGCCGGAGGGCTATCATACGCTCGTCTCATGCTACAGCTCCAACCACGGCCTCGAGCGCGACAATCTCCAGTTTCTTCTGAGCATCGGTGCCGACGGCCTGATCTACACGCCGGAGGATCTCACGGCGGAGGAGTTTACCGAGCTGACCGCCAACAGCGGCGTTCCCATCGTTCTCCTCGACCGCAGCATTTCCGGCGTCCAGGCGGACACCGTTCTGGTCAACAATACCGATTCCGTCTATCAGGCGGTCTCCCGTCTGATGGAGCAGGGTCATGAGCGCATCGGCATCATTTCCGGCCCGAAATCCGTCTTTACCGCGAAGGAGCGTCTGATCGGCTATCTGCGCGCACTGTCCGACCACGGCGTGATCTTCGACGATTCGCTTGCCGTCAGCGGCGAAAACACCTTTGCGACTGGCTATCAGGGCCTGATCTCCCTGATGTCGCAGCCAAGCCCGCCCACGGCCATCTTCTCTACCAATTACGATATCACCGTTGGCCTGATCACCGCCGCGCGTGAGCGCGGTGTAAAGATCCCGGACGAGGTCAGCGTATTCGGCTTCGACTGTGCGGAGATCTGCCGCATGATGACGCCGCCCATCCCCGTCGTTCAGCAGCCCGAGCAGGAGCTTGGCCGTCTGGCCGGTATGCGCCTGATCGAGCGCATGTCCGGCAGCCGCGATCCCGCCCGGATCACGCGGCTCCCCTGCCGGCTGATCGAGTAGTCTGCATAACGCGCCCGCGTTATCAATATAATTCGAATTTTGTTGCCCGCAGATATGCGGAGAAAACAAACAGGAGGAATATTCAATGGCAAACAATCGTTATATCGGTGAGTACCCGGTCATCGGCATCCGCCCCATCGTCGACGGCAGACGCGGCCCGATGCAGCTGCGCGAGAGTCTCGAGGATCAGGTCAAGGCCATGGCCGAGGCCGCAAAGAAGCTGTTCGAGGAGAATCTGTATTACTCCAACGGCGAGCATGTGAAGGTCGTCATGGCGGACACCTCCATCGGCCGCGTGCCGGAGTCTGCTGCCTGCGCAGAAAAGTTCAAGCGCGAGGGCGTCGCCATCACCCTGTCCGTCACCCCCTGCTGGTGCTACGGCTCCGAGACCATGGACATGGATCCCATGACCATCAAGGGCGTCTGGGGCTTCAACGGCACCGAGCGTCCGGGCGCCGTGTATCTGGCCTCCGTTCTGGCGACCCACGCACAGAAGGGTCTTCCCGCCTTCGGCATCTACGGCCATGAGGTGCAGGACCGCGATCAGGTCACCGAAATTCCCGACGACGTGAAGGAAAAGCTGCTCCGCTTCGGCCGCGCGGCCGTCGCCGCCGCCACGATGCGCGGCAAGAGCTACCTCCAGATCGGTTCCGTCACCATGGGCATCGGCGGCTCCATCATGGATCAGAACTTCATGGAAGAGTATCTGGGACTGCGCGTTGAGTCCGTTGACGAGGTCGAGATCCTCCGCCGCATGGAGGAGGGCATCTACGACCATGAGGCATACGAAAAGGCGCTGGCATGGACGAAGGAGCACTGCAAGGAAGGCCGCGACGACAACCCCGAGTATGTGGATTTCCTCGGCGAAAAGCGCCGCATCAAGTTCACCCCGGAGGAAAAGGAAAAGCAGTGGGAGTTCACGATCAAGATGTACTGCATCATCAAGGATCTGATCCAGGGCAACAAGAACCTCCCCGACGCATTTGAAGAGGAAAAGGTCGGTCATAACGCCATCGCCGCCGGCTTCCAGGGTCAGAGACAGTGGACCGACCACTGGCCCAACTGCGACTATCCCGAGGCTGTCCTCAACTCCTCCTTCGACTTCACCGGCAAGAAGGAGCCGATGGTCTTCGCGACCGAAAACGACGTGCTCAACGGCCTTGGCATGCTCTTTATGGAGCTGCTGACCAACCGCGCCCAGATCTTCGCCGACGTGCGCACCTACTGGTCTCCCGAGGCGACCAAGCGCGTCACCGGCTATGACCTTGAAGGCAAGGCCAAGGAAAACGGCGGTATCATCCACCTGCTGAACTCCGGCGCGGCCTGCCTCGATGCCTGCGGCGAGTGCACCGATGAAGCCGGCAACGCCGTCATGAAGCGCTGGTGGGAGGTCACCGACGAGGACATCCAGAAGATGACCGACGCGACCGTCTGGTGCGAGGCCGGCTTCGACAACTTCCGCGGCGGCGGCTTCTCCAGCCACTTTGTCACCCGTGCGGAAATGCCCGCGACCATGATCCGTCTGAACCTTGTCAAGGGCCTCGGCCCCGTGCTTCAGATCGCCGAGGGCTGGACTGTGAAGCTGCCCGAGGAAGTCACCGACACCCTCATGGAACGCACGAACCCCACCTGGCCGTGCACCTGGTTCACGCCGCGCTGCGACGGCAAGGCCGGCAGCCCGTTTGAAAGCGCCTACTCCGTCATGCAGAACTGGGGCGCAAACCACGGCGCGATCTCCTATGGTCACGTCGGCGCGGACCTCATCACGCTCTGCTCGATGCTGAGAATCCCCGTCTGCATGCACAACGTGCCCGATCAGGACGTTTTCCGTCCGGCGGCATGGAACGCTTTCGGCATGGACAAGGAAGGCCAGGACTACCGCGCCTGTGCCGCTTACGGCCCTCTTTATAAGAACATCCGCTGATTTTTGTACAACATACCAAAAGCGCCCGCAGTCCCTGACTGCGGGCGCTTTTCCTGTCTCTTTATCCACGGTAGCCGATGGCTGCCGATATTTTTGCCGCAGCGTCCGTCACCATGCGGATGGCCTGCTGAAAATCGTCTGTGTGGATCTGGCGGAACATACCGACCGTGCCGAAGGCATAGCAGACCTCGCCCGCCGCATTACAGATGGGTGCGGAGACCGAGCGCAGGCCGGTCTTATACTCGCCGTTCTCCACGGCGTAGCCCTGCTCACGGATGCGCTGAAGCTCCGATGTGAACTGCTCCGGCTGTGTGAGCGTATTCGGCGTATAGGCCCGCAGCTCCGTCTGGCGCAGGATGCGGCGGCACTCCGCCTGCGACACGGATGCAAGAAAAAGCTTTCCCTGCGAGGTGCAGTGCACCGGAAGGCGCGCACCGACCTCAGAGACCACACGCAGGCTTGCCCGGCTCTCCTCCTCTGCCAGCGTCACGACTGCCGCGCGGTCAAAGACCGAAAGAAACACCGATTCGCCAAGGGTCTGACATACGTTTTCCATATACGGACGCGCGATCGCGCTGATATCCCATGAGCCGCTCACCGCACAGCCGTATTCAAACAGCCGGATGCCCAGCCAGTAACGTCCGTCGGCCCCCTGCTCGATCAGTCCGTAGGCGCGCATGGTGGACAGCAGGCCGTGGATCGTGCTCTTCGGCCAGCCCGTCTCGCGGTAAAGATCTGTGAGCGCGACCGGCTTCCCCTTTTCCGTCAAAATATCCAGCAGTGTGATCGCTTTTGCCACAGAATGAATGGTTTTTCCATCGCTTTCCGGCATTTTCTCGCCTCCTGAAAATCTTTTATTCAGTATAACAGTTTTTTAGTTCGTCCACAAGGTACATTCATTCGCCATTGTCGAAACTTTTTTCGAAGCTTGCTTCCATGTACCGTCCTTCCAGATCACCGCCGCATTTCTCGCCTGTCCGGCTTCGAAAAGACTGCATCAGCATAGAAAAAACCGCCTGTCGTTACGACAAGCGGTTTTATGGAGCGGGTGACGAGGCTCGAACTCGCTACCTCCACCTTGGCAAGGTGGCGCTCTACCGGATGAGCTACACCCGCATCTCAAATGCAGGTATGATTATAGCAGAAATCCGTCATTTGTCAAGTCTCTTTTTTCAATTCGGCACAGAATTTACGCCGCGCCCAGCTTTTCTGCGTCCGGCTCCGTTTCCTCGCCGGGAGGCGGCTCCTGCGGCGGTTTCTCCGGGTCTGTCTCCTCGGGATCGCCCTCCTCTGGATCGCGGGCCTCGGGGTCGCCTGCTTCCGGGTTCCCCTCACCGGGCTCAGGCACTTCTTCTCCCGTCTCCTCCGGCTCTTCTGTCTCCTCCAGATCCTCCGGCTCCGGATGGACGCAGGCGGGATACTGCGTGATGTCCCAGTAATAGTCCATCATTTCGCTGTCGTCATACAGATGCAGCGTTCCGTCTCCGAGCAGGTCTCGGAAGGTGTCCAAATGGCTGTATTCTCCGTCGAGGCACACGATGTTCCACCAGTGCTCCGCGCCCTGATACAGGCCGCTGACAGTCACGCATTCCAGTCCTGCTTCCTCACACAGCAGCTGCCAGCTCTGCGCGGCGCTCTTGCTGGTCGTCAGGCCGTCGCAGAGGTGCGAATAAACCGGCGTCTGCGTTGATTTTTCCTTATAGGAGAAGCGCTCCATCAAATAGGTAAACAGCAGCTCCGCCTTTTCCAGCTCCGTATCGCGGTAACGGACGTAGACCGATGCGGCGTGCAGGCTGTCCTGAACGGCCGTCTCCATTTCCTGAAGCGTTTTTTTGTCGTAGGGATAGTCAAACGTCATCTCCACGATGCGCGGCGTGCGGTTTTCCGGGTATGCCGTGCAGCGGATCTCCGGCATGGCCATCAGCCGGCCGGGATTCTGCTCAAAATAGTCCCTTCCTGTCTGCTCCAGGTCGAGCTGGAGATTGTAGCTGATATACATGACCAGCCGGTCGTCATAGCGGTCCATCGCCTGCTGGATGAGGCGCTTTGCGTCCGTCGAGGCCGTCACGCTCTTCATTTTCTCCGGCGCGGCGGCTCCGGGACGGAAGGTGATGTCGATTCCGATCTCGTAATAGGAAACGATCAGCGAACAGCTGTGGGTCATGTAGTCCACCATATACGCGCCGTAGGGGTTCTCGCGCGAGACCTGATAAGCCGCTGCCGTCAGATCCTCCTCCACATCGCCGCCCTCGTAGCTCTGTACGCGGATGACGCCGTGCTCGATGCCGCTCTTCACAAAGCTGAGGATCGCGGCCTTGAGGCTCTGAAAATCGTTTGCGGAAAGGACATCCGCGTTTTCCTGCACCGTTCCGCCCGCATCGTGCTTGCTGACACGGACATATTCCGACGGCACCAGCCTGCTGCACCCGCTCAGGACGGTGCAGAGCGCCAATACCAGAAAAAACATTCTTTTCACAGGCTGTGTGCCTCCCTTCCAGTCCTTTATCCCAGCGTCCGCGGGGTCACAGGGAATCTCCGTGGTGCCGGAAGCCCTCGCCCAGCACCTGATGTGCGTCCTGCAAAATGAGGAACGCGTGGGGGTCGATCTCACTGACCAGATCCTTCAGCTCCGTGATCTGGCGGCGGCGGATGGCGCACATCACGACCTGACGGCTGTCGCCGTGGTAGCCGCCGTGCGCCTCCAGAAGCGTCGCGCCGCGGTCAAGCCTGTCCGCGATGGTCTGCACGATCTCCGCGTAATGGTCAGAGATGATCAGCGCCAGCGAGGAATAATCCAGACCATAGATCACGCCGTCCATGACCAGTGCCGAGACATACAGCGGCAGGACGGAGTAGAGTGTTCTGGTGATGTCGTGGAACACAACGCCCGTCAGCGTAACAGTGATGATGTCAAGGATAAGCATGAGACGGCTGAGCTTCAGTCTGCGGAATTTCTTCCGCAGGAGCTTTGCAATGATATCGGAGCCGCCCGTAGAGGCGCCTGCCAGAAACACGAGGCCAAGGCCGAGTCCTGTCAGACCGCCGCCGTAGAGCGCCGCCAGCATCAGGTCGATTTGCGGAACGGGAATGATCGTCAGGAGGTCGAGCAAAACAGTGCTGAACAGCATCCCAAGCATGGAGCCGATGAAGAAGCGCCGTCCAAGCTCCTTATAGCCGATCAGGAACAGAGGAATGTTGATGGCGGCGAAATACACGCCGATGCTGCCGAAGCCGAACAGCTCACGCAGGATCATGGCGATGCCGGTGATGCCGCCGACGTTGATGTTGTTCGGGTCCAAAAAGAGGTCAAAGCCGAGTGAAAAGACTGTGCATCCGAGCAGGATCGTGCCGACAAATTTGAGTTCTCTCCAAATGATCTCCCGTTTCAAACCAATACCCCCACCTATTTCATTTTATGCTTGATACCATTCCTCACGAAAGCTCCATGGTAAGCTGTTTTTCCTCGCTGTCCTCTTCCCGCAGCAGCGCGCCCGCCGCCGGAAGCGTCCGCGTCCGGTAGCGCGCCTCGTTCACGATGCCCGCCTGTGCCAGAGGAACAGCCCGCTGCAAAACGGCCTTCTTTTTGAGCGACAGCACCGCCACGCCCTGCGTGGCGCGCGTGGTCTTGACGGCGATCTGCGCCGTCGAGAAGATCAGGCAGCGCCCGTCCGAGGCATAAAGCGCGATCTGCGTATCCTCGTAAAGCGGCAGGATTGCCTTGACCGGGCTTTTGTCGGAATACGCGCCGGTCAGGCGCTTGCGGTTCGTTTTCGTCTCGTAGCCCGCCAGCGCGACCTTCGCCGCCTTGCCGTTTTCAAAGACGAACAGAACGCTTCCCTGATAATCGCCCGGCAGGATGGCCGTCAGGAAGCTTTCTCCCTCGTCAAAGCCGAGGCGGCTCGGCAGAAATTCACCCAGCACGGAGGCCTTGGAATCCTCAAAGTCGGACAGGCGGCATTTGTAGACCTGACACCGGTCCGTGAACACCAGCAGCTCCTGATTGTTGCTCGTCTCCTGCGAGAACAGGAGCCCGTCGCCCTCCTTGAACTTCTGCTCGCTCGCCATGCGCAGCGACTGCGGCGTGATCTTCTTGAAATAGCCCTCGCGCGAGACGAAGACGGTGACGGGATAGTCCGGCACGTCCGGCTCCTCGTCCGCCTCGATCTCGTGATCGTAGACCAGCGCCGTTTTGCGCTCCTTACCGTACTTGTCGGCGACCGCTTTCAGCTCCTTTACGATCACGTCGCGGAGCCTGCGTTCGCTCTTGAGCAGCTCCTCCAGCTCGGCGATCTCCTTTTCGAGGTCGCTCGTTTCCTCGAGCTTTTTCAGGATGTATTCCTTGTTGATGTTGCGGAGCTTGATCTCCGCGACGAAGTTCGCCTGCACCTCGTCGATGCCGAAGCCGATCATCAGGTTCGGCACAACCTCGGCGTCCAGCTCCGTCTCGCGGATAATGGCGATGGCCTTGTCGATGTCGAGCAGGATCCGGCCGAGGCCTTTGAGCAGGTGCAGCCGGTCGCGCTTTTTCTGGAGATTGAAGTAGACGCGCCGACGGACGCACTCCGTGCGCCACGCCGTCCACTCCTCGAAAATTTCCCGCACGCCCAGTACGCGCGGCTGGCCCGCGATCAGAATGTTGAAGTTGCAGCCGAAGCTGTCCTGAAGCGTCGTCGTCTTGAAGAGCTTCTGCATGAGCTTTTCCGGCTCGACGCCGCGCTTGAGGTCGATGGTCAGCTTGAGGCCGTTCAAGTCGGTCTCGTCGCGCATATCGGCGATCTCACGAATTTTGCCAGCCTTGATGAGCTCCGCGACCTTGTCCATGATGATCTCCGTCGCGGTCGTATACGGGATCTCATAGATCTCGATCATATTGCCTTCCTTGATGTAGCGCCATCTGGCGCGGATGCGGAAGGTACCACGGCCCGTGTTGTAAATTTGCAGCATCTCCGCCGGGTCGTAGAGAATCTCGCCGCCGGTCGGGAAATCCGGCGCCGGGAGCGTATCCAGCAGTTCCGCGTCCGGATTTTTGATGAGCGCCGCCGCCGTATTGCAGACCTCGCGCAGATTGAATGAGCAGATATTCGACGCCATGCCGACGGCAATGCCCATATTGGCCGAGACGAGCACGTTCGGGAAGGTCGCCGGGAGCAGCGTCGGCTCCAGCATGGTGGCGTCGTAGTTGTCCACAAAATCGACCGTGTCCGAATCGATGTCGCGGAAAAGCTCCGCGCAGATCGGGTCGAGCTTCGCCTCGGTGTAACGCGAGGCCGCGTAGGCCATATCGCGGGAATAGACCTTGCCGAAGTTGCCCTTCGAGTCGATGAACGGATGCAGCAGCGATTCGTTGCCGCGCGCAAGGCGCACCATCGTCTCGTAGATTGCCTGGTCGCCGTGCGGATTGAGGCGCATCGTCTGGCCGACGATGTTCGCGGATTTGGTGCGTCCGCCGGTCAGAAGCCCCATTTTATACATGGTATACAGAAGCTTCCGGTGCGAGGGCTTGAAGCCGTCGATCTCCGGGATGGCGCGGGAAATAATGACCGACATGGCGTAGGGCATGTAGTTCGTTTCCAGCGTCTCACAGATTGCCTGCTCCACGGTCGCGCCGTGCAGCCCCTGCACCTTCGGGTCTGTCCATTTTTTCGCTTCAGGTTCTTTTTTCTTTGCCATTTATTTTCGTCCTTTGCCCATCAGCCCGGCGTTACGACACGTCCAGCTGATCGAGGTATTTATAGCCGTTTTCGGCGATGTGATCCTTTCGTCCCGCCAGATTGTCACCCAGCAGCAGGTCAAAGACCTCCGCCGTGCGGGCGGCATCCTCTGGCATGACCTTGATAAGGCGGCGCGTCTCGGGATTCATGGTCGTCATCCACATCATCTCCGGGTCGTTCTCACCAAGGCCCTTCGATCGCTGAACGGTCGCCTTTTTGCCGTCCAGCTCCTTGAGAATGGCGCTCTTCTCCTGCTCCGTGTAAGCAAACCACGTCTTGTCCTTGCAGCCGATCTCATACAGCGGCGATTCGGCGATGTAGACGTAGCCCTCGCGGATCAGCGTCGGACAGAGCCGGTAGATCATGGTCAGGATCAGCGCGCGGATCTGGTAGCCGTCCACGTCGGCATCGGTGCAGATCACGACCTTGCTCCAGCGCAGGCTTGCAAGGTCGAACGTCGCAAGATCCTTCGCAGCCTTTTTCGCCGGAACCTCCACGCCGCAGCCCAGCACGCGGATCAGATCGGTAATGATCTCAGACTTGAAGATGCGGTCATAATCTGCCTTGAGGCAGTTCAGGATCTTGCCGCGGACGGGCATGATGCCCTGGAACTCCGCATCGCGCGAGAGCTTGACCGAGCCGAGTGCGGAATCGCCCTCGACGATGTAAATTTCGCGCCGGGAAACATCCTTCGTCCGGCAGTCCACGAACTTCTGCACGCGGTTGGAGATATCCAGATTGCCGGTCAGCTTTTTCTTGATCGAAATACGCGCCTTTTCCGCAGACTCGCGGCTGCGCTTGTTGACGAGCACCTGATCGGCGATGCGGTCGGCGTCCTGCTTGTTTTCGATAAAGTAGACATGCAGGCGGCTGCGGAAGAACTCGGTCATGGCCTCCTGCACGAATTTGTTGTTGATGGCCTTTTTTGTCTGGTTTTCATAGGAGGTCTGCGTCGAGAAGCAGTTCGTCACCAGTACAAGGCAGTCCGCCACGTCCTGAAACGTGATCTTCGACTCGTTCTTTGTATATTTTCCCGCCTGCTTGATGTAGGCGTCGATGGCGTAGACAAAGGCATTCTTCACAGCCTTCTCTGGCGCGCCGCCGTATTCCAGCCAGGAGGAATTGTGGTAATACTCGATGCGGCTGAGCTTATTGGAAAAGCAGACCGCCGCAGAGATCTTCACCTTGTACTCTGGCTTATCCTCGCGGTCGCGGCCCTTGCGCTCTGCCTCCCAATACTGCGGCATGGTGAGCGCCTGCTCCTCCGTCAGTTCCCGGACATAGTCAAGAATGCCCTGCTGATAGCAGTAGTCCGTCGTCTCGAATTTTCCGGGCGCAGTCTCATAGCGGAAGCGGAAGGTCACGCCCGCGTTCACGACGGCCTGCCGCTTGAGCGTATCCTCGAAGTACGCCCTCGGCACCTGAATGTCGGTGAAAACATCCAGATCGGGCAGCCAGTGGAACACGGAGCCTGTCTTTTTCCGGTCGGCCGGCTCCTTCTTCATCTCTCCCACAAGCTCGCCGCGCTCAAAATGGAGCGAATATTTGAAGCCGTCGCGGCGGACGGTCACGTCAAAATAGCGCGAGGCGTACTGCGTGGCGCAGGCGCCAAGGCCGTTGAGGCCCAGCGAAAATTCATAGTCGCCGCCTGCGTTGTTGTCATATTTGCCGCCCGCGTACAGCTCGCAGAAAACCAGCTCCCAATTGTAGCGGCCCTCCTTCTCGTTCCAATCCACCGGGCAGCCGCGTCCGAAGTCCTCGACCTCGATCGAGCTGTCGGCGTAGCGCGTCACGATCACCAGATCGCCGTGGCCCTCGCGCGCTTCGTCGATGGCGTTGGATAGGATCTCAAATACGGCGTGCTCGCAGCCCTCCAGTCCGTCGGAACCAAAAATGACCGCCGGACGCTTCCGCACGCGATCCGCGCCCTTCAGCGCGGAAATGCTGTCATTGCCATATGTCTGTTGCTTTTTCGTACCCATTGATTCTCCGTCCTGTTGTGCAATTGAGCCCAAAAACCCAATATAATTATTATTAGTATACCCATTTCCCGGCGGGAAGTCAAGTTTTCCCATTCTCCTTCCACCGAAGCGCCGCTGACCTTCTTCCGTCGCTTTGCCCGCTTTTCGGCAAAACGCCCTGTTGCAATCTGCGCCGTTTCGCGGTATCATTTATTTTGAGAGAGATTTGAGAGCTTCCGGCCCCGGCCGCACCGTGCAGGCTTCTGTCCGGCGTAGCCCCCGGCTTTGCGTTTTGATTGAGGTGTAAAATGACTACCATCGGATTTGACAATGAAAAATATCTGAAATTGCAGTCGCAGAAAATTCTGGAGCGTGTCGATCATTTCGGCGGCAAGCTCTATCTGGAATTCGGCGGCAAGCTCTTCGACGATTACCATGCCTCCCGCGTGCTTCCCGGCTTTGAGCCGGACAGCAAAATGAAAATGCTGCTCCAGCTCCGCGATCAGGCGGAGATCGTCATTGCCATCAACGCCGCGCACATTGAAATGAACAAGCGCCGCGGCGACCTCGGCATCACCTATGACATGGACGTCATGCGTCTGATCGACGCTTTCCGCTCCATCGGGCTGTATGTCGGAAGCGTCGTCATCACGCAGTACAGCGGCCAGCACGCCGCCGACCTCTTCGAACGCAAGCTGGAGGCGCTCGGCGTCCGTGTCTACCGCCACTACCCCATCGAAAACTATCCCGCCGACATTCCCCTCATCGTCTCCGACGAGGGCTACGGCAAAAACGACTATGTGGAGACCTCCCGCCCGGTCGTGGTCGTGACTGCACCCGGCCCCGGCTCCGGAAAAATGGCAACCTGCCTGAGCCAGCTCTACCACGAACACAAGCGCGGCATCCGCGCCGGTTATGCAAAGTATGAGACCTTCCCGATCTGGAATCTGCCGCTCAAGCATCCGGTGAATCTCGCCTACGAGGCGGCGACGGCCGATCTGGCCGACGTCAACATGATCGACCCGTTCCATCTCGAGGCCTACGGCGTCACGACCGTCAACTATAACCGCGATATCGAGGTCTATCCGGTCGTGGAGGCGATGTTCCGCCGCATCTACGGCGAGTGCCCCTACAAGAGTCCGACGGATATGGGAGTCAACATGGCGGGCTATGCCATCGTGAACGACGAGGCATGCTGCGAAGCGTCCAAGCAGGAGATCATCCGCCGCTACTTTGCCACGGCGTGCAGCGTCAAAAAGGGTCTTGCGGAGCCGGGCGAACTGAAAAAGCAGGAAATGCTGCTCCGCTCGCTGAACATCGACGTGACCATGCGCCGCGCCGTTCCCGCCGCCCGGGAAAAGGCCGCGCAGACCGGCGCGCCCGCAGCCGCCATCGAGCTGCCGGACGGCCGTATTGTCACGGGCCGCACCTCCGGCCTGATGGGCGCTTCGTGCGCGGCGCTGCTCAACGCGCTCAAGCTTCTGGCCGGGATCGATGACAAGGTCAACCTGATCTCCCCGATGGTCCTCGCGCCGATTCAGCATCTGAAGGTCGAGCACCTTGGCAACTCCAATCCGCGCCTGCACACCGACGAGGTGCTGATCGCGCTGTCCATGAGCGCCGTCACCAACCCCACCGCCGAGCTGGCGATGGAGGCGCTGGCCGGACTGCGCGGCAGCGAGGTGCATTCCTCGGTGATCCTCTCGCCGGTCGATGAAAATGTGTTCAAAAAGCTCGGCGCGAACGTCACCTTCGAGCCGGTCTACCAGACGCATTCCCTTTACCATAAGTGACCCGCCGTCTTTTGCCCTTTGAACAGGAGGCGTACCCATGAGAAAAAGAAAAAAATCTTCCCCGCTGACGCCGCTCGTCCTTCTTTTATGCCTGGCGCTGCTGGGCGGCACAGCCTTTCTTCTGATTCAGGCGCTGCCGCAGAAAAAAGCGCCGGATACCGTTTCCACGCTGGAAACAAATGCCGTATTCGATAATAACAGGGAAAACACCGTAGAGCCGGACCGGGAGGAGGCCTATGAGGGCGATCTGCCCGCGCAGGACACCGTCCCGGAGCCGGAGCCTGCACCGGATCCGGACCCGGAGCCTGTCCCGGAACAGCCCGATCCGTCGGAGGACGCCGCGGAAAAGCTGGCCTCGGACACGCTGGCGTCGATGACGCTGGAGGAAAAGCTCTGGCAGCTCTTCTTCGTCACGCCGGAGTCCCTGACGGGCTACCCGAAGGTCACAGAGGCCGGTCCCGCCACGGAGGAGGCCATCGGCCTCAAGCCCGTCGGCGGCCTGATCTACTTTGCGCAGAATCTGGAGGACCGCGATCAGGTCGTGCAGATGCTGACCGGCGTACAGGGCTTTTCCCGCATCCCGCTCTTCCTCGGCGTGGACGAGGAGGGCGGCACCGTCAGCCGCGTCGGCTCCAATGAGGCTTTGGGCGGCACCAATGTCGGCCGGATGCAGTCCTACGGTGAGGCCGGAGACCCGGCTTCGCTCTACAACGCCATGAACACGGTTGCCAAAATGCTGACCGGTCTTGGCTTCAACCTCGATTTCGCGCCGGTGGCCGACGTCTCCGGCGGCAGGACGGACAACGTGATCGGCAGCCGCTCCTTCGGCACGGACCCGGAGCTTTGCGCGTCCATGGTCTCCGTGGCGCTGAGCGGCCTTCAGGACAATGGGATTGTCTCCTGCCTCAAGCACTTCCCCGGCTACGGCAGCGCCGTGACCGACGATCACTACGGCACATCCACGCTGAGTAAAACGCTCGAGGAGCTGGAGTCCTGCGACTTCCTGCCGTTTGCCTCCGGCATCGAGAGCGGAGCCGCCTTTGTCATGGTCTCGCATCTCAGCGTCCCGGAAGTCACCGGCGACGAAACGCCCGGCGATCTCTCGTCCAAAATTGTTTCCGAGCTTTTGCGGAACAAATTGGGCTTTCAGAACGTCATAATAACAGATGCGCAGAACATGGGCGCCATCACCGATCATTACACCTCCGCAGAGGCCGCCGTGCAGGCGCTGAGCGCGGGCGTGGACATGGTGCTCATGCCCGATGACCTTCAGGCCGCCTATGACGGCGTGCTTGCCGCCGTTCAGAACGGCACGCTGACCGAGGCGCGCATTAACGAGAGCGTCCTGCGGATCCTGACCGTCAAGGCGCACTTTGGAATTCTGACAGAGGTTCCGCCCGCCGCAGAAGGCGGCGGCTGAGCCCGCCATACACAAAAAGGAGAGAATTTATATGGAACCCAAAAGACTTTGCAGAGCATCGATCGATAAAAAGATCTGCGGCGTCTGCGGCGGTCTCGCCCACTATCTCGGCGTAGACTCCACTGTCGTCCGTCTGATCGTCGTCGTCCTCGCCCTCGCCGGAACGATCGGCATCTGGGCCTATCTGCTCGCAGCGATCATCATGCCGGAATCCTACGAATACTGATGTGATTCAGAGGCCGCTCTCCGTACAGCACACGGAGGGCGGCCTGCGTATGTAAGCGATGCCTGCAAACACCTCCAGCTGCATTCGCAGCCGGAGGCGCTTTTTATTCCGCTGCCATTTTCGCCTTCCGCTCCCGCCTATTCTCTTTTCTGCCGGAAAACTATTTTACAAAAGCCTGTTGACTTTTTGTGTCTACTTGTGTAGAATACAAGTACATTCTACAGAAGTAGACAAAGGAGGTGTCGAATACGGAGGTACCCAAAATTCATGAAGGCGAATATCGCTTCTGCCTGATCCTGTGGAAGCATGAGCCGGTCACTGCGGCGCAGCTTGCAAAGCTGTGTCTGGAGCAGCTGGGCTGGAAGCGCACGACGACCTACACGATCATCAAGCGGCTCGGTGAGCGCGGAATTCTGAAAAATGAAAACGGGCTGGTCACCTCGCTCGTTTCCAAGGACGAGGCGCAGGCCTGCGAGATCGACGAGCTGGTCGAAAAGAAATTCGAAGGGTCTCTGCCTACCTTTATCGCCGCGTTTACCAAGCGGCAGGATCTGTCCGAGCGCGAGCTCGATGAGGTGCAGCAGATGATCGACCGCATCCGAAGAGGAGAAACACAATGAGCGCAATCTTTCTGAAAATCCTGAATATGAGCGCTGCGGCAAGCTGGGTCGCGGCGGCGGTCCTGCTGCTGCGGTGCTGCCTGAAAAGAGCGCCGAAATGGGTGAACGTGCTGCTTTGGGGCTTTGTGGCCGTGCGGCTGCTGCTCCCATTCTCCATTGAAAGCATGCTGAGCCTGCTCCCGCGCACGGAGGTCATCCGCCCGGCAGTCACGAACGTGCCTGTCCAGACCGCAGCCGCTCCGGCAATCGGTACCACGGCGGCAGCCGCCTCCGGCGCTGCTGCAAGCCCGCTTTCGATCTGGACGATCCTTGCGTGGGTCTGGCTGGCCGGAGCCGCCGTACTGCTTCTGTACGGCGCGGTCAGCAGCCTCTGCCTCCACTGCAGAGTCCGCGAGGCCGTCCGCCTGCGGGGCAATATTTATCAGTCCGAGCGCATCGACTCGCCGTTCGTGCTTGGGACGATCAGCCCGAAAATTTATCTGCCATACCGCATGGACAGCTGCGGCTGGCAGTATGTCATTGCCCATGAGCAGGCCCATCTGCGGCGCGGAGATCACCTGTGGAAGCCGCTCGGCTTTCTGCTGCTGACGATCCACTGGTTCAATCCCTTGATGTGGCTCAGCTATGTGCTGCTGTGCCGGGATATCGAGCTGGCATGTGATGAAAAGGTAATTCAAGATTTGGAGTGCGGACAGCGCGCGGATTATATGCAGGCGCTTGTCTCGTGCAGTGTCAACCGCCGCAGAATTGCGGCCTGTCCGCTTGCCTTCGGCGAGATCGGCGTAAAGGAGCGTGTCAAATCTGTTATGAACTATAAAAAGCCTACCCTTTGGGTCACCCTTCTGGCGGCTGCCCTCTGTGTCGTTCTCGCGGGCTGCTTTCTGACCGACCCGGCTGACTCCAAAACCGAGGAACCGGCCGATGCCGCCGTTTCCAGCACGGAGCCTGCCTCTGACCCGGCAGATACCACGCCGGAGGCGCCCGCCCAGCCCGCAGCTCCAAGCGAGTCGGAGCAAGCGCCGGAGCAGCCCACTGAGAGCGAAGCGACAAAGGATATGCTGGCTGCTGCCGAAGCGGACAAGCAGAAATTGGATGCGGCGATCAGCAAAGCTATCTTAGACTACCATGCGGACATTGCCCAGGATGGCCAAATTCACGTGGAGAGCCATGTCATTCTGCAAAAAGACGGATTCGGCGCTGAGAAGATCACGGTATATTTGCTTGTGCTTCAGGAAGCGTACAGCGTGGACGGAGAGACGCTTACGGAGGAGAGCGGGAGCTATATCCCCACGGCGATCACGTTCGCGGTCAGCGCCTCGGGCGAATACACGCTGGAGGAATACTGGGAGCCAAGCGACGGCAGCTATTCCGACGACATCCGGGCAAAATTCCCGGCAGACGCGGCAGACGAAGCGCTGAACGATCAGGCGTATATCGACGATCTGAAAGCCGCGTGCGATCAGAAGGCGCTCGATGCAATGAACGGTGCAGCAAATTGATGCGGCGGCAGCCTCCGGCATGAAAGGAGAAACGGTATGCCCGAAAAAACAGAGGCCTGGTATGAAGCGTGGCTGGACGAGAAGAACCGGATCGTATCCTTTCATGAGATCCCGGACAGTCAGTATTACAGCACGGACGATCATACCTTCTGGCAGAGAATCCTCCGTATGATCCTGACCGGGTATCGGGTGCAGTAACGCGCAAAATACAAGGAAAGCAGCTCACAGGCTCCGGCCTGCGGGCTGCTTTTTGTATCATGATGCTGTGAAAACGATTTTCTGCGGCGGCTTTTTTCGGTATCTCGGTCACACAGACGAAGCCGGCCGCCCTTCGGGCGGCCGGCTCAATATGTTTCAAAATCTACAGCTCCTTCGTCATCTGCTCCTGCAGGATCTCTTCGCACAGCTCTGCGTAGGCCGCGCTGTGCTGCAAAAAGCGCCGCGCCTCCGGAAGGGTATCCAGCTGCGTGAGGAACACGAGCAGCTCCTGCCCAGCCCCGAAGGTCTCACGCACGAAGCGCATCGCGTTTTCCAGATGCGCCGCGATCGTCTGTCCGCGCTTTTCCAGCTCCGCTGCGCGGACATTCTTTTCCTCCGTCAGCGCGGACAGCTCCTGCGCGCCATCGAGCCGCGCGTGGACGCAGGCGGAAAAGCGCCGCTCCGCCGCCTCTTCCTCCGCGGATAGAGCGCCGCACTCCTTGCGGATCTGCACGGCGCGTTCCCTTCGGGCAAGGTTCCCGCGCGCTGTGGCCAGCGGCTCCGCCTCCGCTTGCAGCGCGGCAAGGAAGCTTTCCAGACTCTGCGTGAGCGCAGCGTCCGCGCGCCATTGCGCAAGCTCGCGCGTGAGCGTATGCAGCAAAAATTCCACTGCGGCAAGCCGCCCGTCAAACCGAAGCGCACGAAGCGCGGGCGCAGCCTCCGCCGACGCGCCGGAAAGCACTGCTGTCACATCCAGCTGCTCCCGGCAGGCGGAAAACAGGCGAAAAAACGCTCCGAATGAGGCCGCGATCTGCGGATGCTGCAAGAATTCTCCGAACAGGCTTTCTTCGACCGGAAAGCCCAGCCGTTCGTAGCTGCAAAGCGTTTCGGAGAGATCCTCCCAGCCGCGCGCGGTCACAAAGCTCCGCCCGTGCGCATGCGGCTCCACGCAGTAAAAATGCTCCGGATTCAGCTCCAGATAGGCAAGAATTGCCGGGTGCAGGCCGCGCGCGTGCGCATAGCTCCGCCAGACGGGATAGCTTTCCTCGATCTCCAGCAGCCGCACACGATCCATCGTGGCCGTGTCAAAAAGCCGCGCGGACTGGTTGTACTGCGGCGGATTTCCGGCGGCGGCGATCACCCAGCCCTCCGGCAGGCGATGCGTGCCGAACTGCTTGCTTTGCAGCAGCTGGAGCATGGCGGGCATCAGCGTCTCCGAGACGCAGTTGATCTCATCCAGGAAGAGGATCCCGCGATCCGTTCCGGTCTGCTCCATCCGGTCGTAGACGGTGGCGAGTATTTCGCTCATGGTATACTCCGTCGCGGAGCAGGTCTTTCCGCCGTACTGCTTCTCCCGAATGAGCGGCAGTCCGAGCGCGCTCTGGCGCGTGTGGTGCGTCATGGTATACGCGACCAGTCCGATGTGCAGTTCGTCCGCAAGCTGCGACAAGATTGCCGTCTTGCCGACGCCCGGCGGCCCCATCAGCAGCGCCGGCCGCTGATGTAGCATCGGAATGCGCAGCTGGCCGTCCTCCGTCCGTTCCGTGTAGGCCAGCACCATCCGCCGCAGCTCCTCCTTGGCCTGCCTTATATCCATCCTTCGTCCCTCCCCGGCTTGTCCGCGTCCAGCACAAGCGTCTGTGCCCAGCGCGGTATGTTGATATCGTCGTAGCGGTATTGCAGCATGACGAATGCGGCCGGATATTCCGGCGCTTCCGCCGGAAAGACGCCGTAGCCGTCCGTAAAATAGAGCACACCGCCAAGCTGCGGCAGCTCTCCCTGCGCGACCAGCCGGTCAACGTATGCAAACGCCGGACGGAAGTCCGTTCCTCCGCCGCCATAAAGCGCAAGATGCTCCATATACCACTGAAATTCATCCAGATCTGTCAGCAGCGTGTCCTGCTGCACCTCGCAGTCGCACTGTAGGATATGCAGCCGGAAGCGCTCAAAAAACAGCCGCTCCCGGCATAGGATCGCATGAACTGCGCCCAGAAACCACGCCGTCAGTCCGCGCGAACAGGAGGCCGACGTGTCGAGCACAATGACAAGCTCCCGAAGCTTCCGTTCCTCGGAGTATTCCAGCGGCTCGATCAGCGGCATTCCGTCGTAGTGCTCCATGCCGTAGGCGTACCACGAATATGCAAAATCCGCGTCGCTCACATGGCGGTTCTCCCGCACAACGGAAAACTCCCGCAGCAGCGCGGCAAAGCGCGTCTGATTTTCCGGAATGTCCTGCACGCTCAGGCGCTGATGCGCCGACCCGGAGCCGATCTTTGGCCGCTCTGGCTGCATATACGGCCGGAGCCTTTCGCCCTGCCGCTTCCAGAGCGCCGGAAGCCCTTCGCCCTCGCCGGAGCCAGCGTTTGCCTGCCTTTGGATTGTCGTCTTCTCCCAGAAGGCGTGGCTGTCGCGCTGGAAGGCGGCGGTCAGCTCCTCCGCGCGCACCGGGAAGTCCGGCCCCAGCTGGTCATAGACCGCCGCTGCGGAAAATGCCGTTCCGTTTTTGCAGGCGTAAAACGCCCTTCCGGCGGTGCTCTCCAGCGGAAGACCCAGCAGCCGCAGGCGCAGAAGCTCCGCGCTCATGTCGCACGCCAGCGCCCAGCGCGCCGCGTCCCGGTTTCGACGGGGCAGCCACGGATGGCCCAGCATCGCGTGAAGGACGCTGTGCAGCAGCACCTTTTCCGCGTCTCCGGGCGTTTTCACCGCCGCATACAGCCACGCTTCCGGCGCATAGAAAAATGTTCCGTCCGTTCCCGGCGCACCCCCCTCCCGCCATTCGAGCAGGCCCAGCGGCAGCGCCAGCAGCGGCAGGCGCTGATAAAGCCTGCCGCGCAAGATCTGATAGCAGCGTTCGCCGTCCGCCATGCGCCCACCTCCCGATGCAGAACTCTCAGAAATAGTATAGCACCTTCTCCGGGAATTCCCAAGGAAAAATTACGCCCGCAGCGGCACAGGCTGCGTATTTTCGGCTGTATACGCCCGCTCCGGTCATGCATCATGCTCCCGGTACGCGCAAACGTCCATGTGCGCGCATGGGCGTTTTGCATGTTCACAGAAGCGCCGTGAAGCGGATGCCGCCGTCCGCGATCTCGGCGCGGACGCTGCCGCCGTGGGCCTCGGCGGTCGCTCTGGCAATGGACAGGCCGATGCCCGTGCCGCCGACGGCGTTGGAATGCGACTCGTCCGCGCGGTAAAACCGGTCGAACAGGCGGGAAATATCGAGCTTTTCTGCGCCGGAGCAGGTGTTGAACACCTGTATCTGTGCCCTTTTTCTTGCCTTGGAGACGCGGAGCGATATTTCGCCGCCCTCGTCGGAGTATTTGACGGCATTGTCCAGCAGAATGGAGACCATCTGCTGCACGGCCTGCCGGTCGCCGGTCAGAAGCACGCCGTCCGCGATCTCCTGCGAATACCGCTTCCCCTTCGCGGCAGCCAGCGAGGAAAACGGCTCCGTGATCTCCCAGACGGCGTCGCTCAGAGAGAATTCCGTCTTTTCCGGGAACGGATTTTCCTCGTCCAGACGCGAGAGCGTCACAAGATTCTCGATCAGCCGCGCCAGCCTTGCCGACTGCGCTCGAATGTTCTCCGCCCACTCGTCGCCGGGATACTCCATCGCCAGCACGTCCGCGCTGGTGGAGATCGCGGTCAGCGGCGTTTTCAGCTCATGTCCGGCGTTCGTGATAAACTGCTTCTGAACGCTCAGATTGCGCAGATAGGGCGCGATGGCGCGCCGGGAGAAGAGCAGCACGAGCGCAAACACACCCAACAGGCACCCGCAGGTGATCGCTATGGTGAGCAACAGGAGCGAACGGACGGCTTGCAGCTCCCGTTCCGAATTGAGGAAGATCACCGTCGTGCCGTCAGCCGTGCTCTGCACGCGGAAGCGGTATCCGGCGTAGTAGCCGGAGGTCTTTCCTCCCGCAAGGACGGTGTCGGAATACGCTGACGCCTCTTCCTCGGTGATGGACGCAACTGCGGTGCAGTTCACGCCTTCCTGTGTGCCGTCCGCGTCATAGCGCACGGAAAAATAGCGGAACGAATACTGCACCTCGCGGGAAAACTGCCGCCAGCTGTCGGGCAGCGCAGCCGGGAGCTGCGTCCCGTCCGGCGCTTCGGGCGGCTCCGCACCGTCCGGTTTCTCCGGCGGGGTCTCTCCCCCATTTTCGGTATTCAAAAGCATTTGTTTGCAAACCGCAAGCTCCATGAAAGCCCGTACCTGCTGGTCGTGAACTGCGCGGACGAGGCTGCGGAAAAGGCGGCGCTCGACATCGTCGGCAAAAACACGAAGCACTGCCTCGTGAAGGCCAAGACCGTCAACGCCTCCGGCATCGAGCTGACGGCGGAGCTGCGCACCAGGGGCGGTGAAACGGCCTTTGTAAACGAGCTGACGAGGCTTCCCGGCATCGGAAACGCCACGCTGGTCAGCTACAACGGCGAATACATGGGATAAGGAGGCAGAAGCATGATCGCATCCGGACATATTACCCGAATCGTTGCCGCCGTGATGGCCATTGCGGTCTGCCTCTGCTTCTGCGCGGCGGCCTTTTTCGAGAGCATCACGGCGGCGGCCGGAGGCTCCGGCGTCACGATGGAATATGAAACCGCCCTTTTCGATACCGGCGAGGTGCTCAGCGTCAACATTCTCATGGACGAAGCCGACTGGGCCGACATGCTGGAAAACGCCATCTCGGAGGAATACTACTCCTGCACTGTGGAGATCGGCAGAAAGACCTTCTATCAGGTCGGCATCCGCCCGAAGGGCAATACCAGCCTCAGCAACATCGCCAACGATCCCACAACCGACCGCTACAGCTTCAAGCTGGAATTCGACCACTATGTGGAGGGTCAGACCTGCTTCGGGCTGGATAAGCTCGTTCTGAACAACAACTACGCCGACGCGACCAATATGAAGGAAGCCCTGATCTACGACATGTATCAATATCTCGGCGCCGATGCCTCGCTCTACAATTACGCGAAGGTCAGCGTAAACAGCGAATACTGGGGCGTCTATCTGGCCTTGGAGGCCGTGGAGGACAGCTTTCTGCTGCGCAATTACGGCACGGAAAACGGCGCGCTCTATAAGCCGGACAGCATGAACATCGGCGGTGGAAAAGGTTTCGGCGATTTCAATACCGACGATATGGATTTCGGCGACATGGATTTTGGAAGCATGACGCCGCCGAATACGCAGGAAAATACCGATCAGACAAATTCTCCCGCCGCCCCAGGCCAGATGCCGGATACCTTTGACCCATCTCAGAGGCCGGATTCGAGCGGTGAAGCCTCAACGGAGTCTTCGGCCGGATACGGGAAAGGGCCTTTCATAAATTTTGATTTCGGCGGCGGCATGGGCGCGCCTCCGGAGCAGCAGCCGTCAGATACCGGCACCGATGCGGATACGGACGCCTCCGACCGCCCCGGCCAGCCGCCGGAATGGGTGGACGGTGAAATGCCGGACTTCGGCGAAGGCTTTGGAGGCGGCTTCGGCAGCGCCTCCGGCGGCGCGGATCTGAACTATACGGACGATGATCTCGACAGCTATGAAACGATCTGGGACGGCGAGGTCACGGATACGTCGAAGAAGGATCATAAGCGCGTCGTTGCGGCGCTGAAAAACATTTCCGAGGGCACGGAGCCGGAGGAAAGCATGGACATCGACAACCTGCTCCGGTATATGGCCGTGCATGTCTTTTCCGTCAACGAGGACAGTCTGACCGGCAGCATGGCGCACAACTATTATCTCTATGAGTCTGGCGGCCAGCTCAACCTCATCCCGTGGGACTACAATCTGGCGCTTGGCGGCATGGGCGGCAGCGACGCCGGCAGCGTTGTAAACAGTGCCGTTGACGACGCCTTTTCCGCGACGGACTTTTTTGACACGCTGATGTCGGACGAGACCTATCACGCGCAGTATTACGCCTATCTTCGCCAGCTCGTGGAGGAATATATCACCGGCGGCGCGTTCGACGCATTCTATACGCGCGTCCGCAGCCAGATCGACACGCTTGTGGAGACAGACCCGACCGCATTTTACAGCTATGACGAATATCTGACCGCAGTGGACACGCTTTATCAGGTCGTCAAGCTGCGCGGGGAATCGATCCAGGGACAGCTGGACGGGACGATCCCCTCCACGGACGCAGAGCAGCGCAGCAGCGACGCGCTGATCGATGCCTCCGCGCTCGATCAGCGCGTGATGGGAACGATGAACACCGGAGGCCCCAGCGAACAGGCCGGTCGTTTCAAAAGGCCAAATGCAGATGCAGCAGCGGACATGGGCGCAGCGCCGGAGGGCGAAGATGCGCAGCAGCCGGAGTCCGGGAACGAGGACTCGTCCGCCGCTTTGCAGGCGGAGCAGGACGGCGAAAGCGCGGATGCACAGCCGCGCGGCGGCCCGGGCGCTTCGGATAGCCGGGAACGAGAGAATACCGGCTCGTTGTCTGGGCTCGTCACGGCCGCGATCTGCGCGGCAGTGCTTCTGGGACCAGCAGCGTTTGCTCTGCTGTACCACAGACGGCCGCACTGACCCGCAGTCGCCTCCGGAGCGCGGTGCTTCCGCAAAAGCCGCGCTTTTCTCCCGGAAAACGCGGCTTTTTTCTGCTTTACTTTTGACCGCATCTTTGCTATAATATTTGCGCAGTCAAGCTGCATCCCCATGCGCCCGTAGCTCAGCTGGATAGAGTGACAGACTCCGACGTTTCTGCCCCATTCGGCTGTGAGAAGCCCAAAGCCGTTGATACGACTGGACTTTTCGGGCGTGAGAGCGATTTTCCGCTTGTTCCTTGACTACTGTTTGACTACCATTTTCAAAAAGCGATGACCGGCACTTCGCCGTTTATCTCATAAATGCGCTCGTAGCTCAGTTGGATAGAGTGACAGACTCCG
>OIWM01001249.1_pt1 | contig 26141 bp, 21 predicted proteins | sample 1587451 | NCBI WGS metagenome assembly OIWM01 (sample SAMEA3888907, study PRJEB22519) | human gut metagenome | biome: human gut; feature: human-associated habitat; material: faeces | place: Denmark | collected 2011
GCGTATCGTGTATACTCCGAGCCTCCCGCAACGCACTGCCGACGGAACAGATCCGCGTCTTCTCTGCGCGAGAGATGTTTCGCCGGAAGAAGGCGCGGAAGGCGAAGGCGTATCGTGTATACTCCGAGCCTCCCGCAACGCACTGCCGACGGAACAGATCCGTGCAGATCAGAGTTTGCCGGATTTCAGCAGGGACTGTACCTTCGTGGGAAGACCCCAGATGTTGATGAAGCCGGCGGACTGCGCCTGGTCGAAGTCACTTTCGCCGAAGGTGACGAGATTCTCGGAATACAGGGAGTTGGGTGAGGTGATGCCGGCGTTGATCATGTTGCCCTTATAGAGCTTGAGCTTGACGGTGCCGGTGCAGTTCTCGTTTGCCTTCTTGGCAAAGGCGGTGAGCGCTTCCTGCAGGGCGGAGAACCACTTGCCGTTGTAGATGAGGTCTGCGTAGTCGACGGCAAGCTTGGACTTCATGTGGGCAGTCTCCTTGTCGAGGGTGAGCATTTCCAGCTGCTCGTGGGCAAAGTAGAGAATCGTGCCGCCCGGGGTCTCATAGATGCCGTGGTCCTTCATGCCGATGAGCCGGTTTTCCACAATATCGAGAATGCCGATGCCGTTCTTGCCGCCCAGCTCGTTGAGCTTCGCGATGATCTGAGAAACCTTCATCTTTTCTCCGTTGACCGCAACGGGCACGCCCGCCTCAAAGTCGATGGAAACCTCGGTAGGAACGTCGGGCGCCTGATAGGGAGAGACGCTCATTTCCAGGAACTTCGCCTTGTCGAGATTCGGCTCGTTTGCCGGGTCTTCGAGGTCGAGACCCTCGTGGCTCAGGTGCCAGAGGTTCTTGTCCTTGGAGTAGTTGGTCTCTCTGGAAATCTTCAGCGGCACATTGTGTGCCTCGGCGTAGTCGATTTCCTCGTCTCTGGACTTGATGCTCCACTCTCTCCACGGCGCGATGACCGGCATGCCGGGCGCAAAATACTGGATTGCCAGCTCAAAGCGGACCTGATCGTTTCCTTTGCCGGTGCAGCCGTGGGCAATGGCATCCGCGCCCTCGGCAAGCGCAATCTCGGCAAGCTTCTTGCCGATGATGGGTCTTGCAAACGCCGTGCCGAGCAGGTACTTTTCATACTTCGCACCCATCATGATCGACGGGACGATAATCTCGTCGCACATTTCATCGACAAGGTCAGCGATGATCAGCTTGCTTGCGCCGGTCTTAAGCGCCTTTTCCTCCAGACCCTCGAGCTCGTCGCCCTGACCGACGTCGGCGGCAACAGCGATGATTTCGGGGTTATTGTAGTTTTCCTTCAGCCAGGGAATGATGATGGACGTATCCAGACCGCCCGAGTAGGCGAGAACGATTTTCTTGATGGTTTCCTTTTTCATGATGCTGCCTCCGCGTCTCAAATTTTATGGATAAATATTATATCTTTTTGCATAAAAATACAATACGCAAGCTGCACAAATTGCATTGAAATTTTTCCGCCGTTTTGCATATTTTTGTCATAATTATGTATATTTTGCAGTATATATGTATAAATACACCGTATTCTCGCAAAAATTGCGCAAAAATATACCAGGTGGCATTTGCCGCCCGGTATATCTGCATTTGGATTCAGCGGATGAAATTTGTGCGCTGGAACGGCTCGAGCGCCGGATACTCGATGCCTGCGGCTTTGCCCGCCTCGATGCAGTGAAGCAGCCACGCCATATTGCGCCCGAGTGCGCGCATGGTCTGCAGACCCTCGAGGTCCTGCTCGACGTCCTGCGCGTTCGCGCCGTGGACCATGTTCCAGTACTGGCTGGAGACAATCGGCATATGCGAGATGCCGGGGTACTTGAGTAACTGCTCGTATGCCGCCGTGGTGCCGCCGCGGCGCGCTGCCGTCACAACCGCCGCCGGCTTGAAGCGGAACACGTCCGCATCCGCCGAATAAAACGCGCGGTCCAGGAACGACGTCATATTGCCGGACGCCGCCGCGTAGTGGACCGGGCTTCCGAACACAAAGCCGTCTGCCGTCTTCGCCTTCCGGACAAACTCGACGACCGGACCGCCGAAGACGCATTCGCCTTTCTTGCCGCAGCCGCCGCAGCCGATGCAGCCGCCGATGGGCGCCGTGCCGATCCAGAAAATTTCCGTCTCCACGCCGCCGGCTTCGAGCGTCTTTGCGACCTCCTGCAGGGCTCTGTCGGTGCTGCCGTTTTTGTGCGGGCTGCCGTTGACGAGTAATACCTTCATAAAACATGCTCCTTCCTCAAAAAGCTTACCCCTATTTTGCAGACTTTCTCCGCCTTTGTCAAGCGCGCTTTGATCTTCATGAAATCTTAAGATTTTTCCGCATTGTTTCTTAAGCGTAAATTCTGTATGATAAGTACAAGTGAAAGCAAGGAGAACAAACAAATGTACAACATTCTGGTCTGTGACGATGAAAAAGATATCGTTTCCGCGCTGACGATCTATCTGCAGGCAGAGGGCTACCATGTCTTCGGCGCGGAAAACGGCCTGCAGGCGCTGGAGATTCTCCGGCGCGAGCAGGTGCATCTGGTGCTGCTGGATATCATGATGCCGGGGCTGGATGGTCTTCATACCATGCAGCGGCTTCGCGAGTTTTCCAACGTCCCTGTCATTCTGCTTACGGCAAAATCCGAGGACAACGACAAGATTCTGGGGCTTACCGCGGGCGCGGACGACTATGTCACCAAACCCTTCAACCCCATCGAGGTCATGGCTCGCGTCAAATCCCAGCTGCGCCGGTTTCTGCAGCTCGGCGGCGGCAGCGTGACCGCAAGCGTTCTTCGCATCGGGGGCATTGAGCTGGACGACGACGCGAAGACCGTGCGGCTCGACGGCGAGGCGGTAAATCTCACGCCCAAGGAATATGATATTCTGCGCTTTCTGATGCAGAACCCCGGCAAGGTCTTCTCCCCCAGCGAAATCTACCGCCGGGTCTGGGACGATCTGCCGCTGAACGCGGACAACGCCCTCGCGGTTCACATCCGCCACATCCGGGAGAAAATCGAATATAACCCCGCCGAGCCCCGGTATCTGAAGGTGGTCTGGGGCAAGGGCTATAAAATGGAGGCTGATTCCAGATGAAACAATTACAGTCCAGGCTCTGGGTCAAGATCACAGCGCTTCTTCTGCTGAGCATATGTTCTGTCGTGCTGCTTTTCAGCGCGCTCGGTATCGCGTATCTGGCAGATCAGGGCGGCTATGTCAATCCCGAGGGCTTTGTGAAAGACCATATTGCGTCAAACGCATTTTTCAGTGATATGACTGCCGCTGCCGATTACTATACGGCGTATTTGCAAAAGCAGTCGGGCGACAGCTACACAAGTCTGGAGAATTTTGAGCAGAGGTTCTCGCGCGAAAACAGCAACTTCTTCTTCACCGTGCAGGATGATACCGGAAAAACTGTTTTTGAAAGTCCCGATCAGGACGAAACGTATCAGTATACGCACAGTCAGGAGCAGTATTTGTCTTATAACTGGCGGAACGTTGTGGAGGAGGACCATGTGTTTTCCTCCGTGGAAGCCTTTGAGGAATATGTCAATTCGCTCGAACGGCAGAATTTCAACGTCGACAGTGCCTACATCACAACGTATGAGCAGGAAGATTCTACAGAAGCTGTGTCCGGTGCGCAGACGGAGGAACGGTCTCCGGAACCCGCTCAGGAAAATTCTTCCGCCGAAACCACGGTAGAAACCACTGCGGACGACCATCCGGCAGATCTTCCCGGCAGCAAGGTGCATGCCTACATCTCCTATCAGCGCTTTGACTATGCCCACGTGACGATCACCGGCTACATTCGCCAGACACTTGCGGCAAAAGACCACATCTATCTTGAGGCGTATTACACCAACCTTCTGGTTGAGAACCGGAACACACTGATCTGGCTGACGGCTGTGCTGTTCGTCTTGTGTCTGGCGCTTGTGATCTTCCTGCTGTGCGCCGCCGGGCACAAAGAGGGCGTGGAGGGCATTCATCTAAACTGGGTCGATAAGATCCCGCTGGACCTGTATCTGGCACTTGCGCTTGCCGTTGGTTCGTGCGCCTTGATGCTCGGGATCGATGCGACAGGTGTTGACTTTGTTCCGGCTGTCATTTTGCTGGCTATCCTGCTGGCGCTTGCCGTGCTGCTCGTGATGAGCGTTCTGATGACGCTTGCAACGCGCTTCAAATCCGGCGCGTTCTGGAAAAACACGATCATTTTCTATATCCTGCGCTTTCTTGCGCGCACGCTGCGGGCAATTGGAACCGGCATTTCCTACTGCGCAGTCCATCTGCCGCTCTACTGGCAGGCAGGTTTGATCTTCGTGGGCATAAGCCTTGCCGAGCTGTTTGTCCTCGCGGCGTTCAGCCGCAGCGCGGTCGTCGTGATCTGGGTGATCGCAAAGCTTGCAGAAGCGCCGCTTCTGGTCCTGCTTGCCGTCAGCCTGCAAAAGCTCAAATCCGGCGGCGAGGCACTCGCGGCAGGCAATCTCAACGCAAGCGTCGACCTGAACCATATGTACGGCGCTCTGAAACACCACGGCGAGAACCTCAATTCCATCGCCCAGGGCATGCAGAAGGCGGTGCAGCAGCAGCTCAAATCCGAGCGCTTCCGCACGGACCTCATCACAAATGTCTCGCACGACATCAAAACCCCGCTGACCTCGATTGTGAACTACGTCGATCTTCTCAAGAAGGAGGACGTCCAGCCGGAGAAAGCCAAAGAATATATCGCCGTTCTCGACCGGCAGTCGGCAAGGCTCAAAAAGCTGACCGAGGATCTGGTCGAGGCGTCCAAGGCATCGAGCGGCACGCTGCCGGTGCATCTGGAAGCGGTCGATGTGAACGTGCTTTTATCGCAGGTCTCGGGCGAATATCAGAGCCGGTTTGAGCTGTGCCGGCTCGAGCCGATCGTCAAGCTCGCGCCGGAAAACCCGCAGATTCTCGCGGACGGAAAGCTTCTGTGGCGGGTGTTTGATAATCTGCTCAGCAACATCTGCAAATACGCCATGCCCGGCACGCGCGTGTATTTCACCAGCGAAGTGCTCGACAGCCGCGTACAGATCAGCTTCAAGAACATCTCCAACTATCCCCTCGATATCACGGCAGACGAGCTGATGGAGCGCTTTGTGCGCGGCGACTCGTCCCGCTCCACAGAAGGAAGCGGTCTCGGTCTTTCCATCGCGCAGAGCCTGACAGGGCTCCAGAAGGGCAGCTTCGATCTCGTCGTCGATGGAGACCTGTTCAAGGCGAACATCTCCTTCCCGCTTCTGAACGTCTGATTTTTCCGATTTCTTTCCTCTTCCCGCGCCCCGGAGGTCCTTTGGATTTCCGGGGCGCAATTTTTCTGCTTTCCCCTCTTGACAAACAGACATCTTGTGCTATTATAAACATATGCTTAGAAAATAAACTTTTGTCCGGTGGTGAAACCATGACAGAACGCGAATCCGAAATTTTTCATATCATCCAGCAGAACCCCGCCATCTCCCAGAACGAGCTGGCAGCCAAGCTGAACCTCGCGCGCAGCTCCGTCGCCGTGCATATTGCCAATCTGCAGAAGAAGGGCTACCTTCTCGGCAAGGGCTACATTGTCAATGAGAGCGCGTATGTCCTCGGCGTGGGCGCGGCAAACGTAGACATCCACGGCAGGTCCAAAAAGTCGATCGTCATGCACGACTCCAACCCCGGTCATATGAACACCTCTGCCGGCGGCGTGACGCGGAATGTCTGCGAAAACCTCTCGCGCCTCGGTGTGAGCGTCAAGCTCATTTCCGCCGTCGGCACCGACGTGTACGCAGACCAGATCCGCCGCGAGTGCCAGTCGGCTGGCATCGACATTTCCAACCTCTATGTCGCAGATGGACAAGCATCGTCCACCTACATGTCCATGATCGACGCGGACGGTGATATGTTTGTGGCGCTGTCCGACATGACGGTGCTGCAGGGACTGCCGCTGAGCTATTTAAGCTCCAAGCAGAGCCTGATCCGCGGCGCGCAGCTCGTGACCTGCGACCCCAGCCTGTCTGAAGAGGCAATCTGCCGCTTGCTCGATATCTGCCAGGGCGGACCTGACGTGTACGCAGACCCCGTCTCCACCGCCTACGCCAGAAAGCTTGCGCCCTACGTCGGCAAGTTCCACACTGTCAAGCCCAACCGCATGGAGCTGGAAATTCTCGCCGGGCAGGAAATCAAAGACGATCTGAGCCTGTATAACGCCTGCGAGACGGTTCTGAACAAGGGCTTGCACCGCATCTTCGTCAGCCTCGGCACCGAAGGGTGCCTGTACATGGACCAGGAAGGGCGCATGCTGCGCCGCAAGCTCAAGCCCTGCGAGCACATGGTCAACGCCACCGGCGCGGGCGACGCCTTCACCGCCGCGATGATCTACGCAACGCTCGAGCAGCTTCCCATCGAGTCCGTCATGGACTACGCCATGGCAGCAGGCATCGCTGCCATCGGTCACGAAAGAACCATCAACCCCCAGATGAGCATTTCGCTTCTGGAATCTATACTAAAGGAGTACAAACAATGAATCTGCATGATTATCTGTCCGTTGCACCGGAAATCGCCGAAGCGCTTGCAGCAGGCAAGCCTGTTGTTGCTCTGGAATCCACCATTCTCAGCCACGGCATGCCGTATCCGGAGAATGTCGAATTTGCCCACAAGGTAGAAAAAATCGTCCGTGAAGAGGGCGCTATCCCCGCAACGACCGCTATCATCGGCGGCAAGCTGAAGGTCGGTCTGAACGACGAAGAGCTGCTGACCATGTGCAAGGCAGAGAACGTCGGCAAGGTCAGCCGCCGCGACGTTGCCGTGTATCTTGCCACCGGTCAGACCGGCGCAACGACCGTCGCAACGACCATGATCATTGCCAGCCTCGCCGGCATCCGCTTCTTCGCAACCGGCGGCATCGGCGGCGTGCATCGCGGCGCAGAGAAGACCATGGACATCTCCGCCGACCTGCAGGAGCTCGCCAACACGCCTGTCTGCGTCGTCTGCGCGGGCGCAAAGAGCATTCTGGACCTCGGTCTGACGCTCGAGTACCTCGAGACCTACGGCGTGCCGGTTCTCGGTCTTCGCACCGACGAGCTGCCCGCTTTCTACTGCCGCACCTCCGGCTACAAGCTGGACTACAACTGCCAGGATGAAGAGACCGTGGCAAAGATCATGAAGACCAAGTGGGACGTGGGTCTCAAGGGCGGCGCCGTCGTCGGCAACCCCATCCCCGAGCAGTATGCGATGGACCCCGATTACATGAACAAGATCATCGATCAGGCAGTCGCACAGGCAAACGCCGAGCATATCCACGGCAAGGCAATTACCCCGTTCCTGCTTGCGCACATCAAGGACATGACCGGCGGCAGCTCGTTCGCAGCAAACCTCGAGCTTGCCTACAACAACGCCCGCGCCTGCTCCAAGATTGCCTGCGCCTACGCGAAGCTGTAAGATTCTGTTTTTCATACGCAAACCGCCCCGGAAACATCGTTTCCGGGGCGATTTTTTCAGCCTTCTCTGACACAGTCGAGGAATTTGTGAAGGTGTTCTCTTCCCTCCGGCGTCGGCTTGTAGACGCCCGCGCACTCCAAGACCTGCGCAAAGACCTGTCCGATCTCGAACTTGATAATGTCTTCCGCGTTGTCGGCGTCAAATTCCGGGTGGCGCTTTAGGAAGCCTTCCGCCCAGTCGGCGTGCTTCACCAGCTCGTCGTTGGCGCGGAGATCTTCGCCGTTCAGGAGCGCCGTCTTGAGGTCCGCCATCTCTTTTTTCAGCCGCCCGGGCAGCACCGCCAGACCCATGACCTCGATCAGACCGATGTTTTCCTTCTTGATGTGGTGCAGTTCTTCGTGCGGATGATAGAGACCCATCGGATGCTCTTTCGTTGTCAGGTTGTTGCGGAGCACCAAATCCAATTCGTACTTGCCATTTCTCATTCTGGCAATCGGTGTGATGGTGTTGTGCGGCTCGCCGCCTGTCTCGGCGAAGATCATTGCGTCGGGGTCGCTGTACTTGCGCCATTTCGCAAGGATTCTGCCTGCGAGGTCACAGAGCTGTTTTTTGTTTTCCGAGTTCAACCGCAAAACGGTCATCGGATACTTGACCACACAGCAGGAAACGTCTTCAAAACCGGGTACGTCGAACGAAAATTCCGCTTCCGCCTTTTCCATCGGGAAGGTGTGGTGTCCGCCCTGGAAATGCTCATGCGCCAGAATGCTGCCGCCGACGATGGGAAGGTCAGCATTCGAGCCGAGGAAATAGTGCGGGAACTGTTCAACGAACGAAAACAGCTTGTCGAACGCGGAGCGGTCAATGACCATCGGCGTATGCTGCGTGTTCATGACGATCGCGTGTTCATTGTAATAGACGTAGGGCGAATACTGGAAACCCCACGCTTGATTGTTCACGGTCACAGGCATGACGCGCAGGTTCTGCCGCGCTGGGTGCGAGATCGTGCCCGCATAGCCGACATTCTCGACGCAGAGCAGGCACTTCGGATACCCCGAAGCTTTTTTGAGCTTCGCTGCCGCGATGTCTCTGGGGTCTTTTTCGGGCTTGGAGAGGTTGATGGAAATTTCAAGTTCGCCATATTTCGTCTGCGCCGTCCAATGCTCGTCCTTCGCGATGCGGTCGCGGCGGATGTAGTTGCAGTCCTGACTGAGCTTGTAGAAGTAATCGGTCGCCGCTTTCGGCGATTCAGCATAGAGCGACCAGAACTTCCGGACAACTTCGGACGGGCGCGGTGTGACGCAGCCCATGAGCCGCGTGTCGAATAAATCGCGCTCTGCAATGGTGTCGTTGATCTGTCCGTTCTCAACTGCATAGTCGCAGAGGATGTTCAGACATTCCGGAAACTCATAGCGTTCTTTCTGCTTTTCGTAGCTCTCGAGCTTCAGCTCCGCAAGCAGGCTATTCCGCGCGAACGTCTCATCCAGCGGATGCAGGAGTTCGCAGTTTTTCGCGTAATCCAGCAGCGAATCGAGCGCCGCGTAAACCTGTTCCGGTTTCATATCGTTTCCTCCTTTGTTTTTCAGCCTCATCATTTTCTCTGATACCAGCGTTCCAACTGCGCAAGCTGCTGCAGCGCCGGCAGATTCTGCATCAAAAATTCCCGATAGCCGCAGAAGCCGCCATCTCCTGTGCAGCAGACCTCGCGCTGCATCCGCTTGCAGAAGCCGCCGCAGAAGCGCCTAAATTCGCAGCGGGCGCAAAGCGCCGGGCTTTCGCGCGGGCGCTGCAAAAAGGTCTCCGCCTGCGGCGCGGCAAGAAGCTCTGGTATCGTCTTCTCGCATAAATTGCCCAGCCGGTACTCGTCCAGACAGTAAAAATCGCACGGATACGCGCTGCCGTCCGCCTCCACGACAAGCTGCGCCCGGCACTGCCCATCCAGCCCGCACATATTGCATGAGCCGAAGGCAAGCCGGTGAATCACGTCGTCAAAGAGCTTGACGCTGCGGTACTGCCCCTTCTGATACGCTGCCAGTCACAGAGGAAAGAGCGTATTGTAAAAGCCTGCAAACCGCTTTGGCGTCAGCGCATACTGGCTTTCGCCCGGTGTTTCCAGCGCATCCAGACACGGCGTAAACTGCACAAAGCGCACATCCAGCTGCTCCATGCGCCTCCAGACCTTTTCCGGATGGCGCGCGATGGGATTTGTGAGCGTGCAGAGGATGTTAAACTCCACGCCGGTTTTTTGCAGCAGCCGCATGCTTTCCAGCACGCGCCGGTTCGTGCCGCGGCTTGATGCGTCGACACGTGCGCCGTCGTGCAGGTCTTCGAGCATATCATACGACAGCCCCACCAGAACGCGGCGCTCTTTCAAAAACGCGCACCAGTCGTGGTCTAACAGCATGCCGTTCGTCTGCAGCGCGAAGGAAACCGAAATGCCTGGGTCCCAGCCGTCCGTCCGGGCTGCAAAGCGCCGGAAAAAATCCAACCCTGCCAGCATCGGCTCGCCGCCCTGAGAGATGACCGTAATCTGATCTCCCGGCGAAAGGCTTCGTTCCAGGCTCCGCAGAACATTCTGCATGGTCTCGTCCGTCATGATGCCGAACGAGCGCACCTCGCGCAGATCTGCCACATCGCAGTAAAAGCAGTATCTGCACCGGAGGTTGCAAAGCGAAGACGCAGGCTTGAGCATCACGTTATACTGCTTCATGCTCTTCCCTCCTGCGCCGGATGGCGTCCCAAGGCTCTTCCGTCTTTTCCAGCGGTTCGCGGCAGAGCGCGATAAAGTCCTGCATGTTGCGCGTCAGAAACTTCCGCCTGTGATAGACGATGTTCAGTTCCCGAACCAGCGGCTTGTCGATCGGAAGCATCCGCACAATCTCCTCTTTCGCGTCGCGCTCGACCAGCATCCGCGGCAGAACCGCGACGCCCAATCCCTCTGCCACAGCGCTGACAATCGCCTGCGTGCTGGCGCTCTGCCAGACGGGGTGCACGGTAATCTGCAGCAGCGAAAAGCTCGCATCTAAAATCTGGCGCACGGCGCTTCCCGGCTCGCGCATGAGAAAGGGGTACTCGGAAAGCTCGCGCAGCGTGACGGAAGTCTTTTGCGCCAATGCAGAGCCGAGCGGCACAATCGCGCATAGCTCGTCGCGCAGAAACGGGATTGCAAGCAGTTCCGGCTGCTCGGGCTGCGTTTCAATGAGACCGATGTCAATCTCGTTATCCAGAAGCTTTCGCTCGATGCCGCTTGACTGTTCTACGAGCGCCTCGATGCGCAACTGCGGCACGCGCGCCTGATAGCGGCGGATGAGGTCCGGCAGGATGTGCGTGCCGATGGTGACGCTGGCGCCCAGACGCAAAACCCCGAGCGTATCCCAGTTGCGCATCTGCTTTTCCATATCGTCAAAGAGCGAGACAATGTGGCTGGCATAGCCATAGAGCGCGCCTGCCGCCTGGGTGGGAGAGATCGCGCGCCCGGTGCGCTCAAACAGCCGCACGCCGTAATGCTCCTCCAGCTCCCGGATGGCAACGCTCAAAGACGGCTGCGCCAGATGCAGCTCCTGCGCCGCGCGCGTCACACTGCCGCAGCGGTAGACCGTTGTGAAGATTTTCATGTGCCGCAGCGTCAAGATTTTCCCGCCCTCTCTTATAAGATTTTTCATATGATACGCATATCGTAATAGTATTTTACTTATATGTCAAGACGAAGTATACTGTGTTGGGAGGACGAAAAAATGAACCGAAAACATGTTTTGTGGAAGCTGTTTGTCTCCACGCTCTATCTCAGCGCCTTTACCTTCGGCGGCGGCTATGTGATCGTCACGCTGATAAAGGAAAAATTTGTTGACGAGCTGCACTGGATGGAAGAGGACGAAATGCTGGATCTCATCGCCATTGCGCAATCTGCCCCCGGCGCAATTGCCGTCAACGGCGCGATTGTCGTGGGCTATAAGCTCGCGGGGCTTCTCGGCGCGCTGGTCGCCATTGTCGCGACGATCATTCCACCGTTTGTGATCATCACGGTCATTTCGTATTTCTATGAGCTCTTCCGCGATAACTTCATCGTCAGTAAACTCCTTGCCGGCATGCAAGCCGGCGTGGGCGCGGTGATTGCGTCCGTCGTGTGGGACATGGGAGGCGGCATTCTCAAGCAGAAAAGCGCTCTTTCCGATTTTATCATGCTTGCGGCATTTCTTGCCGCATGCGTATTCCGCGTGAATGTCGTCTATATCATTCTCGCCTGCATCGCCCTCGGCGTTCTGCGGACGGTACTCGCAAAAAGGAGGACGGGTGCATGATGTATCTGCAATTATTCCTGAGCTTCCTGCAGATCGGAGCCCTCAGCTTTGGAGGCGGCTACGCGGCAATGCCGCTGATTGAAGCGCAGATCGTCACGACGCACGGCTGGCTCACCATGACCGAGTTTGCAAACCTTGTCACGATTGCCGAAATGACCCCGGGACCGATTGCCGTCAATGCAGCGACGTTCGTCGGCACGAAAATCGCGGGCGTTCCCGGTGCGCTGGCTGCAACAGCCGGCTGCATTCTACCCGCGTGTATCCTGGTCACGCTGATTGCAAAGCTCTATCTCAAGTACCGGAATCTGTCTGTTTTGCAGAGTGTGCTGGGTTCTCTTCGTCCGGCGGTCGTGGCAATGATTGCATCCGCCGGCGTGACGATTCTGCTGAACGCCTTCTGGGGCGGGCGCACGATTGTGCCGACGCAGACAAACTGCCTCATGATCGGCATTTTCGCGCTGAGCTTTTTCCTGCTGCGCAAGACGAAGCTCAATCCCATTGCCGTCATGGTGCTGGCAGGCATTGTGAACCTCCTTGCCGGTCTGTGCGGCATCGGCTGAGACTGTCAAAAAGCTGGTGCTTTTTTGACAAAAGGGGCTGCGCCTCGACTGCGCGCATATTTTTGTCCCGTAGGGACAAAATTCCGCACTGGCTCAGTAAGAAGTATGGTTCCGGTCGGCAGAGCCGCCGGATACAATGGCTTTTCATTTGATTTCGCCCTGCGGGGCGAAACTCTACGAGGTTTTTCATGTTAGAAGCGGCTGCTCTTTTCAAAAAAGAGCAGCCGCTATTTTACTTCTGTTTCAGAATCAGCTCCTGATACTTTCGCAGCGCATAGGCGCGATTCGGCGCGCCGAGACTTAAGAACGTCGCGTTGTCCCGGTCAAAGCCCGCGTGCCTCTGGTTGCCCTTTATCTCAAACGTCGTGGCAAAGGCGATGGTGATATCCGCAAAGTCCTTCGTCGCCTCCACATCCCAGACACCGGTTGCGAGAATCTGCCCTGCCCAATCGTAGAGGTAGCCCTCCCAGGCGCCGTTCTGCCGCGTCAAACGGAGGGTCATTTCCTCGTCCATCCCCGGAACGTCAGTCACATAGAGCGTACCATAAAAGCTGTCTTTCAGCAGCACGCTCTGCGTAAGCGTGCCCTCGAGCGTCACGTGGCAGGGCTTCTCATAGCCTTCGTCCGAGACGCTGTAAATGATCGCGTCTTCGTCGTAGGAAATGCTCCGCTGCGTCGGCACAAAGAGGAAAATCAGCACATTCAGCGCGATCAGTACACCCGCAATCGTCAGCAGCGTCTTGCTGCGCTTTTTGTCTCTTTCCTGTCCGAGTCTGTCCGGCATGATGAACTCCTCCCGTCGATGTTCTCCTGCCATTATACAAGATGGCGCAGCATTTGACAACCGGCGCGCTTTGTTCAGAAAAAATTAAGAATTCTTTCCTTGCATCCGCCCGGGTTTGCGCTATAATAAAAGCAAAGAGGTTACAATTTGGTTACAGCACTTGTGAGGAAGTCTTTGCCGGGAGGGATGCCATCGATTCTTTCACACATGGATTTTATACAAACAACCACCAACAACAACCAAAAATCGCCCGCGCAGAGCCTTGCTGTCGGTTCTGCGCGGGCGTTTTGCTTTTGTTTCGGTGTCAGTCCCAGAGCCGTTCGGGGTATTTCCCTTCCTGCTTGAGCCTGCCGATTGCCGCCTTTACATTTGGAAGGTCCTCCTTGTACGTCACGCCGTACCAGTTTTCCATGCACGGCAGCACGCGCACATCCGCGCGGTGATCGAGCAGCTGGTTATTGACGACCGTCGGCAGATAAAACTCGCACTTTTCCGGATTCGTCTTCAGGTTTTCCTCCAGGAAGCCGGGGAATTTATCCCAGATTTCCTCCAGAATCTGCGGCGTGAAGCCCCAGAAGTTCATCGAGACCAGGCTGTCTCCCGCGAGCGGCACAAACGTCTCGTCGTCTTCCGTGTACGCCGCGTCCTGCCCGCGCTTGAAGATCTTCGTGCGCTCGGTAATGTCGCGCAGGAAACCATTTTCCACGTGGCAGATGCCGCGCGCGACGGAGCCGAATTCGGTCACGGTGTTGCGCAGCTGATAGCCCAGCATCGCATAGTGGTGCGGCGTTTCGTTTTCTGTCAGAAAGCGGTAAATTTCCTTATACGCGCCGCGCCCGTAAAAATCGTCCGAGTTGATCACGGCAAAGTTCCCGTCGACCACGCCGCGGCAGCAGGCGACCGCATGCGCCGTGCCCCAGGGCTTTTTGCGTCCAGCGGGAACGGAAAAGCCCTCCGGCAGGCAGTCCAGCTCCTGATAGACATAGGCGACATGGAAGAATTTTTCCATGCGCGCGCCGATGGTCTCGCGGAATGTTTTTTCGATTTCATGCTTGATGATGAACGCCACGCGGCGGAAGCCCGCCTGATAGGCGTCGTACAGCGAAAAGTCAATGATAAAGTGCCCTTCCCCGTCTACCGGCGTCATCTGCTTGAGCCCGCCGAAGCGGCTGCCCATGCCCGCTGCCATAATGACGAGCGTCGGTTCGTGTGTCAATCGGAACACGCTCCTTTTTCTGTGATGATTGCGTCAACTGACGCTTCTATCTTACCTGTTTTGCCGCAAAAAAGCAATTGCAAAAGCGCCCGAAGATGGTAATTCTTCAGGCGCTTTTCTGGTTTTGTTACTCTGTCAGAATGCCGCGCAAATCTGCAATCGCGCCTCTCGGGCACTTGACCGCGCACTGCCCGCAGGACAGGCAGTAATTTTCGTCGATGTGCGAAAGATTTTCACTGATCGTGATCGCTCCGGCAGGACAGACCTTTTCACAGATGCCGCAGCCGATGCAGGAAACCTCGCAGTATTTCCGGGCGTTTTTGCCCAGATCCTTGTTGGAGCATTTGACGACGATCGGGTTGGCGCACTCGTGGATGCGAATGAGCTCGCGCGGGCACTCGCGCACGCACGCGCCGCAGGCGATGCACTTGCTCTCATTGACCTGCGCAACGCCGAGGTCGTTGATTTCTATCGCGTCAAATTTGCACACGCCCACGCACAGCCCGCACGCCACGCAGCCGTATTCGCACTCCGCCGTCGCGCGGCAGCCGCCGCTGCAGGCGACGAGCGCCGCCTGATAGGGAAAGCGTTTTTTCACAGCCATGGCGCTCACCACTTCCTTTCATACGGCGTATGCACCAGCGGCAGAACAGTTCTGCGCTCGTGGTCATACTGATAATATGCCTCGGCAATCGCGGGCGCGGTCGGAATCGAGGTGATTTCGCCGATGCCGATGGCACCGCAGGCGACGCTAAGCCCCGGCTTGTCGATGACGATTGCCTCGATCTCGGGAATCTCATGCGCGCGGAACAGCCCCAGCTTTCCGTATTTGTCGATGGGCTTGCAGTTTTCATCGATCGGGTACTGCTCGCGCAGCGCGTAGCCCATGCTCATGACGACGCCGCCTTCGATCTGCCCCTCGCACGAACGCGGGTTGACCGCCTTGCCCACATCGTGCGCCGCGACGATTTTTTCCAGCTTCCCGGTTTTTTTATCGAGAATGCACATCTGCGTCGCATAGCCGTATGCCACGTGCGAAACCGGGTTCGGCTTGTCCGCGCCGAGGGGGTCCGTCTTCGCGTAGTATTCGCCGTAGAATTCCTGCCCGTTCAGGTCCTTCATCGTGTGACCTTCCAGCGCCGCAGTGAACTTTTCGCAGGCGCGGCGGCACGCTTCACCGGTAATCAGCGTCTGGCGCGAGCCGGAGGTGTCGCCGGAGTCCGGCGCAATCCACGTGTTCGAGCGCTCGTAGACGATCTGCTCGCGTGTCAGGGGTGTCGATGTCACGCACATCTGCACCAGCACCGTGCCGAGCCCCTGTCCGATGCACGACGCGCCGGCATAGATATGAAGCTTCTCGTCTTGCTCCACAATCAGCTTGCATCTGCCGTAGTCCGGAAGACCGACGCCGACGCCTGCATTTTTCATCGCACAGGCAAGACCGACCGGCTTTCCGGCTTTGATTGCCGCGTCAAACTCGGGCTTTACCGCCTCGAGCGTCTCGACAAGACCCGTTTCCGCGCCGACGATCTGACCGTTCGGCAGGACGCCGCCCGGGCGAATCGCGTTGCGGTAGCGGATTTCCCACGGGCTGATGCCGATTTTCTCTGCCATCTCGTTGAGCAGGCTTTCCATTGCAAAGCAGGTCTGCGTCACGCCGAAGCCGCGGAATGCGCCTGCGGGGGGATTGTTCGTATAGAATGCCCGACCCTTGATTTCGAAGTTTTCGTAGGCGTAGGGACCTGCCGCATGCGTGCAGGCGCGCTCAAGAACAGGACCGCCGAGCGATGCAAACGCGCCCGTATCGGACACGACCTCCGCCTTCACGCCCTGAATGATGCCGTTTTCGTCGCAGCCGATTGTAAAGTCCATCCAGAACGGGTGGCGCTTCGGATGGACCAGCAGCGACTCTTCTCTCGAGAGCTTGACCTTCACGGGAAGGTGCGTCACGTAGGTGATGAGCGCCGCGTGGTGCTGGACCGACATATCTTCTTTTCCGCCGAAGCCGCCGCCGACGAGCTGGTTTTCGACCTTGATCTTCTTCGTGCCCAGCAGCAGCGAGCATTCGTGCAGCGTCGTGTGCGACGACTGGTCAGAGGTCAGCAGCATCACGTCGCCGTCGCGGTCGATGTATGCCACCGCACACTCGGGCTCTAAGAACGCATGCTCGGTCCAGGGCGTCTCGAAGTGGCGGGAGATCACGTATTTCGAGTTGGCTATTGCGCCGTCGGCGTCTCCCCGGCTCACGTGGCGGATTGCCTGCAGGTTGGTGCCCTCTTCGTCGAAGACGTGGGGCGCATCGGGCTGCATCGCCTCAAACGGGCTGTGGACCACAGGAAGGGCCTCGTACTCGACGTTCACGAGCTTTTTCGCCTTTTCCAATGTTTCCTGATCATTCGCGACAACAAGCGCAATCGCGTCGCCCAGGTAGTGCGTCAGACCGCCCACGGGCACAAGCGTATACTGGTCGTGCTTGATGTGCCCGACCAGATTGGAGCCGGGAATATCGTCTGCCGTCAGCACCGCGCACACGCCCGGAAGCGCAAGCGCCTTCGATGCGTCGATGGATTTGACTCTTGCCCTTGCATATTTTGCGCGGACCGCCGAGCCGTAGGTCATATACGGCACATAGCAGTCGTCGGGGTATTTTCCGTAGCCGAGGACCTTTTCCTCCACATCGAGCCGGTGCACGCTCGAACCGACCTTCCAGTCGTTTTCCGAGGGCGCCGGAACGTGACCGCCCTCACGCAGCAGCTTCGCCGCCAGACGCACGGCAGCAATGATCTTCACATAGCCCGTGCAGCGGCAGTAGTTGTTGCGCAGCGCATAGCGGATTTCCGCATCGGTGGGGTTCTGATTCTTATCCAGGAGCGCCTTCGTACACAGAACCATGCCCGGAATGCAGAAGCCGCACTGCACCGCGCCAGCCTCGCCGTAGGCATAGGTATAGAGCTTCTTTTCTTCCTCCGTCAAGCCCTCGACGGTAAGAATATGCTTTCCTTCCAGCCGGTCGGTCATCGGCGTACAGGCGCGGACGGTCTCGCCGTCGATGATCACCGTACATGCCCCGCACGCACCCTCCGAGCAGCCGTCCTTCACGGAGGTCAGGCGCAGCTCGTCGCGCAGAAAGCGCAGCAGCTTCTGGTTTTTTGTTGCCTCAACGGACTTGCCGTTGACAAAGAAGACAGCCATTGCAAAAACTCCTCTTCCTGAATTTCGGTTCTCACGTCACAGAAGCTCTGTTCTCGGCATCCAGCCACCGTAATTCCGAGGTTTTGAAGCAGGCGTCCGGCGCAAACGCGGCAGACGCCTTAAAATCTATTTGCATTATACAATTATTTTTAGTATCTCGCAAGAACTTCACCAAAAATTCCCGCTTGAGCGTTATATTTTTTATCGATCACGCCAAAACGGGAACTCTTTTCAAAGCCGCTCGTCAGAACCTGCGGCAAAACGCAGCTTGCGGTAGGCGTCGACAAAGAATGCCAGAACAAACAGGTAAAAAAGCGCCGTCATCAGCCCGCCGCCCACGCTGAGGCTGAAATCCCAGAAGCCGTGCAGCAGTGTCGGAACGAGCAGACTCGCGCGCAGATACTGCTCCGGCATCTCGTCGGGCAGCTCGATATAATACCGCTGCATCGCGCGCTCGACCATCTTCGCCTGCCCGAGATAGATGCCCATGTACACGGCAAAAAAGCAGTGCCCCGGCACGGAAAGCAGCGCTCTCGACACCGCGACGGCAAAGCCGAACTGCGCAACATACAGAATGTTCTCCAGCGCCGCAAAGCCGAGCGCGGCAAACACGCAGTAAACCACCGCGTCGAACCGGTAGTCGAACGCCGGATGGTTCCACGCGAACTTCATCACCACCCAGCGCTTGCACGCCTCCTCTACCAGCGCAACCGCCAGGAAATTTTCAATCACCAGCCGCAGCGCAGACCCGCTCAGCAGCACCTCCAGCGCCCGCGTCAGCGCGCCCTCGACCACGCCGGCAGCAAGCCCCGACAGTGCGCCGAACAGCACCAGCTTCAGAAGCAGCCCCGGCGGTTCTTTTTCGATCCGGTCGAGCCGGTAGACCTGCACCATCAGAAACACGGCAGGCACCAGCGCGGCAAGCAGCAAAAACGGACTCATAAACTCCCTTTCTTACAATAACGGCGAGAACACCTGCAGCAGCGTGCGGATGACTCTCTGATAGAAATGCACATGGCGGCAGCGCGCGTAGGTCATTTCGCGGCAGACGGGGAAGGTCTCCTCAAAATCCGCTGCCACCTGCCGGACCGCCGGGCTGCCGTAAAGATAAACGGCGTCTTCAAAGTGCAGATACAGGCTGCGAAAATCCATATTGACCGTTCCGACGACCGCGTAGCGGTTGTCTGACAGGCAGACCTTCGAATGGATGAAGCCGGGCTTATACTCGAAAATGCGCACGCCCGCCTCCGTCAGAACCTCGTAGTTGGCGCGCGTCACGGCGTGGACATACCATTTGTCCGGAATGCCGGGGGTAATGATGCGCACATCGACGCCGGTCTTTGCCGCGACGCACAGCGCCGAGACCATCTTGTCGTCCAGAATCAGATACGGCGTCATGATCCAGACGCGGCTGCTGGCAGACTGGATGAGGCTCTGGAAAATCGTCGCGCCGACGTCCTCATGGTCCAGCGGGCTGTCTGCAAAGGGCTGCAGATACCCTTCACCAGCGGGCGCTTCCGGGTAATCCGGGCGGAACGCCGCAACATCCTCCTCCAGACCCGCGACATAGTCCCAGATGCTCAAAAACATCATGACCATCGACCAGACCGCCTCGCCGCGGACCAGAATGCCGCAGTCCTTCCAGTGCCCGAAGCGCTCGATTTCGTTGATGTATTCGTCCGCGAGATTGACCCCGCCCGTAAAGCCGACCTTTCCGTCAATGATCATGAGCTTGCGGTGGTCGCGGTTGTTGAGTCTGCCGGAGAGCACGGGGATAAAGGGATTGAACACGTGCGCCTGAATGCCCATCTCGCGCAGCTTTTTGCAGTAGCGCATCGGAAGGCGGGTGATGCAGCCGAAATCGTCGTACATCACGCGCACGTCGACGCCCTGCATCGCCTTGCGGCGCAGCACGTCCAAAATCGCATCCCACATCTTGCCGTTATCGATGATGAAAAATTCGAGGAAAATATAGTGCTCCGCCTGTTCCAGCTCCTCGAGCATGCGCGCAAAGCAGCGCTCGCCGCTCGGAAAATAGACCGCCTGTGAGTCGTCGTAAACAGGATAGCGCGAGCTGGCAAGCAGATACCGCGCATGGTTCCACGCCGGAATATCTGTTTTTTCCAGCGATTGCATCACGCGCTCGTTCTGGCGCAGGTGCTGGGCAACCATGACCTCGACGCGCGCCATACGGCGGTTTTCCCGGTCGGAAATGCGGTTGCCGCCGAAGAGCAGATAGATCGTAATGCCCGCAACCGGGAAGGCGAGAATCAGAACGACCCACGCCATCTTATAAGACGGATTGCTTCTGCCGGTCATGATGGTCAGCACCGCAACCCACGAAATCACACCCATTGCGATACGCACCCAGTGCCAGTATTCGCGCAGCCAGTCCATCCCTGCCACCACGAACAGGATCTGCAGCAAAATACCCAGCGACACCACAACCACGCGCTGAAACAGCAGCTTCGGCAAATTCCGCACAGACGCACTTCCTTTCGGTTTTTTCCTTATTGTCAGTATAACACGTTTGCTGCAAGCTTACAAGCAGGCATCGCAGTTTTGAACTTTTGTTTGAAAATTCTTCTTGTATCGAACCGTCGCTTATGCTATAATAGTACACTACAAAAAATTACGTCTGCCGGAAACCCCGGCAGCTGTCAGGAGATACAAACATGCAGGACACCATCCGGGTGCAGGGCGCCCGCGTCAATAATCTCAAGAACATTTCCGTCAGCATTCCGCGCGACAAGCTCGTCGTTCTCACGGGGCTCTCCGGCTCCGGCAAATCATCGCTTGCCTTCGACACCATCTATGCCGAAGGGCAGCGGCGCTATGTTGAGTCGCTGTCGAGCTACGCGCGCATGTTCCTCGGGCAGATGGACAAGCCAGACGTCGACGCCATCGACGGCTTATCCCCAGCCATCTCCATTGACCAGAAGACCACCAGCAAAAACCCCCGCTCCACGGTCGGCACGGTGACGGAGATCTACGACTATCTGCGTCTTCTGTGGGCGCGCTGCGGCGTGCCGCACTGCCCGAAGTGCGGAAAGGAAATCCAGCGCCAGTCGGTCGACCAGATTGTCGATCAAATCATGCGTCTTCCGGAGAAAGCACGCTTTCAGATTCTCTCCCCCGTCGTGCGCGGAAAAAAGGGCGAGCACACGAAGGTGCTCGACGACGCCCGACGCGGCGGCTTTGTACGTGCGCGCATCGATGAAAGCGTCTACGATCTTTCCGAGGAAATCAAGCTCGACAAGAACAAAAAACACCACATCGACGTTGTGGTCGACCGTCTGGTCATGAAGCCCGATCTTGCGCGGCGTCTGACAGACTCGGTCGAGACCGCGCTGTCTCTTTCCGGCGGGCTTGTGATTCTCAACGAGGTGGACGGGGACAAAGACACCATCTTCTCGCAGAACTACGCCTGCGAAGACTGCGGCATCAGTCTGCCGGAGCTGTCTCCGCGCATGTTCTCGTTCAACAATCCCTACGGCGCGTGCCCGGTCTGCTCGGGTCTCGGCACGCAGCTGGTCGCCGACCCCGACCTTGTCATTCCCGACTGGGACAAGTCGATTCTGGACGGGGCCATTCAGGCAAGCGGCTTCAATAACGTCAAGGACGACTCGATTGCCCGGATGTATTTTGAGGCGCTGGCAAAGAAATATCATTTCTCGCTCACGACGCCCATGAAGGACCTTCCCAAAGATGCGCTGCATGCCGTTCTCTACGGCACGGGAAAAGAAAATCTCACGATCTACTACGAGCGCGCCAACGGGCGCGGCACGCTCGAGCGCCCGTTTGAGGGCGTTCTCAACAACGTCTCACGCCGCTTGAGCGAAACCCAGTCCGACGCGATGCGCAAGGAATTGGAGGAGTGCATGTCCGAGCGTCCGTGCCCGAAGTGCCACGGAAACCGGCTGTCGGACATCAGCCTTGCCGTCACGGTCGGCGGCATGAACATCATGGATTTCTGCCGGCTGCCCGTGAGCGAAGCGCTCGATTTCATGGAGCATCTGGAGCTGACCGGCTCCATGGCGGTCATTGCCGCGCAGATTCTGCGGGAAATCCGCTCGCGCCTGCGCTTTCTGCAGGCGGTGGGCTTATCTTACCTGACGCTCTCGCGCGCGGCAGGGACCCTGTCCGGCGGCGAGAGCCAGAGAATCCGGCTGGCGACCCAGATCGGCTCCAGCCTGATGGGCGTTCTTTATATCCTCGACGAGCCGTCGATCGGGCTTCACCAGCGCGACAACGACAAGCTGCTCGATACGCTTCGCCATCTGCGCGATCTGGGAAACTCCGTGTTGGTCGTCGAGCATGACGAGGATACCATGCGCGCGGCGGACTTCATCGTCGACGTCGGTCCCGGCGCGGGCATCCACGGCGGCGAGATTGTCGCGGCAGGCACGCTTGACGATATCATCGCCGAGCCGCGCTCGATCACGGGGCAGTATCTCTCGGGCGCAAAAAAAATTCCTGTGCCGGCTGAGCGGCGCAAGGGAAACGGGAAAGCGCTCAAAATCTTTGGTGCAGCGGAAAATAACCTGCAGCATCTGGACGTTTCGTTCCCGCTCGGCACATTTCTCTGCGTGACTGGTGTGTCCGGCTCCGGCAAATCGAGCCTGATCAACGAAATTCTCTATAAAAAGCTTGCCGCGAGCCTGAACCGCGCGCGCACGCGCCCCGGAAAGTTCGATCGCATCGAGGGTCTGGAGCATCTGGACAAGGTCGTCGGCATCGACCAGAGCCCGATCGGCAGAAGCCCCCGCTCGAACCCCGCGACGTATACGGGTCTGTTCGGCGACATCCGCGATCTGTTCGCCTCCACGCAGGACGCCAGAACGCGCGGCTACGGTCCGGGCAGATTCTCGTTCAATACCAAGGGCGGCAGGTGCGAGGCATGCTGCGGCGACGGTCTGGTAAAGATCGAAATGCACTTCCTCGCCGACGTCTATGTCCCCTGCGAGGTCTGCCACGGCAGCCGATACAACCGCGAAACGCTCGAGGTCCGGTACAAGGGCAAGAACATCTCCGAGGTTCTCGATATGACCGCCGAGGAGGCGCTCTCGTTTTTCGAAAATCTGCCGAAAATCCGCCAGAAGGTGCAGACGCTGGTGGACGTGGGTCTGGGCTATGTGAAGCTCGGGCAAAGCTCCACCACGCTCTCCGGCGGCGAGGCGCAGCGCGTGAAGCTTGCCACCGAGCTTTCCCGCCGCGCAACCGGCAGAACCATCTATATTCTCGACGAGCCGACCACGGGGCTTCATATGGCGGACGTGCACCGGCTCATTGAGGTTCTGCAGCGGCTGGTCGACGCAGGAAACACGGTGCTGGTCATCGAGCATAATCTGGATGTGATCAAGACCGCAGACTACATTCTCGATCTCGGTCCCGAGGGCGGCAGCGGCGGCGGCACCATCGTCTGCCAGGGCACGCCGGAGGAGGTTGCCGCCTGCGAAAAAAGCTACACGGGGCAGTATCTCAAAAAGCTTCTGAAGTAAGTTCATGCAGATAGGGAGGAACGCGCCATGTCCGTTCATGAAGGTCACCGCCAGCGCATGCGCCGCCAACTCAAAACCAGCGGGATGGACTCGCTGTCCGACGTGCAGGTGCTGGAGGTTCTGCTCTACTACGCCATCCCCCGCGCCGATACCAATCCGATTGCCCACCAGCTGCTGGAGCGCTTCGGGTCTCTGTCCGGCGTTCTGGAAGCCGCGCCGGACGAGCTTCTGAAAATCGACGGCATGGGCGACGCCGCGGCGCAGCTCATCTGTCTGATTCCGCAGCTCGAGCGGCGGCACTTCATCGACCGCAGCGGCAAGGCGAATATCCTGAACTCCACCAGCAAGTGCGGGCAGTATCTCGTTCCGTTTTTCCACGGCGAGCAGGAAGAGGTCGTCTATCTTCTGTGTCTGGACGCCAAGTGCAAGGCGCTTTGCTGTGTGCCGGTCCACCGGGGCAGCATCACGGTTGCCTCCATCAGCGTACGCAAAATCGTCCAGACCGCGCTCAATCAGAACGCCGCCTCGGTCGTTCTGGCGCACAACCACCCGAGCGGCTATGCGCTGCCGAGTCAGGAGGATCTGGACACCACGCGCACGCTGCAAACCGCATTGCAGAGCGTCGGCATCGTGCTTGCCGACCACATCATTGTCGCCGACGACGATTATGTTTCGCTCGCGGACGACGGCTATCTGGGAGGGTCCTATGGACTTTAAGCTTGTTTCCGACTATAAACCGACCGGCGATCAGCCGAAGGCAATTGACTCGCTGGTGCGCGGCATTGAGATGGGGCTGGACGATCAGGTCCTGCTCGGCGTCACCGGCTCGGGCAAAACCTTTACCATGGCGAACGTCATCGCGAAACTAAACCGCCCGACGCTCGTGCTGGCGCACAACAAAACGCTCGCCGCGCAGCTGTGCTCGGAGTTCCGCGAGTTTTTCCCGGAAAACGCTGTCGAGTATTTTATCTCTTACTACGACTACTATCAGCCCGAGGCGTACATCGCCCACACGGACACGTATATCGAAAAGGATTCCGCCATCAATGATGAAATCGAGCGCCTGCGCCACTCGGCGACCTCGTCTCTTGCCGAGCGCCGGGACGTGATTGTAGTCAGCTCTGTTTCGTGCATCTACGGTCTGGGCGATCCGATTGACTATAAAAACATGGTTATCAGCCTGCGCACCGGACAGACGCGCGAGCTCGGCGAGCTGATGCGCCGCCTGACCGATATCCGCTACGAGCGCAACGACATGAACTTCACACGAAACACCTTCCGCGTCCGGGGCGATACGCTGGAGATTTACCCCGCCTACTGGGCAGGACGCGCCATCCGCGTGGAGTTTTTCGGCGACGAAATCGACCGCATCTCCGAAATCAACGCCGTCACCGGCATGCCGGAGCGCGTGGTCCAGCACGTTGCCATCTATCCGGCGTCGCACTACGTCGCTTCCAAGGAAAAAATGGCGCGCGCGATGCACGACATCGAAGAGGAAATGTGGCAGCAGGTCAAATTTTTTGAGGAACACGACAAGCTTTTAGAGGCGCAGCGCATCCGCCAGCGGACGCAGTATGACCTCGAAATGCTCTCGGAAATCGGCTTCTGCACAGGCATTGAAAACTACTCGCGCGTCATTGCCGGGCGCGCCCCCGGCACCCCGCCGACCACGCTCATTGACTACTTCCCGGACGATTTTCTGCTGTTTGTCGACGAAAGCCACGTGACGCTGCCGCAGGTGCGGGCCATGTACAACGGCGATCATTCGCGCAAGCAGTCGCTCGTCGACTACGGCTTCCGCCTGCCGTCGGCGTATGATAACCGCCCGCTCAAATTCGACGAATTTGAACAGAAAATCCATCAGGCAATCTTCGTCTCCGCCACGCCGGGCGACTATGAGCGCGAGCATGCGGCAAACATTGCCGAACAGCTCATCCGCCCCACGGGGCTTCTCGACCCCGAGGTCTTCATCCGCCCGATCGAAGGACAGATCGACGATCTGATCGGCGAAATCAACGCCACAACCGCAAAGGGCGAGCGCACACTCGTCACCACACTGACCAAAAAGATGGCGGAGGACCTGACCAAATACCTCACCGAAAACGGCATCCGCGTGCGCTACATGCACTCGGATATCGGCGCGATGGAGCGCATGGAGATCATCCGCGACCTGCGTATGGCAAAGTTCGACGTGCTGATCGGCATCAACCTTCTGCGCGAAGGTCTGGATTTGCCGGAGGTTTCGCTGATTGCGATTTTAGATGCGGACAAAGAGGGCTTCCTGCGCTCAGAGACGAGTCTGATTCAGACCATCGGACGCGCCGCACGAAACGCCGAGGGTCGGGTTCTGCTCTACGCCGACAAAATCACGCCTGCCATGCGCGCGGCAATGGACGAAACCGCCCGCCGCCGCCAGATTCAGGACGACTACAACAAGGCGCACGGCATTGTGCCGAAAACAATCGTCAAGTCCGTGCGCGACCTCATTGAAATCTCTGCCACACCGACCCCCGAGCGCGCAGGCAGGAGCGGTGTGAAGATGACCAAGCAGGAGCTGCAGCGCCAGATCGAGAAGCTGGAAAAGAACATGCGCGAGGCGGCACGGATGATGGAATACGAGTATGCCGCTGTGCTGCGCGACGAGATTATCCGCCTGCGCGGGGAAGTAAATCAGGTCAAGTAGGCTTTACCGCCCATCGGCGGCGGGGGACTTTTTGCTGCCGTGCGTGGCGACAGGGTCAAACTGGCAGAAACCTGTCAGCCGGGTAATTCGACCCCACGCTTCTTAGCTGCGCAAAGAAGCGCCGTGTCGAGCCGCCGGGAAGAAGTTGCTATTTTACGCTGGCGCGTAAATACACAAGGGTCTGCGGACCCTTGTGAAATCCCATGGGTTCTAGGCATGCAGTGCCTGACCAATGAGATAATTTTCTGCGGTTTTAGGAAACACTCTCTTTCTGGATTGCAATTGCAAACCGGTTTGCAGCTCATTCAACGATCAGGCTGCCGAGCAGCGAACTTACAGTCTTTCGCCGCCGCAAGGCATTTTTGCTCTGCAAAAATCCTTGCGGGGGGACTGCGGTGGGGATGGGGTCCCCATCGCAGTCGGGAATAGCAGCCCCCGCGCAAAGAAATTTCCAGAGGAAATTTGCTTT
>OIWM01001258.1_pt1 | contig 26000 bp, 13 predicted proteins | sample 1587451 | NCBI WGS metagenome assembly OIWM01 (sample SAMEA3888907, study PRJEB22519) | human gut metagenome | biome: human gut; feature: human-associated habitat; material: faeces | place: Denmark | collected 2011
CCATCATCTGCGAGCGCGATTCCCACAAGGGCATCATCATCGGAAAGCAGGGCGCGATGCTCAAGAAGATCGGAAGCAACGCGCGGTATGAGCTGGAGCAGATGCTGGAGCAGAAAGTCAATCTAAAGCTCTGGGTAAAAGTTAAAAAAGATTGGCGCGACAGCGATTTCCTTGTGAAGAACTTCGGATATGATAAAAAGAAACTCGATTTATAATATTGCATTATAATAAGGAAGAAACATGCGAGAACCAATCAATGTAAGCGGAATGGTATTATCCGCCTCCCCGGTCGGAGAGTATGACAAGCGCGTCGTGATCCTGACCCGGGAGCTCGGCAAAATCACCGCCTTCGCGCGCGGCGCCCGCCGCATGAAAAGCCCGCTGATGGCCGTCTCCAATCCGTTCGTCTTCGGCGAGTTTCAGGTCTACGAAGGCCGCGACAGCTACACCCTCTCCGGCGCAAACATTAAAGAATACTTCCTCGACCTGGCGCAGATGCAGCCCGGCGTTTATTACGGCTTTTATTTTCTGGAACTGGCCGAATATTTCGGCCAGGAAGGAAACGATGAAACCCAGATGCTGAACCTTCTGTACGTGACGATGAACGCCATCCGCCGCGGAAAACAGGACCTCCGCCTGATCCGGTGCATCTTCGAACTGCGGACGATCACAATCAGCGGAGAAGCACCGCAGATGTTCTCCTGCATGGAGTGCGGCACGAAAGAGAATCTGACCGTTTTCTCCCTGCGCGACAGCGCCATCTACTGCCAAAACTGTGGAAAAACCATCAGAGATCCATGGGCGCTGCAGCCGGGCACCGTGCTGGCATGCCGCTATATCATTGCGGCACCGCTGGCGAAGCTGTATGGTTTTACTGTAAATGAAGAGATCCTGGATGAACTGGAACGATTGCTGCGTGCATATCTCCATCGCTATGTCGAAAAGAAGATGAAAACATTACAGATTCTGGATGTGATGAAATAATATAAAATGTAATAATTTGCAAAAATGTGAAATAATTATGTCCAAAAGTGTGTCCACACCTTTACAAATAAGTAGAAATGGGATAGAATATTTGGAATAAAGAAAAAAATGGTTCTGTATTCGTCACAGAAGATATTACAAATGCATAGTACCAGAAAAAATGAGAAGGTTTTAGTGAAAATGGTAATATAAAAGCTAGAAAAACTATGCGAAACAAGAGAATGTTACGAGTACGGCGAAAAAAATACGACAGGGGAGAAAGGTATGTACAAAAAATCATCCACAGGATGGCTGAAGCATCTGGATTTTATGGTTCTTGATATTATCTGTCTTCAGCTGGCTTTCGTCATGGGTTATTTCTTAAGACATCACAGTTTTAAGCCATATGGAAGCCCAATTTACCGAAATGAGGCTATCGTATTCGCTCTGATCCAGCTGATGATCATGTTTTTTGACGATTCCTTCAAAAACGTCATGAAGCGCGGATACCTCGTGGAAATCGGAATGACTGTAAAAAATATGGTATACATCATCGTTCTTGGTGTATTCTACCTGTTCCTGATTCAGGAGGGAGATCAGTTCTCCAGAGCAACCATTATGCTGACCGGTGCTCTGTACGGAATGCTTTCCTATCTGATGCGCATCGGATGGAAGGCTGTGGTAAAGAAACGCAGCAGCGGGGAACACAGCGGCCGTTCGCTTCTGATCATCACGACCGAAAAACAGTCACAGTCCGTTGTAAAGAGCATGCTGGATTTCGATTACATCGGCGTTCGTCCGACTGGCGTTGTTCTCGTAGACCAGGACAGAACCGGACACAAAATCCACGGCGTACCGGTGGTATCGAACCTTGCAGATGCAGCTGAGTATGTCTGCCGTGAGTGGTTCGACGAAGTGCTGATCGTTCTGCCGGAAGGCAGAGAAATCCCGCAGAAAGTATTCGACGCATTCGCCGAGATGGGCATTACGATCCACGTAAAAATTGCGGACGTGAACGAAATGCAGGGAAAAAATCAGACTGTAGAGCGCATGGGCAACTATACCGTGGTCACCACCTGCATCAATATGGCAAGCGCAGGACAGCTTGTGCTGAAACGAATCATGGACATCTGCGGCGGTCTTGCCGGATGTATTCTGACCGGAATCATCTTCCTGTTCGTTGCCCCTGCGATTTATATCAAGTCTCCGGGCCCGATCTTCTTCTCACAGTACCGTGTCGGAAAGAACGGAAGAAAATTCAAAATTTACAAGTTCCGTAGCATGTACATGGATGCGGAAGAGCGGAAAAAAGAACTGATGAAACAGAACCGCGTCAGCGATGGTCTGATGTTCAAAATGGAGAATGACCCGCGTGTCATCGGAAGCGAAAAAGGACCAGGCAAAGGAATCGGAAACTTTATCCGCAAAACCTCGCTGGATGAATTCCCGCAGTTCTTCAATGTGTTAAAAGGCGACATGAGCCTTGTAGGAACCCGTCCGCCGACAGTGGATGAGTGGGAGAAATATGAGCTCCATCACAGAGCAAGACTGGCAATCAAGCCGGGACTGACTGGTATGTGGCAGGTAAGCGGACGAAGCGAGATTACAGATTTTGAAGAGGTTGTAAAACTGGATACGAAGTACATTTCAGAATGGTCCTTTATGCTGGATATTAAGATTTTGTTTAAAACTGTACTGATTGTATTAGGCCAGAAAGGTTCTATGTAAAAAAAATGAAAAATGGAGATATATTGTAGTTTTGGGAGTAGTGTGGTAAAATAAAGGTAAATTTTAAGAAAAATTTATGAATGGAAGCGCAAAGAAGTCCTGATGACGGCGAAAAGGAAAAAGGCTTCCTTTGACAGGTGGTCCAAATAATGTTAATTATTTGGACCTTTTTATGTGAACTTCCTGAAATATTAACTCTCGTTTCGACATGTTCTTGCTTTAAGCCAGTTGTAGCATACTTTAAAAGGAATTTTATGAGAGTTAATTTTATAGGAAGTTCACATATATACTACCACAAAAGTAATTATCTTTCGCTGACAACTATCCTAACACACAGGGGATTGAAAAAGTCATAAAGTTATGGTATAATCGAAAACAAAAGTTCATGAAAAACGAAAGAAGGAAGTATATGAACAACTCAAAACAAGATATATTGAACAACCTGATAAAAGAACCCTTCATCAATCAGCGTATCCTTGCCGCACAGACCGGCCATTCGCTTGGAATCGTCAATCGTTCGATCAAGGAACTGATTTCAGAAGGTTACCTGGATGAAGAGATCCGTCCGACGGAAAAGACACTGCGTGAGGCAAAAGAGAAAACGCCATTATCCTTGCCGCCGGATTTGGTATGCGGATGGTTCCGATTAATACAGAGACACCGAAAGGACTTCTGGAAATCAAGGGAGAGCGGCTGATAGAGCGCACAATCCGTCAGCTTCATGAAGTCGGCATTACAGAGATTTACGTCGTTGTCGGATTTATGAAAGAGCAGTATGAATATCTGATCGATGAATACGGCGTAGAATTGATCGTCGCTCCGGACTATGTGTCGAAAAACAATCTGCATTCCCTGAAAACGGCGGCAGCCCATTTATCAAACAGCTACATCATTCCCTGTGATATCTGGTGTGAAAAGAATCCATACAGCAGAAACGAATTATATTCCTGGTACATGGTCAGCGATCTGGTGGATGATGACAGTACCGTCCGCGTAAACCGGAAGCAGGAGCTGGTCGTACAGAAAGAACAGGCAGGCGGAAACGCGATGATCGGCATCTGTTATCTGCTGGAAACAGAAGCGGAGATCGTGCGGGAGCGTCTGGAAGAACTGGGAAGAGATTCCCGATACGACGGAGCGTTCTGGGAGGAAACCTTATACCGGAAAGACAGAATGATTGTGACGGCCCGTGTTGTACATGCTGCCGATGCCGTAGAAATCAATACCTATGAGCAGCTGCGTGAGATTGACAGCGATTCCAGCCAGCTGCAGACGGATGCGATTCAGGTAATCTGTGAAGCACTTGGAGCACAGCAGAACGAAGTGACAAACATTACAGTTCTGAAAAAAGGAATGACAAACCGATCCTTTTTATTCTCCTGTAAAGATAAAAAATACATTATGCGAATTCCGGGAGAGGGAACCGATCAGTTGATCAACCGCAGGCAGGAAGCCGCTGTATATCAGACGATCGCCGGCCGCAGGATCTGTGATGAGATTGCCTATATTAACCCGGAGAACGGCTACAAAATCACAGAATATCTCGAAGGTGCGCGGGTCTGCGATGCAGAAAATGAGGAAGATCTTCAGAAATGCATGAAGAAACTGCGGGAGTTTCACGGGCAGAAATTAAGAGTAGACCATTCCTTCGACCTGTTCGGACAGATGGAATACTATGAAAGCCTCTGGGAAGGAACTCCGTCAGCATATAAAGATTACGAAAAGACGAAAGCGCATGTGCTTCAGTTAAAGGATTACATCGAAGCAAATGCCGGAGAGTGGGTGCTCACTCACATTGATGCTGTGCCGGACAATTTTCTGTTTGTGGAAGAAAACGGAAAAGAGGAGATCCGCCTGATCGACTGGGAATACGCCGGAATGCAGGATCCGCATGTGGATATTGCGATGTTCTGTATCTATTCTCTTTACAAAAAAGAGCAGGTGGACCATCTGATTGATCTTTATTTTGAAGGAAACTGTGACGACAGAACACGCATAAAAATCTACTGCTACATCGCAGTCTGCGGCCTGCTCTGGAGCAACTGGTGCGAATATAAACGGAAATTAGGCGTGGAATTCGGAGAATATTCCCTGCGGCAGTACCGCTATGCAAAAGATTATTACAAAATAGTCCAGCAGGAACTGGGAGAGGAAGGAAAAGAAACATGTACAAAGTAGAGCGTGCCATTATTATGGCGGCAGGCCTCGGAAACCGGATGAAGCCGGTAACGTTAAAAATACCAAAACCGCTGGTCCGGGTAAACGGTGTGCGGATGATTGATACCGTTATCGATGGACTGCACAAAAACGGAATCACAGAAATTTACGTGGTAGTCGGTTACCTCAAGGAACAGTTCCAGACACTGGAAGAGGAGTACCCGGGTCTGAAACTGATCGACAATCCGTGGTACGATACCTGCAATAACATTGCATCGCTGTATGTGGCGCGGGAACATCTGGAAAATGCGATTATTCTTGACGGTGACCAGATCATCTATCATCCGGAAATTCTGGCACCGGAGTTTGAGCGATCCGGTTACAACAGCGTGTGGACCGATGATGAGACCGACGAGTGGCTGCAGACTGTGGAAAACGGCATTGTGACAGGCTGCAGCAGAACCGGCGGAAAGGGCGGATGGCAGCTCTACAGCATTTCCCGATGGACAGCAGAAGATGGAAAGCGGCTGAAAGGCCATCTGGAGCAGGAGTTTGAAGTAAAGAAAAACCGTCAGATTTACTGGGACGATGTGGCAATGTTCTGTTACCCGAAAGAGTATCAGCTTGGCATCCGGCCAATGAAGGCAGAGGATATCATAGAAGTAGACAATTTCAGCGAACTTGTTGCACTCGATGCATCGTATGCGGATTACGCAGAAAGGGAAGAAAATGAACAGTAAAAACCAACAGAAGAAAAAAGAAATCGACTGGATGATCACGCTGGTGCCTTTGGCGCTGATCGTTGCTCTATGTATCGTATTTTTCTTTGCACCGGAGCAGTCGAATCAGGTACTTGGCCAGATTCGATTTCTGTTTGGAGACACCTTTGGAACGTATTACCTGGTCATCGGACTTGGCATTTTCTTTCTGTCTCTGTTTCTGGCAGGCTCCAAATACGGAAATATTGTGCTTGGAAAGCCGGATGAGAAGCCAAAATATTCCTTTTTTGCATGGGGATGCATGATGTTTACCTGTGGTCTGGCAGCAGATATTCTGTTTTATTCGTTCTCTGAGTGGATTTTGTACGCAACAGATCCTCACATCGCAGAACTTGGCAGCATTCAGGAATGGGCAGGCGTATTTCCACTGTTTCACTGGAGCTTTATCCCGTGGGGATTCTATCTGGTACTGGCCGTTGCGTTTGGCTTTATGCTTCATGTAAGAAAACGAAACCGTCAGAAATACAGCGAGGCGTGCCGTCCGATTCTGGGAAAACAGACAGATGGAATTGGCGGCCGTCTGATTGACCTTCTGGCTGTCTTTGCACTGCTGGCCGGAACTGCTACCACTTTTAGTGTGGCAACACCTCTGATGGCGGAAATCATCGGCGAGCTGTTCCATATGGAAGTCAGCAGAACTGTGATTAATATTATCATTCTTCTGATCACCTGCTGTGTTTATACCTATTCTCTTCTGCATGGATTCAAAGGAATCAGCATTCTGGCCAAGGTGTGCATTTATCTGTTTTTCGGACTCCTTGCCTTCGTCCTGCTGTTTGGGGGAGAGACGCGGTATATTATTGAAACTGGATTTTCTTCTCTTGGAAAAATGATTCAGAACTTTATCAGCTTATCAACGTATACGGACCCGATGCGTACGACAAACTTCCCACAGAACTGGACCATTTATTACTGGGCATACTGGATGGTATGGTGTGTGGCAGCACCGTTCTTCATTGGCAGCATTTCCCGCGGAAGAACCGTGCGCCAGACAATTCTCGGCGGATACGGTTTTGGTGTGGGTTCCACGCTTGTCAGCTTTATTATTCTTGGAAATTATTCGATGGGAAAGCAGATTTCAGGTGCAATTGATTTCATTTCGCAGTATAATGAAAATGGGGATTTATATCATCTGATTGTGTCGATGATCAAAACCATGCCGTGTGCACCGCTGATTATGGTTGTTGTATTAGTTACGATGGTTGCATTTTATGCGACATCGTTCGACTCGATCGCATTGACGGCATCGTGCTACAGCTACCGGAAACTGGAAGACGGCGAAGAGCCGGCAAAAGGAATTCAGCTGATGTGGTGTATCCTGCTGATCCTGCTTCCGATTGCACTTCTTTTTGCAGAGAGTTCCATGAACAGTCTGCAGTCTGTCAGTATCGTAGCGGCATTTCCGATCGGCATTGTGATCGTAATGATTGCGGTCAGCTTCTTAAAAGATGCAGAACTGTATTTAGAAGAATTGCAGGGAGGAAAAGCGCATGGAGAGGAGAAAAAAGAGAATCGTTAAACTGACAGCATTTTTGTTTCTGCTTGCGGCATCCATTTTTGTGATGCCGCAAAAGGCGTTTGCGGACGAAAATGAGGATGTTCCTCTTGCAGTCCCCCACATTTTGTGTTACCATAAAACACGCAAATAATCAACAGCAAGGAGTTCTATTTTACATGAACATTACCTCAAAATACCGTTCTCTCTCCGTCCAGGCGAAGGCGGCGCTTTGGTTTACGATCTGCAGTTTCTTACAGAAGGGCATTTCGTTCATCACAGTTCCGATTTTCACGCGTCTGATGAGCACCGAGGAGTACGGAACCTATACGGTTTATCTGTCCTGGCTGCAGATTTTGACGATTATGACATCGCTGTACCTGTTCAATGGTGTTTATGACAATGCGATGGCAAAGTATGAGAAGCAGCGGGATGAATATACATCTGCAATGCAGGGACTGACGCTTGTGATTACGGGTGCGGTTTTTGCATTGTATTGTTTTACGTCGGGTTTTTGGGAGAAGATTTTAAATCTGCCGAAATCCATGATTCTGCTGATGTTTCTGGAAGCGCTGCTGAGTCCGGCGCTTTCTTACTGGTCGGGGCGGCAGCGGTTTGAGTATCGGTACCGGATTCTGGTCTGCGTGACGATTCTGCAGGCGCTGATGAACCCGATCGCGAGCCTGGTGCTGATCCGTATCAACGGCGGTACGGCCATGATGCGGATCTTAGGTATCGTCGGGGTGCAGGTCTGCATCTGTGTGCCGATTATTGTGTTCCAGTTTTGCAAAGGAAAAGAGTTCTTTTCGAAGGAATACTGGGGCTACGCACTGCGGATCGGAATTCCGATTGTGCCGCATTATCTGTCCGGTATTATCCTGAATCAGGGCGACCGCATCATGATCGACAAGATGGTCGGAAAGACGGAAGTTGCGCTGTACGGGCTGGCGTACAGCATTGGTATGCTGGTGCAGCTTTTCATCAGCGGTATGAACAGTGCATTGACACCGTGGATGTACAGCAAGATCAAAAAGGGCGACATCCGCTCGATGCGGAAGGTGCTGCAGCTGCTGAGCATTGTAGTGGTCGGCATAGCCGTGGCGCTGATGCTGATCAGTCCGGAGCTGGTGCTGATTTTCGGATCGCCGAAGTACCGCGAGGCGGTGTACGTCATTCCGCCGGTGGCAGCGAGTGTGTTCTTTATCTTTATTTATAATATTCTCTCGATGCCGCAGTTCTATTATGAAAAAACACAGTTTCTGATGGCAGCATCCATGGCGGCGGCGGGAGCGAATGTGGTGCTGAACTTTATTTTTATCCGCCTGTTCGGCTATTGCAGCCCAGTGGACAAGTCCCAGATAGAAAGTGGCATTTACCCAATTGAGATCACCGTAAATAGCCTTGTTGTAATGAGCAATCTGCCAGTCGGCCACCCGCCGCATCGACTGCTTCACTTCTGTTTTAACAAATGTCTGCGCAACTGTAGTACACAAATAGCCCATGCATAGGGCAAGGGTTAAAAGTAATTTCTTCATAATACTATAATTTTGTTTAAGACAAAGATACCGGGCTTTATGGACTTAATAGAGTCATATTTTCCGTTTAAGCTGCTCTTATCTTCCATAAAGAAAGAAAAAAGCAGCTTTTTGAACAACTCTACTAACTAACCCAATTACTGAACACCCGATCTACGAGTATTCAATCTCTTATCTACTAACAAGCCGTCAATGATCTCCAACCCGAATTTCACTTGACGTTTTGCCTTAAACTTCAAAAGAAATAAGTCAACGGTTCCTTCAAGCGTCTTCTTATTTCCTACATTGACAAAGGTAGGATACAAGGCTTTTGAACCATTGGAATGGAGACGGTCGTAAGTCAGATTCTCCATTGCATTCATGTGTTGCAACTCCACGCCGACAAACTCATAATCCTGTTGATTGTAAGGTAAAGCAAAACTGAATGCGTTGACTGCACGCAGATCAACACCTTTTACCTGAATTTCAATAATCTCATCTTTGTCATATACTTGTTTCGAGGTGCTTATCTCAATCGTACCGTCCACCTTTTCCGTACCACGGTTATCAACACCGCCTTCAAGCTGCGTGGCGACCACCGAAATATCATAAGCGTCAATCAGACCGTTCTTATTGATATCACCATTGCTGATGTATCCTTCAAAATCGGAATCGCCCTTTCTCAGTCCTGTATAGTTGGTATAAGATGTCAGGTCATTGCCGTCAATCTTACCGTCGACGTTAATGTCTCCTTGAAGATAGCTTTCCGTTCCGGGCACCTTGAATACATAGATTTCCTTACCGGAGCCGTAGTTGCCGACTGCTTCCGTAACGGATAGTTTGATATAGCGGGCAGTAGGATGTTGGGTGAAATTGAATACCTTCACCTCATCGTCACGCTGCCATTCAAATGTTCCGGCTTCCGTCCACTGTTCTTTGTTCATACTATAAGAAACGGTTCCTTTCAGCAATGTTCCGTTACCGGCGTTTGTACGTGGCAGGTAGTGGAATTTATCCAGTTGGTTGACAGTCACCAGGTCCATAACCAGTTCGAACGGAACGGCTTTTTCCCCGTATTTCGAGTGCCAGATATCTCCGGACTCTACAAAGTCGAACAGACGTTTCACGCCTACTCTTCCTTGCGAAGCGGCCGTACATTCGCCCCTGATACCACGGATAGCAAATTCAAGCGGATCGGACTTGGTCGCAGCACCGAACTCTGTCCAGGCGGAAGCTCCGTCTTTATTGACAGCACGTATTTTAAATGAGTAGGGCGTTTCGGGAGTCAGGTCTCCAAACAGTAGTTCCGTATCCTTTATCGTAGTATATAGCATATTCATAAAGTCAATCTCATAGAAATCGGCATTGGCCACTTTATCCCATGTCGGTTTCAAGGTATAGGCTTCCGTATTGTCGGCAGTAACCCGGGCAACAGGAGCTGCCAGAGTTCCGGAAGTGATCCGATAGCGGTCTTCGGGAACAAAACGGAATCCCTCAATGCGCAATGTCGTAGTATTGGCCGTAATATCGGTGGCACCCAATTTCACCAAAAGTTGCGGGTTCTTGGTGATAACGGTCTTTTCAAACTCGCTTCCCTTAGTCGCAAACCGATTCAGATCGGGAGCCTCATCGTAGAAGAAGACGTTTTCACCCTTTGCAAATTCATCTTTCGAAGCGGCCTTTGTCAGTTTCACTTTTTTCTTTCCCACTTGTGCCGTCACTTTTTTCGGCAGAGAAGTGACATTGATTCTGAACTCTGTAACCTTTTCTTTCACAAAGCCCGTAAAATCACCCTTTGCCGGATGAATGGTCACAGTAACGTCATTCTTGCTGCCAACCTCGGACTCAATATTGGTTGTTACTCCTTTACCCCGTTTGTATTCTTCGGATACACCGTCGTCGTCATATTCGGTAAAAGAACTCTTGCCGTACGGGTAAAGCTCATAGATACGGATTCCTTTATCAATCTCATTTACATTATTATTAGGATTCGTCAGCGGAATAATCGCTCCGTTCTTCACGAATACGGGAAGTTTCCAGAGAGGAGCTGCAAAATTGTTGAGTATGCGGTTCCCGTCGTATTTTTCGCCCGTAAAATAATCAATCCATACACCTTCGGGCAAGTAAATGCCGTTACGGATATCATTTCCCTGCTCGTCAGCTTTGGTTGCCTGATAGATAGGAGCAACCAGAAAATAAGGCCCGTACAGATATTGGTACTGTGTAGCCGTACCCTGAGTATAGGCATTCGGGTATTCCAGAAACATCGCTCTTATCATCGGCATACCGTCTACGGCTTCCTTAGCGATACTGTAAGCATAAGGCATCAGTTCCGACTTCAGTTTCAGATACCAGCGGTTAATGGAGGTTGCCGGTTCTCCCAAGGCGTGCGGATATTTCTCATTCGCTCCCCAACCGTCCATGTTCAGTTCCATTGGAGTAAACGTTTTCCATTGGAAATCACGGGTATTCACCTGCACATTCCTGCCACCGAAAATACCGTCCATGTCAGAAGTGATATTCGGCTGGCCGGACAGTCCCGAGCCGATATAGGTCGGGATGTGGAAACGGATATATTCCCATACGCCTCCCGTCTGGTCACCCGACCAGATGCCCGCATAGCGCTGTGTGCCCGCCCAGCCGTCAAGGGAGATGATAAACGGTCTGGCGTCACTTCCGTAGTAAGGCATTATATGTCCAACGTCGGCTACTCCGTTCAATCCGAAAGAATAGCCGGCACCGACCCAGGCTACATCCGTTTTCAACACGCGTACTCCGGCATCCCTTACTTCTTTCACAATATCTCTCTGCAGCAAAGCGCTCACTCCTTCCTTAGGGTGCAGGTCAGACTGTGTCCACAGGCCGATTTCCACTCCGTTCTGACGGGCATAGTCACCCAGACTTTTCAGATTTTGTATATTACCGTCCAATGTTTCCGTCTGTCCGTAGCCGGCTCCATAGCCGTCGTTCGGAAGCAGCCAGCCCAACGGCATGTCATGGTTCTTATAACGGTCGATTACCGCACGTGCAGAGAACTGATAATTGTTCTTCTCGCCGTTCAACGATTCTTTGATTCCGCCGTTGTCCTTCTGGCTCTCTTTATATCGCTTTCCGTCTTCAAACAGAATGCCTTTCTCGTTTTCTGTCCAATAGTCACGGTTATAAGCGTTCAGATGTCCCTGATAGAAACCGAATTTAGGTAACAATACGGGATTTCCTGTCAGTTGGTAAAAGTCATTCAACAGAGCCACCGCACCGTCATTAATCATGTAGAACACATCCAGATAGTCTGATTCGTGAGACAATTTCACCTTTCCCTCTTCGGATGCTCCGAAGTCGTACTTCCCTTTTTTGAAGGTATACCACATCATACCGTAGCCGTTGGTAGACCAGTAGTAAGGGGTAGGAGAGGCGACTCCCCCGTCTGTCCAACTGTTCTGGTTCTCGATAGAAATCACCTTACCCTTATGGGAGAACCGACCGTTCTGAACACCGCCACCGTAGAAGTATTCCTGCGGATTCTCTTTCAATGTCAGGGTTACTTTCCCTTTCTCAAAAAGAGGCGCTTCCAGTTCTTCCACTACAACAGTGTTGGTTGCCAGATTAGTTACCTTAAGCAAGGATGTCTTTTTATCCAGCCGGACTTTTATCTTTCCGGTAGTGAGGAAAACAAAATCTGTATTCTCTTCCAAATCCAGCTTTGAAACCGCCTTTCTGGGATTGTCGACTAATATCTGCGCCGCCGGCTTTGCTTGAGGATCCCGGATCACGCTTCCTGAGTTGTCCTGAAATACACGAAAGATATTTTCTCCGTAGAAGTCCAGTGTCATACGCTGGCTATTGGGGAATAGTATTTCAACGGTGGTGGGGTTTATCTTTTTGGCACCGACAATGGGAGACAACACTTCTGTCTCTATCGCATTATTATATAACCTAGCCTGTATTAATGAAGGAGGTAACATCACAGATAGCCCCAATATAAACAAAAGTGATTTCTTCCATCTACTTGTTGTAGTTAGATTTCTCATATATTTTACAAATTAATGAATAATGTGAATCAGTTGCTAAAAATCAGCTGCTATATGCAACTAACAACAGTCACAAACCTAATAATTAAATTTTCTTTCTATTATACTCTTATTTTATTAATCAAATATAGCTTTCTCAGATAGACGTACCACCTGCCTACAATTATTCTTCAATTCAAATACGACTACCCGGTTAATACCTTTAGCTAGTATAGCAGCTGGTACCGGAATAGTCCGCTGAGAAATATTCTCCCAAAAAGAACCTATATACTGCCCGTTTATCCAGACTTCTCCCATTCCCCAGCCCGAAGTATCTAAAAAGATGTCTGTCGGAGTTTCTATCTCAAAAGTACCGCGATAGAAGCAAGGAGACTGTTTTGTTTGACAAGGGGTAAACTGGAGTTCTTCCACGTCACAGTCACGTATCAGGAGAGGTGTCATTTTCCAGTTCTCTATTTCAACATCTTCTAAAGTGATACTCCCGAAAAGTCCCTTGGAATTGTCCAATATCTCAGGTCCATAAGTAATACGTCCTATATTCTCTGCATAAAGTTGCAGATGATGTGTACCCGTAGAAACAGTCAGCTTAATATTCTTCTGATTATCAGTGATCCAGCCTTGTAATCTTCCATCAACATAGACTGAGGCATAGTCCCGAATATTCTCTACCGCCAATATTGGATCCACATCCTCCACAGTAATCTCCGCCTCATATAAAGCATAGCCGAACTCAATGCCCAATTCATTCATCGGCAGCAATCCCTCTGATTCCTGAACATCACCATACACTTGCTCTAAAGCCGCGACTTCCTGCATCGGAATCTCCTGTGCAGATAAAGTCAGTAAGGACAGGCAAAATAAACAACATATAAATAATTCTCTTCGCATAACTATTTTATTAAAAAGGATTGAATAAACTCTTCTTTTACAGTTGCTCGGGGAGCAAATTGGCCACTCTTCACATATTGATCAATACTCTTCAGCAATTGTTGAGTAGCAGGACGTTTATCCAGATCTTTCCGAGTATCAACAGCCAATACCAACAGTTTACCATTGTTTACCCTAGCCTCAAAGCCAATCCCTAGTTTCTGATTGGTTTCATAGCTATCTATTACCTGGATAAACGGACGAAGTTCTTGCGGAGTATCCGTCATATCAATCACTTTTGCATTCGTCAGAATATCCCACCACTGCCAATCAAGATGCTTTTCAGTGATGAAGTCTGCAAACATGGGCTGATCGGCATGAATAAGACAACCCAGTGTCGTTGGTGCCCATTTGAACATAATCGGATTCCAAAAATGATTGTGAAATACAGACTTACGCCCTTTCACTTTGTTCGGCTTCGGACAAAGAACAACTTTTTTCCCTTCTTGGAGATATTGTTTCGCTTTCGCATCATAGGTTGTTGTATATAATACATCAGGCGTTGTCTGCATCAAATCTTTATGATGGGGATAGACCCATATATCCCAACTATTATGAACTTTGTCACCAACGGACAGATGTATGGTTAATTTCTGCGGAGCAGTCACCGAATTCAACATATACTGAAACGTTCCAAGTGGAAAGACACCATAGTTTCCTATTCTTTGTGTCTTCAGTCTGCCGGATTTCAGAACTCTGCCGGAAGCATCGGTAATCCACCACTTAGCTTTTGCACTTTTCAAGATAGAGGGACTATAATTATACACTTCTGCCTTCCCTTCAAAAGTTTCATCACAATAATAGGCTCGTTTAGGAAAACGTAGTAAAGCAACAGTGGGTGCACAAAACTCACGGAACTTTTCAGGAGTAATCAAACCTTTAGACTCCCAAAACGGGTCGAGAATACCAACCGGAGCATATCCCTGTCCTGTAAAATCATTCAAGGCCAGAAGTTGAAAACCGGATTTAAGAGAAGTACGAAGTTCAGCTTCAATAACATCTTTATATTCCAGTACAGTCTGAGCCCCTGATACACGGAAGAAATCATCTGCTTGATCCAACATACCGTTTGCCGCCAATGATTCACGGAAAACTTCAAAGTTTCGAGCTTGAACCGGACCGGTAAAATTTGGAATCTCCTTGAAGTTAGGATATATACAACGCTGTCCCGACTCATGAGAGATCACAGGCACATCAATGCCCAATTCTTTATTTTTATCCCAATCAGTATATGGCCGTCCTTCGTATATAGCCATATGTCCTTTAGGCGTTTGATGAGTGATGTAAAATTGGTCAGACTTCACACGTGTACGGGCTGTCGAACCACTAAATAGCCTGCGTTTGTCACTGACCCTCCCATAATGGGTTAGTTCTTCTATAAAATCAAAATTACCGGTTATCTCATTACCATTACAGTAAAGAACAAAAGAGGGGTGATTACCATATTCTTTCAAGATAGCTTTTTGTTCACGACGGAAAAAGTCATAACGTTTCTCATCCGGTTCGGCATCCTTTCCCCACATCGGCATTTCCACTTCCAGATAAATTCCTAGTTTATCCGCTGTCCGAAATGCCGCAGCAGGTGGACACCAGGAATGGAAACGCATATGGTTCATCCCATAATCTTTCAGAATCGTTAATATACGTTCCCACGAAGCATCATCCACTGGAGCATAACCTGTTTTAGGAAATACTGCATTTTCTACTGTTCCACGCAAATGTACCCGATGACCATTAATCAGAATATTGTCTCTATCTGCCTTTATTTCACGCATTCCGAAGGTAGCGGACTGTGTATGTTGATAGTTTGTACTACCCGTAGTCGTTGCCAGATCACATTGCAACGTATAGAGATTAGGAGTAAACTCATCCCACAACCGAATATCTTTACCTAACGCTATGATATCTTCTACGTAAAATACTGAATCATTCCCAGAAACCATTGTCTCTCTAGTCTGCTTATATTGTTCGCCGGAAATTGTAAAAAATGCCTTCCCTGTAACGAGTTTATGAGTGTGATTCAATATCTTCATCCTGACTTTGACTGAATGCTCCGATACATTCGGATACAGTTGCATATCCTCAATATATACAGGATCAAGAGCTACCAGTTTCATTTCCCCCAAAATCCCATTCCAGTTTATTTGAGTATATTCCGAATGAGCATGATCCCATTTATGGGTATTGTATTGATAACGATTATCAACGCATACAGTAATAAGATGCGTCTTACCCGGTTTCACGAAATCTGTCAGTTCGTGATTGTGGGGAACACTGATATAGTCTATTTCACTGACTTCCTTTGTGTCTACATAAATAGAACTCAACCAGTGTACGCGTTCGAAAGATATAAAAATACGTTTGCCTTTCCACTCTTTTGGAATAGTTATTTCACGTTGATACCAAGCCGGCCCCATATACTCATACACACGAGTCAAACGGTCAATGTGACGATAAGGAGATTTATAACCAATTTTATAGTCATCCGTAATCCCTGGTAGAAGGATGCTCTCCTGCAAGCGATGCATATAACGAATATCCAAAGAACCGCGTCGAAAATCCATCAGGTCAGTTTGAAATCCCCATTGACCAGACAGATCTATTTCTTGCGTCTGTGCCTTCAATAAAGATAACTGGGTTATCAATACAAATACAATAAGAATGGATTTAATAAACTTTTTTCTCATACAGTCTTGTATTAAAACATCATATATCAACAATTTATTTTCTACATAGAATAATTAATGATATTATTACTTTACTCTTATAAAGAAATAAAAAGAGAGCACTTCAAAAAGTATGAAGCCTGTTAAGCAACTACTTTAGAAAGTGCCCTCTGTGTATAAGGACCTATTTCAAACCGTCGGATTAGAGTTTAAGGCCAAGTCCAAATTCAGCTACTTGCGCAGATGAACCTCCTGAACTATATGACCTATATTGTACTTTAACATACCGATAGGTTGATTCTGGTATATCAAAATATTGAGTATCATATAAGTCTTCGATAATATTAATAACTTCATCATTTATTTTTGTAAAAGTTTCATTATCATTACTACCATAAATATCTACAGACAACACCTGTAAGTAACCATTATTCTGTTTCCTATGTTGCCAATAAAAATAATTGAAAGTTTGTGGCTGCTGCATATCAACAGTAAAATTTGGGTCTGTCGTACCCACATAAGCACCCATGGATTTTCCAGGTTTAATCATTGACAAATAAGTACTTTGTTTACCATCCAATATATCTTCCGGTTTTCCTGTATTTCCATCCGTTACATAGTTTTGTCCATTACTATATTTTGCAAAAGTAGTTACTGTCCAAGAAGTACGATCCAGCCTAATATCACCAATAATATTCAATGTTATAACATCCGTCACTCCACTTTCATCAACTGCAGCAACATTAATTTTTGCTTCACCTGCAGCAACTCCTTTAACCACACCTGACTCTGAAAGTTCAACGAATGCTTCACTACCTTCTGCAAGAGTAAAGGCCAGGTTTTGATAACTTGCATTAGTTGGTAATACTTTTACTACCGTATTCAGATCCAACGTCTCATTTATATTAATAGATTCTGGCATAGCACTTTTATCAATACTTTCAACCAGTACCGTCGGAGCCTTCCCTTGTTCTACAACAAGTTCCACTTGATGACTTTCATCATAAATCAAAGACATCTTAGCTGTACGCCCATTTATATTCTCCGACAAATCTACATCTATCATTATCTTACTATCCTTGATATAGCCCAAGCACCAACTTTCATGATTTATAATATATACCACACTCGCATCAAGCCCTTTGGCCAACGTATAGTCACATGTCAAACTTCCTCCTTCATAACCAATAGTCATTGGATCTGTTGACACAGTTATCCAGTTATCTGGAACGACAACTGTTTCTTCGTCATCACAGGCAGCAACAAAAAATCCTGCAAACAACAATAGTATCACTGATAATATATTATTTATATTCTTCATATTCTTAAATTTTAATTATTATAGATCATTTATTATTCAATCATTTATAATCATCCAAATTGATTTCCGTTATCTGATGAACGTTCGGATGTGGCATTTCATAACCTTTTCCGTTAATTTCCTCCTTCAACAGTTCAATCTGTTCTTCTGTGATTTCGAATGCTTTATTTCCATAATCATTCAGTGTAGTTTTAACCGGATATAAGAATCCCCACTTCTCAAAGAAATCGAGCATATTCAATCCTGAAATGTCACATACCTGACGTACAAAATCCAGCTGGTTCATACCTTGATTCTCACCCTTGTCACTCGGACTCTCATGAGTACGAAAATATTCATATAATTTATGATAAAAATCAGTTTTTTCTAATACATCTATCATGTACAGTTTGAGCTGCCAAAATGGTACAAGTTGAGTTTCACGAGTAATATTTGCAATACCAGGAAGACAATGAGGACGTTTACCATCCACTATCAATGATGTAGCGCCTTGATAAATATTATTATACGTTCCCAATGTCTGATCGTTCTCATCTTTCAACGTACATCCGTCAACCAACAACTTGCAAGGACGACCGAATGATGTCTGTATAAAAAGCGACATAATGTTATTGGTAACTTCAGTCAAACCGGCCCATTTCAACCCCGGACGTGTCTGATTGCAATGACCTACTTCATGCGCAGGTCCCCAACAACGAGTAGGAAAATTTTCTGGTTTACAGAACGGTTCCGCATAGTAATCACTAGCATTATAAACTGTACGATAATCTGATGCGTTCGGGCTCTTTGCCTTGTAGTCAATAGAAAAATGCATCCGGTTATTGAACATCTTACCATATTTAACAAGTCCCATAAACTCTTCCTCCAAATATACCAGACGATCCAAATTTTCAATAGTCTTCGTTATCTCTGTATTGTACTTTTTGAAGTCAGATATTCTCCACGTCAAATGTGAGTATTCTCCCAAGATATCTATTTCCTGATACTTTGCATTGTCGCGAATCTGAGCCCAATCACTTTCCTTGTTTTTCTGAATATCAAAATAACCGTTTACTTTTCCATTCGCAAAATGCACTTTTACCGTCTTTGCCTCAATATTCCTTTTCTGATCATTATCAGCATCTTCATGCCGGAGAGGAATGTCATCATTTACATGATTCAAAATATAAATTAAACCGCCGACCTCTACTGTTATCTCATTATATCCTTCCGACAACTCGTAGGTTTTCGAATTGTTGTAACCACCGTTCAGATCTTGAATAAGCATCGAAATTCTACCACCCTCATAAATATCATCGACAAATATAGCCAAGGTCTCACCCGCTTTTGCATAAATTCCAGTCGGATTATCTCTCAGGCTGTATTTAGATGTCTTATTAGCCGTAGCCATTACTGCTGGATTCTGGTAAGGACGGTAATCCGCCAATCGATAAGCAGACTCATAGTTTCCACTCAGCAAAGCAAGTCCCAATTCTTTCAAATATTCATTAGGGATTTGCTTAATCTGCTTTTCTGTCACGCCAGCTTTAAGCTGTAAACCCATATTATCAGCAAAAATTGTAGCTGGATCAAATTTATTACTACTAGCTTCATAAAATTCCATCTCAGCACAGCTTACTCTATCCTCATAGGCTTTATTTATGATAAAACGAACAAATTTGGCATCCTCCACAGGCTTAGACAATTTTATAGTAAATGGCGTATGCACCCCATTACCTCTTGCATAATCACCTATTTTCACAAAATCATCCGGTTTATCGGCTGTCGAAACTTCCACTGTAAATTGATCGAATGAACCCCATTTGTTTCCAGAGTCAGTACGTGGAGTATAAACGATACTATTCAGTGTATGCCCCTTCTCCAGTTCATACCTGATAGAAAATGGATATGAGACCTGCCCAAACGCGGAATTAAAATATGTTTTCTTATTTCCATCATAGGACATCTTTAAGGTCAACGGATTCTGGTCTGTATCTTTACCTTGCGTTTCCTCAGAAGTGGCCTCGCCGCCAATTACTTTTATTAATTTGTCAGCAGAACTGGGAGCTGCTTCTTGAGAAATTGTGATATTACATTTATGATTGTCATCATACATCAATGTCAATACAGAACTTCTGACTCTCTCTGCAAAAGAATGTTCGCATACAATCGTCATTTTACCATTTTCAACAAGGGCGGTCAACCAATCTTCTCCCTTATTACTTAAAGTTGATGCTATCTGGTTTATGTCCAATCCTTGCCCCAATACGAACTCACGTTTTTCTGTCCCTCCCTCATAAGGAAAGCTCACGGACTCTGTAGAAATTGTAATCCAATCATCAGGAATAGCCGAACTTGCACTGTCACTACATGAATAGCCTAAACAAGGATAAAGCAAAGATAATAAGATTACCCTCAACTTACACCAATGGCCTTTTATGATAGGTATTTTTGTATTTTTCATGACCTCATTTCGATATTTTACGTTAACTTATTTTATGCAAGAGTTTATATTTAAGGTAGTCCAGTATGAATAACATGTAAAGCAAAGGCAAAGTCGGAACAAAAGAGCCCGGTCTCTGCCTTTGTTTATCAAACTGTCATACGATTAATTCCATAACGGATTTTGAACCGTCAATTTACTCTTCTGCATTTCATTGTAAGGTACAGGATAAAGCAACATAGCTTTTGACCATGGATATCTATCTACCACAATACGGTTGTAGTATGAATCTTCACCAATTTTATCATAAAATTCAATTGCAGTGTTTTTAGCACTATTGTACTTTTTTACTGCTTCTTTACTGATGTCCATACCATAACGTATCAACAGTTTATTCTCATTATCTTTAATCCATTCACCAGTAGCCTCATCCTGTGACCATCCTGCACGCATCCATCTATGCATATCAAAATAATAGTTCCCTTCTCCCAACATTTCAATAATACGTTCACGATAGATAGCTTCACGCTGCAAATCCTGATTTCCTATTATGTTCTTTCCATAAGGTGCAGGTTTCGTAGCCAGTTCCTTATATCCGGGAATACCAGCACGTTCACGCACCAAATCCAGATACTTAATTACATTTTCATCGTTCGGATTTATCTCATTACATACTTCTGCATAGTACAAGTAGAAGTCTGCTAAACGGAAATAGATCCAAGGACGTCCCCAATCCGTTGGATACGATCCTTCTTTCAGCAACGTACGGTTATTAAACTTATAAAGTAAATAGCCTGCGCGTGCATGCATAGTGTTATCTCTATAGCCTGCACCACCTTTACTAAAATGAGCTCCCCAATCTGGGTAACTGCTTCTTTGTATATGCCAGCTCTTTCCTTCGTATGTAACATCAGCATAAAAACGGGGCTCGCGATTAACATACATATTGAAGATGTGCTTGTCTACATGTTGCTTATTATTACAAACATTTACCCAGTTCGTAAATCCGTTTTCATTATAATCAGGATCTTCACTAATATCCAATCCACTATTCGTAAAGAACAAATCGACAATATTCTGATAAAAACCTACATTACCCATAGCACTAGGAATATCTCCAGGGATTGTACGAGCTTCCATTTTAGCAGTGACGCCATCATTATAATCGTTATTTCCGTTAGCCCAAAGAATCTCATCGTTATAATGTTGGAACAATTCATATATTGATGTATGAGGATCTCTCTCTTTGGAATAATAAAGATCCATACCATGTGCTTCGGCAAATCTCAACAAAGCTTCAAGATGTGTCTTGGCAGTTTGCCATTTGTTATCATCACGATCGGGGAAAAGACGCTTTCCATCATGATTTGTCAAACTCAACGCTTCTTTATAGCCTCCATTAAACAGAGGAGAAGCTGCATATACCCACAAACGTGCACGTAATGCTAAAGCAGCCGCTTTTGTAGGACGCAGGATTTCACGAAGATTGTACATACTGTTGTCATGGCTGGTATCATCCCCTGTCCCTGTTTTTATCGTTTCAGGCAGATCATCCCTATATTCACCGTTTATAACAGATTCTAATAACTGATCAATGTGTCCTACCATTTCATCAACAGATGCACGTGCATAATCAAGGCTCTCATCTGATGGATCAGCTGTCTCGGGAATAATAGGTGTAGGACCATAGAATTCAAATAACAAGAAATAGTTATAAGCAAGCAGATAAGTAACATCCGCCTTATAACGGCGCATCTCTTCTACTGAAATATAACCGTCAGCATTGATCGGATCACCTATGCTTTCAGGTGCCATATCCAAAAAGATCATTGCCTGGCGAATTTGTTTATAACAATTCCACCAACGGTTGTGAGTGGTACTACTAGGAGTAAAAGTATTCTGTCCGAATTTCAACACACTAGGATGAGCACAAACGATTTCTCCTGAATAGATAGCTTGCGCATTAACGGTTCCATTTGAATTTTGCACATCCAAACCTGCTTCCGAATAGTTCGGACAGGTTTGATAGATTTCTCCATACCATTGTTTGATATATTTAGCTTTGGAAAACACTTCTTCCTTGTCCAAATTTTGAGCAAGTTCTTTAGAAACATCCAAATAATCTGAGCAAGAGGTCAACATACCTGCCATTAATACGACGGTTGCTGTACATACTGTTTTTATAATATTCATAATTGATTATTCTTATAATTGATTATTGGTTAAAAAGTCACATCAAGACCAAAAGTCCAAGTCGCGTTAATCGGATATCTTGCACCACTGTTTCCAATTTCCGGATCCCACATTTTAACATGATCCCACACAGCAAGATTACTTCCCTGCACATAAATGCGAAGATTCTGCATCTTCCATCTCTGCACCAATTTTTTATCAAACTGATAACCAAGTTCCACATTCTTCAGACGGAGAAAACTTCCATTTCTGTACCACCATGTACTATTCAGCGTATTATTGCTATATTCATTGGTATGTAAACGAGGGTATAAAACATTCATATTATTAGGATCACTTGCACTCCAATGATCGGCAGCTTGTACACGTGCAGAAGATTGATCTTTTCCATTAGCAAATGGGACAAAATAACTAGTGTTTGCTTTCAAGTTAACGGATGTTCTACCTACTCCCTGGAAAAATACACCGGCATAAATACCTTTATATTGTACATTAAGTCCGAAACCATAAACAAGTTGCGGATTATTTGGATAAATGCCACTATAATAAGTCTGGTCATTATCGTCAATAACACCATCACCATTCAAGTCTTTATATTTAATATCACCAGGCTTCACATCAGCAGCATAAGTAGCAATTCCATCTTTTAATTTGTAATTATAACTACCATCTGATTTTTCAGTAATAATAAAATCCTGATTGGTAAATAATCCTTCCGCTACATATATTTTATTTGTCCCGATAGAAGTACCAGTTTGAGCAAGCCATGGATAAGCCTGTGGAATCTCATCCTTTTCTATAATCTTGTTAACAGCATATGTTACATTACCTCTAGCTGAAAGCACCCAGTCTTTTCCGATATTATGTTTAACTGTAATACTAGCATCAAAACCTTCATTAGTCGTTACACCAAAATTCTGCCATGGATTTTGACGGAAACCAGTAGCCGTAGGAATAGTTACACGCTGAATCAAAATGTCTTCCCGTCGATTATGAAAATAATCAGCAGTAATATCAACACGACCACGGAATAATCCCATATCAATACCGAAATTGCTTTTCTTCTCTATTTCCCAACTAATATATGGAGCAGCAAATGTGTTTTCATAAATTCTTCCCATATCATTAGTAGGGCCACCATTAGTTCCGGGATTCAAGCCTACATTTTGACTACCGCTATCAGTCAATAACTCTCTATATACAAAACGGTTACCTCCTGTATTGTCATTTCCTGTAAGACCATAAGAAGCCCTCAAACGTAATTTACTAAGAATATTCAAGATATTCTCCTTTTGCATAAATCTCTCGGCATGTACATTCCAAGCAGCTCCTACTGCAGGAAAAACACCCCAACGGTTACCTGGAGCGAAATTTTCGCTACCTGTTGCACCAAAACTAGCTTCTAATACATAACGATTATCATAAGCATAAGTACCCCGCATTACAATATTCTGTTTACGATAAGGCAACAGTTTCAAACCACCAACGTCTTCTGCTCCGTTAGATTTTCTGGAACCTTGGTATTGAGTTTCTTTTTGATTATATACAAAAGTTCCTGTAACAGCATGCTTTTTAGCAAAAGTACGTTCGTAATTCAATTGTGCTTCAATATATATTTTTTTAGTACCACTACTTGTACTGACAGAAGCTTCTCCAAGCGGGCTACCTTCGTCAAATAGTTTTTTGATAAGCAAACCGTTTTCATCTCTACCTGTGACAGTATATTTATCCGGACTCGCCGAACGTTTTAAAGTAGAACTGAAATCTGCATCAAAACTTATACTACCTTGAACAGACAGTCCTTTCGTTATGAAGTCGAGTTTTTGTCTCAAAGTTGCCTTAGTTTGCATTGCTACAGACCATTTCTTAGAATAACCGGAATAATTAAGTAAATTATAAGGATTATAACGTCCATCCGCATCTGTATCACAAACTGCAGCAGTCCCGTCCGACCATGTAAAAGGTACCAAATGAGTCGGGAAAAGTATGATATGTTTAAAAATCTGGTCAGAAGAATTTCCGGGGTTATTTTGAGTTCTGTATTGTCCACTCATATCAACGGAAAGTTTGGTCGTCGGAGTAATATCCATATCTACATTGGAGCGCAAATTATAACGTTCCAATCCGATATTGGCATTGTAGTCATCCAATGGATTCGATTTAAACATACCATTTTCCTTATAATAAGCTCCTGATACAAAGAACTTAGTTTTTTCCGAACCTCCTCGCAGATTCACTGTATAACGTTGATTCTGCGTGTTATTAGATAATAAGTCGGTCCAAATAGAATTCGGGTATAAATCCGGATCAACTCCATCCCGATACCTTGCCAACGCTTCTGCACTGTATGGAGCGCTATTTTGCACATAATTATCCCAATTAGGATTACCCGCATCATTCCAAGACGCTTCATTCCACATTGATAAATAATCCCAAGAGTTCATCAACTCCGGCATACGAGTAGGAGTAGCAATACTATATTGTGCGTTGAAGCTGATAATAGTTTTTTGTGCACGCCCACGTTTTGTTGTAATCAAAACTACACCATTAGCACCTTCAGAACCATATACAGCAGTAGCAGCAGCATCTTTCAAGACAGTAAATGTCTCAATTTCATCTGTGTCAAGATCATTCATGCTACGAGGAACACCATCCACCAACACCAATGGACTCGTACCACCTGCGTATGAACTTTGACCACGAATCCAAAAATCGGCATCATCATTTCCCGGTTCTCCAGAACGTTGAATGGCAATCACACCAGCAACCTGACCAGCAATCGTATTTGATAAACTACGCGTTGGTATAGCAATCTCTGCAGGTTTCATTGTATTCACAGAAGATACTACACTTTCTTTCTTTTGTGAACCGTAACCAATAACAACAACGTCATCCAGATTTACATTCGATTCCGCCATAGCAATGTTGATAACACTTTTATCCTTTACTTTCTGTTCAACACTATTATAACCAATATAGCGGAATTCCAAAACTTCACCTTCTCTTGCTTTAATAGTGTATTTACCATCCATATCGGTTAATACACCGTTAATAGTGCCTTTCACTATTACTGTGGCACCAATAATAGGCTCCCCTGCTCCATCGGAAACGGTACCAGTGACAGTTTTGGTCGCTCCTTTCTTAGAACTCAACGTTTCTTTAGAAGAAAGCGACAATACTATTTGTTTATTCTGAAATTTGAACGTAATATTAGTCGGTTCAAACATTTTACGAAGCGCCAGACGCACTTCTTCATTCTTGCAGTTCAGACTTACCAATTGTTCTGCATTTATTTCAGTCGCATCATAAGAGAACAAATACCCCGAAGCCTTCTCTACTCTTGCCATAGCTTCTTTTAAAGGTATTTTACTAAACGAAATGCTAATCTTCTCTGTACCGCTCTGAGCGAATATTCCTATAGAAAAGAGGCATACGATAATTAATAAATAAAATTTCTTGTATTCCATAAGTAATTTAGATGTTTTTTATTCCATAACATTTTTAATTCTAAGTGTTTTTCGAATTGATGTAAGATCATAGTTTCACATAGGCTTTCATATTTAAAGATTCAACAATATTGTTTTATATATTCTAAACAAGCAATTACCAACCAGCATGTTCGTTCTTATTCTCACGCGAGTCAGCATTGCGTTTCTTTTCTCCTGTATAATTCCATTCAATTTCGTCCGTGTATTCTTTTCCGTTATGTGTTGCAACGGTTCTTATTACATTTTTACCTTGTTCCAGTGTTACATTATCCTAAAATCCGCAAGCAATCTCAATGACAATCTCAATTGCAGTAAAGAG
>OIWM01001259.1_pt1 | contig 25983 bp, 22 predicted proteins | sample 1587451 | NCBI WGS metagenome assembly OIWM01 (sample SAMEA3888907, study PRJEB22519) | human gut metagenome | biome: human gut; feature: human-associated habitat; material: faeces | place: Denmark | collected 2011
TCGGCTTTTTGAGGGTATATATCCTCTTAAAAGCCACATAAAACCGCTTATTTGGCTTTTTGTTGTGAAAAGGGTATATTTACCCTAACTTCACTTTGTCATTTAAGCTGGTAAAGCTGGTAAAGACAAAATCCAATTTGGATAGATTAAACTAAATGGTATAAACGAATATTGTTTAAAATCCATTTTGGTTAGATTTAAATAATTATAACATAATTGATTTAAAATATCAAATGTGCTAAATTGATTAAATTTAATATCATTTTAATATAATTTATTAAAAATCTTTAATAAAACGAATATTAGGTATTGACAAACAAAATTGTGAACGCTATACTATAATTAGAGTTGTGAAATATCATAACTCTAAAAAACAAATATAGTAATATTAAAATAATAAATGGAGGTAAATATGAAAATCTTATTGCGATTTTATTTGAAAAACAATAAGCTGCCGATTGATTATCGACGAATTATGCTTTCGTTTTTTAAACGGTCACTGTCAGATGTTGCCGCAGGAAAATATTATGAAAAATATTATTTTACACCGGAACGCAGAAATTTTACTTTTGCGGTGAATCTGCCTATGCCGAAATTTTCTAAAACGGAAATTCAACTCGGGAAAAATCAACTAAACATTACTTTTTCAACGGCTGACTATAATACGGGATGTATTTTTATGTCTTCTTTTATAAAGCAAAAGGACAAGTCGATTCCCGCTCCTCTCGGCAACGAAATGAAACTTGTCAGTGTTAATCTTGTGCCGGAAAAAAATGTTACTTCATCATCCGCTGTTGTGAAAATGCTTAGCCCTTTGTGTATCAGATTACATACAGCCGAGAATAATTCGGATAAGTATATTTCGGTTGCGAATCCGGATTTTACGGAGATTGCAAAACAGGTAATTAAAGAGCAACTTGTTGAAAGCGGTTTTGACGAGAAGTTAATTTCAAACTTTGAAATTAAACCGTTAAACGCAAAAAAGACTGTGGTTTATCACTACAAAAACTACATTGAATGCAGTTTAGGCAGTTTTATTATTAGTGCCGATAAATCGGTTATTAATTATCTGCTGAAAAGCGGTATAGGTTCACGAAAATCCGCAGGATTTGGCTTTGCCGAGCTTTTATCGGAGGGAGGTGAACCAAATTAATGAAAACAAAAATTGATTACTTTGATTATGACACTTTGCTGCAGCCTACCGATTGGAGGTTTGCAGCAGCCGTTGTCGGTTTATGTAAATATTTTGATTACTTTGGAATTGATTACAAAGTCCTCTATGATGTTGAAGAAAAGCCCGATAATTATATCCACGGCTTTGACGGTATTATTTACAAAAGTGAAGATATAACAGAAGAAAAATATCTTGAGTTTGCAGAGAATTATTTTGAAAAATATATGACTCACAAAAATATTTTAAACATTCTCGAAAGTCAAGAATTCAGTGAAGAACAAATTAAATTGGTAAATGACCTTGTTAAGAGCAAAACAGTTCTTAAAGGGCTATTTGACAAAATAAAATTTAATGGAACAAATAAAGATATTTTTATTTCAACCATTGAAGAAAACAGGGCGGAAATTATAAAGAATATCTTTAAAAACGGCAATAACCTTTATAAGAATTACTGCAATGAACGACTTATTTTTACCGAAGATAACAGCACTTGCAGACTTAGAGGCTACAATGTTGACAAAGACAGAAAAACAAGTAATCTCGGCTTTTGTTTTTCAAAGGAAAGTTTTGAGAGCAATGATATTTTAGAATTTGATTTTATACCGTTTGCTTTTTCAAATTCTGATATGAGAGAAACTTATTTTGTGAATAACAATTTTTCTGTTAAGTCTTTAACTCAAACAAACTATGCTTTTTCAAATCAACTTAGCAGTACAGAAAATAAAGACGACAAAAATAAACTAATGCTTGTTTTGCAAAATTCAAAGGATTATATAAGCTATGATGTTGAAATTATATCCAAATCTCAAGATAAGGCTTATTACGAAACATTCTTTGTACGACTTGAAAGATTAAAAAAGTTAAGAGAATTATCGGGGAAATCATTAAATTTTGTCAAAAAAATCAATGATGATTATTGGTTTAATCTTGAGAAAGAAGTTTATATGCGTTGTCTTAACAATGTGTTGCTTGACGATGTAATTTTAATGATGCTTAAGTTTTATTTTGATGATAATGCCGTTAAAGGCTATATAAAAAGCAGAACTGATATGCTAATAGACATAAATGTATCTTGGAAAGGAAATGAAATTATGAATGAAATTAAGTCAGCAAAAAGTTGTGGATTTTTAACTTCCCAAAAACTAATTGAAATGAAAAGCAGTAATAAAATTAATTCATATAAGCAAAAAATAATCAGCGCTCTTTGCGCACATGATTACGACAGAGCAAAAGAGATTATACTTAGTTTGTCTGCTTATGTCGGAATGGAATTTTCATTTTTCTATACATTTCTTGAAAATGCGGAAGAAAATAAAGATCTTGCATTTGCTTTTGCAAGCGCATTAATTGAAGTAAGCTCAAAAAATAACTAATATAAAGGAGATTTTATTATGAAAAATAAAGCATTAACATTAACTGTAATCGCAAATATGACAAGCAACTACGGCGAAAGCCTCGGTAATATTTCAAGTGTACAAAAGGTATTCAGAGGCGGAAAAGAGTACGCTACAAGAAGTCGTGAGAGCCTTAAAAACGCTATCTGTGTTCAGTCGGGTTTTTATGATGATTTACAGACATCAATCGACGGAGCAATGCAGAAACTTGTTAATGAAGATGTAAATGCCGCAACATGCCGTGCACTTGAGGGTGGATATATGTCAACAAAAGATGTTACATACATCCGTAACAGTTCTTTCTATCTTACAGACGCTGTTGCTACAGAGCCGTTTATTAATGATGCCCGTTTTCACAATAACCTTTACCTTGCAACCAATTATGCTATGGCACACGGTTTAAATGTTCAGAACAATGCAAAGGATTGCGGTCTTATGCCTTATCAATATGAATATGACAAATCATCTAAAATTTACAGTCTTACAATTGACCTTGAAAAAATCGGTAAGGACGAAAACTTTGGTGCAGAGGCAGATAACGCAGAAAAGTGCGAAAGGGTAATTGCTCTTATTGACGCAGTAGAAAATCTTTCGCTTGTCGTTAAGGGAAATCTTGATAACGCAGAGCCGATTTTTGTGGTAGGCGGTCTTTCACCGAGAAAAACTCATATTTTTGAAAATGCTGTTTCTGTTTCAGGCAAAAGACTTATTATAGAGCCGATTAAGGAAAAACTTGCTCAAGGTTACAGTTGTGCACTTATGCGTAACGGCGAGCTTTCAAACGAGGACGAAATTGTAAGAGAACTTAATCCTGTAAGTATGACAGAATTTTTTGAAAATCTCAGAGGTCAGGTTAAAGAGTATTTTTCGGAGTAAGGCGGAATTAATATGAAAGCAATTAGACTTCATATAAAACAAAACAGTGCAAATTACAAAAAAGAAGAAACTGTACAAAACCGTATGACATTTCCTTTACCGCCGTATTCAACTGTTATCGGAGCACTTCACAAGGCTTGCGGTTATACATCTTATCATCCTATGCAAGTAAGCGTACAGGGAAAGTACGGTTCTCTAAAAACAAAAATGTATAAGGACGATTGTTTTCTTAACAGTCTTAATGATGACAGAAATTTGCTTGTAAAAATGAAAAATCCCGATATGCTTTCAAGTGCATATCAGGTTGTGGCTACTGCACAAAAGGCTCAAGGAAACAGCTTTGAAAAAGGCATTACAATTAATATAATTAATAAAAAATTGCTTGAAGAATACCGCTTTTTAAAGCGTACAAAACGCAGAATCGACAAGCATAAAAAAATCATTAATAAAATGAAAACGCGGCTCAAAGAAATGAAAGCCGATGAAAATATTTCTGCCGAAGAAGTAAAAGAATTTGATAAGCGTATTAAGCATATAAAGGCTGTGTATGATGAGTACGAAAAGGTAAAGTATACTATTCCGTATTCCCATTTCAGAACGCTTGCAAAAGGCCCTAAGTATTATGAACTTCTCTGCGATATTGAACTTATCATTCATATAGTTGCAGATGAAAATACTATGAATGATATTATGGATAATATCGGAAACCTTACTGCAATCGGCAGAGGAGAGGACTTTGTAGAAGTGCTCGAGTGTGCTCAAACAGAGCTTACTGAGGTTGATGAAGATGTTGATTACGAAAAAAATGATTTCGATGTTTATATGCCTGTTGAGTATTATGAGGAAAATCAATCCGATATGGATATAATTTCAAAAACAGACGGTGGATACGCAGGAGGCACAAAATATTTTATGCCAAAGGATTATGTGGTTGAGCAAATAAAGGGCGGTATGAGAAAACGAGTGTTTAATCGTGTGCCTGTTATTTTCTGTCAGATTAATTACCTTGACAGCGGATGTAAAGGTATAATGCTTGATAAATCAGAGAACGGAATATATACAGTGCTTTTAGCTTGAGGTATTTATATGAATATAGAAGATAAACTTGCAAAACCCGACAAAACTATCGGACAACATTCAAATGAGCTTATAGAGCAGGCAAAACTGCTCTATAAGCTCGGCTATATTAAATCTGAAGAGTTATATTCAGATTTACTTGTTGCGTGCAAAAAACACGATTACGGAAAGGCAAACTCTCAATTTCAAAAGCGAGTGCAAAGGGGCGGCAAATTTCAGCCGGAGCTTGAAATTCCGCACAATGTGCTTTCAATATTTTACATTGATAAATCCGAGTGCAATAAGCCTGATAGTGTATATTTTGCAGTGATGTATCATCACGATAATAAGGAATCTCCTATTACGGTTTTCGGTGAAAATAAAGAGCTTATCGAAACCTTTATTTCTGAACTTGGTTTGGAAACCGCTTCGTACAATAAGATGAAACGCAATGTTAAGAAAATTAAAGACCTGTTCGACAAAAAACTCAGCGAACCCGAAAAACAATACGCTGTTTTATTAAAAGGTCTTTTACATAAATGTGATTACAGTGCAAGTGCAGGTCTTGACTGCGAAAAGGTCAACGATTTTTTGACTGCTTCTTTAAACAATTGGAAAAATACCCAAAATATACATTACAATGAATTGCAAGAATTTTGCATTAAAAATACCGACAGCAATTTAATTGTAACCGCACCTACAGGTATGGGCAAAACCGAGGCGGGATTGCTTTGGTGTGGGGACAATAAATGCTTTTTCGTTTTGCCGTTAAAAACAGCTATCAATGCGATGTACGAAAGAATTAAAAAACTTTGCGGAGATAATTCGCAAGAAGATTATAAGGAAAGAGTGGCACTTGTTCACTCCGATATGAAATCCTATTATTTGGAAGAATCAATAATTAACGGAAAAAATTATGATTTTGCGTATGCACAATGCAGTAAACAGCTTGCACTTCCGATTACAATTTGTACGCCTGATCAGATATTTGACTTTGCATTGAAATATGCAGGTTATGAATACAAACTTGCGGTAGCGTCATATTCAAAGTTTATTATTGATGAGATACAGATGTATTCACCTGATGTTTTGGCTGCAATTATTTATGCAATTGAGATGATTCATACTTTGGGCGGTAAGGTGGCTGTAATTACCGCAACTTTGCCTCCGTTTGTAAGAAACGAGATTGAAAAAATACTCGGAACAGATGTAAAAACATCCGATTTTTCTGATAAAGGAAAATTAAAGCACAATGTTAAGGTGCAAGAAAAAGCGTTGCAATCAGATGATATTATTAAAATTTTCAATGATACTAAGTGCGACAAAGTAAAAAAATATCTTGTCGTTTGCAATTCAATTGATATTGCAAATAAGATGTACACCGAAATAAAAAATTCGGATATTAACGCAAGTGTAAATCTGTTTCATTCCAATTTTACAAAAAATGACAGAAAAACTAAAGAAAATGCGATTTTGGCAGCCTCTGAAAAAACTAACGAAAGTATGAATATACCTGAAATATGGATTTCAACATCCGTAGTCGAAGCAAGTCTTGACATTGATTTTGATATTCTTATTACCGAGTTATCGGATTTATTTTCCCTGTTCCAACGCTTTGGCAGAGTAAACAGAAAGGGTAATAAGGACTTTTCATCTTACAATTGTTTTGTATTTACTGAAATTCAAGGTAATGCACATCGTTTTGTTGACGATGATATTCATTCGTTGTCAAAACAGGCAATTTTAAGCGTTGACGGAATTATCTCTGAAGTTCTTAAAAAAGAACTTATAGATGAGTACCTTTCGGTTGAAAAAATCGAAAAATCAAAATATTTTCAAGAATATCGTAAAATTTATAAATATTATAAAGAAAATGTCGATTATCTCTCTCTTAAAAAAGATGGAATAAGAAGTATTGACAGAAGTGACGCTGTGCCGATTGATGTTTATAATCAAAATGAGAGTGCCATAGAAAAAGCTTTGTATGTTTTAAAATCAGATACTTATTCAAGAGATGATAAACTTAAAGCAAACGAAGAAATACTTGGCTTCACGGTTTCCGTACCTAAATTCAGAATTGACGATTACGAAATAAAAAAATTAAAAATGCCATATACTGAATTACCTGTTATTAACAGCAGTTATGATTCCGAATGCGGCATCAGATTTGATAAGGAAAAGAAAACCAAAAAGCAAGATAAATCTGATGATAACGGAGAACCTGATAATTTTATATGAGGTATGATTATGGACGAAAATAATATTTCGGGTATGCATATTTATTATTACTATGTGTGTAAAAGAAAGCTGTGGTATTTTTCAAACGGTTTGGCAATGGAAAGTGAAAACGAAAATGTCAAAATCGGAAAACTTATAGATGAAACCACTTATAAGCAAAAGAAAAAACATATTATGATCGACAACACAATCAATATTGATTTTATTACCGAGCATAAACTTTTACATGAGGTAAAGAAAAGCAGAAAGATAGAGGAAGCGGGTATTGCTCAACTTAAATACTATCTTTATTATCTGAAAAAGCGTGGGGTAGAGGGAATAAAAGGCAGAATTGATTATCCTTTGCTAAAGCAAAGTCTTAATGTTGAACTTAGCGAAGAAGATGAAAGAGAGCTTGAAAGTGCGGCAGCTGATATAGTAAAAATTATATCGGCTGCTTTGCCGCCAAAATTTGAAAGTAAAAGAATTTGCAAATCATGTGCTTACTATGATTTGTGCTGTATTTGAGGTGATAAAATGCAGGAAAGTTATTACATATATTCGTCAGGCAATTTAACTCAAAAAGACAACACATTAAGATTTACTGCAATTGACGGAAATGTAAAAGATCTTCCGATAGAAAATATTAAAGAAATTTATATTATGAATGAAATAACGGTTACATCTAAATTGCTGAACTTATTTTCAAAATACGGAATACTTGTACATTTCTTCAATTACTATCAATTTTACATAGGAAGTTTTTGCCCAAAGGAAACAAAACTTGCAGGTCAGCTTTTGGTTAAGCAAGTGCTTGCTTACGGCGACTATTCAAACAGATTATCAATAGCAAGAGAATTTATAGTTGCTGCGTCTTATAATATTTACAGAAACTTAAGATACTACAACGGCAGAGGCAAGAATGTGTCAGAGCAAATGGCTGCTATTGAAAATTTGAGGAGGAAACTTGCAGATGTAGAAACCATAGAAGAGTTGATGGGAATTGAAGGTAATATTCGTCAGGAATATTACAAAGCGTGGAATGTAATTATTGATCAGAATATTGAATTTGATAAAAGAGTTTATCATCCTGCCGACAATATGATTAACAGCCTTATTTCATATGTCAATTCTCTTGTATATACAAAAACTTTGGCGGAAATTTATAAAACCCAACTTAATCCTACAATAAGCTATCTTCATCAGCCGGGTACAAGGCGATATTCTCTTGCACTTGATGTTTCGGAAATTTTCAAACCGCTGATTGCGGATCGTCTGATCTTTTCTTTGCTTAATCGAAAACAAATAACAGAAAGCAGTTTTGTAGAAGGACTTAACGGTTTGCAGCTTACCGAAAGAGCGTCACGAATAATTACATCTGAATTTGACGAAAAATTAAAGACAACTATTTTTCACAAAGAACTTAATAAAAATGTATCTTATCAATTCTTAATCAGACTTGAACTTTATAAACTGATAAAGCACATTATAGGAGAAAAAGAATATAAAGGCTTTGAAATGTGGTGGTAAATATTGTATGTAATTCTTGTATATGATATAATATGTGACGAAAAGGGCAGAAAAATACTTCCAAAGGTATTTAAGATTTGCAAAAAATATCTTGTACATATTCAAAACTCTGTTTTTGAAGGAAACTTAAGTAAAGCAAACTCACTTGCTTTGCAAAAAGAACTTGATGTTTATATCAGAAAAGACAAGGATTCGGTAATAATGTTTCATACCCGTGAAGAACGGTGGATGAATAAAGATTTTCTTGGAAAAACGGATGATAAAACATCAAATTTTTTGTAACGCTTTTATTGTCGACCTGACATAGCACAAAACCCCCGGCAGGTTGACAGAACCTAAAAATCAAGTAATCATCGGTATAGTTGCTTTTGATATATTGAAATGACAGTAGTATTTGATAAATATTTGGTATATCGACAAAACAGCACAGAAAAATGCCGATGATTACTTATCATTTTAACCCACGGCTATAAATCTATCCATATTGGATTTTAAATGTTGGTGATTACTTCTATGTTACAGCAAATTTGAACTATAAATCTATCCATATTGGATTTTAAATAGTTCAAAGCATCTGAAATCAAGAAGTTGGGTGAAATCTATAAATCTATCCATATTGGATTTTAAATCTGGACGGTTACAAGGGCGAAGATGTTGTTATACTTCTATAAATCTATCCATATTGGATTTTAAATATTGATGATTATTTAACTATTTTTGAAGACGCTTATCTATAAATCTATCCATATTGGATTTTAAATGAAGATAATAGTTTTCATTGGTGGTGGGAAGTAGACTATAAATCTATCCATATTGGATTTTAAATTCATCTGTTCTTGGTATTGATGCTTTAGTTGATTGCTATAAATCTATCCATATTGGATTTTAAATTAAGGTTTATAAAGCCTTGTTTTTCAGACTTTGTCGCTATAAATCTATCCATATTGGATTTTAAATGACGATTCAGATTTATAACATTTGTAAAATAAAAACTATAAATCTATCCATATTGGATTTTAAATAAGCAAGTAATTAATACAACAAATATCGTTGTGTCACTATAAATCTATCCATATTGGATTTTAAATGTTGGTATCGGTATTATGGCTGTGTTTGTGGGTATCCTATAAATCTATCCATATTGGATTTTAAATCATAGCAATAATTTTATATTCCTGTTCAGTCATAGACTATAAATCTATCCATATTGGATTTTAAATCAAGCGTTATCCAAAAGCTAAGATATATACAAATTTCTATAAATCTATCCATATTGGATTTTAAATTAATTTTTGTTTCCTTTCTTTTTTGAAAATTTTGAATCTATAAATCTATCCATATTGGATTTTAAATTTAATCTACGAAACGACAAGCAGAATATTATCGCTCTATAAATCTATCCATATTGGATTTTAAATGCGAGCTGTAGCATTGATTTCGTAAGAGTGATTTTAACTATAAATCTATCCATATTGGATTTTAAATCCGTGAATATGTCCATTATCATCTTTATATTGTGACTATAAATCTATCCATATTGGATTTTAAATTAAGAAGTGCAAGGGCATTAATTATGACAAGGATGCTATAAATCTATCCATATTGGATTTTAAATATTGGTTTTGGTACTCATTTACAAACGCAACCTGCACTATAAATCTATCCATATTGGATTTTAAATTACTTTCCTGATCTGACCGTCTGACATTTTGCCGATCTATAAATCTATCCATATTGGATTTTAAATTCATCAAGCTTTGCAATAGCGTCAAAAACTTTTTGACTATAAATCTATCCATATTGGATTTTAAATTTTCTCAAAGTGTAATCTTTTTTTACACCTAAAAAACTATAAATCTATCCATATTGGATTTTAAATTGCTGTTTTCTGAATTTTTTTAAATTTTCTGCTATCTATAAATCTATCCATATTGGATTTTAAATATACGACAGATACTCGTTGTAAGCGTATCTGTCAGCCTATAAATCTATCCATATTGGATTTTAAATCAAGCTTATCCTTACGCTCCTTGAGCTTTCCCATACTATAAATCTATCCATATTGGATTTTAAATTTACGATAAACACTATGTTTTTAACAAATCAGCAATCTATAAATCTATCCATATTGGATTTTAAATTTAAATCTACTTTTGGTGTTGATAGCTACGATATTTCTATAAATCTATCCATATTGGATTTTAAATAAATATCAGTTATTGCTAAAGCAACACGGTATTGACTATAAATCTATCCATATTGGATTTTAAATGTTGATAATGAGGCGGTACTTACTTATGGTTCATCCTATAAATCTATCCATATTGGATTTTAAATCCATCGGTAGTGAACGAGAAAGTTATGTTTTTTCCGCTATAAATCTATCCATATTGGATTTTAAATTGACTTTAATTCTAAAGGCAATTTAATTGCTATTGAACTATAAATCTATCCATATTGGATTTTAAATCTCAAAAAAGAAGTGCAAAAACAAATTTCGAGCATCTATAAATCTATCCATATTGGATTTTAAATTATTGTATCGAAGTTGATTATAACGGTAAAGCGGGACTATAAATCTATCCATATTGGATTTTAAATATCGGTATAGGAATTATGGCGGTTATGATTGGTATCTATAAATCTATCCATATTGGATTTTAAATATGTAGCCTTATCAGTAATGTTAAAAAGAGGATAAACTATAAATCTATCCATATTGGATTTTAAATTATACAATTTTAATTTTCTTCTTACAAGGAAATCATCTATAAATCTATCCATATTGGATTTTAAATATTATAAAATTAAACATAACTTCGGCTACCGCAGAGGCTATAAATCTATCCATATTGGATTTTAAATGAGGTTTGCTTTCTGCTTTCCTGATACCTACGAAGCTATAAATCTATCCATATTGGATTTTAAATGAAAAGATTTTCGACGGTATTAAAAGTATTTTTGTTCTATAAATCTATCCATATTGGATTTTAAATTATATAAGAGGTTTTATTATTCTTTTGATATTTTTACTATAAATCTATCCATATTGGATTTTAAATGCAGATAAGCCAAAATCCTTGGGAATGGCTTGTTTGCCTATAAATCTATCCATATTGGATTTTAAATGTAATCATTCAGATTTTTAACGGTCTGAACGAGGGCCTATAAATCTATCCATATTGGATTTTAAATAAATTTTTTTATTACAAATATCTTGATTTGCTTAATCTATAAATCTATCCATATTGGATTTTAAATACCTCGTTTATTCATTCGTTTACACTCCCTTTCGTCTATAAATCTATCCATATTGGATTTTAAATGAACCATAGTCTATTATCATTACAACGATAAGAATTCTATAAATCTATCCATATTGGATTTTAAATTTAAATGCTCTTTTTCTTGGTGTTATTCAGAATTACTATAAATCTATCCATATTGGATTTTAAATTTTGTTTTATCTCTCTTTGTTGCTTTGTTAGCCTGTCTATAAATCTATCCATATTGGATTTTAAATTGTGCCAATCGGCATTGGCATTATGGCAGTATTTACTATAAATCTATCCATATTGGATTTTAAATCTTTTGTAGTGTTCTCTAAGTGATTTATCGCACACCTATAAATCTATCCATATTGGATTTTAAATGAACTGCACTCCGAAGACGGCAAGAAATAAACTTGACTATAAATCTATCCATATTGGATTTTAAATCGGAAAAGGGCGGGAAAGTCGCACCCGTTCCCACGCTATAAATCTATCCATATTGGATTTTAAATATGTACTTATAAGCAGACAGGGAGCGGGAACAGCCGCTATAAATCTATCCATATTGGATTTTAAATCTGATATGGTGGCGACAATCTTTCATCGTTTGACACCTATAAATCTATCCATATTGGATTTTAAATACATACAGCCCCGAAAAAGCGCCGCAAAGCGAAGACTATAAATCTATCCATATTGGATTTTAAATGTAAAATATTTTGCGGACTTTGCAAAGGTACAATGACTATAAATCTATCCATATTGGATTTTAAATATATTTCCATTTCTGCAATCGACAAAAACACGCTTGCTATAAATCTATCCATATTGGATTTTAAATTCAAGTGCGGCATAACGAAAATAATTCGGGTCGTACTATAAATCTATCCATATTGGATTTTAAATTGCAATTCAAAAAAACGGTGTAGGTGAGGTAAAAAGCTATAAATCTATCCATATTGGATTTTAAATTACATTTAACGCAAAAGTTTGACAAAATGGTGTTACCTATAAATCTATCCATATTGGATTTTAAATTCAGATAAGGGGATTGCTTGAGTACGATTATAAGCCTATAAATCTATCCATATTGGATTTTAAATCCAGATTCAATTACACTGTTCTTTAAATCGTCAAGCTATAAATCTATCCATATTGGATTTTAAATGTCGAATATAATTTTATTTTCCATTTTAACACCCCAACTATAAATCTATCCATATTGGATTTTAAATAGAAGTATATATGTTGCTCCGGGAATGGAATACAATCTATAAATCTATCCATATTGGATTTTAAATTATGAACTTTTGATTGACCCCGACGAAATGAAAGGCTATAAATCTATCCATATTGGATTTTAAAGATTAAAAAATACATATAAAATACATATCAATTAAAACTATAAATCTATCCATATTGGATTTTAAAGCAGCTAATAACATTGCAGAGGCAAAAGAAATGATTGCTATAAATCTATCCATATTGGATTTTAAAGGTGTTTGTTACAGTTTCAATGTTGCCGACAAGGCAGCTATAAATCTATCCATATTGGATTTTAAAGTGTAGTAGTACGATTGATTTAGCGATACGAAAAAACTATAAATCTATCCATATTGGATTTTAAAGAAGCGTTTTGCGATTTCTGCTTGTGTCAAGTCTTTCTATAAATCTATCCATATTGGATTTTAAAGCAGTACAAACGCAAGCCTAATGGCTCTAACAGAACCTATAAATCTATCCATATTGGATTTTAAATTCTTTTGGCAGGTACTTTTGAATTATTCTTTCGTACTATAAATCTATCCATATTGGATTTTAAATCCATGAGGATATCTGATTAATGCCAACTGACTTCCGCCTATAAATCTATCCATATTGGATTTTAAATTGTTTTTATCGTTAATCCACAGAAGCTTTTTCTTGCCTATAAATCTATCCATACTGGATTTTAAATTAAAAACAATATTTTAGATTAATTGTAGATAGTGCGCTATAAATCTATCCATACTGGATTTTAAATTATTTAGCCATACTCGCCGCAATGCTTGCACCGCTGCCTATAAATCTATCCATATTGGATTTTAAACTAAAGCAAATGTAACACTTACATTTACATTTGCTACTATAAATCTATCCATATTGGATTTTAAAGATCGGATTTAAGCTCATTGCTAAATTCCACGCATACCTATAAATCTATCCATATTGGATTTTAAAGGCTCAGGAGTTTAACAGCTATGCACGCAAAGCTGACTATAAATCTATCCATATTGGATTTTAAATGACTGTGAAACGAAGCTAAGAAAGCAAAACGAAGAAACTATAAATCTATCCATATTGGATTTTAAACGCAACAGTATCCGTTGTAACTGAATACATCAAAGTAACATTACCTAATCTGCAGCAATTAAACCCGAGTATTTTATATTCTATTGTAAAATATATTTTCTTATTGGAATAATAGAGGGGGAAAGTTTTGTTATAATTAAAGAAATATATTTGAACGGAGGTATTTTCAATATGTTAAGTGATATTGAAATCGCTCAGGCTGCGACCTTACTCCCGATTAAAGAGGTTGCCGCACAGATCGGAATTAAAGAGGATGAGCTGGAGTTTTACGGCAAGTATAAGGCTAAACTTTCAGACGAACTTGCCAATCGTTTGGAAAATGAGCCTGACGGAAAACTTGTTCTTGTTACAGCTATCAATCCAACCCCCGCAGGTGAGGGTAAAACAACTACTTCTGCAGGTCTTGGTCAGGCTATGGCTAAGATTGGTAAAAAGGCTGTAATCGCTCTAAGAGAGCCTTCACTCGGTCCTGTATTTGGTATTAAGGGCGGCGCTGCAGGCGGCGGTTATTCTCAGGTACTTCCTATGGAAGATATTAATCTTCACTTTACAGGCGATATGCACGCTATTACTTCCGCAAACAATCTTTGCTGTGCAATGCTTGACAATCATATTCAGCAGGGTAATGTTCTCGGGATTGATCCTCGCCAGATTCTTATTAAGAGATGTCTTGATATGAACGACAGAGCTTTGAGAAATATTGTTGTCGGTCTTGGCGGCAGAGTGAACGGTATTCCTCGTGAGGACCACTTTATAATTACTGTTGCATCTGAAGTTATGGCTATCCTTTGCCTTGCTGATGATATTTCTGATTTAAAGAAAAGACTTGGTAATATTCTTATTGCTTATACATATGCAGGCGAGCCTGTTTTTGCAAAGGACATCAAGGCTGACGGTGCTATGACAGCTCTTCTTAAAGACGCAATCAAACCTAACCTTGTTCAGACACTCGAGGGTACCCCTGCTATTATGCACGGCGGTCCTTTTGCCAATATTGCTCACGGCTGTAACAGCATTCGTGCTACAAAGCTTGCGTTAAAACTTGCCGATTACTGTATTACAGAGGCAGGCTTCGGTTCAGATCTCGGTGCAGAGAAATTCTTTGACATCAAGTGCAGATATGCAGGCTTTAAGCCGTCTGCCGTAGTTATTGTTGCTACTTGCCGTGCGTTAAAGTACAACGGCGGTGTGCCTAAGGCAGAGGTTTCTGCAGAGAATCTTGAGGCTCTTAAAAATGGTATTGAAAACCTTGGCGTTCACATTGATAACATGAGAAAGTACAATGTTCCCGTTGTAGTTGCTATCAACCAGTTCGGTACAGATACAGCAGAGGAACTTGAGTTTATCGAGAGTTACTGTAAATCTAAAGGCGCAGACTTTGCTCTCTCAAATGTATTCTCAAAGGGCGGAGAAGGCGGTACAGAACTTGCCAAAAAGGTAGTAGAGGCTTGCGAAAAGCCGTCTGATTTTGCTCCTATTTATTCAGATGACCTTACAATCAAAGAAAAGGTTGACAAAATTGCAAAAACAATTTACGGCGCTTCAAGAGTAAACTATACAAAGGCTGCCGAAAAGGCATTAAAGCAGATTCAGGCTCTCGGCGGTGAAAAACTTCCTGTTTGTATTGCAAAAACACAATATTCCCTTTCTGATGACCCAACACTTCTCGGTGCTCCAAAGGATTTTGAAATCACAGTAAAGAATCTTACACTTTCAAACGGTGCAGGATTTGTAGTTGTATATACAGGTGATATTATGACAATGCCGGGTCTTCCGAAAGTTCCGTCGGCAGAGAAAATTGATGTTACCGAGGAAGGAAAAATTAACGGTTTATTCTGATGATTACTGTAAATACTCATAATGCCCGTGAAACAGAGGCACTCGGCGCAAAAATTGCCGAAAAGTTGTGCGGCACGGAAGTAATTGCTCTTTTTGGCGGTCTTGGTATGGGTAAGACTGCCTTTACAAGAGGACTTGCCGGTGCGCTCGGTGCAGGAGAAAATGTTTCAAGCCCTACATTCGCTCTTGTCAATGAATATTCGGGTAAGTATAATATTTTTCATTTTGATATGTACCGTGTAAATACATGGGATGATTTGTATTCCACAGGATTTTTTGATTATATTGATAACGGTATAATCATTATTGAGTGGAGTGAGAATATTGAAGAGGCTTTGCCTGCCGATTGTATTAAAATCAGAATCAGTAAGGGCGAAAATGATGATGACAGAATTTTTGAAATTGAAGGTGTTGATCTGCAATGAAAATTCTTGCAATAGATACAAGCGCCACAGCTGCGTCAACCGCAATTTGTGACGAAAACAAAATAATAGGTGAGTTCTTTATAAATACAAAACTTACTCACAGCAGAACACTTATGCCTATGGTTGAAAGTCTGCTTGCAAACACAAACCTAACGACAACAGATATTACCGCCGTTGCGGTAAACTGCGGTCCGGGTTCGTTTACGGGTGTAAGAATCGGTGTTGCAGCGGCTAAAGGACTTGCTTTTGCCGACGATTTGCCTTGCATAGAGGTATCTACGCTTGAAAGCCTTGCGTATAATTTGCAATCTGCAAATGGGATAATCTGTTCTGTTATGGACGCTCGCTGTTCGCAGGTTTATAATGCGCTTTTCAAATGTGACGGCATAAAGCCCGAAAGGCTTTGCAAAGACAGAGCTTTGTCTGTTGCCGAGCTTTCAGAAGAACTAAAGAGTTATGACGAAAGAATTATACTTATGGGTGACGGTGCGGAACTTTGCTATAATGCTATGAAAGAATTATTACCAAATGTTGAACTCGCACCAATCAGTATAAGATTTCAAAGAGCGTCATCAACAGCAGAAATTGCTGTACAAAAATTTAATGACGGAGAAGTGCTTTCGGCTGCGGAACTTATGCCGATGTATTTAAGACTGCCGCAGGCTGAAAGAGAACTTAAAAAGAAAATGGAGGAAAAGAAATGTTAGCACTTGGATGTGACCACGGCGGATATAACCTTATCTGCGCAATTAAAAAATATCTTGACGAAAAGGGTATTGAATATAAAGATTTTGGTACTTACAGCACAGACAGCGTTGATTATCCTGTTTACGGCTATAAAGTTGCAAAAGCAGTAGCAAGCGGCGAATGTGAGCTTGGTATTCTTTGCTGCGGTACAGGTATCGGTATTTCAATGGCAGCAAACAAAGTTAAGGGTATTCGTGCGGCTGTTGTAAGCAATGAGTTTTGCGCTGAAATGACACGCAGACACAACCACGCAAATATTCTTTGTATGGGCGGCAGAGTTACAAGCGAAGAAGATGCTGTTAAGTTTACAGAAATTTTCCTCAATACTCCCGAAGAGGGCGACAGACACTTAAAGCGTCTTGCTATGATTGATGAGATTGAGGCAGGTACTTTCAAGGTTGACTGATTTCGGGAGATTTTTATGTCCGACGAAGAATTAGAGGTGTTGAACGACATCAAATATATTCTTTATGTCTGTTATACTTGAAAATAAACTTGATGATGTGAACGCAAAAATTGATGGAACCAATATGCTGTAAAACGAACTAAAGGGTTATAGTTTTGAAAACTCTTTTGTTTAAGTTACCAAACAGCAGGCTGTTTGGCTATCGTCAGATTACATAAACGGAAAGTATTTGTGGGCTTTGCCCACACCCACAACCTTTGAAAAGGTTGACCAAACTTTTATAATTTTTGTGATACACCGGAATTTCCAGACAAAACACTGCATTAAACCGTCTAAATCTTAAAACCAAAACAAAGAGCTCTCTTTACGCAAATAAAGAGAGCTTTAATGTTATGATAAATATAAAGTTTTAGCCGCAGAGCTTATTCAAGTTCAAGAGCCTCTTCGATAGCGTAAGAAAGCTGATCGGGGCAAGATGTACCTCTGCCACGGCAGTCAATGCCTTTTAATCTCTTTACAGCCTCTTCTGCGTCCATACCTTTTACAAGAGCACAAATGCCTTGAGTGTTGCCTGCACAACCGCCGATAAATTCGCAGGATTCTATAATTCCGTCATTTATCTCAAGGTTAATCTGTCTTGAACAAACACCTCTTGGAATGTATGTATATTTCATAATATTACCTCCTTAAAACATTTCAACTGTATTTTAACATATTTCTTTAAAAAAATCTATAAAATTTAAAAATATGTGTCGATTTTTAAATTTAGTGTGATATAATAATGTGTACGATAAAGTTTGATTATAATATTTGTTTTGGGTCAGAGGTATATGAAATGTCTATGAAAATTAATCTTGGTGCTTGGAATTCAATATTTGCCGTGCCTTCGTCGGTTGTAGACGAGGGACTTAAGTTTTCGGACGGCGTTAAACTTAAGGTATTGTTATATCTTTTGCGACACAGTGGGGAAGATGTGAACGAAAGCGACATCAGTAAGGCGACAGGTGTAAATGAAACCGATATTCCGGAGGCAGTTGAATACTGGGTTATGAAAGGTATCTTTTGCCAAAATAACGGTGCTTTTGAGCCTGCACAGGCAGAACAGCAAACAACTGAACAGCCTGCGGTAAAACAAGTCGAAAGCAATAATACTGCCGCTCCGATTGAAAAGGAAGAGCCTACAGTTCCGCATATGTTTGTAAGACCACAGCGCCCCGATTATGTTTATGTGGCACAACAGCTTGCGGTTGACGAAGAATTTAAAATGCTTGTAAACGAGGCACAGACAGCCCTCGGCAAGCCTTTATCAAACTCCGATGCATCGTCGTTACTGTTACTTAAAAATACCTGCGGTTTGCCTGTAGAGGTAATTATAATGCTTATTCAGTATTGTATAAGCATCGGAAAATCTAACATAAGAGCCATTGAAACAATAGGTTTGAGATGGTCTGATGCGGGAGTTTTCTCAATTGAGGAAGCCGAAAATAAAATAAAACAAGCACATCGTGCAAGCCAGAGTTTTACGGTTGTAGCATCTGCGTTCGGTTTAAAAAATACGGGTTCTCCTACTAAAAAGCAGGTTGAATACGCCGATTTGTGGGTAAACGAGTGGAAATTTTCTCCCGAAATGCTAAGAGAGGCTTACGAAAGATGTGTTGACAGTAAGGGCAGCTGCGATTTCAGATACATAAACGGAATTTTAAAGCGCTGGAATTCAAGCGGAATTTACAATGTTGACGATTTAAACAAATTTGACAGCAGACCCGATAAGTATAAGAATAAAGGCGTAAACAGGAATAACGCCAACACATCATATAATATAAATGATTTGCAGAGATTAGATACAATCGACAGTATTTAGTGTGGTGATATAAATGGGATACAGTAAAGAAATTTACAGAGCGACAAAAGCAAAAATGGAAGAAAGGCGCACCAAAGCCGAGAGAAGAGCGGAGCAGGTTCGTGAAGAGGTTTACAGAAGAGTTCCGAGAATAGAGGAGCTTGAAAAAGAAATATCTTCATGCGGAATACTTGCGGTTCGTGCGGTTTTAAACGGCGGAGATGTAAAGTCTGCCACGCAGGATTTGCGTGCCAAAAGTCTTTCTATGCAAAATGAAGTCAAAAAACTGCTTAAAGAAAACGGCTATGAAGAAAATTGCTTTGAACCGCATTACAGCTGTAAATACTGCAAAGATACGGGATATATAGAAAAAGACGGAAGAACAGTGTATTGCCCTTGTTTTAAAAGATTGCTTGTAGCAACTGCGTGCGAGGAGCTTAACCGTACTGCGCCTTTAAGACTTTCTACTTTTGAGAGCTTTGACCTTAATATGTACAGTCATGAGGTTGATAAGGAGAGCGGAGTATCACCTTTTGATAAGATGCAAAAAATTTATAATTATTGCGTGCAGTACGCAAGGACTTTTACGCCCGAGTCAAAGACTATACTTATGAGAGGCGGCACAGGTCTTGGCAAAACCCACCTTTCGCTCGCTATTGCCAATGAGGTTACAAGGCGTGGTTTCGGTGTAATCTATGTGTCTGCACCTATGCTTATGTCAACGCTTAGCAATATGCATTTTTCCAAAGAGTCCAACGATTCCGAATATTTTGAAATGCTCACAAAGTGCGATTTATTAATTATTGATGATTTAGGCACAGAGTTTTCAAATACTTTTTCAAATACACAGTTTTATAATTTGTGTAATTCAAGAATGCTTTTGAGAAAGCCTTTGATAATAAACACAAACCTTTCAATAACAGAACTTGAAAAAACTTATACTTCAAGATTTATTTCAAGAATATACGGAGAGGGTGTAAGGCTTAATTTTGTCGGTGATGATATAAGACTCAAAAAAAGTTTTAGCTAAAATTCCGTATTTTTTGTATTTTTCAAATTTTAGAAAAAATTGAAAAAAGATGTTGACAAAACACACGTTCTGCTATATAATAGCTATTGTTGATTGCGTGACAGTAAGCAACATGTCAATGCTAAACGAAAGTTTAAAACTTCTAAAAAGTTTTAAAAAATTTCAAAAAAGTGTTGACAAAACGCACTTCATAATATATAATATATATCGTTGATTGCACGGCTTGCAGCAATGAGCAATAAACATTGAGGAATGGTGTAACGGTAGCACGACAGACTCTGACTCTGTTTGTTGGGGTTCGAATCCCTATTCCTCAGCCATTAAAAGCCCCGAGTAATCGGGGCTGTTTTTATCGAGGTGTAGCGCAGTTTGGTAGCGCACATCGTTCGGGACGATGGGGTCGCAAGTTCGAATCTTGTCACCTCGACCATCTGAATACGCCGGGTCACACTGATTCGGCGTAATTTTTTTATAAGACATTTTTGGAGGTTAATTATGAAAAAGGTAGTTTCTTTGGTAACAATATTTGTACTTTGTCTTACTGCGCTTGCAGGTTGTTCAGGCAGCAAAGAGGTTGATTTAAAAACAGTTCTTTCTGACATCAACTCTAAGTATTCATTGGACTTAAAAGAGCTTACAGATTCTAATGATCTTAAAAAATATTACAGCATAGACACAGAAGATGTTAAGCAGTTTGCGGCAGAAATCAATTCAGACAGCAATTCAAGAGTTGAAATCGTACTCGTTGAGGCTGTTGACGCTGACGCTGCATCAAGAGTAAACGATGCACTTTCTAAGACATACACTTCAATCGTTACACAGTATTCAGGCTACAATGCCGAAAAACTTCCTATGGTTGAGGCTTGTAAGGTTACACAGGACGGCAACTATGTTACAATGATTGTTGCTGACCAGGGTCCTGAAATTCTTGAAACATTCTACGGCTACATAAAATAAAATCGTCAGATTATACGGGCGGACGCAGTTCGCCCGTTTTCTGTGTTATTAAACTTTTAACGGGAATATTGCTATGGTACAATCAGAATTAAAAAAACAGTTTTCACATATGAATAATATGCAGCAGCAGGCTGTATTTTGCACAGAAGGCCCTTTGCTTATACTTGCGGGTGCAGGTTCGGGCAAAACAACCGTTCTTGTAAACAGAATTGCGTATATTTTGCAGTCTGAACTTTGCAAACCGTGGCAGATACTTGCAATTACCTTTACAAATAAGGCGGCAGGGGAGCTTAAAGAAAGAATCTGCAACGCTGTTCCGGAAGGCGGTTCGGATATTTGGGCGGCTACATTTCACTCTACCTGTGCGAGAATTTTAAGAAGATACGGCGACAGAATCGGTTTTACAAGTCATTTTACCGTTTACGGTACTGACGATCAGAAAAAACTTGTAAAAGATATTTTAAAACAGCTTAATTATGACGAAAAAATGCTGCCGGTAAAAAGAGTGCTCAATGAAATTTCAAAAGCCAAGGACGAAATGCTTACTCCGCAGGAAATGCTCAAAAGAGCAGGTTACGATAACCTCAAGCAGTCCGTGGCAAAAGTATATGAAATTTACCAGTCAAGACTAAAAACCGCAGATGCAATGGATTTTGACGATATGCTCTGCAAGACTGTTGAGCTTTTTCAAAATTGTCCCGATATACTCGAATTTTATCAAAATCAGTTTAAATACATAATGGTTGATGAGTATCAGGATACAAACAAGGTGCAGTATAAATTTGTAAGTATGCTCGCCGCAAAATACGGCAACATCTGCGTTGTAGGTGATGACGACCAGAGTATTTACAAATTCAGAGGTGCTACAATTGAAAATATCCTTTCTTTTGAAAACACCTTTAAAGGCGCTAAGATGATAAGACTTGAGCAGAATTACCGCAGTACACAGAATATTCTTAATGCGGCAAACGGTGTTATTTCTAACAACACAATGCGTAAGGGCAAAACGTTGTGGACTGAAAATGCCGTTGGCGATAAAATTGAGGTGCATACTTCCGATTCCGAGCGTGACGAGGCTCAATTTATTGCAAAAACTATACTTGACGGTGTTGCAGACGGCAGAAAATTCTCTGATTTTGCAATTCTTTACAGAATGAATGCACAGTCAAATGCCATTGAGCAGGCTTTGTCAAGAAGCGGAATTCCGCACCGTGTAATCGGCGGCAGACGATTCTATGACAGAGAAGAAATCAGAGATATGGTTGCATATCTTCAGGTTATTAATAATCCGCACGACGATGTCAGACTGGGCAGAATTATTAATGTGCCAAAGCGTGGTATTGGCGCAACTACACTTGAAAAAGCCTCTGAAATTGCCGCGGGACTCGACGAAAGCATATATTCCGTAATTAAAGATGCAGATGTATATCCACAACTTTCAAGAGCCGCAACAAAGTTAAAGAGTTTTGTTGCGCTTATTGACGGTCTTATGGAGGCTGAACAAAGCGGAGATTATTCTCTTGCAGAATTGTACAATCTCATTCTCGAACATACAGATTACGAAAAATATTTAAAAACAGAGAAAGACAACCCCGATGTAAGAATTGAGAACATCGAAGAGCTTTCTTCAAATATTATCAAATTTGAAGAGGATTACGCAGAAGAAGCGTCACTTTCAAACTTCCTTGAGGAAATTTCATTGCAGACAGATATTGATAACTATGATGCAGAAGCGGATTCATCGGTAATGATGACATTGCACAGCGCAAAAGGACTTGAATTTCCCGTAGTTTTCATTGCAGGTCTTGAAGAAGGTGTGTTCCCGTCAATTGCCACAATGATGAATCCCGATGAACTTAACGAGGAACGCAGACTTGCTTATGTAGGTATTACAAGAGCAAAAGAAAAGCTCTACATTACCAAGGCAAAGTCAAGAATGTTGATGGGTCATACAAGCTATAACAAAGTATCACGCTTTGTAAATGAAATCCCGCCTGAATTACTTAATTATACAGGCGAGAAAAAGACTTTTGCGTCAACAAACGGTTTTTCCGCATCCTCAAGTCATATCAGTATCGGTGCCGGTTCAAAATTCACACCTAACAAAAGTTTTAATACATTTACTAAACCTGCCGTTAAATCGGGTACTGTTTACAAAAAAGGAGATTGCGTATTCCATAAGGTATTTGGCAAAGGTATGATTATGAAAACCGAAAAAATGGGCAACGACACAATGCTTGAAGTTGCTTTTGATAAGGCAGGCACAAAAACTCTTATGGCTAATTTCAGTAAAATGGAAAAAATCTGATGAGGTGATTTTTTGAAGGCTTTAGCAAAATCATTAATGTGCGTAGCTATGGCGGCGTGTTCCGCAGTTGCATTTACAGGCTGTGACAATGATTCGGAATCTTCGGCTACAACAGCACCGCAGACTACAAATTCTACAGGTGCATCGACGCAGGGACTTACCGCTGCGCCTGCAACTGTTGATGAAGTACCTACTAATCCTGCATATAATTTTACAAAATTAAAACAGGATACCGACAGCATAACAGCTAATTTCGATAATACACTTGTTGCAAGTAAATTCAGAGGAACTGTATATTATAAACTCGGAAATGATTTTGAATATATAGGCAATAACGGCTATGCCGACAAGGGTTCGCATACATATAATTCACTCAATACAAATTACTACATAGGTTCGCTTACAAAGCAGTTTACCGCTGCGGCTGTTATGATTTTACAGGAGCAGGATAAGCTGAGCACAGATGATACGCTTGACAAGTATTATCCCGATTATAAGTACGGTTCGGATATAACTATCCGTAATTTGCTTACAATGACAACAGGCTTGCCGGATTATCTCGGCAAATCTGACGAAAGCGTGCGTGCAAATGCTCCGCAGTACGATATTTCAGAGAAAAATTCCGCTAAAGATAATCATTCTGTTATTTTAAAATGGATATTGTCACAAGAAATTGATAATGATGAAGAAAATTACAACTATTCAAATTCCGATTATTTTATTCTCGGTGACATAATCGAAAAGGTAAGCGGAAAAAGTTATGAGGAATTTTTGAAAGAAAATATTTTTGAACCGCTCGAAATGACTTCGACAACCTTTGAGAGCACAGACCAACTTGCTACAGGTTATCAGGATATTTTTGACGATGAGTGGAATATTTATCCGGGTGTTGCGTATTCTTCTACGGGTCTTATCTCCAATTTGAGTGATTTGCTTAAATGGACAGATGCTATTACGGGAAGTGAATTGTTGTCTGCAAAATCCAAAGAAGAAATGTTCACTCCTTATAAATCAAGTTTTGCGTACGGTTTGTATGTTGACGATTGCGGTAATTATTATTGTGACGCTGCATTCTACAGATTTAATGCAAGAATTGTGTTTGCGCAGGACCAGAGCAAAGTATTCATCGCTTTTTCAAATTATACGCAGTCAAATCCAAAAGCTGTAAACAAAAATCTTGATGAAATTTTAAAGCCTTATTTAAAATAAATCAACTCAATATTCACAATTAAGTATAACCTTCATAAAATGTATTGTTACAGAGCGTAAGCCTGTTAATACATTTTATGGGGGTTAATTTTTATGCCAGATGTATCATACGGCACAGTACCACGGCAGTCGGGCAACGAACCGCTTACCGAAAACAAATGCACAGACGCTGTCTGCATAAACGCAAGCCGTATTTATGACAGCTGCGGCTCAAAGGATTGCCTTAGCAATCTTGCGGTTTATTTTACACCTTGCAGTCAATCTGTTATCAATAACGCATCATCTGTAAAAATCTGCAAGGCAAGCGTTATAACCGCCGATGTAAGCGTTGAATCAATCGCTTTTCATCGTGGCTGTTATGCGGTTGATGTTACATTCTATTTTGATATTTCTCTTGAGGCATATACCTGCGGTTCAACAATTCCGTCACGGGTAAACGGACTTGCAATTTACGGTAAAAGGTCGGTTCTTTACGGCAGTGAATCAAATTCAAAGAGTTTTTCGAGCGACAGTTGTATAGTTTGTTCTCAACCTGTTACATCATGCGGTTGCACGGAGTTTTTACCAAATGCAACAGTACAAATTTCCGAACCTATGGCTCTTTCGGCACGACTTATAAAAGGAAGTGTTCCGCAGCTTCCTTGTGCTCCTATACCTGAATGTGTAATAACATACTTTGGTGACGATTTTGCTGTGACCGGAGATGCGAGCGTAAGTGCCACTATCGGTATTTTTACAATTACACAGCTTGAGAGAAATGTACAGATTATGATTCCGTCATATGATTTTTGTATTCCTCGCAAGGAATGTAAGCCTGAAAGCGACGACCCGTGCGAAGTATTCAGCAGGGTAGATTTTCCTAACGAATCATTCTTCCCACCGAATGCAAGACCTGAAGAAAGAGAAAAATGTAATTTTGAGTGTGGCTGTAACGGCTGACAAAGAAAAAGGCAGGCAGTTTTTACTGTCTGTCTTTTAGCTTGTTTTATTAAAGTTAAGTTGAATTATGTTTTAATTTGAAGTTTGTATTAACAATTTTCTAATCTGAAAATCGCCCTAACCAATCATAACGAAAATTGCAGTGCCTTTTGAACTAAAAAATTATCTGCCATTAGCAGATAATGTATTGATTCTTTCATACTACACCTCTATAGTTAAAATTCTAATAATTAAAATCCTAACTAATTATATGCTTGTAAAACGACAAAATCAATATTTTGACACATTTTCTGATTTTTACACAAATTTATTAGTCTTGTGCATTATAATGTGTAAAACAAAACAGTGCAGCTCGTTATGACCCGACCCCCAAAAGTTAGACCTAAAAAATCTAACTTTGGAGGTCGGTATT
>OIWM01001260.1_pt1 | contig 25975 bp, 24 predicted proteins | sample 1587451 | NCBI WGS metagenome assembly OIWM01 (sample SAMEA3888907, study PRJEB22519) | human gut metagenome | biome: human gut; feature: human-associated habitat; material: faeces | place: Denmark | collected 2011
TTTGGCAACGCAGATGCCGTGCCGCAGCCGCCGGAGCGGTGCTTGAGCCGTTAGGTGGGAATTGTGCGGTATTGCCTTAACCTTCTGCGGGTACATTTCCTGCATGGCGGGCTGCTCCCCCAGGCCGCGCAGGGTACGCGCAGGCAAACAGGCAGTCCGGCGCGGCCTTCCGCTTGTGCCGGGTATCTTCAAAAATTTTATTCCACTCGCCGCAAATAGTCAAGGCTTGGGGCGGGGTATCAAAATTCATCGTTCCGCCTCTTAAATTTTTCAAAAACATTTTATTTGTCTGCTCAAATCCGCATTTTCCGTTCGTTATATTCAATAAGCAGGCAAAACGCCTGCCGATGTGTGTGATAAAAAGGAGGTAGCACCGTGCTGTTTACCATGTTTGTATTGTTTTTGTTTGGCTGGCTGTTTTTCCATTCCATCGGGCTGGCACTGCACCTGACCTGGTGCGCAGCCAAAGTGATTGCAGCGCTGCTGTTTGCGGTAGCGCTGCCGGTGCTGCTGGTCTGCCTGTTTGTGGCGGGCGGCCTATTGCTGCTGGTCCCGCTGGGGCTGATCGGCGCTGCTTTCGGCATTTTGAAATTCTGCGCTTAACCTGTTATCTCTCCTCTTAGCTGTCCTCAACAGGGCAGCTATAATTTTTATAACGCGATGTCTTATCTATGAAGAACAAAAAAGCTTTGGCCACAGGCTTGTGCGGAGCAAACTATCCAGGGTGTATACAAAAGACGCATATTTGCTGGTTCGAGCGCGAAAAGTCCGTTTGCCATTCTTTTGTCAGCGCCCTTGAACGCTGTGCTTTTCTCCCTGCCCTGCCCAGACGCTGCTGCCGTTGAGAACCCTCGGCCAAACCGGGGGCTTGAGGAAGCCCTAGAAGGGCATATTACAGACAACGCTCCTCAAGGGGCCTCGAATGGTTCGGCCAACTGCATTGCCGACTCGTGGCAGGCCCCTTACGGGGCGTTTTACTTATGCCTTGGTATTCTTGCTACCCGTAAACGGGTCAATAAACTCTTTCAGGCTCATTTGATCCGCTATCTGATCTTCGTCAAGTTGATGCTTGATGTACTCCGCAATTTGCTTCTTATTTCACCCTACTGTGTCAACATAGTATTCCCTTGCCCAGAAGTGCCGATTTCCATACTTGTATTTCAAGTTCACGTGTCTGTCGAATATCATCAAACTACTTTTCCCTTTGAGATATCCCATGATTTGTGCCACACTATATTTCGGTGGAATACTGATTAGCATGTGGATATGATCCGGGCATGCTTCTGCCTGAATGATTTCCACTCATTTTTGCTCACACAACTTTCTTAAGATTACTCCAATATCTGCTTTGATTTGTCCAAATATCGCCATTCTGCGATATTTGGGTGCAAATACTACATGATACTGGCATCTCCATGTTGTGTGCTGCAAACTTGCGATATCTTTTTCCATTTTTAAAGACCTCCTGGTATTTTATTTGTGCAGTTGGCCGACCGCACTTTCATTATACCAGAAGGTCTTTTCACTATATAATCTTTTTTACTTTCCCCAACAGAGCTGGGGGTTGTCGCTCCGCTAAAGCCACCCAAAGCATCCGCCGTAAAATCTTTCGATTCTACGGCGGATATAGTGCAGATGGTGGGAATTCCCGCGCCCTTGCAACAGCCTACAGGATTGTTGCAGCCCGGCGGGACGCAAAGCGCCGGGCAGGGGCTGTTCGAATCCCACCTTGCAAAGCTTGCTATAAAAACAGAAAACAGCACCCCGCAAGGTGCTGCTTTTGGCGCAGATGGTGGAAGTCGAACCCACGCGACAGTCTCCTGTCCTAAAGCATTTCGAGTTAATCCTTGAAAGGGCGTTATAGCTGCAACTAAGGTCAGTGCAGGCTGGTTTGTCCGCTGATTTTGGGCGATGCTTGTAGCGGAAATACTGCCCGGAAACCAAAAAATAATGTAGGTACGAAAAGAAGAAAAAACGCCCGTTTTGGAGCAAAAATGGCGACTTTTTGGGAGAAATGCAAGATAAGATGCAAGATAAGCCCTGCCCAAAAGCCGGATAATGGTGCAGGTTCGCGGACACGAATGAGAAAAAATGCAAGAAGAAAAAAATGAAGTAGTGATTTTTCGGGTTCCACTTTGCAAACAAGGAGAACCCGAAATGAAGAAAAAAACTGTAAGCAAAGACCCTTTGGCAGAAAAGATTGAAGAAATTCTAGCGCCCTATCCGAACCCGATGAGTCGCAATGATTTCCGCATCGTATGCCATATCGGAACGCGCACTTCGCTTTATCTCCTGCAAAGCGGGCTTGTTCCCTGCAAAAACAACGGAAAGAGAACGCGCTGCTATAAAATCGCCAAGAAAGATGTTGCCGAGTATCTCTACCGCCGAGAGTCCGACCCGATGCGCTACACTCCGCCCAGCGGATGGTATTACAACTACCCCAAGCACAAGAAACCCGCCTCGTCGTTGGAGCGCAAGCTGAACTATAAGGGCGAAGAACGGCTACTGGCCAAGGAATGGTACGAGCAACAGTTAGCAAATTACCCGGATGTACTGACCGTTGCGCAAGTCTGCGAGGTGACAGGCTACCAACGCCACACAATTCTGAAATGGTGCAGCAAGGGCTTGCTGAAAACCATCTTGCAGACACCCAAGTATATGATTCCCAAGGTATGGCTGCTGGAATTTGTGGCGTCCGATTTTTTCAACGAGATCAGCCGAAAATGTGGAAAACACTATGCCGCAATCAAGGAAATCAGCAGCTCACGCAAAGCCAGATAAGATGACTATCCGACCTCATGTGAACGCTAACACTTTAAGACTGCTTCCATCAGTCTGATATGGTTCCCATTTCAATTTTCCAGTCACTGACTGGAAAATTGGATGTCTAAGATATGCAAGCCCAAAAATCTAGTTAGACAGATCTCCCAAGGCATATTCAGCTTTTATGCAGAACTCAATTTGCCAGACACTGTCTGGTAAATTAGATAGCCCAATACAACAGGCTTATATGCAACGATCCTGCGGTCATACAAATCAAGAAAAGCGCTCAGATACAGCTTCTTTATCACGGGACCGTCATAGTACTTAAACGCTGTGACATCGGTCAGCCACTTTTCATTGGGTCTGTCTGCGTAAAATTCACGATTCAAAATGTTTTCTGCTGTTGTTTCCGGTGTGGACGGAATATAGCTTGCCCGTTTTCTGCGGCAAACAGACTTTTAAGCGAAGGTATCTCATCAGCCGGCGAATCCGCTTGACATTGTATTGAGTATTTTTGTCACGGTTAATGGTTATCGTCATTTGCCGATAGCCAAGGATTCCATTCTGCTCTTCATACAATTCCTTGACCCATTCGATGATTCGTCTGTTCTCTGTTTCGACTTGGCTTTCCTTTCGCCGTAACCACTTGTAATAGGAAGATCGATTAAGATTAAGAATATCGCATAATCGGTTGACCGAATAGTGCTTCTCCTCATGTACACTGCGGACTGCAAGATGCTTCTTCTCTTGCCTTACTCCGCTCAGACATCCCACCTCTCCAATTCTTTCAATTTTTTTAACAGAGCAATCTCCATCTCCTTGTCTTTGATCTGTGCTTGAAGCAGCTTGTTTTGCACACGAAGTTTCTCGACTTCGGTCATTTCACTCTCCGGCTTGTTCCTGCCTCTGCCATCCACCAGACCTGCAACGCCTTTTTCTTCGTACTTTCGTACCCATGCGTAAATCTGTTGATACGATACGCCATAAGTCTTTATCGTCAGCGGATAGTTCTTGCCATGTTCAATACAAAACGCTACGATCTCCGCGCGTTCCTTTTCTGTTGTCTTTCTGCCCTTGGTCATATAAATCTCCGTTCCGGCTGCTCGCCTCTCCTTGATTTCTTTATGACCATTATACCACTTTATCCGGTTCCGCAGCTGCTTTTTGTCTTTGATCCCGTGTTTTTTGCAAATAGTCCGTAAACTGCCACCGCCTCCAAGATAATCTTGCACTGCTTGCAGCTTTAGTTTCCTGTCGTAGTACTTGTTCCTTCTTCTTGACATAATAAAGCCCCCTTAGTGTAGACTTGAAAATTTTTGCTTCTTTAGATGTCTACTCTAAGGGAACTATATCAGTTCATCCTTTGAACTGCCGGGACGTTGTTCATTCTTTTCGTCGCTGATACTCCGTAGGGGTCAGGCCGTACTGCTGCTTGAACTGCCGGGCGAAGGCGCTCGGGCTGGGGAACGCCAACAGATTGGCCAGCGTGGCGATGGTCGGAGAATAGTTGTCCAAAATATAGCGGGCGTAGTTCAGTTTTTGTGCGCGGATGTACTCGGTGGGGCGAAAGCTGGTTTCCTTAAGAAACAGTGCGGACAGATGATTGGGAGAAAGATTGACCAGCTCGGCCAGTTCCGTCAGGCTGATGGGCTCGTGGATGTGCATCAGGATATACTCGCAGCACTGCTTGATCTCCTTGCGGCAGGATTGCAGCCGCCAGTCCTGCATGACCTGGCAGTATTCCCGGAACGCGCTGAGGGATAAGAACTGGATCTCCTCAATGCTTTCGGTCTCGTCTAAGTGCAGCAAATAGGAATCGCTGATGCTGTAGGCGAGATTCTCCGGCAAGCCGTTGTCGATGGCCGTGCGGCAAAACAGCGTGACCGAAGCCACGGTGGCGTATCGCGCCTGCTGGATCGACGAGGTGCTCATCACCCCAAAGCGAAACGATTCCTGCTTGTTGTAAGCACGAGCCAGAAACTCATCGGCCAGCACGGCGTTGCCCAGTGCGATGAACGACAGAAAGCGTTTTTCCTTGACGCGATTCGAGTCTCCACTTGCCGTTTCCTCCAACTGTGCGTAGGTGCTCGCCCGATAACGCTCACGAATCTTGACCGTGACTTCCTTCAAGTGGTTGTTGGATTTTTCCTCAAAGATACCGGGCCGCATAAAAAATCACCTTTTCGTTGAAATCGTGTTGAGATAGTTTATACCATATAGTCATTATACGTCTTGCTGTGTAAAATAGCAAGTAAGGAATGCGCGGTACAATGCCGTTGCCAAATAACAGACAAGGAGAATAGAATATGAAGCGCGATTTGAAAGCATTGATCGGCCAAATGACATTGGAAGAAAAAGCCAGCCTTTGCTCCGGCTCGGATTTCTGGCACACGCAGGGGATCGAGCGGCTGGGCATCCCGGCCGTGATGGTGACCGACGGCCCGCACGGTCTGCGCAAGCAGGCAGGTGAAGCGGACCACCTCGGCCTGAACGACAGCGTCGAGGCTGTCTGCTTCCCGGCCGGGTGCGCCACCGGTTCCAGCTTTGACCCCGACCTTTTGGAGCACATGGGTCAGGTTTTGGGCGACGAGTGCCAGGCCGAGGATGTCAGCATCCTGTTGGGACCCGCCGTCAACATCAAGCGCAGCCCGCTGTGCGGCCGCAATTTCGAGTACATTTCTGAGGACCCGTATCTGGCCGGTAAGCTGTCCGCTGCGTACATTCGCGGCGTACAAAGCCGGGGCGTGGGGACCTCCATCAAGCACTTTGCCGCCAACAATCAGGAGACCCGCCGCCTGACCATCTCCTCGGACCTCTCGGAGCGTGCGCTGCATGAGATCTACCTGCCCGCCTTTGAGGAAGCCGTCAAGGCCGCCCAGCCCAAAACGGTGATGTGCAGCTACAACAAGATCAACGGCGTGTATGCTTCCGAAAACAAGATGCTGCTCACCGACATCCTGCGGGACCAATGGGGCTTTGAGGGGTACGTCGTCAGTGACTGGGGTGCCGCCAATGACCGTGTGAAAGGCTTGGAAGCGGGTCTTGACCTGGAGATGCCTTCCTCCAACGGTTACAACGATGCCAAGATCGTCGCGGCCGTACAGAACGGCTCGCTGGACGAGGCGGTACTGGACCGCGCGGTGGAGCGCATCCTGAAGGTCGTGTTCTCCTATGTGGATGCCCGCCGCCCCGACACCGTGTTCGACCGCGCCAAAGACCACGCCGAGGCCGTTGCCGTCGAGACGCAGTGCGCGGTACTGCTGACCAATCAGGGTGTTTTGCCGCTGGGCACGGATCAGAAGATCGCCTACATCGGCGAGTTTGCCGCGGCACCGCGCTATCAGGGCGGCGGCTCCAGCCACATCCATCCCAGCCGCGTGACCTCCGCGTGGGAGGTTGCGCAGCAAAAGGGCCGCAACGTCTGCTACGCCAAGGGCTTCTCGGCGATGCGGGACGAGATGACCGACGCAGAGTTGGCCGAGGCCATTCAGGCGGCACAAAACGCCGATGTCGCCGTTGTCTTTGCCGGTTTGCCCGAATCGTTTGAGTCTGAAGGGTATGACCGCACTTCGATGGAACTGCCCGCCTGCCAGAATCGCCTGATCGACGAGATCGCAAAGGTCCAGCCCCATGTGGTCGTGGTCCTGCACAACGGCAGCGCGGTCGAGCTGCCGTGGGCCGACCGCGTCTCGGCCATTCTGGAACTGTATCTCGGCGGCGAGGGTGTCGGTGAGGCCGCCGACCAACTGCTGTACGGCGAGGCCAACCCCAGCGGACATCTGGCTGAGACCTTCCCGCTCCGTTTGCAGGACAACCCCAGCTATTTGCACTTTCCGGGCAATGACGAGCGTGTTGCCTATGGCGAGGATGTCTTTGTCGGCTACCGCTACTACGATACCAAGCAGGTCCCTGTCCGCTTTGCGTTCGGTCACGGCTTGTCCTACACCGAGTTCGCTTACAGCAATTTGCAGCTTTCCGCGCCCGCATTGCAGGACGGCCAGACTGTCACCGTCAGTGTGGATGTGACCAACACCGGCAAGGTGGCCGGGCGCGAGGTCGTCCAGCTTTACGTCCGCGACAAAAACGGCACGCCGGAGCGTCCCAGCAAAGAGCTGCGCGGCTTTGCCAAGGTACTGCTGGAACCGGGCGAGTGCAAAACGGTGACCCTGACGCTGGCGGCACGCGACTTGAGCTACTATGAGGAACGCCTGCACGACTGGTTTGCCCCCAGCGGCGTGTATGAGGTCATGGTGGGTCGCGCCAGCGACGACATCCGCCTGACGGCTGAGTTGTCCTTTACCACCGAAAAACAACTCCCCTTTGTCGTAACACTGACCACCACACTAGGCGAGTTGCTGACCTGCCCCAAGACCGCGCCGACCATCATGCAGTTGTTGGCCCCGCTTGCGCAAAGCGCCAGTACCGACGGGTTGGATGAAGGGTCGATGAACATGATGAAAAAGATGATCATGGAAATGCCGCTGAAATCTCTGGTCAGCGTGATGCCCGGTGATCAGATCGAGCTGCTGATCCAGCAGATGAACCTGCTGCTGGCGCAGTAAAGGGCTTTGTATCTGGAGTTCTCTCGTGATCCCCTGTTACACAGCGCGGGACATCCGGAAACTCAGGTGAAGAAAGAAGATAGTTTGTATGAAAAAAGTAGGAAAAGTCCTTTTGATCATTGCTCTGATCCTGGTCCTGCTATTAGCGCTGGCTTATGGTGCTCTGCAAGGTCTTTTGGGCCATGGGCCGTTCCGCTTCCTGAACACGATGTACCTCAAAAGCTTGCCCGGCAACGCCGAGATCTACCGCCCCGAAAACGTGGCGCCGGTGGAAAACAGCCCGTTGAGCGGTATGAACCTGTGCTTTTTGGGGTCCTCGGTGACCTTGGGGGCTACCTCGCTGGAAACCTCCTTTGCGGAGTACATTGCCGTTCGCAACAACTGCACCTATGTCAAAGAGGCTGTCAGCGGCACCACATTGGCCGACAACGACAAGAACTCCTACATCCAGCGGATGCTGCACAATATCGACCCCAACGCACAGTTTGATGCGTTCATCTGCCAGCTTTCCACCAACGATGCAAGCAGCGCGATCCCGCTGGGGGAAATCAGCAGTTCCCGCAATTTGGAGGACTTTGACACCAAAACCGTCCTTGGCGCGCTCGAATACATCATCGTATATGCCGACACCACATGGCATTGCCCGGTGGTGTTCTATACGGGCACCCAGTACGACAGCCCCGCCTACGGCAAGATGGTGGAGCAGCTGCTGAAGTTGCAGGAAAAGTATGAGATCGGGGTCATCGACCTGTGGAATGATGCCGAGATGAAGCAAGTTTCTGAGGAAGATTACAAGCTCTATATGTTCGACGGCATCCATCCCACGCAGGCGGGCTACCTGAACTGGTGGACCCCCAAGATGGAGGCGTACCTGTACGATTATCTGGGTCAATAAAGGGCCGCGTTTTCCTTCTTGACACAACAGGAGGCACCCGAAATGGGTGCCTCCTGTCAGCTTGTAGAAAAAGCCTGTTACCGGAAGATTTGTAGGGATGGGTCTCGACCCATCCGCACATCTGGCCGCGCGCAGCGCATAAAATCGCGCCGAATGGCGCGCGGTTTTCTCGTTACGTCGTGCTTTTGGCAAGGCAGCACGGAACGGTCAAGACCGTTCCCTACAAAACAATCGATAGGTTGTAAATGCAAGATAAAGCCAAAGAAGGTTTTTCGACAGTCTGACAGGAGGCACCCGAAATGGGTGCCTCCTGTTGCATTTTGAAACTATAAAAGCGGTGGTCTTGGCGCGGATCGCACCAAGACCACCGTTTGCTATGGCATACACCGGCGGGTGCGCCCAGAGCCACGCCTACCCGGATACAAGCCGTTGGTGTTCCCTTGCGGGATGTACTCCGCTTTCCCGGAACTGCGGAGAAAGCCGTTGAAATCATACAGGATTAGTTGTTTCCGTGTGGTGGCAGCACGTGGAGCGTGCTATAATAATGGCGAGAACCAACCCAACAGCGTAAAAAAGTCGGCATCAAAGCCGATGACTGACCATGGACGGCATGCTCTTTGGTTTCCGTTGGGGTAAAGCAGATTTCCCGTAAGATATTCGTAAAAGGGAGGACGAAACGGGTATGAAAATCGTTTGTGGGGCATTGGCCGCTCTTTTGTTCTGTGTGGCAGGCGCGATTTGGTATGTGTATCAAAAAAAGGCGGTGTTTCTGCCAGCACTTTTCGGCTTATGCGGCTTCCCCAAGATAAAGGAAAGCTGTTATTATGATGAAAGCGGACACTTCCGACCGGCAACCAAGGAGGACAAGGTCGGTTTTTTTATGCAGCATCCAATCTTTGGCGGCTTTAATCATATGTTCTTCAATCTGGAGGATAACGCGCTAAAAGCCATTGCCCCTGCAAAGTACAAGGATTTCATGCAGGCACAGGGCCGTGCGGAACAGACCGACACCGCGCTGGATGCGTTCAATTATCTGACGGGCCTTGTGGAGAAGGGACAAGCCAAATTGGTGTCCGGCCTGTACCCGCAGGAAGCCATGAAGGACCATCCCGATCGAAGCCATCTGACGGGAATGTTTTACTACGGGCAGCCGGGCAAGCCATTTGCCATTGTGGTTCCCGGGGGCGGTTTCATTTCTAATGTGACGGATTGCGAGGGATACCCCATCGCGATGGAACTGCATAAAATGGGATATTCCGTCTTTGTCCTCAGCTATCCGATCGGCAAGCAACTGGGCGAAACAGAGCCGTTGAAGCAGGGGCAGGCAGCTGCTAAGGAACTGACACAGGCGATCCGTTATCTGACGAACCATCAAAAGGAACTTGCGATCTGTATGGATGATTATGCCATCTTCGGGTTCTCGGCCGGGGGACTTATGACGACAGCCTATTCTTTTGCAAGCTATGCCGATTGCTGCCACAATCATCACCTGCCAAGGCCGAAGGCGATTTTTCCTATGTACGGACTGGATTGGAATATCAAAGCACTCCCGGAGGATCAAGGTTTGGCCGTGTTTTCCATCGCAGGGCGTCAGGATGAGTTCGGCTTTGCCAACGTAGAAGCACAGCTTCCGGCGTTGGAAAAAACACTGGGCAGAGAAAATGTGAGCGTCAAAATCATTGACGGTCTGGGGCATGGCTTTGGCATTGGGTCAGAAACCAAAGTGAAAAACTGGCTTCAGGAAGCAGTTGTCTTTTGGGAAACGCACAGATAACAGAGAAGCGAGGAAAACCGTATGGGCGAGATTTATGCTGCAAAAACCAATCACATCACAAACCCTGTAGGCTATGCTCTGAAGCCGCTGGTGTTTTCGTGGAAGGTAAAAGGGTGCAAAGGGCAGGAACAGCGCCACGCAAGGATCATGATCAGCAAAGAGCCGACCTTTACCACGCTTTGCTTCGATACGGGAGAGGCCGCACTTGACAGCCGCGCCGCAAGGGTAGAATTTGATCCACAACCCTGCACAAGATATTACTGGAAAGTCCTTGTGGCAACGGATGCCGCAGAAACGATCGAGTCCGACGTGCAGTTTTTTGAGACCGCCAAAATGGAGGAGCCATGGACAGCCCAGTGGATCACCTGTGACAGCAGCCAGCAACGTCATCCGATTTTTTCCAAGCGGATCAGCCCGACCCGGGCAGTTGCACGCGCAAGGCTGTATATTTGCGGTCTGGGATTGTACGAAGCATATTTTCTGGGGGAAACCAGCAAAGTATCGAGCAAAATCGGCGACGAGTATTTAACGCCGTACTGTAACAATTATGCACAGTGGATTCAGTACCAGACTTATGATGTTACGGAGCAGGTATCAGAAGGTGGTATGCTGTCAATCCTGCTGGGAAACGGCTGGTACAAAGGGCGGTTCGGATTCAGCGATCCTGAGCGGAAAGAATACTATGGAAGTGAATGGAAGCTGATCGCGGAGATTCACATTGCGTACCAAGATGGCACAAACGAGGTGGTCGGCACCGATGAGACTTGGTCGGTAAAACGAAGCAACCTGTGGTTCTCCAACATTTATGACGGCGAACGGCGGGATGATACCTTGCCGCCTACCCCGGAATGCTGCGCACGGATCGCACAGGCACCGAAGGGGCGGCTTATGGAACGGCTGTCTATCCCGGTCAAGGCACAAATGCTGCGGAAGCCGGTGGCGTTGATCCATACGCCGCGCGGTGAAGAAGTATTCGATTTGGGGCAGGAAATCACAGGGATTTTCCAACTGCGTGTGCGGGAACCGGCGGGGACAACGATTCGCATTCAAACCGGCGAGGTGCTTCAAGATGGGTGTTTCTATAACGAAAACCTGAGAACGGCACTTTCGGAATATATCTATGTCTCAGATGGAAAAGAAAAAACCATTGTTCCCCATTTTACATACTATGGCTACCGTTATGTAAAGGTCAGCGGTGTTTCCAACCTGTCATGCGAGGATTTTACAGCCATCGTGCTGCACAGCGATTACGAGAGCATCGGCAACGTGAAAACGGGCAATGCGCTGGTAAATCAACTGATCTCTAATGTAGAATGGGGCATGAGGGGAAACTTTCTCGATGTGCCAACCGATTGCCCGCAACGCGATGAGCGAATGGGCTGGACCGGCGATACGCAGGTCTTTTCCGCAACGGCAAGCTATCTGGCCGATTCGTTTGCCTTCTATCGGAAATATTTATACGATCTGTATCAGGAACAGCTCTTGGCTGGCGGTATGGTCCCCGAGGTCGTCCCCACATTCGGGCCGAGCAAGTGTTCCTGCGCATGGGGCGATGCTGCGTGTATCATTCCGTGGAATGTATATTTGTTCAGCGGTGACAAAACGATCCTTGAAAACCAGATCGAGAGCATGAAAGCATGGGTCGATTATATCCGCAAGATCGACGGCGATCACCATGGATGGAGACAGGTTTTTCATTACGGAGACTGGCTGGCGCTTGACCGTGCCGGGGCCGTTGCAAACAGCGTTTACGGGGCGACGGACGAAGCCTACATCGCTGACATCTACTATGCGGCAAGTGCCCAGATCGTTGCCAAAGCGGCCGCAGTTCTCGGTCTGGAAGAAACAAGACAGAACTACCAGGCCATCGCCGACCGCCAGTGGCAGGTGGTGAAGGAAGAATATTTTACCGCTACCGGCAGATGTGCCGTGAAAACGCAGACAGGGCTCGTCCTTGCACTGAAATACCATTTGTCGGACAATGAACGCCTGACCGAGCAGATGCTCCGAAAACTCCTTCGGGACAACAAAAATAAGCTGAACACCGGCTTTGTGGGGACCCCGCTGCTGTGTAACGTCCTGACCGAGCATGGCATGACGGATTTGGCTTATCGGCTGCTCCTGAACGAGGAGTACCCGGGCTGGCTCCACGAAGTAAAGTTAGGGGCCACAACGGTGTGGGAGCGCTGGAACTCGCTGGATGAAAACGGTCGCATTTCCAGCACCGGGATGAACAGCCTGAATCATTATTCCTATGGCGCTGTATTGGAGTGGATCTTCCGCCATGTAGCCGGGATCGATGTGACGGAGCAAGGCCCGGGCGGCAAGATGATGCGCATCAGCCCCAAGGTGGATCACAAGTTGGGCTCGGCAAGCGCGGTTTACGATTCGGCCAGCGGGTGCTATCGCTGTGGGTGGCAGATCGAAAACGGCGACCAAATCACAGTCACCGTCACCGTTCCGTTCGGTGCAAAGGCGCAGGTAATCCTTCCGTATGCGCCAGACTCCGTATACCACGATACGGATAACCCTTTGTTTGAAACGGTGGAAAACGGGATCTGCTGCGTAAAGGCCGGGCAATATACGGTCACCTACAAGGCCGCAAGCCCCTTGAAAAAAAGCTACAGCGTAGACTCTACGCTGGAAGACTTGTTGGGTGAGCCGGCGATCAGGGCGTTCCTTTCCAATATGATGGAGGTGGATATGATCCCGGATCTTGCGTATGGGCTTACGCTGCGGCAGGCCGCAGAAGCTTTCGCGGGCGGGGTGAGCGCGGAGCAAGCACAACGTCTCAACGTATTGCTGGAAGAATTTTGAACGTTTCAGGAACACGTTCCCGATGAAAGAACGCTAATTTCTACAAGCACAGGAGACCATTATGGAGCTTACAAGACTTAAAGCAAACAGTCAATACAGACCATGAAGATATAGAAGTGGATATCCCCTGCAACACTACGGCAGTGGTAAACCTGCCAGACGGAAGTTCGTACAAGATCGGAAGTGGTTCCTATACGTTTGATTGCGATGTAAAGCAGTAATTCCGGGCAAAAACGTCAGATCAGCGGGCGGCACCGCGATGGAACGCCCCATTTTCCAACACACGGAAAGGAAGGATAACATAATGGAAAACACTGTTACCAAAAGGGAAAAATTCAGCTACGGTATGTATTTTATGGGCCAGAACGTATTCTACGGCCTGATTGGATACATGACCACTTATTTCACGGATGTCGGCATCACGGCGGCTTTGGTTGCGGTCGTGGCACTGATCACAAAAGTATGGGATGCCATCAACGATCCCATCTTCGGCATGATCATGGATAAGGTGCATTTTAAGAAAGGAAAATTTCTCCCCTGGCTCCGAATGTCTGTCATCGCGATCCCGGTCTCTACCATTCTTCTTTTCGTGATCCCTACGGGCATCCCGTTGGTGGCCAAGGTCATCTGGGCGACCCTTGCCTATATGCTGTGGGATACAGCCTATACGCTTTGCGATGTGCCGATTTTTGGCATTGTCACTACAATGACGCTTGACCAGAAAGAGCGCGTGTCCCTGAACAGCATCGGAAGAATTTTTGCAATTTTTGCCGGCATTGTGACCGGCATCCTTTTGCCGCTGGTCCGACAGAGTTTGGGCGGCTGGGCTACGACTGTGATCGTGTTGTCCATTTTGTCCGCTGCCATGATGATCCCGATGTGTCTGTTTGCAAAAGAGCGCGTGATCGAAAGAGAAAAAGCACGGGATGGAGGAGCCGAGGAAAACTATACGCTGCGCGATATGGTCGAATGCCTGCGTTCCAATAAATACCTGTTGATTTTCTTTGCTGCTCCTCTTATCAGCAGTCTGCTCAATATTGGTGCCACCTGGGGGTTATACATTGCCCGGTATTGCCTCGGCGGCGAAGAAATTGCTTCCTTTGTCTCGATGGCGGTGATCGTTCCGACACTGATCGGTGCGGCGATTGCTGTACAACTATGCAAGAAATATGACAAATTCAAAATTTTCTATTTCTCCTATATGTTTGCTTTGATTTTGGGCATCGTTCGCTACATAGCCGGATATGAGAACATGATGGTCTATGTGATCCTAAACGCACTGGGTGGATTTCCTCTGGGCATCGCCGCGATCCTGCAATACCAATTCACCCCCGATTGTTATGAGTACGGGCAGTACAAAACCGGGCTGAAAATGCGTGGCGTTACTTTTGCGGCGCAGACGTTCTTTACCAAACTGAACGGTGCGATCGCAACCGCCGCCAGCGTTTTTGCCCTGACTCTGATCGGTTTCAAAGAAGGTGAGGGCGTCATTCAGGCGGCAGGATTTGCCGATAAATTGTGGACCTTCAGCTGCCTTGGCAGCATCATTGGGGGGATCGGCACGCTGCTCATCCTGCGCCTGTACAAACTCAACGACCATGATGTTCAGCTCATGTCCAAGTGCAACAATGGTGAGATCACCCGCGAGGAAGCGGAAGCACAGATGATCAATCGGTACTAAGTCATCTCTACGTCAATCACTTGCGGCTGAGAAGCACTTTTTCCTGCATCCCTCCCAAAAATCCAATCGGCATCAGAATCCCGGATTTTTTGGGGGGGGATTTTGCCGCATGATCCCGTTGGACGATCTGATCGGCTGTTTCTCGTTTGTACGGGAGAACAGCATAAAATCATTTGTTTTGCTAAACTTTGGAGGCAAGCTGCAACACATGAATGGATAGGAACGTATTAAAATGAAGGCGAAAAGTCAGAAAATCGGCGCGCTGGAAAAGGTCAGTTTCTTCTTGGCCAATGTCGGCAATATTCCTTTGATGTCTCTGCTCTCGTCGTTTTTCACACTGTTTTATACCACGATCGTTGGTCTTGATCCGGCAGCGCTGGGCACTCTGTTCCTGATTTCCAAGGTAGCGGACGGCATCAGCGACCCGATCATGGGCTATTTTCTTGACAAATTTCCCGTGACCAAAATGGGAAAATTCCGACCTATGTTGATCCTTGGCACGGTGATTTGCGTAATCAATTACATTTTCCTGTGGTTTGGTGCGGTATGGAGTCCCGTTGGAAAATATGTGATCGTATACATCACATACCTCCTGCTTGGGTGGACCTTTGACATCATGGACATTTCCCTGAACAGCCTCTTGCCGGTCATGACAGCCGAAAACAAGGAGCGAAATTCCCTGTCCCTCATCAAGGCACTCGGATACGGCCTTGGCGGCGCGGCGATTTCTATTCTCGCCCCCATCATCGTTGCGTCGGGCACACTGGAAAGCTACTATATCCTGATTTTCGGCTCCATGGCTGTCACCTTAGTGTTCTCCATCCTTGGCGCTTTGGGGGTCAAGGAGCGCGTAACGCCCAAAGGCACCGACGACGAACGGTATAGCCTGCGGGAATTGTTTCAGTTCCTTCGCTTCAAGCCAGTCTGGACGCACTTCCTCACGATTCTGCTATCCACGGTCGGCACCTCCCTTAGCAGTGGCACCGGCACCTTTTTCTACACTTATATTATGAAGGATCTCAAACTGATGTCAGGTGTTTCGGTTGTTTCCCTTGTGATTACTCTGCTCGGCATGGCTGTGGCACCTGTTTTGGCAAACAAACTCGGAAAGAAAAACGTTTTTCTCGCGGGAATCATCGTTGCCGTAGGTGGGTCACTGATCCGGTTTATAGATGTCCGGTCTCTGCTGCTGATCTATTTGGGCGCTGTTTTCGCCGGGATCGGTGGGGGCTTTATCGGACCCCTTGCCTACGGCATTCAGGCCGACAACACGATGTATGTGCAATATAAAACCGGCAAACGAGCCGAAGCCGCCGTCGCATCCCTGTCCTCTTTTGTCTCCAAAGCCGCCCAAGGCGTTGCGGGGGCAATCCCTGGATATATGTTGGCGGTAACAGGATTTATTGGAGGAGCAGCGCAACAACCGCAGAGCGTCGAAGGCGGCATCATCTTCTGTTCCATCACGCTTCCGCTGATCCTGTGCGCTGCTGCCGGGCTGGTTTTTGGGACCTTGTACCCTCTTGGAAAAAAAGAAGTCGATGAAATAACTCTGGCGATTGAACAGGGTGTCTCCACAAAATGACACCCCCAAACACTTTTTCTTACACGCCATCCACCAGAAAATCCAATCGGCATCGGAATGTCGGGATTTATTACGGAAGCAACGCAGCAACCACAGAGCAATGAAGCATAATGCTGCTCAAGAATGCCAGCGCAGAGGAAAAACGGGAGTTCGCGCGGACCTTTTCTGTTGTCTTTCTGCCCTTGGTCATATAAATCTCCGTTCCGGCTGCTCGCCTCTCCTTGATTTCTTTATGACCATTATACCACTTTATCCGGTTCCGCAGCTGCTTTTTGTCTTTGATCCCGTGTTTTTTGCAAATAGTCCGTAAACTGCCACCGCCTCCAAGATAATCTTGCACTGCTTGCAGCTTTAGTTTCCTGTCGTAGTACTTGTTCCTTCTTCTTGACATAATAAAGCCCCCTTAGTGTAGACTTGAAAATTTTTGCTTTTTTAGATGTCTACTCTAAGGGGACTATATCAATTGTCAGCGCATTATCAGTGAATACAACTATTCAAAAATGAGCATTTTGATATATATCATAGGAGATTACGGTTCAATTCCCCAAATTCTTTGTCACCCCCGCTGTATCACCCGATACAGCGGTATTTTTTTATCAAAAAGGAGTTTTCTACCTGATAAACGAGAACAAAATCCGAATTCTGTATATTCAGCCGGGCAAGCATCCGGAAGAACGGTTCGCTATGAATGAGCTGCGCACGCTTCAGCAGCTTGTCGGTGGGGATATGCAAGCCGTATACCCATGGTCAAAGGACGATGTGGCGCTTATCTGCAACGATTCGGGCAAGGTGGATGGTCTGCCGCTGAACCGTTCCCTTGAGGATTATGATATTATCGCGGGCAATTTTTTTATTTGCGGTTTTTCCGGGGAGGAATTTTGCAGCCTGACCGACAAGCAGCTCCGACACTACGAAAAGCTGTTTCGTGACCCGGAGCTGTTCTTGCCGACCCCCATTGGCATTATGGGCATCGCCCTGTCCATTGAACACGGGCAGGGTTATTCCTGCCGTAGCCACATACTGGCAGCTGTCCCATGGAGAATCGTTGCGGCCAGCCTTGAGCAGCTTCAGCACTACTGTCCTGTCAGCAAATTCCGCGGCGGTTTTGGCTGCGGGATCTGTATCTGTGTCGCTCAGATAGTAGCAGTTGGTGGGGTTGTTATTAGCTTGGCCGTAGCCTACGATTTTACTAACATAATTGCCACCAGTGATTTCGCCGACATTATAGCAGTTGAAAATTCGTCCGGAAAGATTATAACCGCAGATACCGCCGGTGTCGCTACTGCCGGTGATGTTGCCGATGTTATAGCAATCGCAGATTATTGTCATAGAACTTGAACTGGGGACATATCCGACAATTCCGCCGACTCTGGCATCTTTGCCTGTGTAGGAGACCGTGCAGAGGCTGGCGCAGTTTTCAATGGTTTCTCTCTCAGCGTAGCCCGCAATGCCGCCGCACCACCCCTGGTCAACAGTACATGACACCGAGCCTGCCACCGTCAGTTTCCGGATGGCACCGCCTATTACGCAGCCGAACAGACCGGCGCGCTTGACATCGCCGGTTATGCTCAGATTCCTGACGGTGTGTCCCTGCCCGTCAAAGGTACCGGTATAGGCACTGGATTCACTCGGGCCGATGGGCGTCCATTCCTCATTATTCAAATCAATGTCCGCAGTCAGCACAGCGCAGATTTTGGTTTCATCTGGGGTTTTGGCATTATTCACCTTATCCCGGAACCATTTCAGCCCCTCGGCGGAGGAAATCTGATAGGGGTCGTTCTCCGTGCCGCTGCCGGTGGCAAGCGCGGAGGTGCCGGTGATCGTACCGTTGAATACCAATATGGATTTTCCCCTTGAACGCAGCTTAGAGGATTGTCTAAAGGCCGTTGAAGTCAAGTCTTTATCGAGATATTTTGATGATCAGCTTGATGCGGCAGAGGAATTATACGGTATACAGCTTCACTTCAACTTTAACACAAACGATGTAAAGGTGCTCATCGACAGCTATCGAATCGCATACAGCCAAGAGATATGTGACCGCTGCGAAGCTCTTATACGCCGCCAGATGCTGCATTACGGATATCTTGTTAGATAGATTGAATGCGGGGCAGAGCGAGCCATTAGGCAAGAAACGACAAGATTAAGACTTAATTGATAATTAGCGCCGCCTAGAATTTACAGGTCACTGTATCAGCAATGTAGAATTTCCACAATCGGTAATGTTGAATGCATGCCCTCACAAAATAGAATGTGGCATCAAACTCAATTTTCCAGACACTGACTGGAAAATCTAATAGTTAAGATATGATTGCGACAAAGTCTTTTCACGGCGTGTAATCCGAACGCTATCGTTCTGCAATAATTATACCGCTTTTCTAATAAGATAATTCAATTCCATAATTCTTATCAAAAGTTAACAGCATTCCACCGTGGTGCGACATCTCAAATTGCCAGACACCGTCTGGCAATTTGAGGATTTCACTTAAGAATATCCTCTGGTAAGCGTAAATAAAATGTTGGATGTTCTGTTGGAACAGCAGACATATTATAAAACGGAAAATGAATAACAGCCGCAAATAGGATCCTCACACAAAATCATCTAAAACTAAGGAAAGCACACGCGATACTAATCCATCTGATTTTTTCAGCGGATTTGGTCGTGTGTGCTTTTCTTGGTATATGATTTTATGGATGGTTATGGAACGCGGTGATACCTTTTATTTGGCTTTTCTCCATTTTCTTTTCGGTTCGCGCTTCCCGGCCATATCGGAGGAAGCGGGCCATTGGAGCAACCATTCGAGATACTCGGACTTTGTAATAGTGCCGGAGGCAAGTTCCTGCTTTCGGGTAAGCCATTCCTGCATGAGGTCATTGACGAGTGGAACATTCATCCATAGTACTGTTGCGGGTGCTGGTGCGATTGAGTCACCCCATGTGGTGCAGGCGTTGCCGCGCAGTTCGATGGTTTTACTTTCTATCGGCGCAATCGAAGCATCAAGCGTGACTTCAGCTAGTTTGAAAGATCTTCTATGTTCAAAATCGTACCACATAATTGTCCGCAGGATGTCTAAGAGATATTTGTCACTCACGAAAAATGTTTCTTCTTTGACATCCAAAACTTTTGCGATTTCTTTTAGTAGAGATGGCTTGGGAACACGGTATCCTATTTCATATTGTGCGATTCGATTTGCGCCGCCGTCCCCAAGATTGAGAAGGTCACCCAGTTGTTTTTGTGTCAGACCTCTATGAAGTCGTACTAGTTTGATTTTTTGACCTACTTCCATGAAAAAAGCCCTCCAATAAATTTTCTCTATTGTAGCACACCATAACATGAAAGCGCAAGTAAAAAATCGAAAAATGAATTTTTTGTGACTTCTATTGACATTCGCTCGTGAGCGAAGTATCTTATATGTATACTTCGCTTGCAGGCGAAGGCAAAATACTGATATAAGGATGGTGATCGAATGGATTGTAAAGAAATCAGAGAAATGTACAAGCTCATGTTTGCGGAGTACCCGGACATTGTAACGGTCAAGGATCTGCAAGCCATGCTGGGCATCAGCCGCCATGCGGCCTATGACCTGCTGGGGGAGGGCGAAATCAGCTGCATCCGGCTGGCAAACGCTTACAAAATCCCCAAAATCAATGTGATCAATTATGTTCTGAAAAGTCCGTGCGGTCAGACCCGCGTGAGCGCGTAGGAGAAAATCTTGCTTTTGGCAAGAGCACCTCCCCGTCTCAAATAGATTCGGCACCTTGAAAACTGCATATCCGACAAACAAGGTACATTCACCACATTGCCGTCAACTTGCGAGTACGGCAGCGCAGACAGAGTACGCGCCATGACTGCCACCGGGCACGAGCGATTCAGTCTCTGGTAAACACCCCGTGGCGGAGTGGAGCGCAATGACAGATGTGGTCGTAAAGATACTTCCGTCCAGTCATAGTTCACACAATGAGGGCGGCAGGCAGAGAACCTGGCTGGGGTAAAAATACCCATGATGCCGTTGCAGCCGAACGGCAGCCTTGCAAGTCGTCCCCGCAGCTGGGGCAAAGTGGACAAATGCAGCTGTAAATCGAAATGTTATCCCGAAAGTATGCGGAACCGATTCACGTTTTCCAGTCTAATAAAAGTAGGGAATCAGAACCGTATACTTTCGGGAAATTTATTGGAAGTGAATCAGATTTGATTCACTATTCAGAGGACAAGGGCATAAAAGTGAATCAGTTCTGATTCACTCGCAGTAACCGCCCAAATCCGCCTTGTGTGGGGCAGATGCCACACGCAGCATACGGATACGAAACAGCCAGAGCACCCGCCGTTTGGCGCGTTTGTGGGGCTGTGGGGCGGCGTGAGCCGTACAACTTAACACTGGAGAATAAAACTTACTACACACAAAACGATGATAGTATGAGATAATAGATATATACCAAAACAGAAAGGACGATGCGAATGAATTATGAAAAACTTCCAAAAACGATCTCCGCCGAAGAACTCCTCTCCACGCCGCTGCCGCCGGTCAAGTGGATCATCCCTGATTTGCTTCCGGCAGGGCTGGCGCTGTTTGCCGGCCCCAGCAAAGCGGGCAAAAGCTGGCTGACCTTGTGGCTGTGCTTGCAGGTCGCGCAGGGCAAGCCTATGTGGGGGCGCGAAATAGAGCCGCACACCGTGCTTTATCTCTCGCTGGAGGACACCTTCAACCGCCTGCAAAAGCGCCTTCTCCAGCTTGTGGGCAGCGAAGAAGCCCCCGAACGGCTGGTCATGCAGACGGAATGCGGCAGTATCGGGCAGGGGCTGGAGGAACAGCTCACCAGCTTCCTCTATCAACACCCGGACACCGGGCTGATTGTCATCGACACCTTGCAAAAGGTGCGTTCCAGCGACCAGAATAACAGTATGTATGCCAGCGATTACAAGGAGATCAGCGCATTGAAGGCACTGGCTGATAAGTACAATGTCTGCATTTTGCTGATCCACCATCTGCGCAAACAAGCCGCAGACGATCCGTTCCAGCAGATTGCAGGCTCCAACGGTCTGATGGGTGCGTCCGATACCAGCTGGGTCATGCAGCGCAAGCGTATGAGCCAGACCGCCAGCATTTTGGTGACCGGGCGCGATATGGACAACAAAACACTGCGCCTGCACGAAGAAAATTGCGTTTGGATGCTGGATGAGGAAGAAAGCACCGAACAAATTGTCGCTAAAGCTGTGCCGAGTTACCTTTGGAAAGTGGCTGACTACATCGATAGTGTCGGAACTTGGCAAGGCACGGCTACTGAATTGCTTTCTGCAGCCGATATTGAAGGCGTTTTGCCCCATCAGCTGACTCGGAAAATCGTGGAACATTACGATACCGTATTCACCCCAAGAGGAATCCGATATGAAACCCATCGCACCTCGCAGGCGCGGCAGATGAAGTTCTCTCATGACGGAAATGACGCAGATGACGCTAATGACGCTGAAATTGACATAACCCAGCTTTTCAAATGGGATATCTCACAAACAGCGTCATCAGCGTCATTAGCGTCACAAAGGTCGCGTAAGGAGAGCAAGCATGGGCGAAGTGTTGCCACAGGGCAACCCGCCGAAAAGCCTACGGGGACAGCCCCGAACCCCTGTGAGGCTGCTGGCGCATGAGAAAGCGCAGTGTCGGAATCAACGTCCGCGTCAGCGTCACAGAGAAACGAAAAATGACGCTGATGGCTAAACGGTGCGGGCTGTCTCTCTCGGAGTATTTACGCCAGAGGGCATTAGGATATGAACCGGGCGGACACCCGCCCAAGGAGGTATTTGATGTGTTGGATAAATTGGATAACATTGCAGAGCGCTGCTCTGCGCGGGATGAAACTGACATTATCGCCCAGACCGACCGCATGAGGGACCTGCTCATTGGCGGTAACTAAGATCTGGACCATCAAGGACAGCTTACAGCGCGTCCTTGACTACGCGGCCAACCCGGACAAGACCGAATACGATGCTCTTGCCCAAACGCTGCACTATGCGGATAATGATGCCAAGACCAAGCTGAACGAGAGCGCCCAGCTCGTCACCGGCATCCATTGCAGGACGGACCGTGCGTGGGAAGATATGCGGGCGGTACAGGAACGCTTTGGTAAAACAGACGGCGTGGTGGCGCTCCACGCCTACCAAAGCTTCCGCGAGGGGGAAGTCACCCCGGAGCAATGCCATGAGATCGGCGTGGCACTAGCACGCAAGGTCTGGGGCAAGCGTTTCCAAGTGCTGGTCGCTACCCACATGAATACGGATAACCTGCACAACCACTTCGTTATCAATTCCGTATCGTATGTGGACGGCAAGAAGTACGAGCAGCGCCGCAGCCAATATGCGGAATTTAGAGAAACTTCAGACAAGCTGTGCCGTGAGTACGGCTTGTCGGTAGTGGAGCAGCCCAAGGCAAAGGAACCGGCGCGGTACGCCCGGATGCGGGAGGCCATCGACCAAGCCTGTGAGGATGCCAGCACCGCCGAGGATTTTCACAGAGCGCTGTATCGGCAAGGGTATATTTTCGGCAGTGATCCACACCGAAAATATGCGACCATCCGGGCACGGGATGGCGGACGAGCCGTGCGGCTTTATCGGCTGGGAGAAGAATACGATCTTGCAGCCATCGATGACAGACTGCGGGAAAACTATCTGCTGTATGGGGCAGGGTTGTATGAACTGAAACACCCACCCTGGCAGCATACGCCGAAACGGTATCGCCCCAAGGATGGCTGTGCGGGAAAAGGTGTTCTCCAGATTTTCTTCGAAGTATTCTTTGGGGAATCCCAGATGCACCGCTTGTATCTGTACTACTGTTATCAGTTGGGTATTCTGCCCAAGAAACAACAGCCCCGCATCAACCGCCCGGAACTGGAGCGCATCTGGAAAGACACCGAGAAAATCCTTGCAGAACACGCTTTTGTCCGCGACCACAAGTTTCCATCTTTGCAGGCAATCGTGGACTATCGCAAGAGTTTGTCCCAGCAGATGGAAACCCTTGCCGCGCAGCGGGCGGAAGTCGTCAAGCAGATGCGCCGAAAGGACGCCCCGCCGGAACTGGCAGACCAACGCATGGCGTTGACCTGTGAGATTGCCAAACTCCGCAAAGAGGACAAGATTGCAGAGGGAGCAATCAAGCGTATTCAACGCACGCGCGAATCCAACCGTATTGACCGGGAAAACAGAATGCCGCAACATCCCAGACCACGCCGCCGCAGACGGGAACAGGAGCGCGAATGATGTCAGTTTGCACCCAATGTGCAGGACGGTTCTTGTGCAATTCTGTGAATAGCTTTCCGGCGGGATTGCTGGTATCGTTGTACCGAACCCAAAATGCAGCAACTTGAAAAAAGGAGAGATGCCTATGGTAGCAGGACGCTTACAGGAGAAAAACGGATTTTTCTACATTGTGCTGAGTTACACGGACTCGGCGGGGAAACGCCGTCAGCCTTGGATCGGCACAGGGCTGCCCGTCAAGGCCAACAAGAAACGCGCCGAAAAAATGCTGGCGGATACGCGAAAGGATTTCACGATTCCCAAGGGTCAGGTGTCCGAACTCAGCCCGGATATGGCATTCAGCGACTATATGCGGTACTGGCTGAAAATGATGCGCACAGCCGTAACGGAAACTACTTACTCGTCCTATTGCTTCAATGTGGAAAAGCACATCATTCCCTACTTTGAACCGCTGGGCGTAACGCTGGCAGGGTTACAGCCGCGCCAGATTCAGAGCTTTTATCTGCACGAAGCGGAAACTCTGAAAAACACCTCTATCCTGCGATTCCACGCCAATCTGCACAAGGCGCTGAAATACGCCGTACGCATCGACCTGATAGCCAGCAACCCGGTGGACAAGGTGGACCGCCCCAAGCCGCAGGCGTTCATGGCAAGCTATTACAGCGCCGAGGAAATGGAAAAGCTCTTTGAAGCCGCCCAAGGGCATAAGCTGGAGCTTATCATCCAGCTTGCAGCCTTTTACGGACTGCGCCGTGCCGAGGTGATGGGGCTACGGTGGGAGGCCATCGACTTTGAAGCCAAGACGCTGACCATCCGCCACATCGTGACCAGCACCCGCATTGATGGCAAGAAGATTTTGGTAGAAGCTGACCGCGCCAAAACAAAATCCAGTCTGCGCACCTTGCCGCTGGTAGACCCGATCGCGGAGCGCTTAAAAGCCGTCAAAGAGCAGCAGGAATACAACCAGAAAATTTGCGGCAACTGCTATAACCAAGAATACCTTGGCTATGTATTTGTGGATGCGATGGGCAACCTGATCCAGCCGGATTCCGTGACAACAGGCTTTCCACAGCTGCTGAAAGAGAATGGTCTGCGCAGGATTCGATTTCACGATTTGCGCCACTCCTGCGCCAGTCTATTGCTGAAAGAGGGCGTACCGATGAAGCAGATTCAAGAGTGGTTGGGCCACAGCGATATTTCCACCACGGCGAATATCTACGCGCATCTGGATTCGCAGTCCAAGAACCTGAGCGCCCGGACGATGGCAAATACGCTGACACTGCCGAAAGCGCCGAGCGTAAAAGAATGGTAAGGTAAAGCGGCACACCCCAGCATCTGTCCGAGTAAGGACGGATGCCGGGGTGTTGTGTTATTCAAACGAAATATGAAGTGTCTTGCCCATGCAAGAAGCCATTTTTTGCAGAAAATCCAACGAGGGATTTGCATTACCGTTTTCAAAACGTGAAATATTTGCCTGCGCAGTTCCCATTTTTTCGGCCAGCTGTTTTTGAGTTAACCCGGCAGACTTCCGACTTGCGATTGCAGCGCGGATAGCTTCATACTGAGGACCAAGCTGATCGTACTCGGCTTTGACTGCGGGATTTTCAGAAAAAATTTTGTTTTTGATGCTATTATAGTTCATCGGAAAGACCTCATCATACTAAATCGACTTTTCCTAACTGATTTTGTTTAGAATTTATTCTCTGCCGAGTATGTAAATCCTTTGATTATTTGATATATCCATATTATCCTGCCTATATAAGCTAATGTTATCATTTTGTTATCGGTATTGATAACACTTGCTCAGTAGCTGTGGATAATAGCTATATGCTATGGCTTAAATTATAAGCGAGTTTTTTTGTTTTTTTAATTCTATACCCACCAGTACAACAGATAGCACAAACGCTGAAAAATCAGCAATAGGCCCCGCTAGCAATACTCCCATAATTCCGAAACGAAGCGGGAGCAGCAGGGTAAGCGGAATCAAGAAAAAGGTCTGCCTTGTTAATGCCAACAGAGCACCTTTTAACGCTTTTCCTATTGCGGTAAAAAAGTCGGAAGAAAGCAACTGCACACCATTTACCAACACCATGAAAATATAGGTACGCATGAACAAAACAGCAAATTCAAAATACAGCTCGTCCCCGTCTCCGAATAGTGAAATGATAGATCGCGGGAAAAATTGAAATGCGATAAAAGCAATAGTGGAAACAACAAGATTCCACTTTATTGCAAGCATGTAAGCCTCCCGTACCCGATGATATTGCCTTGCTCCATAGTTGAAACCGATAATCGGCTGTGCCCCTTGCGAGATTCCTACAACAATCGCAAGGATTATGGCATTTGTTTTCATAACAATTCCGCAAGCTGCCAAGGGAATATCCGTTCCATATTTTGTTAATGCGCCGTAATAAGTCAACGAATTGTACTGAATGATTTGAATCACGGTAATTGCAATCTGATTTGAGCAGCTGCTTATCCCCATGCTGCAAATTTTCAGGCTTTCTTTAATGTCCAATAAAAACGACTTTTTTTCAAAATGGATTGTTTGGAAATGCCCTAGATAACGGAGTGCGAGTGTGAAAGAAAAAATTTGCCCAATAACCGTTGCCCAAGCTCCGCCGGCAATTCCCCAATCGCAAACAAAAATAAAAATGGGGT
>OIWM01001264.1_pt1 | contig 25907 bp, 21 predicted proteins | sample 1587451 | NCBI WGS metagenome assembly OIWM01 (sample SAMEA3888907, study PRJEB22519) | human gut metagenome | biome: human gut; feature: human-associated habitat; material: faeces | place: Denmark | collected 2011
CAACCCTCGGCGTGTTTTTGCGGTACTTTTTGCACGCCGCAAAAAGTACCAAAAATCGTTCCCTTTACCGGAACATCGAGGTTTTCCAAACCTCGATTCAGCCAATCTCAACAACAACTTCCCACTAACAAAATTAAAACCTTCCAAAAGGGAGCTTCGAGGTTCTACGAACCTCGAAGCAGCACCCAAACCAAAACTTCACACTAACCCAATTAAATCCTTTTTCCGCCTACGCCGCTTTTGCGCCGCCCTTCGGCGGCATTTTTTGTTGCTGACGCAACATTTTTCCGCCTACGGCGGTTCTTTTCCGCCTACGGTGGTTCTTTTCCGCCTTACGGCAGTGTCCCTGCCGGGACGGCACACTCCGTGTGCTTTTTCGCCGCCCTTGGCGGCTATTCTTTTCTTTCACGAAAGTGTTTGGGCGACACGCCGAAATAATGCTTGAACATTTTGGTAAACTGTAACGGATCTTCATAGCCGACCGAGTTTGCCACAAAATGGATCGGCATATCCGCATCCTCCAAAAAAGCTCGTGCATGGGTCATCCGCATGGTGACCAAATAGTGCTTTGGCGACACGTGTTCGTATTCCGAAAATATGTTGCGTAAATACGCCCGGTTTAGGTGCAACTCGTCCGCAAGCGTCTGCATATTGAAATCGGTGCGGTAATAGTTGCTTTCGATTAACCGCTTTGCCTCGTCTACGTGCTTGCGCCGCGCGGAAGCATACACGCCGGAAGAGCCTTTGCGGTGCGAATCCTCCGCAAAAAGGCCGATAAGCTCATAAAACAGTGCCGTGCGTGCATAGGTGATATCATATGTATACGTCACACGCGCACGCCGCTCATAGGCTTCGGCGATCATGTCAAAGTACGGTTTTGCCATATCAAATGAAAAAGTATACCGCTCATCAAAAGCAATCAGATGTTCTAATGTCTCCAAGATTTCCTTGTCGTAAAAATTGATCCAAGCGTATTCCCACGGATCATCCGGATCCGGATAATAGTGCACCAATGTCCCATAGCGTGCCAAAAAGCCCTGCCCTGCCGATAATATGGCGCCATTAAACGTGCCTTTTCCCTTGCGGATGAAATGGAGCATATGACTGGGCGCATGACAGTTGTGCGGCGGCTTATCCGGCAAACATAGCTCATAGGCGCATTGAACCAAAATCGGTCGTTTCATGCTTTATCCTCCTATCCGGTGCTCGATAGTACGATTATACCATAAATATGTGCGTTTTGTCTATTGTGTTTTTGTAAAAAACTTTATAAAATGTATATAAAGCACAAAACACAAAAAAAAGAAAGGATGAAACGCATGAAAAAACTGCTATCCGTGTTTCTTTCCGCTTGTCTCGCCTTACAAGGACTGCCGCTCGGCGCATGGGCGCTCGATGCCTTTGAAGGTGTGGAAACAGCCGAAGAAATACCGTTCGTCACCCAAGAGACGGCCAAATCCTCTTTATCCGAGGTGATTTTCACCGACAAAGAATGGACGGGTGAAGGTGAGACCAGCAAAATCTTCGCCATCAACCGCGAACAAGCGCGCGTGGACAGCATTCCTTACGCGTCCTTAGAAACGGCCATCACCGGAGCGGTCGACTACAACAAGTCGCTCTCGCCCTACTATCAAAAGCTTTCCGGCAAAAACTGGAAATTTGCACTGCGCGACAACAACACGCTCTTTACGACGGGCGACTCTGCCATAAGCGATTTCTATAAGCCGGATTACGACGTTTCCGGCTGGCATGAGATCAACGTGCCATCGGTATGGCAATTGCAGACCGACGAAAACGGTGAGCGGTATGACGATATCCGCTACACCAACACTACCATCCCGTGGAGCAACGACGCCACCGGAAACGGCAAAGCCGTCGCGCCGCTCGCGCCGACCGTCTACAACCCGGTCGGTGCCTACCGCACGACCTTCACACTGCCGGAGAATTGGTCGGATAAGCGCGTTTACATCAATTTCGAGGGTGTCGGCAGCGCCATGTATCTTTGGGTCAACGGCAAAGCAGTCGGCTATGCGGAGGATATGTTCACGGCATAGCCGACTGCTTTGCCGTTGTTCACGGCAAAGGAATTTGACTTAACCGGCTACGTAAAGACCGGCGAAAACGTGCTTGCCGTCAAGGTGCTCCGCTGGAGCGACGGCTCATGGCTGGAAAACCAAGACTATTTCCGCTTATCCGGCATTATTCGCGACGTATATGTATACTGCACGGAGGATATCCGGTTACGCGATTTTTCGCTTTCGACCGATTTTGATTCCACCTATACCGACGCGGTCCTGAAAGCGGACGCTTTTGTTCACAACTATACGGCGTCCGACGCATCGGGGTATGAAGTAAAGGTGCGGTTATTTGACAAGACCGGCACGGAGGTCGCGCTGACCGGCAACGTTTCCGAAACCGGCACGATTGCTGCAGGCGGTGAAAACAAGATCTCCTTCCGCATCCCGGTCTCTTCGCCTGAAATATGGACAGACGAAACGCCGAATCTGTACACGGCGGTCATCGAGCTTTCGGACGGCGAAAACGTACTCACCTATGACAGCTATCAGGTCGGTTTCCGCAAGATCACTTACCGCAAGCTGTCCGACGGGAGCTATGGCACACACGCAGACTGTAAAGCGGATACCGGCGCGTGGAGCTATGACAATGTACGCCTTAACGGGAGCTCTTTATATTTCAAAGGCGTCAACCGCCATGATTTCAGCCCCGAAGACGGCTATGCAGTCGATTATGCGACCATGGAAAAGGACGTACAGCTCATGAAGGCGCACAACATCAACGCTCTTCGTATGTCCCACTATCCGAACAATCCGTATATGTATTACTTATGCGACAAATACGGCATCTACGTCATGGACGAAGCCAACCAAGAGGCCAGCGGCATTTACGACAAGCCGGAAATCACGGCGTATTTTGAAGGCTCGGTCGTCGACCGTTTGGACAGTATGCTGTACCGTGACCGCAATCATGCGTGTGTGGTGGTTTGGTCCTACGGCAACGAATCGGGGCTCGGCAAGAGCACGGACAGCGTGCTTGTTAAGATTGGAAACTATATCCATACGCTCGACGACACACGTCCGGTGCAATATGAACCGTTTGATTCGGACCATTCCGCGCACAAAATGACCGCCGCCGACGGCACCGAGGTTCAAATGTACGAAGAAGCCGGCGGCGTAGACATGAAAAGCAGTATGTACCGGACAATCGATTACATGGAGGAATACGGCAAAAGCGGCAAGACCATGCCATACATCCAATGCGAATACGACCACGCCATGGGCAACTCGCTCGGCTCGTTCGGCGACTATTGGGATGTTATCCGCAGCTATGACAACCTCCAAGGCGGCTTTATCTGGGATTTCATTGACCAAGGCGTATGGACAGCCTCGGCAGACGGTACAAGCTATCTCGGCTACGGCGGCGATTTCGGCGACAGTCCGAACGACGGAAATTTCTGTGCCAACGGAATCGTTTCGGCCGACCGAACGGTACAGCCGGAAATTTACGAGGTCGAACGCGTTCATCAGAATCTTCGGTTTGAAGCAGTCAACCTTGCAAACGGCGATATCCGCCTTATCAACGAAAACATCGCGCTTTCCACCGATGCGTATACCTTGACATGGGAAATCCGCGAAAACAACACGGTCGTGCAAAGCGGCACGTTTTCGCCGTCGGTTGCGCCCGGCAAGAGCAAAACGGTAACGCTTCCTTACGCCTATCCGACGGACAAGGACGGCGCGGAATATTTCTTAAATATTCATGCCGTGCGCAAGCTCGGCACCATTGCCGGTGAAGAAACGAGCGAAAACTGCCGTGCACAATTTGAGCTTCCGACCGACGGAAGCCGCTTTGCCGGAAAAGCCGCAAGCGAAATTGAAGAGCTTTCCTACACAGAGGATTCGTCTGCATTAACAGTCAACGGAAACGGCTTTTCGGTCGTCATCGATAAAGCCACCGGCAGAATCTCCTCCTACACCGTAAACGGCACAAAGCTGCTCGACTCCCCCATCAGTCCGAATTTCTTCAAAAATTATATTGACAACAACATTCACGGCATGAGCACGGTTTATCGGATTCTCGACCGCAATGCGGTTCTTGCTTCTTCCTTCACCTGCATGCCGGTTGCCGAAGACGGCAAGATCAAGCTGTTGAAGATCGAAGCCAAAAATGATTTCTTAACGACCTCCTCATACCTGACGACCGATTATTATATTCTCGGTACAGGCGAAATCAAGCTTGCATACCGCTTTACCGCCGGCACGGCCGATGTGCCGAAGATCGGCTCGATCATGACGTTAAACAAGAATCTCGACACTCTCTCGTATTTCGGCAAAGGACCGCACGAGAATTACAACGACCGCTCCCGCGGCGCAGATGTCGGCTATTATACGGCAAACGTAGACGATTTGTTTGAGAACTACATCCGTCCGCAGGACTGCGGCAACCGCATGGATGTGCGGTTTGCAACGCTTACCGGCGAAAATTCGGACATCGGTCTCATGTTCGTCGGCGAAGGCAGCCGGCTTCAGGTCAGCGCATCGCACTACCTGCCCGAAAACACACATCTTGCTCATCATTTATATCAATGCACCAAATCCGAAAACACGATTTTGAACATTGATTATTTGGTCACCGGCGTGGGAAGCGCCTCCTGCGGCCCGAATGCACTTCCAAAGTATCAGATTCAGCCAGGCACATATGCCTGGAGCTACAGCATTCGTCCGTTTGACGCATTGTTAACCGAAGAGGAAATCTTCCGGCTTGCAGCCACCGATCTGTCAAGCCTTGTCCCCAACAACACGGCAAATCTCGAAAACGTTTACCGCAAGGCAACGCTTTTGGCTGACAACGAAAAGACATATACACAAAGCTCTTTCTTCGCTTTTGAAGAAAGCTACACAACCGCCGGCAAAATACTCGCCGACAGCGGCAACTATTCGCAAAAAGCCGTCGATCTCTGCACCGAAGCTCTTTCTGCCGCCAGCGCAGCCTTGAAGCCCATTACCGTCACCAATCGGAAAAAGCTCTCAAGCGACGTGATGTTCGGCGAAGGCGGCACTTGGAACAAGCCGGGCGAAGAATCGTATATATATGCTTTTGACGGCGATCATGAAACCAATTTCGTCAATTTCGGCAACAGTTCCGGCGGCGTCGGCTACGGCGCACTCGACCTCGGCGAAACCGGTGCAACCGTTGTGACAAGCGTTCGTTATCTGCCGATCTATTGCAGCCATGTTCCCATCATCAACAACCGCATTATCGGCACGGCCTTCCAAGGCTCGAACGACAAGAAAACCTGGATGACCTTCGCTTCCATCTCCGCCGGAGCCGTACAGGGCGAAAACCAAACATTAAACGCCGAGGTTCCCGGCGCATGGGTTGAATTAGACGTCACCGACCCGACCGCCTATCGGTATGTGCGCTTCTTATCGCCGTCCGATTCCTTCGGCTCACTGTATGAAGTCGAATTTTACACAAGCGAAACGTTAGACTCGTCTCTGACAGAAGAAAAATTAACACAAACCGAAGCTTTTGCCGCAACACTTTCCGACACAGCCGTCAAGCAAAAGCTCACCGAGGCGACCTCCTTTGTCCGCACCGCGCTTCAAACCGGCGTTTCACAGCTTGAAGCCAACGCACTTTACTCCTATCTGTGCGCGGCGCTCGAAAACGCCGAAAACGGCAAAACGACTCTTGTGACCGGCGCATTGCAGACGCTGCTCATCAAAGCCGGGCTCAAAAACGAAGAACAATACGCCTCCAAAGGCTTTGTAGACCTGCGCTTGTCCGAACAAGCGGCTGAAAAGCTTCTCGCCTCGGCTGACGCTTCGCAGGAGGACATCAATGCCGCTCTGCTTTCACTGTCCGCGACTATCGGAAAGCTGAAATCCAACGCCGAAAAGCTGACCGGAACCGTATTCGGCAACGGCGGCGAATGGCAGCCCGGTCACGATTACACCAAATTTTTTGACGGCGACACCACCACCTACGTTGATTTTGCTTCTCCGGGAAGCGGCACGGGTGGCATCGACATCGGCGAGGGCAACCGCGTATCGCTTGCCTATATCCGCTATTATCCGCGCTATGCCGAAGACGGCGGTGCGATGCTCACCCGTATCAAAGGCGAGGTCTTTCAAGCGTCGGTGGACGGTGAGCATTATACAACCGTCGCCATGATCGAAAAGGACGCAACGCCCGAATGGATCACGTTGGATGTATCGGCCACCGAAAGCTTCCGCTTTTTCCGCATCAACTGCCCCCAAAACAGCTACGGCAGTCTGTGTGAAATCGAATTTTACGCCCATATTCCGGATACTTCGTATCTCGAAGAATGCGTTTCACGCGCCGAAGCCGTCACGGACAATGCAGCCTTGCGAACGTTCGTTTTAAGTGCCAAATCCATGCTTGCTTCTCCGCGTAAGCATTCACAAAAGGATTTCAATGACAAGGTTTTTGAATACTTCTCATTAACCACGCTTTCCAAAGGCCGCAAGGCTCTTGAAACGGCTATGGAAGCCTTTGAAAACGCCGACGAAGAAGCATTCACCTCGCAAAGCTATCTTGACGCCTATGCGGCAAAGTGCCGTGCTGCCGCACTTTATGCCGATCCGGCTGCCTCCGAAGATGCGCTCTTTGCCGCAGCGAACGAATTAAATGCCGCCGTTTCGGCACTTGTTACATTGGTCATAAAGCTTGACAAGGCACCCGGCACCGACTATTTCGGTCAAGGCGGCTCTTGGGGCAGCACGGCAGAGTGCTTTGACAAGCAGTTTGACGGCGACATCGGCACCTACACCGATTATGCCGGAACCATGGACGGCATCGGCGGCTTTGACAGCGGCGAAGGTGCGGCAAGCGTACCGACAAAGCTGCGTTTCTACTTACGCACCGGCGTCGGAAACCGCTATAACGGCACGCGCTTTGAAGCGTCAGCCGACAACGAGAGCTGGACGACGCTATACACGGTTCCATGGAACGCGACAGCCGGAGAATGGATCGAAATTACATTTGACGGCACGGAAAGCTACCGCTATTTCCGCGTATACAGTCCGAAAGACACCTTCGGCAGTGTATGCGAAGCCGAATTCTACGGAACCGGCGCGGACAAATCGCTTCTTCACACCACGCTTGCCAACGCTAAGGCCGTTACCGGCTCCGGCGTTTACTACGAAGCACTGCAAGCGGAAATCGCAAACGCCGAAACGCTTATGTCCTCTCCTGCCGCACGGATGCACGACATCAACGCGTCGATCCTTGCGCTTCGCGAAAACATCGCAAAGCTCTCCGCCAGCGACGCTTACGCGAACGCTCTCGCCAAAGCGGAAAAGGTAGACGAGGACCTATACACCGCCGAAAGCTACTTTGCCTTCAAAGCTGCCTACGATGCCGCACTAGCGGCATCAACGGCCGAGCAAATGACAACGACGGCAGCAGCTTTGGAAGAAAAGATTGCTTCTCTCCTTCCGTTATCCACGCTTTCGCCGGTCAAGCTCGACAAAGCGCCCGGCACCGCCTATTTCGGCGATGGCGGCACATGGAATCAGCCCGATGTGCAATGCTACGACAAGCTGTTCGACGGCGATCTTGCAACCTATATCGACTTTGCTTCACCCGGCAGCGGCTCGGGCGGCTTTGATGCCGGAAACGCCGTCGCCCTCTCCCATATCCGCTACTATCCGCGCTACGGCAGCGGCATGAACGACCGCATCAAGAACACGCTGTTCCAAGGCTCAAATGACAAAGAAACCTGGACGACGCTTGCGACCATCACCCAATCGGCCAAGGAAAACACATGGTTCGAGCTGCCGGTAAGCGACACGGGTAAGTACCGCTATTTGCGCGTTTTGTGTCCGGCAAACTCCTTCGGCTCTCTGTATGAGGCAGAATTCTACGGCTATGGCTCGGATCTGTCGCTTCTTAATCGCGCCATTGCCGACGCCAAAGCCAAGCTTGCCGAAAGCGGCTCGGCGGCACTTGCCGAAGCGGTGGAGGCGGCAGAACGGTTAACAGTCACCTCACGCCAAAGTGAGATCAACCAAGCTTACACGGACATTCTTCGCTTGAGCACTGCCCTCGACCGGGTGACGGTTTCCTTTGTCTGCGACCTTGCCGTGACCGGAAACATCGATTCCTACACCGTCAAAGCCGGTGAAACGGTCTATCTGCCCGAAAATCCCTACACCGGCATTCCGGAGGGCTTCACATTTGAAGGCTGGACGGACGGCAAGAAGCTTTATAAAGCCTATGAAGCTCTCACAGCCGGTCACACCGACCTTGCCTTCAAGGCTGTATGGCGCACGGACGCCGCTGTCACCTTCTCGGAAGAAACGGTGCGTTATGTGGACGGCTATGCCACCCTCACCTTTGACAAGCCCATCGGGAAAGAATGCCTTACGGCGGCTAATTTCGGCACCGGCCTTTCGTATGTCGGCTATGGGGAAAACACAAACACCGTGCGTGTCTACATCGACTATAAATCCGTCAAGCTCGGCAAATCCTTCACCGTATCGGTCAAGAACCTCTCCGATTATGCGCACGGCTATGTTTACGACTGCACCGGCCAACGCACCTACACGCTCGAAAACACGCCGACCTATACGCCCGGCGGAAATCACATTCCGAACGGTTCGTTCGACTTGCCGTATGCCACCGACTATTTTGACGGACAAATCACGCCGCGCGACGGCGACGGCTATATGCTGTTTGTTCCGCGTTCGGAGGTCGGCTGGAACTATGTCCGCTGGAACGTCAATTTTGAAAGCGGCAAACGCTACTATCTCGAATACGACGCCAAGGCAGACAAAGATGCCGACGGCAACGCTCTTGCCGCCGCTACCGTCAACTGCGCAGCCAACGTCGGCGGCGACCGGATGCTCACCGGCACGATTGTATCCTCTTCCGCATGGAGTCACGTCGAATATCTGATTCCGGCGGAGTTAAACATGACCGAATGGTTCGGCATTTACTCCAATCCGGAAGGCGGCAAATCGATTTCCTACTTCTTGGATAATGTATCCTTAAAAGAAGCCTTTACGGCGACCTTTACCGCGCCGGACGGCGAAACCGTCGCCGAGACCTACACGCTCCCGGCCGGAAAAGAACGCGTCATGCCGACGCTTGCGGACGGTTATGTTTGGTCGGACGGCACTGCCGTCTATCTGCCCGGCGAAAGCTATGTAACACCTGCCAAAGCCGTTTTCTACACGGCCGTTCCGGTATCGCCTGTTCTTTCGGAAAAGCTTTCCATGCGCACAAGCGGCCAAATGGGTATCCGCTTCAAGGCATCGGTTTCGGCAAGAACGCGCTTCTATTGCGACGAATACGGCTTGCTTGTCACGCGCGACACACTGCTGTCCGCCGCCAACCTTGCCGACGAAGACTTCACCAAGGATGCCGCTGTCAAAATGGCCGTCGGCAAAGCTTATCAAAAAGGCGGTGTCGACTATGTTTCCGGCATGACTGCGGACGGTGATTACGAATTCACGGCCGCCATTGTCGGCATTCCGTTCACCAAAGAGGCCTGCACCGAAAAGATCGTCGTTCGCCCGTATGTTCTCATCGGTCAAACCGCCTTTTACGGAAATGTGCGGAAAGCTTCACTTGCCGATGCGGCAAACGCCGTCAAGAATCATCTCGATTACACGGAAAACGATTACGTCGAAAAGGTTCTCGAGCTTTGCAAGTAACGTGGGAAGCCGCATGAGAATCCGCTAAACAAAAAACTGACATCTCACAAAGAGGTGTCAGTTTTTTTATCATGCTTCCGTTATCAAAGAAGAATCACCGGTTCTCTGAACATCAGTCTGAATTGCGAAAGAGCTTTTTTGGCTCTTGCACTTGCAACAACTTCTTGGGTAAACCAATTATTAAGATGCTCACAAGTCAAATTGAAATCTTTAGCTTGTGCGAGCTTTTCTCTTTCATACATTAAATCGGACCAAAGATAGCGACAAATATGTTCACATTTACTACTTGGAACACTTTCAATCCAAGTTTTATCACTTAACGGCGGCAAGATACTTGTAATATTAACCACGTAATATTTCTCTTTCATTTCACGACCTTTGTAATCCTTGACTAAACCGCCAAATTCAATTCCGGTGAGTCCTGCCTCTTCAATAGCCTCCTTCAGTTCCTCCGAAGCAAACAGATCCGGCACCAAGCAGCCAAACTTTTTCTTTTTCATAAACTTCCGATCCACAAGCACATCACCAATCAATTCTCCGCACATTGGACAAAATTCATTTTCACATTGATTACGATGTTTTGTGCCATAATTACGGGAGTATTTCCCCTCTAATTCAAGAGGTGCAGACGGGACTAACCGAAAAAAATCCACTTTATTTAGTTCACTTTTCGTGTAATGAACATCTAAAAACACCCTCAAATGTGCTTTTCTCTGTTTAATCCAATCAATTAATTCCCTATATTCAGGAGTATCATATACCAAGGGGATAACCAACCGACCGTTAAAATCCGCATAATCTTCAAATGCTTTTGGTATATACGTTTGATAGTTTGCATATATTTTTTGATAATCGCATGGTTCAGAAATGTGTGCGTATATAAGAGCGATGTACTTCATTGCTAAACTCCTAACCAATCTGTTATATCTTTTGCATTATCTGCATTTTCAAGCAAAAATTCTTTTAATGCTGGTAACATATCCTCGAAGCCATTATCCCTATAGACCTTGCACACGGCTTCCCATATGTCTTGTGGATTTGCAGCATTTGTAACGATTTTTGCTTTTTTTTGATGATCATAGCCAATTGCATTTCTGAAAGCTTTTGTAATCTTTTGATGTGTTTCCTTATCAAGTGCAACGGACAGAATATCATCCGCATTTTTAATTCCAAGCTTTTTTGCAAACCGCTTTTCAATCAAATGATGGACTTCTAATCCAGTTTCCTTGGCTACTTTTTTTAGTTTTTTATAAGACATGACTATCGCTCCATCGCGAATCGCTTTGGCGCGATCTACTGCTTTCATGCCTTTGTATAAATCTACTACATCATCTGCCTTATTTGCAGCCACTACAAGCCTTGCAGTACCCCGGCTGGCTTTTACTACTTCGCCGATGCCACCCACAAAGGGGATAAGCACATCAGCTACATCACCTGCAAGTCCTGCCCATGCCCATACATCTGTTGGATTCTTTACAACATCAACAATGCTGAATCCAAGAGTAACAAGGTCGAAAACAGTCTCCCAAAACAGACCGGAATGATCGTAGTAACAATTTGGCCGATTTCCACAATACACATACAGTGCATTTGCCTGCATAATAGACAGTACACTCGGCACATTGATTTCGTACAGCCCGATAACACGGTTACCGAGATTGAAGTACGGGTCTTCCGAAAGGAATCTTGCCGTTTTCGGATTATAGTACCGCGCGTTCAGGTCATACAGGTCAACCGAATCCAAGTATTCATAGCCGGCATACCGGTACGGGTTATCGATCTCCTGCGAATAATCCGTTTTTTCCTCCGCGCCCTCCACCGGCTCAATGGTGAATTGCAGCGAAATTCCGTCGCTTAACGGATTGCCAAATTCATCGTATGCGTATTCAGCAAGCGTTTCTCCGGAAACGGATTTTACCAAGACGATATCGCCGTGTCCGTTGTACGACATAATCATCGGCTTATCCGTTGTCCGGCTTATCAGATTCCTGCCGTACACGTTGCGCGCTTTCAGCTCATTTTGCCCGTCAAGCTTGTCCGCTTAGATGCACAGACAAGCTTGACTTTGTGCTTTTATCCGCAGTAGTGATTTTTATTCCTTCACCCAACAATTTATTATTTCGCCGGAATAGAGGTTCATGTCAAGACAATACGTTTTCTCCTTCGTATTCAAGTACACAGACCCTCTGCCGTTTGGGATAATCGAAAAATAATAACGAAGCACATCAGACGACGAGATTTCCGGAAAGCGGTCTTTGACGATTGCAAATGCTTGGTCGCTGTCGATTTTCCAAGCATCCATATCCAATACACCATCCGGATTCAGTTTTCCTTCTCTGCCATAGTCAGCAAATTGATAGAATTCCCGTTTTTCCGTGTCTAACTCTGCCAAAACAACGATGGGCTTTTCTGCGTTTCTTTCCGATACGGTTACCCTTACCACACCGCGACCGTTTTCTTCCAAATCCATGAAAATCTCGCTGGCAGCTAAATCGAAACGGTCAAATTCTTTGAAAGACGCAATTTCGTCCTGCATATAGACCGCTACATCCTTAGCTGTTACAACATCATCCCCAAAGCTTTTGGAAAACTCCGGAACAGAAATTGTTGGATGAAATAGTTGCGCTACGAAACCGTAGCCTTGTGCAAATAAGGCAATGAATGCAAGCAGTGGCGTGACCAAAATGAAAATAGCGGCCTTTGCTACATGCATTATACTCATATCATCTCCTCCTAATCCAATAGCTCGTCAATACACTCCAAGTATTCGTATACTTTCCATGCGTACTCGTCACTTCCGTTATTTATCGCCGTTTTCGCCAAGCAGTTGTCCACTACATGGATCGAATTCGCATTCATAGCGAAGTTCATTGTTCAAATAGTACCGGATATCCAAGTTCTGATACGTTGTTTCGGCTGTAGCAGAATCCCATTCAAACGAAGTATCAAAAAGCAAGTCCAAATCATCAAGTACCCAATCGGAAACAGAAACAACCGTATCGCCACCATAGAGGCGTTCTGCCTCCGTTTGAACCGTGCTGTTAATTTGTCTGTTTGCGATATCGATTTTCACAAAATAAACATCCCGAAAAGATTGTGTGCGCTTGGTATAGACAAATTCAGCCGTTTCTGTGTTATCCGCATTGTTTCGCGTGACGTTGAAACCCCACAGTGCGTAATCGGAACCAATCTCTTCGGAAACATACGTTTCGGCAATGTCATACAGCGTTTTGATGGAATGAAGATTATACTCAGTGTCTATTGACCGCAACGGCGGCTGATGCTTACAGCTTGCAAAACAAACCGAAAGCAGTAATAGAAGAATCGCTGTGCAAATCATCTTTGTTGTGCGTTTCAGATGCATATTATCGTCTCCAATCATTCTAAATTCATATACTTTCGTCCGCTTCTTCCATCTTTCTCGCTTTAGAAAAAAGACGAAAAACTCTGTCTTGTGGCAACGCCGTATTACGCTATCGTGATTCTTTCACGCTGTAATGAGTGAACAGCTTCGCTTTTCATTCCCCATTTTTCTTTCGACCAATACCGGTCAATGAAAACGGATGGATCTTGCGACACGTCAAAATGGACAGTCATTGCTCCTGAGACATCATCTTGCAAAATACAAAGGAAATTAAAGGCTTTCCCGGCCACCATAAAAGCTGTATCAATGGTGGAATCCCATCTTCTTCCGTTATATTCCCAAAGGGCATGATCTCTGTACAAGGCAACATTTTCAATGCGTTCTTTCACATTGAAAATGTGCCATTTGCAGTCATCGAAATGATCAAACACAAATCGATTATCGACTTTTTTCATAATGGAATGTTTTCTTTGCAAAATATCACGGTTTGTAACAGACAAGTAAAGACTGGGATACTCATCGTTATCCTGCCTATCATCTTTAATCCGATTTTGAAGTAAGAGCAGATTTTCTGTTCCAAAATCAAACAACACCAGCGTTACAAAAGTAAAGTCCGGCTCGGCAGGCGAAAAAGCAGGATAATCCACAAGAATCCGTTCCAACGTATGTGTTTTAATTATCTCGCTCCATGGCGAACAGTCAGAATGGAACGTGTATTCGTTGGTTATACTTGTGTTCATCTAAAATCAGCTCCTATTTCCGGCATATAGTAAGGACTATCCGGGTCAAGATAGTAACTCTTATCCAAATAATCCGGATCCGCTATTGTAGACACCGTAATGGAACCATACGGGAATTGTCCCAAAAAACCTTGATCAGACATAGTATAGACGCCGGTAATATTGGCATATTTCCCGTTATAGCGTTTTATTGCGTCCGTCTCGGTAAGCCATTCTTGATTGATAAACCAGAACAATTCGTCTTGTGCATCCGAAGTCTTATAGTCAATTCCTAAGCCGATGGATTCACTTGCCCCATTAAACCAACTGTCTTTGGTTAAATAAATCCGGCAGCCTTCATAGAAGATTTCCACAACACCGCGCACTTCGACCGTTTTTCCGTCATATTCCTTTGGATTGGCAATCAGGTTAACAATGGAGACTTTCACCGGCTTGTCTGCATTTTCGTCTGTCTTTTTGTTACAGGCAGGTATCGTGAGAAGCCCTAGTAATAAGATGAAAATCAGTATAGATTTTTTCATACGAGTTCTCCCTCCTTAAAAACATCTGAAAGTAATCTGACAATCAGAAATCACATTTTTCAGCATTTGCCCGTCGAGCCAATACTCTCCTATATTCGAGCTTTCCGCAATATCATACACTTTCTCGCTATCATCGTTATACGCCTGCATAACAGAAACTTTATGTTGTCCGTTTTCCTCAAAATGCGTAATAGAAAAATGCTTACCGTGATAGATAAATTCGATTTCTCCGCCGCGTTCGATGTTGTCTTTGAGTTCATCAAAATCGGCAAAACAGTCTTCCATGTTATCACCTTCTTTCGAAATGCTGCACGTACTGATATTGGTGCAAATATTGCTGCAAACAGGTGCTTTGTCTGAATCAAGTTTTTGTATTTTCACCGTATATACGGCCAAACAAAGCCGTCTGCACTACCGGATTTTGACCATACGGTTTTCCAGCTTGTGCAACTCCACTTGTCGTTTTCTTTGTTGAAAACAAGTATATTCCCCGAAGAACGGTTGTTTGCAACATAGTATATTCGCGCGGTATCGCTTGCATAGCCTAATACTTTCAAGGAATCGATTCCATTTAACATGGTGTTATCCTTGTAAAGTTCTTGAAATTCAATTTCATAACGATTGGTTAAGACTTCGCATTTTATCAATGAGCCTATCCAAAAAAGCAGAGCAATCACAACTGTAAGGATAAGCACTCTCATTGTAATGCATTTCCTTTGTTTGGGGAGTGATTTCATGGTTCAACCTCCTGTTATTTTCGACCGATTCGCCTACTGACAAAACAAATAAAGCATTTCCTTTACCAACATTCGTCAGTATCCCGCTATGGAATCAGATACACATTCATTTTCATGGGATGTCCCTCTACCATATGGTCAACGACTTCGGATTCCCACCAAGGAAGGATCTGTTTCTCAAAGCTCTCATAAAAGCACTGTTTGCCATAGGCATCCTGGCTTAAGAATTCGTTATAATGCTCGACAACAAAAACGTATTCCGTGTAGTTTAACCACGAAAGATCTGTCATCCAGTCGTCATAACGCCCCCAAATTTCCTCGCATGGCCGGGGAAAGCTTAATCGTTTCTCCATGTACCGGATATAAGCATTGTATGTCGGATACTTTTTCCCATCGATTTCGACGACCAAGCAATGCGTATTGAGCAATGCGGCGTCTTTTATCTTTTGCACTTCCTGTAAGCTCGTGAAAATGATTCGGTTCATTTAATTCTTTCCTTTTCCGCACAAGCAATCAAAAACCTCCGACGCTTTTTGTTTTACGTCCGATTCGGTCGTAAAGAAATTCGGACAGCTTTCAAAGTCTTCTTTATAAGGAGAAAATCGGTCGGTTACGCTGCATAATTCGTGAAACAACCGATGCTCTTCCTCGGTTAATGAATCATAATCCGTTTCAATTCCGTATATAATGCCAAACTGATTTGCAAAATCTTCCGTTCGGTATTCTCCCTTCCGATAATGCTTCAATAAATAGTATAATTTTTGTCGTGATGTCATCATGATCGACCGCCTCCTATACTTTACGAACCGCCCGCTCTTTCACAACAATTATAACAAATCTTCAACTTTTTGTCAACATATTGATGATACAAAAAGCGAAGCAGTCCGTTACTTTCGCGAACTGCTTCGAAAAAATCTTATTTTTTGGTAATCTTAAAGCGCAGCTTTTTTCCGAAGCTTTTCCCGTTATCCGTCAACAGCCGGAACGCCGATTTTTTTAACTGGGAGTGCGATTCAAACGTTCGTTCGTACAGCGCGGCGACATCCTTGGCAAACTGCTCGCTTTCGAAGCATTTCGGCAAGGTTGCCGGCGGTTGGCCGCTGTTTTGGCGTTTTAACGGCAAAATGCGGTCGAGGGCATCCGCAAAGGTCGCTTCATCCGTAAAGAACGCACCGTTCACGCCGTCGGTGATTGCCTGCTCCAAGCATTCCTTGTCTTTAGCAAGCACCGGCACGCCGCAATACAACGCTTCGTAAAACGTCAGCCCCTGCGTTTCGCTTTCGGAAGCACTGGCGAACACGTCCGCAATGTCATAGAACCGGCGGATATCCGTATGCTTCACGCCGTCATGCACCACGACCCGGTTTTCAAGTCCCAGTCGTTTGATACGCCGCAAGACAGTCTCTTTATACGGGCCGTCGCCGACCGTGACAAGATACACGTTTTCATGGTTTTTCACATACGCGGCAAAGCAATCGACCAATTCATCCAAGTTCTTTTCGGCGGAAACGCGTCCCAAAAACAGCACGACCTGCGCATTCTCCGGCAGACCGATTTCTCGTTTGGTGTCGGACGGGTTCACCGTGCTGTCCTGTGCCTTCAATTCGCTGAAGTCGATACCGGTCGGGATGATCTCCATATGGATCTTGTCCGAAAAAGGTGCTTGCTTGACATAATGATACATCTTTTCGGTCGGCACGATCAGTGCATCGCACTTTTTGAACTGGTGATTGAGAAAGCGCGGCACAAAGCCGTCGCGAATGGCGTGAATATTCTGTAAAAGCCCGATATAATACTTATAATCGGTATGGAAGGTATGTATCCAAGCCGGTGTTTTTTCGCAGTGTACATGAATATGCTTGGCAATCAAAAAGGTGGAAAACTCGCAATTGGTATGAATGATATCGGGATTCCACGCAACAAGCTCATCGATATACCGGTGGCGTATCGGCGGCCGCATCCGGATGCCCGGATAAATAAAGGCCGGGACGCTCGAAAGCCGGTAGTTATTGCCGTCTTTGAAGGATTTCGTGCCGTCCGCAAGCGTCAGAACACGAATGTCATAGCCGCTTTTTTCCAGTTCCCGTGTCAATATGCCCAGCGATACCGAAACGCCGTTCTGTTTGCCGGCATCGACATCGTGAAGAAGTAGAATCTTCATAAAACCGCTCCTATAATCCGATTGGTAGGTGTGTCATGCAGATTGTTTATGTGTATTATACAATAAATCCGATGAAAAATCAACCGGATTTATTGTTCATTGTGTCGATTTAAGTAAAAATTAAGGATTGAACGTGCGGACACATACAAAAACGCCGCTCGACCTTGCTCCTTTGCGCCGGAAAAGCACGAAAAAGCATCGTCGGACGGCGGTGAAAAGCGGGCTTGCAAAGCCGTTTTTTAATCCAAAATCAGCAAAAGTGCCATTTTGAAGCGTTCCTTAGCCTTTACGAAATGCTTGCCGCCTTTGGCAAAGCAAAACGTTTCGCCGGCATGGAGCGTATGCTCTTGTCCTTCATAGCCGATGACGCCTTCGCCGTCTAAGGCAAACACCATCGCTTCACCGGGTGCGGCGTGTTCGGATAATCCCGTGCCTGCGTCAAAGGCCATGACGACGAATTTCATTTTTTCGTTGTGAAACAGGTCTTTGTTAACGATTTTTCCGTCGCTGTACGGGACGGTTTCGGCAAGCGAAAACGCCTTGCCGATGGGTTCTTTCATGTGCTCATCCTCTTCTTTTTTTGCTTAGTATGTGCGTTTTAACGGCGTTTTAAGCAAAAAGCCTTATACGGTTTTATTTCTACTGTTTTTCACCGGCTTCAGGCATCGCCGTATGGAAGGTGCGGTAAAAAAGCCGGACGTGCTTTTCCAAGCGCGCCACGCATTCTTCCTCGCGCTGCGGCTCACGGTCGCAGATGCCGAGCAGCGTAAGCACCGGCGACACATACATGAGTGCCAACTGTTCGGGATCTTCCGCGCACAATTCGCCGTTTTGCGCAAGATAGCGGAAAATTCCGGCGTGATAGGCGATCATGCGATCCACATACCGCTCGGAATACAGTGCGGAAAGCTCCGGTGAACGGAACTGTTCGATGGTCATCATGCGGCGGAATTGCCGGATGGCGCGGTTATGCAGGGAAAAATCGAAAATCTGCCGCATTTTTTCCGCCAAATGCTCCTCCGAGATCTTGGAAAACAAGCCGAGATCTTGGGAAAGTGCTTGGACATGAATGTTGATTTCGTCGGTATAATCCTCGTATTGCCGGGCAGTTTTTTCAACAATTGCGTCGAATATCGCGCGTTTTCCCGGAAAATGATTGTATAAGGACGGTGCTTTGATACCGACGGCTTTGGCAATCTGATCCACGCTGACGGCGTCATACCCGTTTTCGGAAAACAGTTCCAAGGCTTTCTCTAATATCGTTGCTTTGGTATCCTCCAGTTTCATCTGTCCCTCTCCTTGCCGCCTAACACTCGTTAGGCTTATTATACCGCAAGAGGCGGTTCTTGTCAAGAGTCATACAACAAAGCAAAAAACAACCGACGGTAGCTGTTTTTGCCGTTTTCGGTTGTTTTTCGCATTTTCAATTGTATTGGAATTTTCGGTTTGGCAGCATACACCTGCACGCGTCAAAATAATCCTATTTGACTTTTTTGGCTTCACACACAGGCGACAGGCTGTTAAGGCCGTCCCAAATCATGGCCTTGGCATGGGTGTAGGAAACCTCCGACGTGAACGTGACAGCCTCACCGGCATATGCCGCCGTTTGCAGCTCCACCAGCCGTTTTCCGTCATAAAACGCTAAGAGGATCGTGCCGTTTTCCATATTGGCCGGGCTTACAACAATCCCATCCGCCGTTTGTACCGCCCTTATGCCTTTACAGAACGTGATCTCGTCCCGTGTGACGGAATAGCTAACGCCTTTTAAGATTTCGTCCCAATCCGCTTCACTTCCGTTGTAATACACCTTTTTGGGACTGCCGCAGCCGGAAAAGGCATAATCACCGATGATTTCCACGCTGTTTGGGATGGTAATGCTCGTTAAAGCATCACAGCCGAAAAAGGCATATCCGCCGATGGTTGTCACGCCGTCCGGAAGTCGGATGCTTGTCAAGGCGTCACAAGTGTTAAACGCCTCCTGTCCGATGCTTGTCAAGCCGTCCGGCAGAAAGATGCTTGTCAAATTCCGGCACCGTTCAAACGCTCCGACGGCAAGGCTTGTGACACCCTCCGGAAGGGCAAACGAGGTATCCGGTTTGTTCTTCGGATAGCACACAAGCTCCGTTTTCTCTTTGTTGTATAAAACGCCGTTTTCGGAAATGTAGGCTGTATTTTCCGGGTCAACGCGTATTTCCGTCAGGCCGGTACACGTTAAAAACGCACCTTCGCCGAGGCTTGTCACGTTTTTCGGAATGGTGATGCTTGTTAAGCCGTAGCAGTTGGCAAAAGCTTTGCTTCCGATGCTTTGCACGCTTTCGGGAAGTGTGATGCTTGTCAGCGCATCGCAACCGTAAAAGGCAGCATCGGCAACGGTTACTGTTCCGGGCTTTACGGCATAGTCGCTTGTTGTCGTTCCTTCCGCTATGCCTTTGTTCACCGCCCATTCATCCGCTTTTATAAGATGGTTCCCGATATACAGCACACTGCACAACTCACTGTTATCATACCACTCGTTATAGAGCGCGGTTCTTGCAAACGCCTGATCACCGATGCTTGTCACGCTGTCGGAAAGCGTGATACTCTCCAAATTGCCGCACCAATCAAACGCATATGCACCAATGCTCTGCACGCCGTCCTCAACGACAACGCTTGCTAAGTTATCACAGGAGGAAAAAGCCGATTCTCCGATATGCTGCACATTGCCGGGAACAGTCACGCTTGTTAAGGCCGTGCAATGGTCAAACGCACTTTCGCCGATTTCCGTTACGCCCTCCGGGATAGTCAAGTCCGCAAGCTCGGAACAGCCGTAAAAGGCACATTCGTTAATGCTTTTCACGCTGTTCGGGATCGTGACGTTTGTCAGAGTGTCAAGGCTGAAAAAGGCATATTCGCCGATGCTTGTGACGCCGTCAAGGATGTTGATCGTTTCAAGATTCTTGGTGATTTTTGTAACTTTTCTCCACGGCGCTATCATCCCGGGGAATTTCTCATCAAAATCCGACATTTTGCCCGTGCCGTCAATGGTCAGCGTTTTGGTATCGGTATCATAGCTCCATTTTAAGCCGCTGCCGCAAGACGCGCCGGTAGTTTCGTCGCTGATGATTTCGGCAAAGGCCGGAAAAGCCATGCAAAAGGCGGCGATCAAAATAACGAATGTCAAAAGTCTTTTTTTCATGCTGCACTCCCTTTCGTCGGTTACGGGTTGTTAATCACATACGAGAACTTCAAAAACATGGTCGCCGTGTCGGCTCTTGACGGCGCAATCTTCGGATAAAGGGCGTATTCATAGCCGTTCACCGAATGGATATACATCACGTTTTCGTCAAAGCACCATGCAATGGGAAGCTTGGCATAATCGTCGATATCCGCATAATCGTTGTAGCTTTCAAGGGCTTCCGGCGTTCCCGAACCGTCAAGCGATACGTCGATGCCTTTTGACCGCGCATAGCGGTAAAAGATGGCCGCGATCTGCTCTCGTGTGATGACGGCATCCGGCGAAAACGCGTTATTGCCCGTGCCGTTTAAGATGCCGTTTGCCGCCGCCCAGGCGACCGGCGTTTTGTACCAATCCTCCGTCAAATCCGTAAAGGCGGCATTTCCGCTTGTTTCCGGAGAACCGGCGAACCGATAGAACATGGTGGCAAACTGGGCGCGTGTCATGCTGTCGTCGGGCGAAAAGGTTGTGTCGCTCGTGCCGTTCATAATGCCGTTGTCAAGGCAGAATTCGATGCCGGAATGGTTCGGATCGCCCTCGGCACTTTGAATATCCTTAAAGCGTTTGACGGCGCAGGCACTGCCTTTTTCCTCACAGGTATGCCGTCCGTCCGCCGCGGCGGTCGGGTCGCCTTTTTCGATCACTTCGCCCGTATCGAGAAGGTGGCACTCAAAGCCGTTATCGCGTGCGTACTGCTCGGCCGCCGTGCCGCTGTAGCAGTTGATGACAAGGTTTTCGTTGCGCTCGTCTCTGTCGTCCACATAGTCCCAGCCGAAGGCGTGCAGATCGATCTGCGTTACGCTTTTGGGAATGGTGACCTCGTTTAAGCTGTTGCAGCGGAAAAAGGCGGCTTCGCCGATATGCTCCACGCCCTCTTCAATCGTGAGCTTCGAAAGGCTCTCACACCACGAAAAGGCGTTGTCGCCGATTTCCTTGACCGTGCCGGGAATGACGACATTATTGAGGTTTTTGCACCAATAAAAGCCAAGCTTTGAAATGGATTTCAAGGTTGACGGAAGCTTGACCGATGTGATGTTCGACATTCCGAACGCATTAACGCCCATCAGCGTTGTTCCCTCACGGATGGCAATATCGCCGACTGCTTCCCATTCGTGGATCTGCTTGTTTTCGGTCGGCGCACCCGGATCGGGATTATCGATCATGGCATAGCCGATACGGATACCGGCAATCAAATACTTGCCGTGATATTGAATGCCGTCCACGCGGTTTGCCGGGTCTGCGTCATAAGCCGAACCGAAAAAGATTCTTTCGCCGATATATTCGAGGTTTTGCGGCATGGTGATGTTTTTTAACGCTTCGCCGCTGATGGCTTCGGTTCCGATATATTTGACGCTTTCGGGAATGACAAGAGTTTCGAGGATGTCGCCGCAGTTAATGGCGTAATCTTTTATAACCTCGAGACCGTCGTTTAATTTAAGATATTTCAAGTACCGGCAGTCAATGGCTCTGTTTCCGATTTCCTTTATCGTAGGCGGTAATGTGATGCCGGAAATTTTTGTTGCGCTTTCACGAAGTGCTCCGTCACCTATAGCTGTAACCGTGTGACCGTTTATCTCTGACGGAATATTAAGTTCAATCGTAAAATTCGGATCGGAGTCGTACCAGAATTTCGCCGAATAACTTGTAATCATTGCCGAGCCGTCTTCGCGGATGGTATAGACAAGAGATTCGAGCGAATCATTTTGCCGGTACTCCTCCATATCATCGGTTACAGCCGTTTTGCTTTGTTCGTTCCATTCCATGCCGTATTCCGTATCATAAACGCTCCACGCATTTGCCGTTAAAGCAAACACGGCGGCAAGGGCTGCCGCGCCGAACATCGTGTAAATCCGTTGTTTCAAGCACATACATTTAACCTCTCTTTGCGGATTCGTGTTTTCGCTCATTTTTGTGTGAAAAGCGGTTTTCCAACCGTTTTGTTCATTATACCGTATTTATGGCATTTCGTAAACGATATTTCCGCAATTGGCATTGCCGCACGCGGAAATTATTTCCGTCAAAACCATTGACATTCCCCGATGGGTGCTGTATAATGAAAAAAACGCACCGAGGTGGGAACCATGTTTCGAGAGACGTTAAACGACTATATCGAACGCTTGCAATGCTCCGGCAAAGAGTTTGCCGAACAATGCGGCTTATCCGAAGCGACCGTCAGCCGCTACAAAGCCGGTTCGCGTATTCCAAAGCCCGGCTCTGAGGATTTACAAAAGCTCTGCCGCGGCATCCATGCCCTTGCCGAGCAAAAAGGCATGGATATATCCTATCAAACCGTTTTGCAGGAGTTAACCGACCTTGCGGAGATTCCGCCGTTTGACTATGCGTCTCTGCAAAAGAAATTCGGACAGCTGTGTGCCGCTTTTTCGGTCAACCTCGCCGACATGGCCAAAAAACTGCCGTATGACGCCTCGTATCTGTCCCGCATCAAAAGCGGCAAGCGAAAACCTGCCGCGCCGCAGAAGTTCGCGTCGGATATCGCGCTTTACATTTCGGCCTACTATCACACCGAAAATCACAAAAGAGTCGCTGCCGAACTGATCGGCATATCGCCCGATCATCTCAAAACGCCCAAGGCCTATGCCACAAGGCTTGGCTTTTGGCTCACAAACAGCGAAAACGCGGAACAAGAGAAACCGTCCGAAAATCCCGTCAACCGCTTTCTGACCGCTCTCGACGCTTTCGACTTAAACGCCTACATAAAATCCATTCGCTTCGACGAATTAAAGGTGCCGTCACTTCCGTTTCAGCTGCCGACAAGCAAAACCTACTATGGGACGGAGCAAATGAAAAACGGTGAGCTTGATTTTCTCAAAGCCACCGCTCTTTCCAAATCCAAGCACAGCGTTTTTATGTACAGCGATATGCCGATGGAGGACATGGCTGCCGACATGGCATTTTCGAAAAAATATATGTTCGGACTCGCCGCTATGCTGAAAAAAGGCTTGCACTTAAACGTCGTCCACAACCTCAACCGTCCGTTTGACGAGCTGATGTTAGGCTTGGAATGCTGGATACCGTTATATATGACCGGGCAAATCACGCCGTATTATCTGAAAGGAACGCACAATTCCGTTTTCGGACATTTGCTAAATGTATCGGGTGCCGCAGCCTTATCCGGCGAATGCATTGCCGGGTTTCACAACAAGGGCAAATACGAGCTGACAAACAACAAGGACGAGCTTGCCTATTATCAAGAGCGCAGTGCGTGTATCTTGAAAAAAGCGCATTCATTAATGGACATTTACCGCGAAGATCGGGAAGCTGCGCTTGCGGCGTTTTTGTTTGCCGATTCCCACACAAGCGGAAGCCGGAAGAATCTGCTCTCCACACTGCCGATCTACACGGCAACCGACGCTTTTTTAACGGAATTTCTGCAAAAACGTGCGGTATCCGCCGAGCAAATGCAAAAAATTCTCACCTATGCCGCCACGCGCCGAAGCCAAGTGCTTGAAATTCTGCAAAACAATACGCTTACGGATGAAATTCCCTGTCCGAACGAAGCGGAATTTCGGGAGCATCCGCTTTCGCTCTCACTTTCCGGCCTATTTTGTGAGACAAATTTTGCCTACACCTTTGAAGAGTATACCGAACATTTGCAGCTCACCAAAGCCTTTGCCGCAGAACACGCAAACTACTCCGCCGTGCGTGCAAGGAACAATGCCTTTGCCAACATCCAGATTCTCATGCACGAAAACAGCTTTGTCATGATCTCCAAAAACACAGCACCGACCGTTCATTTTGTGATTCGTCATCCGGTGCTGCGGAATGCCATCGAAAACCTGGAATTTCCGGTTTTATGATTCACGCGAAAACACCCGGCTTGCGCTTGTAAGCCGGATGTTTCCTATATTTTGCTGATATTAAAAGGAATTCATCTGCGCAAGCGAAGCATTTTTGTAACGCTCGTCATCGGTGACTTCCCGTATAACGCGGATGCCTTCCGGAAAATCGATCCGCTCATTTTCATCGGCAAGCTCGATTTCCAAAATCGCGCGGTCTTTCCAAAACGGATACACATCGATTTCAAAATAGCGGCTGCCGGAGGTAAGGCAATAGCGCGTTTTTCGTATCTGCTTTTTTGAGGTGTCGGCATCCATGAGAAACGTAAGATACTCTTCTTTGGTAAGCCGCCGTTCAAGCTCCACGCGCTTGATGCCGGACAGCTTGCGCTTGGTTGTGAGAAAATACACGTAATGGCCGTTTTCACCGCGTTGGCGCACACGCACCTCGTCGCCGTTTTCGCTCTGCAAATAGGTTTGAATGATTTCAACGCGGCGGCAGGCAGGACTTGCTTCCAGCCGTTTGATATCGGGATATTCGATCAAAAATTTGCGTTCAATTTCCAACGGCTCCGGCTCACCGAGAAACGCGGAAATCTCTGTTAACAAGCGCTCCATCTTATCCTCAAAGCCGGTCGAATTATCGATCACGCGGAAATGCGGATGTCCCGTCCAAGCCGCAATCAGTTTTTCGTCCATAGCGGCCGCCTCCTCGGCGGTTTCGGTTCTCGCATCGTTGTTTGCGGTGGTATAAAACTCTGCCGCGCCTTTGGCGGCGGTCACAAGATGAAAAACAGCGTCGTATTCGTCACGAAGTTCGGTTTCGCCGTATCCGAGAAGCTGCAGTGCGTTTGCAAATTCAGACTCCGTCATATAGGCTTTGTTATCCATCATGCCTCTGTCGCAAACGACAAGCACTTTTTCCTTGCCGAAAAGCTTTGCGGCGCCTTCGGTAAAGATTTTTTCCTTTTCAAGCTGGAGCTTCATTTGGCAGAGCTGATAATCGAGGTTGCTTTCCAGCGTCCACGGCGCAATGCCGCCCATTATCAGCTCGGTTGCCGTTTCCGGGATAATAATCACCGTATAGCCGAGGTCGGTAAACGCTGTTTGTATACGGCTGAGAGCTGTTGTTTTACCGGCACACGGACCGCCTGTGATGACGATCTTTGTGATACGCTTTTCGCCGTTCTCGTCTTTCTTCAAAAGCGTATCGGCCGAGACCTCAAAAAGTGCGGCCAACTTTGTGATTGTATCGAGATGCGGCTTGGCGTTTCCGTTTTCCCATTTGGATACCGCTTTTCCCGAAACGCCGAGCCTTTTGCCCAATTCATTTTGTGAAAGTCCCGCGTTTTTGCGAAGCGTATACACGCTGTTTCCGAAGTTTCTATCCTGCATTTTCTTCACCTCACACGGTAATTGTAGCATATTTTATGTTTTTTTGCAAGGCTTGCGTGTCGAATGGAGGTAGAAGTATGCGGCGTGTGCTGTCCCGGAAGGGACAAGCTTTCCGAAAGGAAAGTTACAAATTTTTTTGCCCTACTTTTTGTACTTTACAAAAAGTAGGAAAAAGTTGCCGCCGCAGGCAACACAAAAAGGCGGCATAGCCGCCCAAAGAAGCTGCTCGGACGTGCAAAAAGTTGCCGGTGGCAAGTTTTTGTGCGTCGGAGAC
>OIWM01001271.1_pt1 | contig 25728 bp, 26 predicted proteins | sample 1587451 | NCBI WGS metagenome assembly OIWM01 (sample SAMEA3888907, study PRJEB22519) | human gut metagenome | biome: human gut; feature: human-associated habitat; material: faeces | place: Denmark | collected 2011
ATGTTATGTGATTATATGCCAGAAAAACCTTCACTGAGGTGACATCACCTAAATCCATCGTGTCTGCCAATTCCACCACGGGCGCATATTTCATTTTAAAAATTCTGCTTATGCGGCAGGTACTTCGTGACAGAGCCATTTCGAAGCACACGCTTCTTTTATATTCTACCACATCCGGTTTCGCCTTGTCAATCCGAAGAAACGGTTGACGCGGAGGGCGGAAACGGCGATTTTTAACGCCTTTTTCATTGCAATCGGTGGAATGCGGCGCTATAATGGAGAAAAATCGCACAAAGTCAGGAGTGTATGACATGAAGATCGTCATTGTCGGAGACGGCAAGGTCGGCAGCACGCTTGCCGAGCAGCTCTCCCGGGAAGGACATGACATTACCATTGTAGACCACAGCCCCGATCCGCTTCAGCAGACGACGGAAGCGCTCGATATTCTCTGTATCGAGGGAAACGGCGCGACCTATGAGACGCAGATCGAGGCAGGCGTGGATTCCGCAGACCTGCTGATCGCCGTGACGGCGTCGGACGAGCTGAATCTGCTGTGCTGCCTGATCGCCAAAAAGGCCGGCGCGCAGCATACGATCGCGCGTGTGCGCAATCCGGAATATGATTCGCAGCTTTCGCTGATTACGGACGACCTCGGGCTGAGCCTGTCCGTCAACCCGGAGCTGACCTGCGCGACCGAGATCGCGCGGAGCCTGCGGCTGCCGTCGGCCATGCGGGCCGACGCCTTTGCGGACGGTCATGTGGAGCTGCTGCAGCTGATCCTGTCGGAGCAGTCGCCGCTGGCAGGCAAGACGCTGATGGAGCTGCCGGTGCTGACGCGGTCGAACGTGCTGATCGGCGCCGTTGAGCGCGGCGGAAGCATGGTGACGATCCCCGGCGGCTCATTCCGGCTGGAGGCGGGGGACCGGATCCTCCTGATCTGTACGCCGCGCAGCGCGCAGACCTTCTTCCGGCAGGTGCATCTGGCGGCAAATCCGATCCGGCACGTTATGCTGGTCGGCGGCGGACGCATCGCGTATTATCTGGCGCGGCAGCTGCTGGAAACGGGGCTGGACGTCAAGATCATCGAATCGAATTTTGCCCGCTGCGAGGCGCTTTCGCAGCTGCTGCCCAAGGCGACGATCCTGCACGGCGACGGTACGAACGAGGCATTCCTCCGGGAGTCCGGCGTGGAGCAGGTGGACGCCTTTGCGAGCCTGACCGGCATGGACGAGGAAAACATCCTCATCAGCCTCTACGTCCGCAAGAGCTTCCCGCGCGTCAAGGTCGTGACCAAGGTCAACCGCGCCTCGTTCCAAAGCATTCTCAGCGCACTGGATGTCGGCAGCGTCTACAACTCGCGCCACAGCGCGTCCAACCTCATCTGCCGCTATGTCCGCGCGATGCAGAATTCCGTCGGCTCCAAGGTCGAGACGCTTTACAAGCTGCTCAGCGGACGGGTCGAGGCGCTGGAATTCCGTGCGGCGGAGGGCTCCCCGGTCTGCGGGACGCCGCTTTCCACGCTGCGGCTCAAGCGGAACATCCTGATCGGCTCCATTGACCGCGGCGGCAAGGTCATCATCCCCAGCGGCCAGGATACTATCGAGCCGGGCGATACCGTCATTGTCATTACGACCATCACCGGCCTGAGCGACCTGAGCGATATTCTGGACAGACGAAAGGGATAAGCCATGAACAAACGCATGATCTCTTTTATTCTGGGGACGCTGCTGATCCTGGAGGCCGTGATCCTGCTGCTGCCGGCGCTGGTGGCGCTGATCTATGCGGAGCGGGCGGGCTGGTACTATCTGTTCACGGCGTTTGGAGCCGCACTGGCAGGGTTGGCGCTGCGGCTGATCTCCCGGCCGACCCGGAAAACGATCTATGCGCGCGACGGACTTCTGTGTGTGGCGCTGGGATGGGTCGTGCTGTCGTTGGCAGGAGCGCTGCCGTTCACGCTCTGCGGCGATATCCCGTCGTATCTGGACGCCGTTTTTGAGATGGTCTCCGGCTTCACCACGACCGGCTCGAGCATCCTGCCGAACGTGGAAGTGCTGAACCGGTGCAGCCTCTTCTGGCGCAGCTTTTCGCACTGGATCGGCGGCATGGGCATTCTGGTGTTCATGCTCGCCATCGTCAATATGGAGGGCGGGCAGGGCATCCATCTGCTCCGCGCCGAAAGCCCCGGGCCGACCGTCTCCAAGATGGTGCCCCGGATGGTGGATTCCTCAAAAACTCTGTACGGCATCTATTTCGGCCTGACGGTCATACAAATGATCTTCTACCTCGCCGGAGGAATGCCGCTGTTCGATACGCTCTGCAATGCGTTCGCCACGGCAGGCACGGGCGGCTTTGCAATCAAGGCCGACTCATTCGCGGGCTACAGCTATTATCACCAGACCGTCACGACCGTTTTTATGGCGCTGTTCGGCGTGAATTTCTCGATCTATTTTTTCATCCTGCGGCGGAAATTCGACCTCGTGTGGAAGAATACGGAGCTGCGCTGGTATCTGGCGATCATTTTCCTGTCCATCGCGGCGATCACGCTCAACATCCTTCCGATGTATCCGCGTGCGTGTGACGCGCTGCACCACGCGGCGTTTTCCGTGTCATCAGTCATCACGACAACGGGCTTCGGTACGGAGAATTTTGGCCTTTGGCCGGAGTTTTCCCGCGTGATCCTTGTGTTGCTGATGCTGATCGGCGCGTGCGCAGGCTCCACCGGCGGCGGTCTCAAGATCTCCCGGCTGGTCATTCTGGTCAAGACGGTGCAGCGCGAGGTGCGGCTGCTCCTGCATCCGCGCACGGTCAAGGTCATGACAATCGACGGAAAGCCGCTCTCCAACGATACGGTGCGCGGCGTCAGCGCCTATTTCCTGACATATGTGTTCCTGATCGTCATCTCGATCCTGCTGGTCTCGCTCGATGGCTTCGACGGCTCGACAACCATCACGGCGGTCTTTGCAACGGTCAACAACATCGGCCCCGGCCTCGGCATGGTTGACCCGGCTGGAAGCTACGCGGCGTTTTCGCCGCTGGCCAAGGTCGTGCTGACGCTGGATATGCTGTTCGGACGGCTGGAGCTGTATCCCATGCTCATCCTGATGCTGCCCACGACGTGGACGCGGCGCAGATAAAACAGAACGAGAAAGGACCGCAGCCGACGTATATCTTGTATGCGCGAGAAATGACTGGACAGAGAAAAGCCGAGATAGGAGCCGATCACGGTGAGCGATTTGTCCGAATAGCGGAGGAGGCGTTTGGCCTCCTCCGTTTTTTCCTTCAGGATGAAGTCAGCTATATTTTCCCCCCGGTATCCTCCTTGAACTTCTTCGACAAGTATGGGCGGCTCATATACAACGCTCCGGCGATATCCTCCGTTTTAATTGCATCTGAGAGATGATGCTGGACGTAATTTGCCGCATCGGCCGCCAGCTTGGACGACGCTTTTCCGCGATGCAGCCGCTCCACACGCTCCGCGTAATCCAGCAGCATCCGGTATTGCAGATTCACGATCCGCTCCGGAGAGGACAGCAGCTCACACTGCCGGATGTAGGAATCGCTGAGCGTGAACGCATCGTCTACCTGCATACCGCCCTGAATAGCCGCGTGGGAGGCCAGCGGCACCGTGACGATAAAGAGATTTTTCCTCTGGCGCGGCGGCTCCTCCGGAGCTGCGGCGGAAAGCCCAACCAAAGGGACTGGGAAGCGATGCTGGGGCGGAAATACGTCCCGCCGGTGCTGAAAAAGGGCGCGTTCACCATGGACAATACCGTCTTGGAAATGAAGGACGACAGCCTTATCATGAAAATCATGTTCAAGGCTGTGGCGGCGACCATCGCGAGGGGCTTCGGCGGCAAAAAGGACTATGAAAACCCGGAATTTCGGATGCTGACGTATTTCAAGGAAAAATGGCGCAGCGCAGCGTGAAAAGACCCGCTGTCCGGGTGCGTTGGGAGTTGGAAGAATACACCCTAGGTGCTCTGCGGAAGTCCGGATGGCAAAAGCACTTTTGTATTTTTTCCGGGATCGTGCTGCAATGAAACAGAGAGGGAGACGCACAGCAGGAGCCGCTGTGCGCCTCGGCTGCATTTTTCGCCGGAAAAACCGGCGTATCGCATACAGGGCTTCGAAGGAAGCGGGAGAGATCAATGAAAATCACTTTTCTTGGAACCGGCGCGGCGGATTTTCTGCCGTCGCTTGCGGATACCGACCGGTTTACGGTCAGCAGAGACATCCGGCGCTGCACGGTGACGCTGCTCGAAGAAGATATCGGCATGTGGGCCGGTACCGTGTTTCATGCGCAGACACATCTTGCGGAAAAGCCGCAGAATGGGTGTGCATACAGTTTTTTACTTGAAGGTCATTGCACATTCCCTGACCATGCTGTATAATCAAAACAAAAGCGCTCATATCCTGCTTGAAAACCGCGGGATTTGAACATATACGGAAAACCCCGGCAGATTTTGAATGGGCTTGAAGTGGTGAGTATGGGAACAGAACAGATGTCCGATAAAACAGAAAAGCAGAAGCGTGACGGCTACAGGAGCTTTTACAATCGCGTGACCAAGCGCGTGCTGGACCTTGTGCTTGCGCTGGCAGGCTCTGTGATCGTGACGCCGATCCTTCTGGTGATCGGCATTTTCATTGCGATCGAGGACGGCTTTCCCATTTTCTATACGCCGCTGCGCGGCGGCTATCACGGAAAGCCGTTTCACATCATCAAGCTTCGCACGATGTACAAGGGCGCGGATAAGCTTGGCGGGACGACCGCGCTGAACGACCCGCGGATCACCCGGGCCGGACGGCTCCTGCGGAAGGTCAAGCTGGACGAACTGCCGCAGCTTTATAACGTCCTGCTTGGGAGCATGAGCTTCGTCGGCCCGCGTCCGGAGCTTCTGCGCTATACGGAGGCCTATGAGGGTGAGGAGAAGCAGATCCTTGAGGTACGGCCCGGCATCACCGATTTCAGCTCCATCGAGTTTATCAGTCTGGACGAGATCGTCGGCACGGAAAACGCGGATGAAATGTATGAAAAATATGTGCTGCAAAGGAAAAACCGGCTTCGCATCCGCTATGCGCAGGAGGTCTCCCTTCGCACGGACGTGTATCTGTTTTTCAAGACCGTTGGCTGTGTGCTGAAAAAGGCGCTCCGCATCGCGCGGGCCGGAAACGGAGAAAAGGCATGATGGAATACATAACGCTGCAAAACACTGGCCTGCGCGTGTCACGCTTCTGCATGGGCGGATGTCCAATGGGTGGCTACGGCTGGGGAAGCGTGCAGGAGAGTGAGCTTCTGGACGCGATCCACGCCGCGCTGGACGCGGGCGTGAATTTCTTCGACACCGCCGATACCTACGGCCTCGGACAGTCTGAGCGGACGCTTGCAAAGGGACTCGGAAGCCGGCGCAGGGATGTTGTGATCGAATCGAAATTTGGCGTCCGTGTGGGCGGCGGCAAAACCGTCTATGACAATTCGCCGGAGTATATCCAGCAGGCGCTGGAGGAAAGCCTCCGGCGGCTGAATACCGACTATATCGATGTGTATCTCATTCACTACCGCGACGGGAAAACGCCCATCGCGGACGTGGTGGGCAAGCTGGAGGAGCTGAAGGTCGCCGGAAAGCTCCGCTATTACGGCCTTTCCAACATCCACGGCGACGGGCTGGAGGAGCTTCTGCCATATGCGGGGCGCTTTGCCTGCTGTCAGGACGAGCTGTCTCTGGCCTGCCGGAAGAACGAGGATGACCTGCGCGCTGTGCAGAGCCGTCTCCGGGCAACGCCTATGACGTGGGGAAGCCTCGGCCAGGGGATCCTGACCGGAAAGTATAACCGCGAAAACGTATGCTTCGGCGCGGACGACCGCCGCAGCCGGGAGATTTATGTGAATTTCCATGGCGAAAAGCTGGAACAAAATCTGCGTATCGTCGAGGCTTTGAAAAAAATTGCCGCGAACCGCGAAAAGTCCGTCGCATCCTGCGCCATCCGCTGGATACTGGACACGCTGCCGGAGTCGGTCGTGATTGCGGGCGTCAAGCGCCCCGCGCAGCTCTCGGCCAATGTCGAGGCCATGGGGTGGACGCTGAACGAGGAAGAACTGCGGGAGCTGAATGAGGTGTCGGAATGAAGAAAACAAGTGAGCAGCTTGCCTGGCTGATCCGCCGCCACGGCATTGAAATGACGCATCTTTCCGGCGGAAGCCATATCGGCGCGGTCCTGTCCGCAGCGGATATCCTCGCTGTTCTGTATGCGGACATTCTGCGGTACGATCCGGAAGAACCCGAGTGGGACGGGCGCGACCGCTTCATCATGAGCAAGGGCCATGCCGGCGCCGCCGTATACGCCGCGCTCGCAGAAAGCGGCTTCTTTGCTCCCACCGAGCTGAAAACACATTATCAGAACGGAAGCCGCCTGTCCGGCCACGTCTCGCACCATCTGCCCGGCGTGGACCTTTCCACCGGCTCCCTGGGCCACGGCCTCTGCGCCGCGGCCGGGATGGCACTGGCCGCGAAGCAGGACGGCAAGCATCACCGGATGTTTGCCGTATTGGGCGACGGCGAGTGCGACGAAGGCTCGGTCTGGGAGGCGGCGCTGTTTGCCAACCAATACCGGCTCGAAAATCTGGTCGCTATCATCGACCATAACCATATGCAGAGCCTCGATACCTGCGAAAAGACGCTGGAGCTGGAGGATTTCGGCGCAAAGTGGCGCGCGTTCGGCTGGAACGTCATCGAGCTGAACGGACACGACCATAACGCACTCCGCAGCGCACTGACGGATACCCGCAACGCCGGGCACAAGCCGACCGTTGTGATTGCCAATACCGTGAAGGGAAAGGGTGTTTCCTTCATGGAGAACGACATCCTCTGGCATTACCGCTTCCCGCATGACGGCTGGGAATACGACGGCGCGGTCACGGAACTGCACGCGGCAAAGCCCGCGGGTGTGGAAGACCCCTATACGCCGGATGGCATTGCCGACCCGGTGAAGCCCGGCCCCGATGCCGATATCGGAAACGATCATACTGCCTCGGCAGGCTGGCACCCGACGTATATCGCAAAGGAGGTCTGAGTATGCGAGATACCTTTGTCCGCACGCTGATCGCGCTTGCAAAAGAAGATCCGAATATCGAGCTTATGACCGGCGATCTTGGCTTCGGGGTGCTCAAGCCCTTCTGGGAGCAGCTGCCCGATCAGTTCGTCAACGCCGGTATTGCGGAGCAGAATATGACCTCGGCGGCGGCCGGAATGGCGCTCGAGGGAAAAACCGTGTTTACCTATTCCATCGGCAATTTTCCAACGCTGCGCTGTCTGGAGCAGATCCGCAACGACTGCGCGTATCATCACGCCAATGTGAAGATCGTGTGCGTGGGCGGCGGCTTTGTCTATGGGTCGCTTGGCATGAGCCATCAGGCGACAGAGGACATCGCCGTGATGCGGGCGCTGCCGGATGTGGCGGTGCTGTGTCCCGGCGATCTTGTGGAGGCAGAGGAAGCCACGCGGGCGATCGCGAGGTATCCCGGTACCTGCTATCTGCGGCTGGGCCGCGGCGGCGAAAAGCGGATCCATGACCATATCGATCATTTCGAGATCGGAAGAGCCATTCCGATCCACGGCGGGAGCCGGGTCGCCATTTTTTCGACCGGCGCGATCTTTGAGGAGATCGCAGGCGCGGAAACGATCCTCGCCGGGCACGGCGTTCATCCTGCGGTCTGGACATTCCCGACGGTAAAGCCCATCGACCGCGAGACAATCACCCGCTGCGCGAAGGAATTTGACCTGATCGTTACCGTGGAGGAGCACAACCTATCCGGCGGCTTCGGAAGCGCAGTCGCGGAGGTGCTGGCGGAGCTGCCCGCGCATGCGCGGCTGCTGCGCGTAGGGCTGCACGATACCTATTCAGCCATTGTCGGCAACCAGAACTACCTGCGCGCGCAGTTCGGACTGGACGCGGCAGGCATCGCAAAAAAGATTCTGGAGGGGCTCGAATGAAACGGCTGCTGCTGACGTGCACCGATCTGATGGCCATTCAGTTTCTGGTGCCGCATGTGAAATATCTCTCAGCGCACGGCTTTTCCGTAGAGCTGGCCTGTTCCGATGTTGGCGGCCGGCTGGACGATCTGCACCGGGCGCTGGACGGCGTCGCGCCGATCCATGTGGTGCGGCTGGTGCGCAGCCCGTTTTCGCCCGGAAACCGCAAGGGCTACGGCGACCTTAAGAAAATAATTGACGGCAGCCACTGGGACGTGATCTGGACGAACGAGCCGGTAATGGGCGTCATGACCCGTCTGGCGGCAAAAAACGCCCGAAAAAACGGCACGAAGGTCGTTTACATGGTACATGGCTTCCACTTCTACAAGGGCGCGCCGCTGAAAAACTGGCTGCTCTATTACCCAGTGGAAAAATACTGCTCCCGCCTGTGCGATATGATCGTCACTATCAATGAGGAGGATCTCCGGCGGGCGAAAGCGTTCCATACCGCAAGGGTGGAGAAGATCAACGGAATTGGTCTTGATACAAAGCGGTTTTCCTCCTGTACGGTTAATAAAGCAGAAAAGCGCAAGGAGCTGGGCATACCGGAGAACGCTTTTTTTGTGGTATCCGTTGGAGAACTGAAAGTACACAAAAATCATGAGGCCATTATCCGCGCATTGGCAAAAAAACAAGACCCGCATGTTTTCTATGGGATTTGCGGCAAGGGCGAATTGCTGAAATATTTGCAAAATATGGCAAAAAAGCGGGGCATAGCAAAGCAAGTGTTCTTTTTTGGCTATCGCACGGATGTTGCGGAAATCCTGCACACTGCAGATTTGTTTGCGTTTCCTTCCAGGCGGGATGGTCTTGGACTTGCTGCACTGGAGGCAATGGCCAGCGGCCTTCCGCTGCTGACATCCAATGTCGGCGGGATACCAGACTATGTCAAGAACGGAATCACAGGCTTTTCCTACCGCTATGACGATATAGACGGTTTTGCGGAGGGCCTGCAAAAATACTGCCGTGATGCAGAACTGCGGAAGCGCGTTATAAACAACGGCCTAGAAGCTGTGCAGAAATACGACATCCGAGAAGTGGAGCAGACGGTTTGCCGGCTCATGGAGATGGAGGACTAACTTGAAGTATTCCGTAATAATTCCTGTCTACAATGCTGCAAGAACGCTTCGCCGCTGCCTGGACAGCCTTGTAGATCAGAGCTTCGACGATTATGAGCTGCTGCTTATCAACGACGGCTCCACGGACGGCAGCGACGCGATCTGCCGCGAATACGCCAATGTATATCCCTGTATCCGGTATTTTGCAAAAGAGAACGGCGGCGTTTCCTCGGCGCGGAATCTGGGATTGGAGCAAGCGAAAGGTGAATATATCCTGTTTGTGGACAGCGATGATTGGCTTTCTACGGAGACACTTCAAAGAGCAGCAGAGGCCGCAGCTCAAAAGGATGCAGATATTGTGATATGGGCGTATACTCGCGAGTATTCGCAAGGCAGTTTTCCCGTCCAGCTATTGAATAGGCGTGATGAGTGTTGGTGTGGAGATCGGGCAAAAACGATTCTGCGAAGGCTTTTTGGCCCAGTTGGACCGGAGCTTGCATCGCCACAAAGTATTGATAATCTGGTCACTGCTTGGGGAAAACTTTATAAGCGGGAGTTGTTGAATGGAGAAGCCTTTGAAGATGCAAGGCTGATCGCTTCAGAGGACCTACTGTTCAACGTCCCTGTTTTTTATAAAGCGAATACGATCGTTTACATGAACGCTACGCTGTATCACTATTATAAGGATAATGAATATTCGTTGACGCATCGCTATCCTGAGAATTTGCCGGAGCAGTATGAGAAGTTGCAAAATAGAATGTTAAAATTTGTAAACAAGAATGCATTGCCAGAGGAATATTGTCAGGCGCTTCAAAATCGTATCGGCCTGAGTCTGATCGGCACAGGCCTACGGCTTGTTGAGGATCATGGCCGATCAATGCGGAATGTTATAGAAGAATTAAGGCGAATACGAAATATGCCGCACTATGCTGGGGCACTTAAACAGCTCCCGCTGCGGTATTTCCCACTGCATTGGAAGGCATTTTTCTTTGCGGCGAAAGCCAGACTGTATCTACTCTGGTGTGTTTTGCTGAAAATCATGAATCGATTAAGGAGTCGCGTTTAAATGCAGATGGCTTATTCTGTTATTATTCCCATTTTTAACGCAGAGACAACACTTCGCCGCTGCCTGGACAGCCTTGTAGATCAGAGCTTCGACGATTATGAGCTGCTGCTTATCAACGACGGCTCCACGGACGGCAGCGACGCGATCTGCCGCGAATACGCCAATGTATATCCCTGTATCCGGTATTTTGCAAAAGAGAACGGCGGCGTTTCCTCGGCGCGGAATCTGGGATTGGAGCAAGCGAAAGGTGAATATATCCTGTTTGTGGACAGCGATGATTATGTGGCAGAAACATATCTTGAGACGATCAATCGCGCTGTTTCTGAAACGCATCCAGATCTGCTGATATTTGGAGCAGAAAGCACCGGAATGGGAGAAAAAAAGTGGATCACGGGCGCTTACCGGGAAGCTGAGGAATTGAATATCGCAAGAAGACTTGCGGAGGCAATGCAGCGATATCTGTTCAGCTCGATGGTTTCCAAATGCTTCAAATCCGAGATCCTGCGGCAGCATAGTCTGCGTTTCCAGGATAGTCTGGCAATTGGCGAGGATCAGTGCCTCCTGTTTGAATATGCCATGCATATTCAAAGCCTAAGATCGATCAAAGAAGTTCTTTATTTCGTGGATACGGACGATACGAACTCGCTTTCCCGCAAGGCCCGTCCCTATCTGACAGAGCAGCTGATGGAGGTCAACCGCCGGATGTATGCGGCCTGCCGCGCTGCGGAGCATTCGCCGGAGGTAGCGAGATGCTATGAGGCGGCGCTTTCGTGGATGACCTATCGGAGTGCCTATTCCAGCTGCAAGGAGCTGCTGAAATTTGAGTATTCCGCGAAGCAGCGGCGGCAGGAGATCCGCAGGATATGCAAGCTGTACCGCGCGGAAAAGGTTCGGCCGGTCGGCTGGAAATGCCGGGGGATCGCGCTTCCAATCCAATTGAGTTGGGCATTTATGCTGGATATGCTCGTGCGCTATAAGGCAGGATGATGAAAAATACTTCTAAAGAAACGACCCGCGTCCTGATTATTGCGGGTTCTCTTCGCATCGGCGGTGCGGAAAAGGTCGCGGCGGATATCGGTTTTTATGCAGATCCGCAGAAATATACCGTTCATTACGTCGTCTTTGGCAGCGAAACGGGTGCCTATGAGCCGGAGCTGACGGCATGCGGATGTAGGGTGTTTCATTTTCCGCAGCCATCCGAAAGCTACAGCGGTTATCTGCGGGAGCTGAAACAGCTTATCCGCACCTATCACTATGACGTGATTCATGCGCACACGATGCTCAATATCGGCTGGGCCATGCTGGCTGGGAGGCTGGATGGCGTGCCGGTGCGCATCGCCCATGCGCATTCCGCATTGGCGGAGAGACGCAGCATAAAGGTGCGTCTGTACGAAGCGGTGATGCGTTTCATGATTCTCACCTGTGCGACCGACGATGTGGCATGCGGCGTAAAGGCAGGAGAAAGGCTGTATGGCAGACGGAAATTTCAAAAAAGTGGGAAATTGATCCTCAATGGTATCGATACACAAGGCTTTGCGTTCAACGCGGAACGGCGTGTAGCATTCCGGAAAGAGCTGGGGCTGGATGGCAGGTTCCTTATCGGACACGCCGGACATCTCGCTGCGGTCAAAAATCAGGGATTCCTGCTGGAGCTGATGCCCGAGATCCTGAAAGAGCGTCCGGACGCATACCTTCTGCTGCTGGGCGAGGGCGATGACCGCCCGATGCTGGAGCGTAAGATCCGTGAGCTGGGTCTTGAGGAGTATGTCCGCATGACCGGCAATGTGCGCAATGTGCCGGACTACCTGAATGCGATGGATGCCTTTGCGCTTCCGTCGCTGTATGAGGGAATGCCGCTGTCTATCGTTGAGGTGCAGTCCAACGGCCTTCCCTGTGTGATCTCCGACAGAGTTCCCAAGGACGTATTCCTGACAGAGCTGATCCAGCCGCTGCCGTTAGAAAATAAGGCGGCATGGGTGCGCGCGATCTGCGCGGCAAAGCGGGAGCATTCGGAGGAATATGCGGCAAGGCTGATGAAGTCCGGCTTTGATGTGCAGACGGCTATGGAAAAAATCTATGAGATCTATGAAGGCGGACGGTAACGATGATCCACATTCTCTTTTTTATCGAATCCCTCTCCGGCGGCGGTGCGGAAAAGGTCCTGCGCGATCTGGTGAACGCCATGGATCAGACGAAATTCTCTGTTACCGTTCAGACGCTCTATCCGGAGGACGCGGAGAAGTACCTTGCGCCGGGGATCCGGTACAAATACTGCTATCCGGCGCGGAGCCGGTCCAATGATCTGCGGATGCGTGCAGAGGCGGCTCTTGGGCTGACCTATCCGCTGCATATAAAGGGCGGGTACGATGTCGAAGCGGCCTATCTTGAGTGCGGCTCCACCAAGATTATGGCCGGTTCCACCAATCAAAAAGCGCTGAAGCTGGCGTGGGTGCATTGTGATCTTGCAAAAAAAGCGGCGGATGCCGCAAAATTTGTCCGAGAGACGAAAGAGTACTACAAAAAATACGACCTCGCAGTCTGTGTGTCGGATGATGTGCGGCGCAGCTTCACGGAGATGTACGGCCCGGTCGTGGAGACGCGGACGGTCTATAACTGCTATGACGATGCGGAGATACTCCGAAAGGCGGATATGCAGGCGGCGGAGACGACAGAACGCACGGTGGTCGCGATCGGGCGGCTGACCGCGCAGAAGGGCTTTGACAGGCTCCTGCACGTCTGGAAGCGCCTGCTGGACGAGGGCATATGCTGCAAGCTGCGAATTCTCGGCGAAGGCGAAGACCGGAACATGCTGAAAGCCATTATAGAGGAAAGCGGCCTTGATGGTACGGTCACACTGTGCGGTTTTCAGGAGAATCCGTATCCGATGCTGAAAAACGCGGCGCTCTATGTCTGTTCTTCCCGCTACGAGGGCTTCAGCACAACGGTGATTGAGAGCCTGATCCTCGGTGCGCCGGTCGTTACGACCGACTGCACGGGGATGCGCGAGATCCTCGGCGACAGCGAATACGGTCTGATCGCAGACAATACCGAAGAGAGCCTGTATAGCGCCGTAAAGCGGATGCTCACCGAGCCGGGGCTGCTGGAGCACTATGCAAAGCGCGCAGATGCGCGCGGAAAGGATTTCCGGCGTGAAAGGCTGGTACGAGAGACGGAAGCATTTTTTGAGAAAGAGCTGCAAAAGAAACGGAGAACATAAATGGGCGTAAAGGTCTATTACTACATGGTTGCGGCGGTTTTGGGCTTTGGCCTGCTTCTGCCGCAGCATGGCAGACAGAAAAAAGTATATATTACGCTCATGGCGATTTTGCATACATTTGTCTGCGGCTGGCGGTATATGTATCTGACCGGCGACCTGCGCAAGTATGCATGGGGATACTATACCATTCCGGAGTTCGGATGGTTCAGCGAAGAAGTATTTAACGGCGGCCGCAATTTCGGCTTTTTTTGGCTGCAAAAGCTCTTTTCTACATGGACAGATGGCGATTTTCAGATTTTTCTGATTTTCATTGCCATTGTGACCGAGCTTGCGGTTGCGATCATCATATACCGCTATTCTCCTGCTCCGTGGCTAAGCTATCTGCTCTGGAATTGCTTCGCTTTCTATGTGTTCGGTTTCAGTGCCATCAAGCAGGCTCTGGCAATGGGGCTGCTGATGTTGGCGTTTGTAGGAATCATGGAAAAACAGCCGGTGAAATTTGTCATATGGACAGTCCTTGCCGGATGCATTCACACGCCGGCATTGATTTTCTTACCGGCCTATTGGCTGGCAAGAAGCCAGCTGAACATACAGAAGTTGCTGGCTTACACAGTCTGTGCGGCACTGATTTTTGTGTTCCGTAATCAAATTGTAACATTTATCAGCAGTTTCTACTATGATGAGACAGATTACGCCAATAATACCCAGCTTGGCGGACGCTTTTTAATGATTGTAGCGCTGCTGATTGCTGGAGTGGTATTTCGCGGCTTTTCAGGAAAAAACTTTACAAAGCTGCTGAATTTGATGCTGGCAGCCGCAATTTTACAAATGTTTTCAGGTTTTGACAACATTTTCTCGCGCTTGACGGACTATTATTTCCAGTTTTTGATTCTCTATCTGCCGATGATGTTCTATCCGGAGAAGGACGAATTATTGCAGAATGCGTATCCGACCCGCCGTCTGGCACTGACGGCAAGGCAGCGGACAGCCGCGCTGTGTTGTGTGGTGCTGCTGGCATGCCTGTATTATTATCGCACCATTTTGAGCGTAACCATTTCGTATGAGGTGGATGATTATTTGAACTACCGTTTTTGCTGGGAGGTACCTGCGGAATGAATTTCAGTGTGATCGTCCCCTGCTACAACTGCGTGAAAACGCTGGAAAACACAGTAAACAGTATCCGGGCATCCGGACTCTCCGATTATGAGCTTCTGCTTATTGACGACGGCTCCACAGATGGCACCGGTGCGCTTTGCGACGTGCTTTGTGAAAAATACCCGGAGCTTCGCTGCATCCATCAGCCGAATGCCGGCGTTTCCGCAGCGCGGAACCGTGGCGTCGATGAGGCGCGGGGAGACTATCTCTGGTTTGTGGATTCTGACGATACCGTAGATCCGGGCTTGCTCACACATGCCGTAAGCGTTGCTGTTCAGCAGCAGCCGGACATGCTGATCTTCGGCATGAGCTTTGACTATTATTACAGAGGCAAGATCTATCGTCGGGAGAAATTGACGCCGCCCTGCGAGGAGATACTCACGCCGGAGCAGCTGAAGGAGCGATTTGAGGAGTTCTATAACTGTAATGCTCTAACGACGGCCTGTAATAAGCTCTACCGCCGGGAACTGGTTGTCAGCTCCGGTGTGCGTTTCCATGAGGACATGATCCTCATGGAGGACTTCCTATTTGTGCTGGAGCTGCTTCCATTTTGCAGGAGCATTTATTCGCTGCCGGAGGCGATCTACCGTTACCGGCAGGCGGAGGACGAGAAGGGCGCATATAGGCGTCTACAAAGGATCGATGATCTATCAGAATATATGAGGCCTTTTGAAAAGAGCATGGAGACGCTTGGAATCGGCTCTGCTGAAGCAGAGAAGACATACAAGATGCTTTTTTTACAGAAAAATTACTATGAACCGATCTCCAAAATACGAAAAGAGCTGCATCGGCATTATAAAAGCAGATATGCGCATCTTGATGTAGGAATAGATGCATTTTCGATTTACCTGTGCAATAAGAAGATACAGCTGCGGCATAAGATCGCAGTAAGAATAAAGGCGTTTTTAGCAGGTAAGAAGCAAGGAACTGAAAAATGAATACAAAACGCGGACTCAACAACATTCTATACGGCATTTTGTCGCAGGTCATCACCATGGGCATCAGCATTATCGTTCCGCGGCTTGTGCTGATTAACCTCGGCTCGGAGACGAACGGCCTGCTGCACTCCATCTCGACGGTATTTACCTATCTGTCGCTGCTGGAGGCGGGCGTCGGCAAGGCGACCAATCAGGCGCTTTACAAGCCGCTGGCCAGCGACGACAAAAACGAGATCAACCGCATCATGGCGGCGACCAACAAGTTTTACCGCCGTACCGGCTACATCTATGCCGCCGCCGTGCTGGTATTTGCGGCAGTTTACTGCCTGTTTGTCAAAACATCGCTCCCAGCGACGCTGGTTTTCTCGGTCATCGTTCTCAGCGGCGCGTCCAGTGTTCTGAGCTATTTTGTTCAGGGAAAATACAGAGTCCTTATGGGCGCGGAGGGGAAAGGGTATATCCTTACCAATATCAGCACGGCTGCAACGATCCTGACATCCGTCTGCAAGATCCTGCTGCTGGTCTGGGGCTTCGGCGTCGTGCCGATCCAGGGAATGTACCTGTTCTTCTCGTTCCTGCAGATGCTGCTCGTCGTGCGCTACATCCGCCGGGACTACAAGTGGCTCGATTTGAAGGTCGAGCCGGATTACGACGCCATTTCTCAGCGCAATTATGTCCTGCTGCACCAGATCACGGGTATGATCTTTGACAACACGGACATCCTGCTGCTGACGGTGATGGCGGACCTCAAGGTCGTCAGCGTCTACTCCATGTATACGACCTTCTATACGATCATCAAAAGCATCCTGAATATTATTTCTTACTCCTATTCCTATGCACTTGGACAGATCTTTCACGCGGACAAGGAGAAATTCAAAAGGCTGCATGACGTGTACGAGGTCTACAACATGTCGCTCACGTTCTCTTTTATCTGTATCCTCAATCTGTTCATTCTGCCGTTTATCCGCATCTACACATCCGGCGTCACGGATATCAGCTATGTCGATCCTTATCTGCCGGTGCTCTTTACGACGGTGTATCTGCTCTCCAACGGACGGGCGTCGTCCGGGCTGATCATCGATTTTGCGGAGCACTTTCAGCAGACGAAGGGCCGCGCGATTCTGGAATCTGCCATGAATATTATTGTCTCCATAGTAGCTATTCACTACATCGGCATCTATGGTGCGCTGCTTGGGACCATTGCGGCATTGCTGTATCGGGCCAACGATATGATCATTTACGCCAACCGCCTGCTCCGGCGAAGCCCATGGATCACCTACAAGCGCTGGCTGATAAATCTGGGGCTGTTTTTTGCGGTCACGTTTCTGGTGAAGCGGATCCTGCCGCCAATGGAGAGCCTGTGGACGGTCATCCTCTATGGCGTGATCGCCTGTGCGGTCATTATCCCGCTGTTCCTTGCGGCGGATTCGCTGTGTGAAATGAAAACCGCAAAATATGCTTTCGGGCTGCTCCGGGCAGGCCGGAAGGGAAAGGATGCGACCACATGACAGAGCTTCCGAAGAGACCGGGAAGAGAATATGAATATGATCTGATGCGCGCCGTGGCGGCGCTGGCCGTCGTTATGATCCATACCTGTGCGCTGCGGTGGCAGGCCCTCGATGTGCAGTCGGCAGATTGGCTCGTTTTGACTCTGTGGGATGTTCCGTGCAAATTCTGCGTTCCGATCTTTTTTATGATCTCCGGCCGGTTCAATCTGGATCCGGCGCGTCAGAACGATCCACGCGCGCTGTTTACCCGGAAGATCCCAAGACTGCTTCTGGCGTTTCTTTTCTGGTCATGCGTATACACGGCTGTCAATGTTGTCCGGACAGATGACCTGGCCGAGGACTGGAAATGGATCGTCATAAAGTTTTTTACGGGCGAATATCATATGTGGTTCCTTTTTGCCATCGTGGGCCTTTATCTGGCGACGCCGCTGCTGCGCCCGATCGCGGCGGATGAAAAGAAGTGCCGCTATTTTTTGCTGCTGTGGCTCGTGTTTCAGCTGCTGCTTCCGGCGCTGGCGAAGCTCCCGAGGATCGGCGTATTTATTACGACTGCGTTGGATAAAATGAAGCTTTTCTATCCGCTCGGCTTTACGGGGTACTATTTGCTGGGCTGGTATTGGAAGGAGCACATGCTGACGCGCAGGAAAAGACTTGCCTGCTATCTGATCGGCCTTGTGAGCACCGTGTTCTCCACGGCAGCGGTCGTCTATGCATCGAGGACAGCCGGAAGCGCCGATGAAACGCTGGCGGAGTATCTGACGTGGAAATGTTGCGGCACAGAGTGCCGCCGTCTACCTGCTCCTCCAGCAGCTGGGCAGGCGGATCAGGACAGAAAAGCCGGGGGCCGCGCTGCTCTCGGCGCTTTCCCGGTACAGCTTCGGGATCTATCTGGCGCATCCCCTTTTTCTGTGGCTCGTTGCATGGCTTGGACTGGACCCGCTGGGGATCCCGCCGGTCCTCGGTGTGCCGGTGGTAACGGCAGCTGCGGTGCTGCTCTCACTCGGACTTTCGTGGCTGCTTCGGAAGATCCCAAAGCTCGGCCCCATTATTACATAAGGAGTATGTATGGATATTGATCTTGTTGTTTTGTGGGTGGACGGAAACGACCCTGTCTGGCAGGCGGAAAAGGCAAAATACCAGGGAAGGACGCTGGACGAAAGCAATTCCGTCAACCGCTTCCGGGACTGGGGCCTGATGCCCTATTGGTTCCGCGCGGTGGAGAAGTTCGCGCCATGGGTGCGGAAGATCCATTTTGTCACCTGCGGGCACGTTCCAGCGTTCCTGAATCTGGCGCATCCGAAGCTGCACCATGTGAAGCATACGGATTTCCTGCCTGCCGAAGCTCTGCCGACATTCAGCTCCCATGCCATCGAGATGAGCATTCACCGGATCCCGGGGCTTGCGGAGCATTTTGTCTATTTGAATGACGATACCTATATTCTCAGACCCATGCCGGAAACAGCGTTTTTCCGGGATGGGCTGCCCTGTACCTACGGCGGAGAATACCCCATTGAGCTGGTCGGCGAGATCGGCATCTGGCAGCATGCAGCGGTCAACGATCTCGGCGTGATCAACGCGCACTTTGACAAGCGTACGCAGGTGCGGCAGTTCGGCAGAAAATATGCCGACCGCGCCTACCGCTGGCAGGACAACATTCGAACAAAGGCCATTGAGAAGCTGTTTCCGAACTATTTTACCGGCTTCCGGAATCTTCACGCTCCGGCTGCCTACCGGAAACGCACCTTTGAGGAGGTCTGGAATGCGGAGCCGGAGCTTCTGGCACGCACCACGGCGCACCGCTTCCGCAGCGCGGAGGATGTCAACCAGTGGGTATGTCTCTGGTGGCAGATCGCCAGCGGTCAATTCGCGCCGTTCAATACGGATAATGTCGTTTCTTGCGCCGACGAAAGCACGATCGATGAGCTGTGCGGCATCATCCGGGTGCAGAGCCACGATATGCTCTGCATCAACGATCCGAGCGCGGATGTAGATCATGAGCGGCTGGCCGCGCGGCTGCGCGGCGCGTTTGAAGCCATTCTGCCGGAAAAGAGCGGGTTTGAAAAATGAAAAAGAAAATTCTCTTCATTCACGTCGCCCTTTGGAAGGGCGGTATTGAAACGGCGCTGACCAGTATGCTTTCCAGAATGGATTACGAGCGGTATGATGTGACCTGCCTGATCCTCGCCGATCAGCAGGAGCTTGCAGACCGCGTCCCGAAGCAGTGCCGACTGATCTTTGCCGACCGGCAGCATCCGGTCACATTTGAAAGCGCATACCGCTATAAGAGGCTATTCAATCTGCTGGAGGAGCCGATGCAGGCGTCCTCCCTGCGGAGAGCTGGATGGAGAGTGCTCCAGCTTTTCTTTCGGGATGCGGAGGAGCGGCTTTACAGCAGTTATATCCGTCGCAATCTGCCCGAGAAGGAATACGATGCGGTCGTGCTGTTCAGCTCCAAGGCCTGCGGCGTCGGCGCTAAGCTTGTATCGGCTCCGCGGTATCTCTGCTTTTATCACTACAGCGATCTCGAACGAGTCTATCACGACTGGCAGGGCTATCGGAAATGCAGCCGCCTTTTTGCTGTCAGCGAAAATATGACAAGGAAGCTGAAGGACTATCTTCCACAGTACCGGGAGAAGATCGAGCCGCTGCACAATCTGGTGGACACACGAATGATCCGGAAAAACGGCGCTGCGGAACCGGCCTGCATGCTGGATCAGAATGCCTTCCGGGTCGTCTCCTGCGGTCGGCTGGTAGCCGACAAGGGCTTTGATCTGGCGCTCAAGGCCTGCGCAGAGCTGGTGCGGCAGGGCTATACGCAACTGCAATGGTACATTGTCGGCGAAGGGCCGGAACATGCTTCGCTGGAGAAGCAGATCTGCGCGGCGCGGGCGGCAGAGCATATGCATTTGCTTGGTGCGCAGAGCAATCCCTATCCCATTCTCCGGCAGGCCGATCTGTTCGTGCAGTCGAGCCGTATCGAAGCCTTCGGGCTGACGATCACGGAGGCACAGGCGCTCGGTGTTCCCGTGCTCTCCACCAAAACGGACGGCGGGACAGAGCTGATCCGCGACGAAGAAACTGGCCTGCTCTGCGATATCTCCGCAGAAGCCATTGAAGACGGCGTCCGGCGGCTCCTGCGTGACAAGGCGCTGTATGACCGGATCCGGGAGGGCACGGCAGGCATTGACTTTGAGTCGCGCAATGCGCACGTCATGCAGAGACTCTATGAGGAACTGGAACGTCCGTGAAAAAGAAAATTTGGAAAGTCATATTTTTCCTGGCGGGAGTACTCGCGCTAGCACTCCTGATCTCTGCTGTGATCTGCGGCACGGTGATCCATATACAGCCGTATACCGTCGCGTTGGATGGCATGGAGACGCCCGTCCGCCTCGTCGTGATCTCCGACCTGCATGGAAAAGCTTTTGGAAAGGACAATGCGCGGCTTCTTGAAAAGATCGAGGCGCAGGCGCCGGACGTAATTTTTCTCGTAGGTGATATGCTGGACAAGAAGGCGGATGAAGCGGATGTACAGTCGCTTCTGGCGCTGACGGAAAGACTGCTCAAGATCGCGCCGGTGTTTTTTTCCATGGGAAACCACGAGCAGGTCTACCTGAAAACGGATGAGACGCTGCTTGACCGGATCGCGCAGACTGGCGCAGTCGTGGTCAATGACAGCTATGCGGACGTGACGCTCGCCGGTCAGCCGCTGCGCATCGGCGGGACGATGGGCTATGGCTTTGCCTTTGGACGCACGGAGGAGGAATTTACCTCCTCGCCGGAATATGTGTTCCTGAAGGCATTTGAAAACACGGAGCTTCCGAAAATATGTCTGGCACACATGCCGGACACATTTATTTTCAACGGCGCGTATACCCTCTGGGACGTTGATCTTGTGCTCAGCGGCCATACTCACGGCGGCCTTGTCCGCCTGCCGTTCATCGGCGGGCTGTACGCGCCCATGCAGGGGCTGTTTCCGAAATACGACCGCGGCTATTTCCAGCTTGGCACGCATATGCAGATGATCATTACCTCCGGCCTTGCCGGGCATGGGCTGCTTCCGCGTGTCAACAATCTGCCGGAGATCGTCGTGATCGACCTTGTTCCACAGAACTGACCTGAAAGGCAAAGCTATGTCTGATACACAATTTCCTCTGCTGCTGCGCAGCTTGATACAGGACATTCCGCCGGAGAGCACCGCGCCGTGGGACATCCCGGCGCTCTGGAAAACGGCTGCGGAGCAGAGCCTGCTCCCGGTGCTGGCGTATGAGAACAAGCGCTGGAGGCTGTTTGACGACGCGGATGTCTGCCGCCGTCTGGACGGACTTCTCTACAGCGCGGTGGCGGGCAATCTCAACCGCTGCGTGGACTTCGAGGCCCTGTCGAAGCGCTTTACAGAGCAAGGCATCGCCCATATGCCGGTCAAGGGCTATTATCTGCGCAGGCTTTATCCGGTCTCCGGGCTGCGCACCTTCGGCGATATCGACCTCCTCATTCATCCGGAGGACCGCGCGAAGGCGCATGCGCTGATGTGCTCGCTCGGATATGCGGTGGAGCACGACTGGGAGCCGACCTATTCCTACGTCCGGGATACGGAGTATTATGAAATTCATACCAATCTGATGGACGGAAATCTGGACGGCCGCACTGATCTGCCGGCGTATTTTGGCCGCGCGTGGCAGTATGCCGAGCGGGACGACGGGCTTCGATACCGCCCAACACCGGAGTTCCACTTTATCTACACTGTCTGTCATCTGGCGAAGCATCTCTACGGCGGCGGTGCGGGACTGCGGATGTATCTGGACGCGGCGCTGTTTGTGAAGCAGGAGGACGCGCGGCTGGATTGGGCCGCGATCACGGAGGAATTCTCCGCGCTGCATATGACGGCCTTTTTCCATACGGTGATGAACGCCTGCCGCGTCTGGTTCGGGACGGAGACGGTCTGTCCGCTGCCGGAGCCGGATCGCGCGGCGCTGGAAAAGCTGCTGGACTATACGCTGGACGCCGACCTGTTCGGCCTCTCCCGCGACCACGCCGTGATCGAGCTGCGCAACGAGCAGGAGGCTGTGCCGTCGAGAGGCCGTGTGCTGCGGCGGATGCTCTTTCCTCCGGCGGCAGAGATTGAGACGCGCTACACATTTTTGAAGGGACAGCGCTGGCTGCTTCCGGTCGCGTGGATCGTGCGGCCGTTTGCCAATCTGCGCCTGATCCCGGCGCAGCTGCGCCAGATGAAGCAGGTCACCAAAACGGACAGGGCGCAGGTGGAGGCCTACGACAGCTTCATGCGAGAAATCGGGTTGTGATGCCGGACGGCACATGGAAAAATGAAGCCGGACGGTCGAAAGATGGGATGGCCCGATGCCGCCGGAAGAGCCGGTGTAAAATTTTACAAAATCCGGAACAAAACTTCGCCCGAATTCGTCTGATAAGTAGTTCTTTCAACACAGGCATTGTCTCAAATGTGGAATGCACAGCAGAACGGGAGGAAACGGAAATGAAGCGGGAAAAGGTTACTGTCTATTTCAATAAAACGTTCTTCATCAGCGGGATGATCTGGAGCCTTTGTTGCATTTCGCCGTTGATCGTGTTTCTTTACTTCCAGACCGATGGTTTTAGAGAAGTGATTCTAGATGAAGGATTTTTTATTTTGGCTGTTTTTTTGCTGCTTGCGTGCTCCTTACCGATAATTCTTTTGTATACCGGCTGCAACGCCCATATGGTCTTTACAAAAGACGGAGTCGAATACCGACAGGCATTTCGGAAAACGGAGGTACACACATACAAGGAGTATCCCTATGTGAACAAAGCCTTCTATCCATACTATGGTCTGCCCATGTATTACATGGTCCTGAGCAACCGTCGTCTGCGGGACGCGGAGCTTTGCCAGATCAACAACGTCCGCGTCGGCCCGGGGATGATCAAAATACGCTACAACAAGAAAAACTACGAGCGGCTCCTCAGCATCGTTCCCAGCCGCATTGCCCTGAGCTTACAGGCGCAGTTCAAGGACATCCCACCGAAGCGCTTCAACTTTTGCATCTGAGCGCGGAGCCGGAACAGCTGGCGGCCAAGAAGAAAAGTTAGATCCTGTCCACAGCAGAAGTCGGCAAAAGGAGACACAATAAAACAAAGAACCAGGAGGAAACGATATGAAAGCACGTTATCCATCATACATGAAGCACAGCCGTATCTGGAAGTACATCCTTCTCGGGCTTTTAGCTGCGGTATTGGTGCCCTTTGGCCTCTTTGCTCTGGGCAATGTTGTGGCAAGTCACTATAACGGGCTGGATTATCCGTGGCACTATCCGGATACGGTCTGGCGCAGTGAAGAGCCGCGCGCAGAGATCACTGTAGATGGCAAGGGGAGAACGACCTTGTATTTGGAAGTGAATGGCGAAATGCGGCCATTTACATTTCACCGGAAGGGTAGAGGCGTGTATTTATATCGTGCAGAGACCGCAGGAGAAGATTCAGAGACCAGCGTACTTGTTTGTAGTGTCGACACGGCATCCGAGGATATTCTGCGCCTAAAAATCGAGAAAAAGCGGGATGATCTATACCATGGCGCATATAAGTACATTACCTTTCGACGGGTGGAAGGCTGACGCTCCGGTTCCGGATCAGAGTGAAGGAAAAGGCTGGTCGCCTTTGACGAAAGCATTATTCTGGCGCAGCGCTGCGCAGAGGAACAGAGCGATACCGCTTTGTGTTCATTACATCTGCGTTTTCTGGAAATGAGAAGAATTTTTACAGCTTGAAGGTGAAAGCCTGCGGGTCTCATGATCCGGACGGCTTTTCGCGGAATGGAGAGAAGAATGGGCTATTGGGGCAGCGGACTTTATGCAAATGATACCGGAATGGATGTTCGGGACACCTATATGGATCTATTGCAGGATGGTATGGATGATGAAACAGCATGGAATACCATGCTGAAGAAATTTTCCGAATACATAAATACAGACGAGGAAGCATTGTTCTGGTACGCAGCTGCGGATACACAGTGGCGGCTCGGGCGGCTGCGTCCGGATGTTCGGGATAAGGCCATGATGTGGCTGGCGCGGCAGGGCGGTCTGGAGCTTTGGGCGGACAGCACCAGCAAAGGAAAGGGCTGGATCAAAACCATGCAGACGCTTGAAAAGCGCCTGCAATCGCCCATGCCCGCATACAAGAAGGTAACGAAGCCAGTAGTTCCAGAGCAAGATCCGTGGGAATTGGATGACATATATGCTTATCAGTTTCGCTCTGAGTTTTCAAAATGGAATGGCACATATGGGAAATACGCTCTGCTTCAGAAAATAGGGGTCCAAAAGAACACCTATTTCAATAAGTTGGGGATGGTCGTGCAGATTTTTGACAAGTATTTCGACACGCTTCCGACTGTGGACGACATATGGAAATATCGCATCCTACCGTTCGATTTACCGAATAGGGTGGATATCTTTGAAGACAGTCTGGACTCTGATGGAGTATTGATTAAACGCAGACCGGTCCTGATGAATGCACTGATGGAGACACTTTCTGTTCGTGGCTATCCCAAGTCGTCGCTTATCTATATTGGAAATCAACCAGGGCCTGCGAACTATCGTCAAGATCCTTGGACTGTGATGTGGCGGGATTTTGAAAGACTCTTTTGTAAGCAGCACATGCGGTGGGATGGCTTGGCATATGATACGGTCGATGAAGGAATTTACGAATTTAATCCCAAAGCAGATCCAGAGCATTTTTGCCTCCATCTCCAGAAAATAGAGCAGAGAAAGCAGCAATGTAAAAGCTGCCCCAAGTCTGGAATATGTTGGTCTGGATTCCAATCAAAATAGTCGCAGTGCGGGGGATGGAGAGCATATGTACAAAGATAAATTGAACATGCAGAATGTCAGCCCGGATGGTAGAATTTTCGGAGGATCGAATTGATGTTGAACGTTGCTTTACCTGAACTGCAAAGAGTCATGGATTATGCCAGATTGAAAATGAGTTACGACGGTATTGATGAAGCACCGCATTTTTCCGTCTATCATATGCACGAATGGCACTGCGGGTATGATCCCGCAAAACTGCTGCGAGTCAAGCCGGATGGCACGCTTCCGCAGCAAGCATCCTTTGAAGGCCCGCGCCGTGTGTTCTATGCGGACTTGAACGAAATGATGTGCTTTTTATTTGATCTGCTTGATATTTTCAAAGAAGACTGCATAATCCTTGCACCGTTTTTCCACTATTATCCGTTTGTCCTGTCTGCAGAAAAGAATGATATCTATCAAGAAACGCTTGACTTTTTACATCGGAACCATCTGCGCAAAGACAGCCGCGCAGGCGTCGAGCTTTCTTTACCAGAAAATCGGGATGTCATGACAATGGCTGTTGAAGGCGCATTTCGAGATGTGACGCAGCTATGCATTTTTGCAAAAAAAGCCGGCTTCCTAATTGCACCGAATCACCATTTTGAGGTCGTGTTCTATGCCGCAAATACAACGGAAATTGAACATGCAGCAGTTTCGAGCATTAAGAAACATCCAAATTTGTGCTTTTTCAAAAACTAGAAACGCACAATGTGTTTGTGTCGGAGGACGACGGGCTTCGTTTATGCCATAACTTATCTGTTTTCACACACTGTGCGAGCTCGTATCCCGGTGATGCGCTTGTCCGGAGCATGTAAAAATTCCCGCTGGAATATCCAGCGGGAATTTTTTTGCGTAATTTGCTGTTCAGGCTGTGTGCTTACTTTGCGACCTTGGTCAGGTAGGTGTAGAGCGCCATTGCAACCTCAG